>JAAIGF010399253.1_pt1 | contig 51777 bp, 47 predicted proteins | sample 6487441 | NCBI WGS metagenome assembly JAAIGF01 (sample SAMN13974129, study PRJNA590717) | phyllosphere metagenome | biome: pepper field; feature: multiple bacterial spot infested pepper fields; material: pepper leaves; isolation source: leaves from pepper fields | host: Capsicum annuum ...
ATCGGAGCCGGCATCGGGTTCATGCGCCTGCGATATCATTCCTCAATGGCGGTATCCGCCTCCTCGGCAGCCTGCTGTTCAGCAGCCAGTTCTTCCTCGGTGATCCAGCCAGCCAGAAGACGGGCCTGAAGAACCATGTTCTCGGCTTCGACGCGCGAAACGTCGAGCTTGGAGAAGATGCCGTCGAACTTCTTCGTCTCGCCATCCTTGCGCTCGGTCCAGCCAACGAGATCGTCAGCCGCGCAGCCTGCGAAGTCTTCAACCGATTTGATGCCGTCTTCACCCAGGGCAACCATCATCTGCGAGGTCAGACCGTCGATCTGGCGCAGCTCGTCTGCAACGCCGAGTTCGCGGCGCTTGGCATCCATTTCCGCTTCGACGCGGTCGAGATATTCCTTGGCGCGCGTCTGGATTTCGACAGCGGTGTCTTCATCGAAGCCATCGATGGACGAGATTTCGTCCAGCTCGACATAGGCGAGTTCCTCGACCTGGGCGAAGCCTTCCGATGCCAGAACCTGGCCGACCATCTCGTCAACGTCCAGCGCTTCCATGAACAGGTTGGTGCGCTCGTTGAATTCCTTCTGACGGCGCTCGGATTCTTCCTGCTCCGTCATGATGTCGATGTCCCAGCCGGTCAGCTGCGAAGCGAGGCGAACGTTCTGACCGCGACGACCGATGGCAAGCGACAGCTGCTCATCCGGCACCACCACTTCGATACGCTCGGATTCTTCATCCAGAACGACCTTGGCCACTTCCGCAGGCTGCAGCGCGTTGACGATGAAGCTTGCAGGCTCCTGGCTCCACGGAATGATGTCGATCTTTTCGCCCTGAAGCTCGCCAACAACGGCCTGAACGCGCGAACCGCGCATACCGACGCAGGCGCCGACCGGATCGATGGACGAGTCGTTCGAAATCACGGCGATCTTGGCGCGCGAACCCGGATCACGGGCAACCGACTTGATCTGGATGATGCCGTCGTAGATTTCCGGTACTTCCATGGTGAAAAGCTTGACCATGAACTGCGGATGGGTACGCGAGAGGAAAATCTGCGGGCCGCGCTGTTCACGACGAACATCATAGACATAGGCGCGAACGCGGTCGCCGTAACGCAGGTTTTCACGCGGAATCATCTCGTCACGACGGATGATGCCTTCGCCACGACCGAGGTCAACGATAACGTTGCCATATTCGACGCGCTTGACCGTGCCGTTGATGATTTCACCAATACGATCCTTGAACTCGTCATACTGGCGGTCACGCTCGGCTTCACGAACCTTCTGTACGATGACCTGCTTTGCAGACTGTGCGGCGATACGGCCAAAATCCATCGGCGGCAGCGGGTCTGCGATGAAGTCGCCGATCTTGGCATCGACATTGCGGTCGCGCGCCAGTTCAAGCGGAATCTGCGTGCCGTAATCCTCGGCCTTCTCCACCACTTCCAGAAGACGCTGAAGGCGGATTTCGCCGGTCTTGGAGTTGATGTCGGCGCGAATGTTGGTTTCGGAGCCGTAACGCGAGCGGGCGGCCTTCTGGATAGCATCGGCCATTGCGGCAAGCACGATCTCGCGGTCGATGACCTTTTCGCGCGCCACAGCATCGGCGATCTGCAGAAGCTCAAGCCGGTTAGCACTTACTGCCATTTTTCTGTCTCCATAAGTCGCATGTTTGCGTTGGGTACAGCCCCGTGGGGCGTCTCTAATTCGAATTAGTCTTCGTCTGCTTCTTCGTTCTGGTTCGCAGCAGCGGCGGCCTTGGCCTGCTTGTCTGCCCGCAGAGCGTCACGAATAAGGTCATCCGTCAAAATCAGCTTCGCATCCGAGAGCGTGTTGAACGGGATCGTCACGACCGGCTCTTCACCGTAGCCGATCTGGTCACGCTCGAGCTTGAAGCCATCCGCCTCGACTTCCGCGATCTTGCCGCGGAAACGCTTGCGATTATCCACCAGGATGGACGTCTCGACCTTGACGAGATGTCCCTGCCAGCGCGCAAAATCCGACTTGCGCACCATGGGGCGATCGATGCCGGGCGACGATACTTCCAGATGATACGCTTTCTCGACCGGATCTTCCACATCGAGAACCGGCGAAATGGCCATGGAAACCGCTTCGCAGTCCTCCACGGTCATGGTGCCGTCCTCGCGTTCGGCCATGATCTGCAAAGTCGAGCCATTCTGGCTGGAAAGTCGAACTCTGACAAGAACGAAACCCATTCCGGTCAAAACCGGCTCGATGATTTCGGCGATCCGCTGGTCGATGCCAGTTTCGGTTATCAGTCTCGGTTCGGCTTCTGCCATTATGCTCTTCCGGTCTTCCTCAAGCGGAACATCTGCTCCGATTAAACAATCCGCCTAACGAAAAAGAGCGGAGCCTTGCGGGCCCCACTCTTCATCAGACGATCAAGAATTTGAAGGGGCATATAAACCCTTGTAGCCGGAATTGCAAGGTTTACGGCTTAAAACCGGAGATTCGATTTTTTTGCCACAAAATGACCACTGGCGAGTTTGAATGGGTGGCGCTACCCGCCTCGCCGTTTATAGTGGCTTGCGCCAGAACAGCAGTTGAAATCAATTGGATCGCTCGTGCCGGACCGTAAATCGCCACTCGCGCCACTCAGGCACCCGACCTACAAGCGAATATGGTTCGCCAGCCTCGCCTCCAATTTCGGTGGCCTCATTCAGGCGGTGGGCGCCGCATGGATGATGACCGCGCTTTCGACATCCGAAAACATGATCGCGCTGGTGCAGGCATCCACCTCGTTGCCGATCATGCTCTTCTCTTTGGTATCCGGCGCACTCGCAGATAGTTTCGACCGCAGGCGCATCATGATCTCGGCCCAGCTTCTGATGCTGGTGGCTTCCGTGCTGCTCACCGCCTTTGCCTGGGCTAACCTGCTGACGCCATGGCTTCTATTGTTCTTCACCTTCATGATCGGCTGCGGCACGGCGCTCAACAATCCGTCCTGGCAGGCGTCCGTCGGTGAGATGGTGCCGCGAGAGGATTTGCCGGCCGCAGTCACGCTCAACAGCGTCGGCTTCAACATCACCCGCAGTGTGGGTCCTGCCATCGGCGGCGTCATCGTCGCTGCCGCCGGTGCTGCCGCGGCCTTCTTCGTCAATGCGCTCAGCTATTTCACGCTGATCTACGCGCTGGTCAAATGGCAGCCGCCGAAGAACACGTCGACGCTTCCGCGTGAGCAGCTTCTCGCTGCCATATCTGCCGGTATGCGCTATGTGGCGATGTCGCCCAATATCGGCAAGGTTCTGGTGCGCGGTTTCCTTTTCGGGCTTTCCGCCAGTGCCATTCTTGCCCTCATGCCGCTTGTGGCGCGCGATCTGGTTCAGGGCGGACCTCTGACCTATGGCGTCATGCTCGGAGCCTTCGGCGTCGGTGCCATCGGCGGCGCGCTGATCAGCGCTCGCTTGCGCGAGATGCTGAGCAGCGAGTGGATCGTGCGGGTGGCCTTTCTAGGCTTTGCGCTCAGCGCGGGTGTGACGGCCATCAGCACCAACGCCATCATCACCAGCCTCGTGCTGACGATTTCCGGCGCCAGCTGGGTTCTCGCGCTTTCGCTCTTCAACACAATCGTCCAGCTTTCCACCCCGCGCTGGGTGGTTGGCCGCGCGCTTTCGCTTTACCAGACGCTGACCTTCGGTGGAATTGCGCTGGGCAGCTGGCTATGGGGCTCGCTGGCCGAGGATCACGGCCTGACCTTCTCGCTTCTCTGTTCCTGCGCGCTGATGTTGCTCGGCGTCGTCGTCGGCTTCAAGCTCACCATGCCAGCCTTCGCCTCGCTCAACCTCGATCCGCTCAACCGCTTCGTGGAACCATCGCTGCGGCTAGACGTGAAGCCGCGCAGCGGGCCTATCGCCATCATGGTGGATTACGAAATCGATGATGCGGATCTGCCGGAATTCATGGCGATCATGGCGGAGCGGCGGCGTATTCGCCTGCGTGATGGCGCGCAGAACTGGAGCCTGATGCGCGATCTCGAGAACCCGGATATCTGGACCGAGATTTACCATGTCCCGACATGGGTGGAATATGTTCGGCACAATCACCGCCGCACGCAGGCGGACGCAGAAAGCTGGGATCGAATCCTGACGCTGCATCGCGGCCAGACACGCCCGCGCGTTCACCGGATGATCGAACGTCAGGCCATTCCGCCGCAGGACGACATCTTCCATAAGGCGCATATCGATCCGCATTGAGGGGATCGATATTTACTTCAGCTTTGCCTTTAGAGAAGCATCCGGGAAGCAGGTGGGCTGTAAACCGTTCTTTGCCTGCCAGTCGCCGAGTGAGCGGCGTGTCTTGAAACCGGCCAGACCATCCGCTTTGCCAACGTCGTAACCCTTGGTGACCAAAGCCTTCTGCATTGCCAGCACGTCGGAGCGCAACATGGAGCCGACATTGCCCCACTCGGCCTTGAATGGCCCCGCGCCATAGGCGATGCGATCTGCGAGGTTGCCGATGAAGAGCGCGTAGAGGTCGGAGTTGTTATACTCCTTGATGACGTAGAAGTTCGGCGTCACGACGAATTCCGGGCCATGGCGTCCAGCTGGGACCAACATCATGCCGTCGGCACTCAAGTCATTGGCGGGAAAGCCCTTTCCGGAAATGCGGGTGATGCCCATTTTCGCCCAGTCCGCAACTGGCTTTGCCAGATCAGGCCCTTCCTGCGCGCAGGATACATTGTCTGGTATGGAAACCTCGAAGCCCCAGTCGCGGTCGCGCTGCCAGCCGCGCTTCGATAGATAGTTGGCGATGGATGCGAGCGCGTCAGGCACGGAATTCCAGATGTCGCGATGACCGTCACCATCGAAATCGACGGCGTATTTCAGATAGCTGGAGGGCATAAATTGCGGCTGGCCGAGCGCGCCTGCCCATGATCCCATCATGCGCGAGGCTGGCACATCCCCGCTTTCGGCAATCTTCAACGCGTCGATCAGTTCTGCGCGGAACATCTCCTTACGGGTGGAGGCATAGGCCTTGGTTGCCAGAACATCGATGACGGAATTGGGGAGTTTGGCGCGACCGAAGCCGGACTCGCGACCCCATATGGCAACGACGATATTGCCGGGCACGCCATAGGTCGCCTCGATGCGCTTCAGCGTCGCGGCGTGGGTGGCGGCCAGAGAACGGCCCGTTGCTGCCAGACCTTGCAGGCGCGTCTCGGAGAAGTAGGCGCCGGGAGAGGAAAACTCCGCCTGGCTCTGTGCCTGCTCCTTCGGTGGCTTCTGGCCGGGCACGACGACATCCGGCAGTTTCCAGTTGATCGTCAGTCCCGTCAGCGCTGCTTCGAGAGTTTTCTGCGAAACACCCGCCTTGCGCGCTTCCGGCCAGATTTCTTTTCTCAGCCAGGCGTTGAATTCCGCATCGTATTTTGCTGCGGCAGCGCCGGTTGGGATGGATTGCGCCCTTGCAGAACCGGATGACAAAAGCGAGATGGCGGTGGCAATTGCAAGGCCGATGGTGTGAGCGCGCATTCGGTCTCCTTCGATAATCTGACTCTGTGTTTACGCATTTTCCCAACGCAAAACCGCGTCACACGTTTGCTGGAAATGCTTCTAAATCGCTGTTCGTGCTCGAAGAGCTGCTGTCAGCGTGCCCTCGTCCAGATAATCCAGTTCCCCACCCACCGGAACGCCATGTGCAAGGCGGGTGATCTTGACGCCGAGATCGGTCAGGCGGTCTGTGATGTAATGCGCCGTCGCCTGCCCCTCGACGGTGGCGTTGACGGCGATGATGAGTTCCTTGATGCCGCCAGCGGTGACGCGTTCGATCAGGCCCTTGATGTTCAAATCTTCAGGCCCAACGCCATCCAGCGGCGAGAGCGTGCCACCCAAGACATGATAGGCCGTGTTCATTGCGCCTGCCCGCTCCAGCGCCCAGAGGTCTGAGACATCTTCGACAACGATGATGACGGACTGGTCACGGCGTTCATCCGAACATACGGTGCAGGGATCGATCGTATCGACATTGCCGCAGCAGGAGCAGATCTTTACCTTGTCATAGGCTTCGCCCATGGCGTGGCCGAGGGGACCGAGCAGCTGTTCCTTCTTCTTGATGAGGTGAAGAGCCGCGCGCCGTGCCGAGCGGGGACCAAGCCCTGGCACCTTTGCCAGAAGCTGGATCAATTTTTCGATTTCAGGACCAGTGACTCGTTTTGCCATGAAGCGTTTCTACTGCATTAATCGTTGAACGGGAATCACAAGCGCGAAAGGCGTGTCATGAAAATTCAGGCCGTTTGCCGGGCCGAGCCCAGAGCACTCCCCGGCAAGACATCGAAGACCGGCATCTTCAAGCACGCAATGCAAGGCCCGGTCATGGTGGATGAGGCTGGCATTGTGGGAGATGCCGTCTGTAACCGCAAACACCATGGCGGGCCGGATCAGGCCATTTATGTCATGGGCTCCGCCGATCTGGATTTCTGGTCACGCGAACTTCGCCGTGAGATCGAGCCCGGATTTTTCGGTGAAAATCTGGTGATCGAGGGCATCGACAGCGCAGAGCTTCATGTCGGCGACCGGCTGGAACTGGTGCAGGTCACACTTGAAGTCACCGCAGCGCGCATACCCTGCGCCACGTTGAACGCCCGTATCGGTGATCCGCATTTTGCCCCACGTTTCCGGGAGGCCGGTCATCCCGGCTTTTACTGCCGGGTGCTGAAACCCGGCATGATAGAGGCTGGCGAAAGCGTGACCTTCATTCCCTACGAGGGGACGAAATTACCGATCCCGGTCATCCTGCAGCGCTTCCGGCCCAATCGCCTGTCTGAAGAAGAGCGCGTCGCGTTTCTCGACACGCCCCTTGCCGCTCGCTTTCGCGCTATGATCGAGACTTAGCGCCTGTTTCCAAGCAGCCTCTTAGAAAGGCAGCTTCATGCCGGGCGGCAGAGGAATACCGGCAGTGATGCCCGCCATCTTTTCCTGCGCCTGCGCCTCACCCTTTTCCTTTGCATCCTTGTGAGCTGCAACGATCAGGTCTTCGAGAATTTCGACGTCGTCTTCCTTGAAGAGCGATGGGTCGACCTTGAGGCCGCGCATTTCACCCTTGCCGTTGAGTGTAACGGTGACGAGACCGCCGCCGGACGTGCCGTGGACTTCCAGTGCGGCAATTTCTTCCTGCACCTTCTCCATCTTGGCCTGCATTTCCTTGACCTTGCCCATCATGCCCATGATGTCACGCATGGCTGAAACTCCTCTTTTGTTGTTGCGGCGGATTGTCCGAAAACCGCTTCACACTTTTCGGTCCGCCGCTTATTAGAATTCGATATCGTCGCCCGGAAGGATGTCGCCTTCGCTGGATTCGGCAACGGAAGGCGGTGCGATCTCATCCGCCTCTTCCACCAATGGCGCGCGAATACGCACGTCCGTAATCTTGGCACCGGGAAACTGCGAGAGGATCGCGGCAACATCCGGGTCCTGACGCGCATCGACAAGCCGCGCATTTCGCGCATTGCCTTCGGCCTCGACCAGCGTCGGCTCGCCGTCTTCCTTGCTGAGGCTGACGATCCAGTGGATCCCGGTCCATTCCTTCAGCTTGACACCGAGTTCACCCGGAAGCGTTCCCGGCGCGCCTTCGCCAAGCCGCATATCGAGACGACCCGGCTCCAGCCGTACCAGACGAACAAAGTTGCGAACCTTCGCACGCATGACCGGATCGCGGTTCTTCTGGCAGAGATCGGCGATATCCTGCACCGATTTTACCGGCACCTTGGGTTCCGGCCGTTCTTCGGTCCGGGGTGCCGCAACCTGCATCTCCTGCGGGCGGCTATCCGGCACGGCGCGCAGCATTGCTGTCGGCTGCGGAGAGGATTGCATCTGCGGTGAGGCTTGGGCAGAGGCTACGGCCTGCGTGGAGGAGTACGCACGCGCACCGCCGCCATTTCCACCACTACCCGAGGGACCGCCATTCGAGAAGCCGCCCTCGCTGTTCGAAAGCTCCGCCAGACGGCGCGCTGCATCTTCGGGTGCTGGAAGATTTGCCGCATGCGACAGGCGGATCAGCACCATTTCGGCAGCGCCTGCCGGGCGCGAGGCGTTTTCCGTTTCTGGTATTCCCTTCAGCAGCATCTGCCAGATGCGGGACAGGGTGGAAACAGCAATGCTATCGGCAAATTCGGCACCGCGCACGCGCTCCACTTCCGAAAGCGACGGGTCTTCCACAGCATCCGGCACATATTTCATGCGCGTGACGAGGTGGGTAAAATCCGCCAGATCGTTGAGAATGACGACAGGGTTGGCACCAGCCTCATATTGCGCGGTGAACTCGGAAAGTGCCGCAGCCACATCGCCTTTGACGACGTGCTGAAACAGATCGACGATGCGAGCGCGGTCGGCAAGACCCAGCATGCCGCGAACCGCTTCCGCCTCTACGCGACCGCCGCCATGGGCAATCGCCTGATCCAGTAGCGAGAGACCGTCACGCGCCGAACCTTCCGCAGCACGCGCGATCATCGCCAATGCCTGTGGATCGGCCTCGAAACCTTCCTTTGAGGAAATGGCCGTGAAAAGGCCAACCAGATCGGCAGCGCTGATGCGGCGCAGATCGAAGCGCTGGCAACGCGAAAGAACCGTGATCGGAACCTTGCGGATTTCGGTCGTCGCGAAAATGAACTTCACATGCTCCGGCGGCTCTTCGAGCGTCTTCAACAAGCCGTTAAAAGCCTGCGTCGAGAGCATGTGCACTTCGTCGATGATGTAGACTTTGTAGCGTGCCGAAACCGGGCGGTAACGCACCTGTTCGATGATCTCGCGGATGTCATCGATACCCGTATGCGAGGCAGCGTCCATCTCGATAACATCGACATGGCGGCCTTCCATGATGGCCTGGCAGTGTTCGCCGGGAACGCGCAGGTCGATGGTGGGCTTGTCGATCTCGGGCGTCTTGTAGTTCAGCGCACGCGCCAGAATGCGTGCAGTCGTCGTCTTGCCGACGCCGCGAACGCCGGTCAGCATATAGGCTTGGGCAATTCGGCCGGTTTCGAACGCGTTGGTCAGCGTGCGAACCATCGGCTCCTGCCCGACCATCAGATCGGAGAAGTCCTTGGGGCGATATTTGCGTGCCAAGACCCGGTAACCGGTACCCTGCTCATTCGTCTGGGGCATGTTGGTTCCGGTGTCGCTCATCGCCTCGCCAGTTTTGAAGTTGGGCCCGCTTTCAGGCTGAACTGGCCCGGCGAAGCAGAGCGCGTCTAAAAAAGAAAAGGTGGGAGGCTGGCACGGCGACCCGTGCCTGGCTCGTTAGGGCTGCTTCCTTCCGGACCTGACCCGGTTGGCGAGTGGCTCGTCCACCACCAACCTCCCGGGGCCACATATCGGCAATATTAAAAGCAAATGCAAGCCAAGCCTTCAAAAAACTGCTATCGCTGTGAAAACAGTTTATAATTGCGCATGTGGCAGGAGCGAAAACGCTGACATTTCCACGCCGCATGCTTTGGAGGGCACCTTGGACACATTCCGGCTGGACGACAGACTGGCCCGCGATAGCGCGCTGATCACCACTCTTGGTCTCTGCCAGCTGCGCATTCAGAACGATAGCCGCTGGCCCTGGCTTGTGCTCGTCCCGCAGCGCAACGATGTCAGCGAATTGTTCGACCTGACGCCTCTCGATCAGGCGGTGCTGACATTCGAAACCAATCTGGTTGCAGCAGCCCTGAAGGACATCAGCGGCGCGACCAAGATCAATGTCGGCGCGCTGGGCAACATCGTTCGCCAGCTACACGTCCACATCATCGCACGCAACGAAGGCGATCCCTGCTGGCCGGGGCCGATCTGGGGGCAGGGCACCGCTATTCCTTACGCCGAAGACGAGAAACAGACATTCATGAAGAAACTGGCTGGCGCGCTCTGATGATCTCAAAAAGCATTTTCGAAACCAACTCGCCACATCCCGAACCCTCGACCCTCACGGCATTCGCACAGAACGGCCTCAACCGACTGGCGGAGAAGCGTGATGAAAACTGCGTTGTCGATGCCTTGAAAGTCGAAGGTACGCATCTGCTTGCCTTTGCGGGCAACAAACTTGTTCTAAAGCACGACGATCACGTGCTAGACCCGCTGTTTTCCGCCTACGAACTGGCTGAGCTCGATCCTGATTTCGAACGGGCAATCCTGCTCGGCCACAAGGAAAACGGTGAGCCGCGCGTGGCCGTGCCGGTGGGTGTGGCCGAAGATGCTCTAGCCAGCCACTACAAGCCGGTGGATGCGCGTTCGCTCTACCGCGACCAGTTGATTGGCGAGGAACTGCTCGGCGAAGTCGCGCAGGCCGTCAGCCTCGTCAACTGGAATGCCGATAACAAATTTTGTGGCCGTTGTGCCGGGACCATGGAACTTCGCATCGGCGGCTACAAGCGCATCTGCGCAAGCTGCGGCCACACCATCTTTCCACGCACCGATCCCGTCGTCATCATGCTGACCATCGATCTGGAGCGCGAACTCTGCCTCTTGGGCCGTGGAGCCCATTTCGCGCCGGGCATGTATTCCTGCCTAGCAGGCTTCGTGGAGCCGGGCGAGACAATTGAGAATGCCGTGCGCCGCGAAACGCGGGAAGAGTCCAGCATAGAGATCGGTCGCGTCCGTTATCACGCATCACAGCCATGGCCCATGCCGCATACGCTGATGATCGGCTGCTATTCGGAAGCACTCTCCTTCGATATTACGCGTGACGAGGCAGAGCTTGAGGATTGCCGCTGGTTCACGCGTGACGAGGTGGTGGAGATGTTGAATGCGAGCGCCGCCAACGGCAAATCCCCTCCCCCACGCGGCGCGATTGCGCATCGGCTGATGCGGGACTGGATCGAGTGGGATGGGGTGAGGTAAACCGTCAGCACCATCGCGTTCTTCGACACGCTCCCGTGCTAACCTTCGACGAGCTGCGCTCTTGTCTTGCATTATGCCTTGCTGAGGTTAGCGCAGTACGCTCTCCATCACTCAAGCACGATACCAAGTTCAGTCCGCAGTTTCTTCGTCAGTCCCGCAGCCACGAGCTCATACGAACGACGCACATAATGCTCGAGCTCTTCACCCTCAAGCGGAGAATGATCGGCAATCGACACCCATTTCCGTTTGGCGAAATAGGGAGCCTGCGCAATGCCTTCCAGTGAGGTGAGTATCTCGAAACTTTCCTCGGAACATTTGACGACAAGTCGCCAATTGTCACGCTCACCCAGAACGGCGAAGACCTTGTCGCCGACCTTTGCGACGTGCGAATCCCACTGATCTACGAAGGTAACACCGGGCCAGTCGCCGAGCGTGGCATCGAAAGTCTTGCGTTCGAAAATGCTCATGCCAGCGTCTCCGCGATCAAGGTGGCCAGACGGTCTGCAACCTCGGCTTTCGTCATCTCCGGCCAGGCGTCGATGCCCGATTTCGAGATGACCCTCACCTGATTGTTAGCGCCGCCCATGATGCCGGTTTCGGCAGATACATCGTTGGCGATGATAAAATCCGCGCCCTTGCGCTCCAGCTTGGCGCGTCCATTCTCTTCGATATTCTGCGTTTCGGCGGCGAAACCGACGACGAGTTTCGGGCGCTTTCCGTGATGGCCGACGGTTTTCAGGATGTCCGGGTTCTCGGTCAGTTGCAGTGCGGGCGGCGCATCGCCCGGTTGCTTCTTGATCTTCTGATCGGCAGATGCAGCCACCCGCCAGTCCGCGACCGCAGCGACGAAAACGGCGATATCGGCAGGCAGCTTTGAAACCACCGCATCGCGCATCTCTTCGGCGCGCTCCACATGGATTGTTCTCACTCCTGCGGGATCAGGGATCGTGACTGGACCGGAAACGAGGGTTACGTCTGCGCCGAGTTTCGCCAGCGCAGCGGCAATGGCGTGGCCTTGTCTGCCGGATGAACGGTTGGCGATGTATCGCACGGGATCTATGGGCTCATGCGTGGGGCCGGAGGTGACGATTGCGGTCTTACCGGCCAAGGGTTTGGCGGCATCATCCAGCAAATCTTCCACGGTGGCTACGATCTGCAACGGCTCAGCCATGCGTCCGACGCCGGCCTCACCTTTTTCCGCCATTTCACCTGCCATGGGACCGACAAAGAAAATGCCGTCCTGTTTCAGCGTGGCGATATTGCGCTTTGTAGCCTGCGCCTCCCACATTTTCGGGTTCATTGCGGGCGCCACCAGCACCTTGCGATCAGTGGCCAGCAGAACGGTAGAGGCGAGATCATCCGCGAGACCGTGTGCCATCTTCGCCATAAGGTCCGCAGTGGCGGGTGCCACCATAACCAAATCGCAATCGCGCGCCAGCCGAATGTGGCCTACATCCTGCTCGTCCTGCCGGGAGAAAAGCTCCGTGAAGACGTGGGTTGCAGAGAGCGCACCGACCGCCAGCGGCGTCACGAATTCCTGCGCGCCCTTCGTCATTACCGGCGTCACCTTTGCGCCGCGCTCTTTCAGGCGGCGAATGAGATCGAGGCTTTTATAGGCCGCGATGCCGCCGGAAATGATGAGAAGAATATGCTTGCCTGAAAGAGCCATGATGCTGGACCAGTTTCCCGTTTGGCTGGGAAACTATAGCGCATCCCGAAAAGTGTGAAGCGGTTTTCGGAAAAGATGCGCGCATCGGAATCTTGCAGCAGCGACTTTGCTTTCGCTGCTGCAAGCCCTTAGCATACAAAGTGCAATCGCCTCGGCGTATCGGGGTTTATCACGCCGCCTTGGCGACGTGATATTCCTTGATGGCAACCATCTTGATGGCGGGGAAACGCTCCGCCTCATAGCGCAGCGAAAACGCATCCTGCGCCAGAAACACGGGATCGCCGTCCAGATCGCGGGCAATATCGCCGCGCTTAACGTTCAGGAACTTTTCGAACTCCGCGGACTGGTCCGAAGAAATCCAGCGGCAGACCGAGAAGCGCGACATTTCGAAGGAAACAGGCAGGCCATATTCACCCATCAGGCGTTCCTTCAACACGTCCAGCTGCAGCGCGCCGACGACGCCGACGATGGCAGGCGAGCCATCTTCCGGCGAGAAGAGCTGCACGACGCCTTCTTCAGCCATCTGCTGCAAGGCTTCCTTCAGTTTTTTCGCCTTCATCGCGTCTTCGAGGCGCACACGGCGCAGAATTTCTGGCGAGAAGTTCGGCACGCCCTGGAAGACGAGGTTCTCGCCTTCGGTCAGCGTATCGCCAATGCGCAGCGTTCCGTGGTTGGGAATACCCACCACGTCGCCCGCATAGGCGGTGTCCGCCAGCTGGCGCTGCGAAGCGAAGAAGAACTGCGGGGCGGTGAGGCCCATCTGCTTGCCGGTGCGTGCAAGCCGCGCCTTCATCCCACGCTCCAGCTTGCCGGAGCAGATGCGAGCGAAAGCAATACGGTCGCGGTGGTTCGGGTCCATATTGGCCTGAATCTTGAAGACGAAAGCCGTCATCTTTTCTTCAGCCGCATGCACGGTGCGAATATCCGCCACCTGATCGCGCGGCGGCGGTGCGAAATCGCCCAGCGCGTTGATGAGATCGCGCACGCCGAAGTTTCTTAGCGCAGAACCGAAAAAGACCGGCGTCATGTGGCCTTCGAGAAATGCCTGACGATCGAACGGACGGCAGGCTTCCATTGCCAGTTCCGTTTCTTCGATGAAGGCATCGCGCTCGTTTTCCGGCAGACGGTCTGCAACGGCCTGCGGGCCATTGACGGGCAGACCGTCAACCTGCGTGTCGTTACCGCGAAACGTGTTTTCCGCCAGATTGTAAGCTCCGCAGAATGTCTTGGAACGACCGACCGGCCAAGTGACGGGCGCGGTATCGAGCGCAAGCTTCTCTTCTACCTCATCCAGAATTTCGAAAGCATCGCGGCTTTCGCGGTCCATCTTGTTGATGAAGGTGATGATCGGAATATCGCGCATGCGGCAGACTTCGAACAGCTTCAGCGTTCGCGGCTCGATACCCTTGGCGGCATCGATGACCATGATGGCCGCGTCCACGGCGGTCAGCGTGCGGTAGGTATCGTCGGCGAAGTCTTCGTGGCCGGGTGTATCGAGAATGTTGAAGACGCGATCATTATATTCGAAGGTCATGACCGAGGTCACGACCGAGATGCCGCGCTCGCGCTCGATCTTCATCCAGTCCGAACGGGTCTGGATGCGGTCCTTCTTGGCCTTCACTTCACCGGCTAGCTGGATCGCTCCGCCGAACAGCAGCAGCTTTTCGGTCAGCGTCGTCTTACCCGCGTCCGGGTGCGCGATAATAGCAAAGGTGCGGCGGCGGGAGACCGCCTCGGCAAGTGTTTCGGCCATTCTCTGAAATCCTGTGGAATTGCGGGCTATCTAGCGTTTTGAGCCCGCATTTGCAATTGACCTTGGCGATGCAAGGGCAAACTAATGCCGCATGAACACGCAAAACACCCTTTCCCCCGTCCTGAAACTCATCCGCCTTCCGCATGGGGAGGGCATCGAGCTGCCTTCCTATGAAACCGCAGGTGCCGCGGGCATGGACCTGCGTGCCGCCGTCTCGCCAGATGAGCCGATGGTGCTGAAGCCCGGCGCGCGCGCTCTGGTGCCGACCGGATTCATCTTCGAGGTACCCTTCGGCTACGAGGCACAAATCCGGCCACGCTCGGGTCTCGCCATCAAAAACGGTATCACCTGTCTCAACTCACCCGGCACGGTGGATAGCGATTATCGCGGTGAGGTGAAGGTCATTCTCGCCAATCTCGGAGACACCGATTTCATCATCGAACGCGGCATGCGCATCGCCCAGATGGTGATTGCGCCCGTGACGCAGGTGACGATTACGGAAGCGGAAGAGTTTTCCGAAACGGCGCGCGGAACAGGCGGTTTCGGCTCGACGGGCGTGTGATCACAACGTTGTGACGCATGCTGTTTTGGAGTATGCCAAGGGAAACACGCCGGGGGCATCTTCATGACGATCACGACCATTCTCGCCTATGCGACCGCATTGTTCATCGCCGCCGCCATTCCCGGCCCGGGCATGACGGCCATCGTTGCACGCGCGCTGGGTTCCGGTTTCCGCCAAACCTTCTTCATGGGGCTCGGTCTGGTGCTGGGCGATATGGTCTATCTGACGGCAGTCATACTCGGCCTTGCCTTCGTGGCGCAGACGTTTCAGGAAGCCTTCATGGTGCTGAAATTCGCGGGCGCTGCCTATCTGCTTTACATCGCCTGGAAGCTCTGGACGGCTGGGCTTCTGCCGCAGGATTTGCAGGCGAAGAAAAGTACGAGCATCGGAATGTCCTTTCTTTCCGGCCTGTTCATCACGCTTGGAAACCCCAAGACGATGCTGTTCTACGTTGCTTTGGTTCCCACGCTGATCGATATCCGCATGATCGGCACCTCCGAATATGTAGTTCTGCTTGGCGTCACGTTTGCCGTGCTGATGGCGGTATTGTTGCCTTATATTTTGTTGGCTTCAAAGGCCCGCACGCTGCTCAAGCGACCAAGCGCTCTAACAATCCTCAACCGCACCGCAGCAGGAATTCTCGCTGGAACGGCGGCGATGATCGCCGCCCGCACGAGCTGAAAATAATCCCCTCGATACTGCTTTATATTGAGCAATCCGTCCTAAGAACTGCTCAATATAAGCATATTCGTTCTCTGGCTTCTCGACGTGCATCGCCCTATCCTGCGCCAAAGTTTTGCGGGCATTAGCAGGAGAACACAGCATGTCTGAAGCCAGAAAACCCGGACGCGGACGCATCTATTCCTCCATCACCGACACGATTGGCGATACGCCATTGGTGCGTCTCGACAAGCTGGCGGCGGAAAAGGGTGTGAAGGCGACACTTCTGGCCAAGCTGGAATTCTTCAACCCTATTGCCTCGGTGAAAGACCGCATCGGCGTAGCGATGATCGAGTCGCTGGAAGCGCAAGGCAAGATCGCGCCGGGAAAGACGACGCTTGTCGAACCGACATCGGGCAATACAGGCATTGCGCTTGCTTTTGCAGCCGCGGCCAAGGGCTATAAGCTGATCCTCACCATGCCGGAAACCATGTCGGTGGAGCGTCGCAAGATGCTGGCTTTGCTGGGCGCCGAACTGGTGCTGACGGAAGGCCCGAAGGGTATGAAGGGCGCGATTGCCAAGGCGCATGAATTGGCCGAGACGCTGCCTGACGCCATCATTCCGCAGCAGTTCGAAAATCCCGCCAATCCGGAAATCCACCGCAAGACGACGGCAGAGGAAATCTGGAACGACACGAATGGCGCGGTGGATATTTTCGTTTCGGGCATCGGTACGGGCGGAACGATCACCGGCGTCGGCCAGGTGTTGAAGGGCCGCAAGCCCGAACTCAAGGTCGTGGCCGTCGAGCCCGCCGACAGCCCTGTCCTCTCGGGGGGCAATCCCGGCCCCCACAAAATTCAGGGCATCGGCGCGGGTTTTGCGCCCGCCATTCTCGACACCAAAATCTATGACGAAATCGTCACCACCACCAATGACGAAGCTTTCGAAACCGCGCGTCTGGCTGCACGGCTGGAAGGCGTTCCAGTCGGCATCTCTTCGGGCGCGGCCCTCGCTGCCGCCATCAAGGTCGGCGCGCGTGAGGAAAGCGCTGGCAAGACAATCGTGGTGATCATCCCGTCATTTGCTGAACGGTATCTTTCAACGGCGCTGTTCGAGGGTTTGGGGCTGTAAAAAAGCGGTCCAATGATCGAATGTGTGATCTGACCCAACTTGGATCAGGCCTGCGTGGCTTGGTTTAACTGTGCAGGCTAAGACCCGAATAACCGGGCTGTTTAGTCTTAAATGAGAGAGATGCAACTACCACCTCCGTCATCCTCGGGCTTGTCCCGAGGATCTGCAACCGATTGATTTTGTTGACGTCGGCAGATCCTCGGCACGAGGCCGAGGATGACGGTAGCGGTTGTTGCCGCCGCTGAATTCGATCAGTCTACGATGCAAAATTCATTTCAAATTTATCCAAAAAAACGACCGGCGGAGCCAAGAGGGTTTTTCTACCTTCTCAGGGATGATCCTGCATCAATCTGACAGTTTATCCCAAGCGCTTGAAAACAACCGGCCCTACCTGCGTCTCCGTAGGCGAAATACCATAAGCGCGTTGAACGGAAGCAACGACGCGCTGCGCATCCTCTCGGCTTGCGGCATGCACCATTGCAATTGGCTGGCCTTCATCCACCTTCGTACCCAGCGGCACGATGTTCGAGATACCGACGCGATGATCGATTTGGTCGCTTGGATGACGTCGGCCACCGCCAAGTTCCACCACGGCCATGCCCAGATCACGCGTTTGGCACGACGCGAGCCACCCGCTCGCGGGAGCGGGAACTGGCAGGATGTGTGGCGCGACTTTCAGATAATTCTGAGGCCGGGCGATGAAATCATGAGGGCCACCGAGCGCTGACACCATCTGTCCGAATCGCTCCAAAGCCTGACCCGAGAAAAGTGCCTCGCGTGCCACAGCTTCCGCGTCAGAAAATTCAGCTGCAACCCCGCCCTGAACCAGCATTTCCGCTGCGAAAGCGAGGACGAGCGTTTCGATGCGCGTGCCCTTCTTTTTACCGTTCAGGAAATCCAGACAATGGACGATTTCGAGTGCATTGCCCGCAGCATCCGCCAAAGGCTCGTTCATGTCGGTGATCAGCGCTGACGTTTTCACGCCTGCGCCATTGGCAACCTGAACCAGTGCCGCGGCCAGCAATTCTGCTTCGTCAGACGTCAGCATAAATGCGCCGCTGCCGAATTTCACGTCCAGCACAAGTGTTTCGAGGCCCGCCGCCAGCTTTTTCGAGAGGATCGAAGCTGTGATCAGCGGCACGGAGTCGACTGTCGCCGTCACGTCGCGGATGGCATAAAGCCGCTTGTCGGCAGGGGCCAAATCGCCCGTCTGGCCGATGATGGCGCAGCCGACCTCTTTGACCGTGCGACGAAAGAGCGCTTCATCCGGCATGACGTTGTAACCGGGAATGGCTTCGAGTTTATCAAGCGTGCCGCCCGTGTGGCCGAGACCGCGTCCCGAAATCATAGGTACCGCAAGTCCGCAGGCAGCCACGATTGGGGCAAGCATCAGCGAGACATTGTCTCCGACGCCGCCTGTCGAATGCTTGTCGGAAATCGGCTTGCCGATATCCGACCAAGAGAGAACATCGCCGCTATCGCGCATGGCAAGCGTCAGCGCCACAGTTTCATCCCGCGTCATGCCACGGAAGAAGGTGGCCATGGCAAACGCTGCTGCCTGCCCTTCGGAAATCGAGCCGTTGGAAAGCGCGGCGATGAAGGCTGCGATATCATCGGCCCGCAACGTTTCGCCATCGCGTTTGCGCCGGATGATTTCCTGCGGGATCATGGTCGATCAGTATCCGCTGGAAGCCTTGGCAGGCTCGCCGCCGCCCAGCACGTTCAACACATCGTCCAGAAGGCTGGACGCGCCGAAACGGAAGGTGGAAGGCATGGCCCAGTTAGGCTGCATGATGGTTTCCGCAAGGCGAAGATAGAGCGTCGCATCTTCCACGGTACCAATGCCACCGGCTGGCTTGAAGCCGACTTTCTTTCTGCTGTCGCGGATGGCCTGCAACATGATGTCAGCTGCTTCGAGCGTGGCATTGATCGAGACCTTGCCGGTGGAGGTCTTGATGAAATCCGCACCCTCGGCGATGGCGATTTTCGATCCCCGGCGGATCAGCGCCTTGTCCTTCAGCTCTCCCGTTTCCAGAATGACCTTGAGCAGCACCGGTTCGGGGCAGGCCTTGCGAACCGCCGCGACCATTTCAGACACTGCATTTTCATCGCCTGCGATGAATTTTCGGTAGGGGATGACGAGGTCGATCTCGTCCGCGCCATCGCGAACCGCGCGTTCGGTTTCCCCGACAACGGTTTCGACTTCGAGATCGCCGGAAGGAAAATTGACGACGGTTGCGATGCGGATCGCGTGATCATTGCCAAAGGCCGCACGCGCCTGTGCCACGAAACGTGGCCAGATGCAGATGGCAGCCGTGTTGCCATATTGCGTGCGGGCGCGCTGGCACAGAGCTGCAATCTGCTCAGGCGTGCAGTCATCCTTGAGATTGGTCAAGTCCAGCAAGGACAAAGCGAGAGCGGCGGCTTCGCGCGGGCGCTGAAGTTCCATGCTCAATTTCCTCCTGAAATCATTTCCGTTAAAATCGCGGCGAGACGTTTGCCGCCAATGGGAGCCATGTCTTTGGTTTCTTCATGGCTCAGTTCCGCGCCGGTCATCCCGGCACCGTAATTTGTAATAACGGATGCGGCGGCAACGCGCATCCCGAAAAAGCGCGCAAGGATGACTTCCGGCACAGTGGACATGCCGACTGCATCGGCGCCCAGCGTGCGCGCCATGCGAATTTCCGCCGGTGTTTCGAAGCTTGGGCCGGAAAACCACATGTAGACGCCGGAAAATAGAGGCACTGTCGCGCGGATGGCGGCGTTGCGCATGGCGAGCGCCAGATCGGCGTCGTAAGCGCTGGTCATGCCGACGAAGCGGCGGTCGCTCTCTTCGCCGATCAGCGGATTCATGCCGGAGTAATTGATGTGGTCGGTAATCTGCATTACTGAGCCCGGCGGCAAATCCTGTCGCACGGAGCCTGCGGAATTGGTGAGGATCAGCGACTGAACGCCAATGCCTGCCAGCGCCTCGATAGCCGGGCGCATGGCGCCCGCATCGCCTCTTTCATAATAATGCACACGACCTGACAGCATGATGACCGGCTGGCCGCCGAGATAACCGGCAACCAGCTCGCCCGCATGGCCCGATACTGCACTTTCCGGGAAGCCCGGAATATCCGCATATGGAATGCGGATCGCATCTGCGACCTCATCCACCAGCGAACCAAGGCCGGAACCCAGCACGATGGCCGTTCGCGGCACGAGGCCGTTCAGTCTGTCGACCAGCACGTCGATGATCGCGTGATCCATCTTACAACTCGGTCTTGAAGCTGAAGGGCAGAAGTTCGTCCATGGTCATCACCTTCTGAACGCCGGTCTCATCACAGAGATAGACCTTGGTTTCAGGCGTGGCGAACTCGGCGATCTTCTGGCGGCAGCCGCCGCAGGGCGGGCAGAGCGCCAGCTTTTCCGCGATAACGGCGATTTCCCGGATCTGCTTTGCCCCCCCCATTACCATGGCGCTGATGGCGGAAGGCTCCGCGCACCAGCCCTGTGGGAAGGACAGGTTCTCGATATTGGCGCCCTTATAGACCTTGCCGTCTTCCGCGCGGATGGCAGCGCCCACCGGAAACTTGGAGTAAGGCGCATGGGCAAACCCCATGGCCTCCCGGGCGGCTTCGAAGAGCGCGTGAGATGCGGTGTCGTTCGACATGGTTTAGCGCTCCTTCGTATAGGCAACGCCACCGGCCTTCGGCGGCTTGGCGACGCCGATGAAACCGGCAAGCAGGATGCAGGTGAGGATGTAGGGCAGCGCCTGGAAAATCTGCACCGGCACTTCGCCGATGCCGGGAATGGCCTTGCCCTGCATGAAGTTGGCCACCGCATCGAGGAAGCCGAATAGCAGGCAGGCAAACATGACAGGCACTGGCTTCCACTTGGCAAAAATGAGTGCGGCAAGTGCGATATAGCCCTTGCCCGCCGACATGTTGGCGATGAAGGCGGCGGATTGCGCAACGGCGAGATAAGTCCCTGCGAAACCGCAGAGGAAACCGGCGACCATGACGGCGCGGAAGCGCATCCATGCGACGGAAATACCAGCCGTATCGACAGCGCCCGGATTTTCACCGACCGCACGAAGGCGAAGACCGAAGCGCGTGCGGTACAGCACCCACCATGAAATCGGTACGGCAAGGAAGGCGATATAGGTCAGAATATTGTTGCCGGAAATGACGTTGGCATAGAGCGGACCGATGAACGGCACTTCGCGCATCATATCCGCACCCGGCAGGATGATCGGCGTGAAACGGCCTTCACCCGTGATCTGCGGCGTGCGGCCACCCTGGCCGAACCATGCCTGACCGAGAACGACCGTCAGACCGGCTGCGACGAAGTTGAGCGCCACACCGGAAACGATCTGGTTGCCGCGGTTGGTGATGACGGCAAAACCGTGCACCAGCGAGAAAAAGATCGAAACGCCGATGCCAGCCGCGAGACCGGCCCATGGGTCTGACGTCAAATAGGCAACGCAGGCGGATGCGAAGGCTGCTGCCAGCATCTTGCCTTCGAGGCCGATATCGAACACGCCAGCGCGTTCGGAAAACAGGCCTGCGAGTGCGGTGAACAGAAGCGGAATGGTCAGGCGAACGGTCGAACCGAGAATGCTGACCAGCATATCGAAGGTTTCCATAGCCTTACCTCTTCACGAAATTCTGGTAGATGCGCACGAGCGCGGGACGATACATATATTCAAGAGCACCGGCGAACAGGATCACCAGACCCTGAATGACGACGATCATCTCGCGGGTGATATTGGGCATTTCAAACGAAAGGTCCGCGCCGCCCTGATAGAGAATGCCGAACAGCAAAGCTGCAAAGACGATGCCGAGCGGGTGGCTTCTGCCCATCAGCGAAACGGCGATACCGACAAAGCCCGCGCCGCCGACGAATTCCACCTGCAAACGAGCGGATGCGCCCATGACAGGGTTCAGCGCCATCATGCCAGCGAGACCACCGGAAATGAGCATGGCGATGATTACGGTGCGCGAATAGGGAATGCCAGCATAGACGGCAGCAGAAGGGCTGATGCCGAGAGTGCGCATTTCATAACCCAGCTTGGTGCGCCAAATCAGCACCCACACCAGAAACGCCATGACGAGCGCGATGATGAAAGACACGTTGAACGGTGCGGGGCCGAGCTTGAGGCCGAACATCGCCATCAACCAGTCGAGCTTCGGCAACTGTCCGCCAGCGAGGAAGGTGCGCGTTTCAGGCGCCATCTTGCCGGGAACGATGAAGACGTTGACCAGCAGATAAACCATCAGCGCCGCAGCGATGAAGTTGAACATGATGGTGGTGATAACGACGTGGCTGCCGCGCTTTGCCTGCAACCAGCCGGGAATGAAGGCCCAGGCCGCACCGAAAAGGGCAGCGCCGATGACGGCGAATGGCATGGTTACATACCATGGCACATAATGATCGAGCGCCAATGCAACGATGGCGGCACCGAGACCGCCAATATAGGCCTGACCTTCGGAGCCGATGTTGAACAGCCCGGCATGAAACGCAACCGCGACGGAAAGGCCGGTGAAAATGAAGCTGGTCGTATAGAACAGGGTGAAGCCAATGGCGTCACCGCGTCCCAGCGCGCCTTCGATCAACAATCGAAGGGCTGCAAAAGGGTCTTCGCCAATCGACCAGACCACGAGGCCGGAGATGAAAAAGGCAGTAAGGATGTTGAGCAACGGCAGAAGGCCGTAAGTCATCCAACTGGGTAGGGGTACGGAAGCTGTACTCATGAATATCCGGCCTTATGCGGCAATGCCGGCCATCATCAGGCCCAGCGTCTGTTCTTCGGCTTCCGCCGTTTTTTCTCCAACGACCCGGCCCGCAAACATGACCAGAATACGATCCGATAGCGAGCGAATCTCGTCCAGTTCAACCGATACCAGCAATATCGCCTTGCCAGCATCGCGCATTTCGATGATGCGACGATGAATGAACTCGATGGCACCGATATCGACACCGCGTGTCGGCTGGCCGATGATCAACATGCTTGGGTCACGCTCGATTTCACGCGCGACGACGATCTTCTGCTGGTTGCCGCCCGAAAAATTGGCCGTCTTCAGCCGCGCATTCGGTGGGCGAATATCGTATTTCTCGATCTTCTCCTCAGCATCCTTGCGGATCGCTTCGGGGTTTAGGAACGGACCTTTGCCGTATCGCTCGTCACGATGATAGCCGAGGATCGAGTTCTCATATTCCTCGAACTTCAGAACCAGACCCATATGATGCCGGTCTTCTGGGATATGGGCGAGGCCGAGCTGGCGCAGAATAGCAGGATCGACCTTATCCACCGGCTTGCCGCCGATCAGAATTTCACCCGAATGCGGTTTGCGAATGCCGGCAATGGCTTCCAGCAATTCGGACTGACCGTTACCTGCAACACCGGCGATACCGACGATTTCGCCAGCGCGTACATCGAAGGAAACATCATCGACCATGGTCACGCCACGGCTGTCCTTGACGGTGAGATTGCGCACGGAGAACAGAATTTCGCCGGGCTTTGCCTCACCCTTTTCCACGCGCAGAAGCACGCGGCGACCGACCATCAATTCGGCCAGTTCTTCGACTGTCGTTTCCGATGTCTTGCGCGTCGCCACCATCTCGCCGCGGCGCATGACGGACACCTCGTCGGTGATCGCCATGATTTCGCGCAACTTGTGGGTGATGAGGATGACCGTCTTGCCCTGATCACGCAGCACACTTAGAATCTTGAACAGGTGATCGGCTTCGGCTGGCGTCAGAACGCCGGTTGGCTCGTCGAGGATCAGTATTTCTGCGCCGCGATACATGGCTTTCAGGATCTCAACACGCTGCTGCAGGCCAACCGGCAGATCCTCGATGATGGCATCGGGGTTCACCTCGAGACCGTATTCGTCCTCCAGACGCTTCAGTTCCTTGCGGGTCGCAGCCGTGCCTTTCGACAACAGCGCGCCACCTTCGGCACCCAGCATCACGTTTTCCAGAACGGAAAAATTCTCGACCAGCATGAAGTGCTGATGCACCATGCCGATGCCCGCATCGATGGCGGCCTGGCTGTCCTTGATGGACACCGGCTTGCCGTTGACGCGGATTTCGCCGGAATCGGCGTGATAAAAGCCATAGAGAATCGACATCAAGGTCGATTTCCCCGCCCCGTTTTCCCCGATGATGCCGTGGATCGAACCCTTGGCAACGGTGAGATTGATATTCTTGTTGGCGTGTACCGCACCGAATTTCTTATCGATGCCTACAAGCTCGATTGCAGGTTCCATGGTCAAAACCAGACGTCTCCGAAGACAGATATGAAAAGGGCGCAACGCGAAGCCGCGATGCGCCCTTGTTCAAATGGTTAGATCACTTTGGGCAGGAATTGTCCGACATATAGTCGTGAACCTTGACTGCGCCGGAGATGATGTCGGCCTTCGCCTTATCGACCGCAGCCGTCATTTCCGGCGTGATCAGCGCCTTGTTGTTGTCGTCGAGAGCGTATGCAACGCCGTCTTCCTTCACGCCAAGTGCCGTAACGCCGCCGGTGAACTTGTCGTCCTTGGCATCCTTGTAGGCGTTGTAGACGGCGAGGTCGACGCGCTTGACCATCGAGGTCAGAACGGAGCCCGGATGCAGGTGGTTCTGGTTGGAATCGACGCCGATCGAGAACTTCTTGTTGTCGGCAGCCGTCTGCAGAACGCCGATACCGGTAGCACCTGCCGCAGCGTAAATCACGTCAACGCCCTGGTCGATCTGGTTCTTGGTCAGTTCACCGCCGCGAACAGGGTCGTTCCAGGCCGCGCCGGTCGTGCCGGTCATGTTTTGGAAGACTTCGATCTTTGCGTTTGCAGCCTTTGCGCCCTGCGCGTAGCCACAGGCGAACTTGCGGATCAGCGGAATGTCCATGCCGCCGATGAAGCCGACCTTGCCGGTCTTGGAAGCCATGCCTGCCAGAAGGCCAACGAGGTAGGAACCTTCTTCTTCCTTGTAGACGACCGAACGCACGTTCGGCAGTTCAACGACGGAGTCCACGATCACGAACTTGGTGTCCGGGAATTCGGCGGCAACCTTTTCCATGGCCGATGTCCATGCGAAGGACACTGCAACAACCGGGTTGAAGCCGCGGCTTGCGAAGTTGCGGATCGCCTGTTCACCCTGCGTGTCGCTGGTCGGCTCGAAATCGCGATATTCGATGCCGGTCTCGGCCTTGAACTTTTCAGCGCCCGTCGCAGCAGCTTCATTGAACGACTTGTCGAACTTGCCGCCTGTTCCGTAGACCAGCGCAGGCTTGATATCCGCAGCCAAAGCGGAAGCCGACATCGCGGCCAGCGCGAAAAGCGTCAGAAGGGATTTTTTCATTGTGCAGCCCTGTTGTTGCAGTTTGGTTTTATAAAGGGTCCTCCCGCAAGCCCGTTTAATCGGGCATGTTCTGCGGAAAAGCCAGCCGTTTTCGGCTGTGCGTAAGGATTACCTTTGCACGGCTGCGAGAAAAATTCATCCGTTTTTTTTACCCGGTGGAAAAAGCTGTTTCTGATGCTTTTTTAATCCTTTCCACCGGGCATAATGTTGAAAAACTAGCCGATGTTGCAGCTGACGCCGGTGCCGCGCAGGCCGCAATAACCGCCGGGATTTTTGGCCAGATATTGCTGGTGATAGTCTTCGGCATAATAGAAGATATCGAGCGGCTCGATCTCGGTGGTGATCTTCGGGCGGTGACCGGCGGCTTCCAGTGCCTGCTGGAACGTGTCGCACGCCGCTTTTGCCTCGGCCAGTTGCTCGTCACTCGTCGTGTAGATGACGGAGCGATAGGTCGTGCCGACATCATTGCCCTGACGCATGCCCTGCGTGGGGTCATGCTCTTCGAAAAATATCTTCAACAGGGAAGCCAGCGTAACCTGTGACGGATCGTAAACGACTTTCACCACCTCGGCATGGCCCGTCAGCCCCGTCGTCGTTTCCTGATAGGTGGGGTTGCGGGTGATACCGCCGGAATAGCCGACAGCCGTAACCCACACGCCTGGCGTCTTCCAGAAAAGCCTCTCTGCCCCCCAAAAGCAGCCCATGCCAAGATAGACCGTCTCCAGACCTTCCGGATACGGGCCCTTCAGGGGGTTCCCGTTGACGAAATGATGTTCGGGCACCGCAAGCGCCTGATCGCGACCGGGGATCGCGGTGTCGGCGGTAGGCATCACGGTTTTCTTTGAAATTGTATCGAATCCAAACATTGCAGTCTCCCTGCGGCAGTCAGACGCCGCGTTCCGATGTGCATTGCGTGGTTGCTGCCGTCTCGTCAGGCCGCAAAACGACCCAAGGGCCTTGGCTTCCTGTATCCTGCCATCCAGAACAGCAGGGAAAGCCCGAGAAGAACTGCAAAGGCGGGAATTGCAGACAGGCCGTCTTCGATCCAGCGCCACGCTTCCGGATGAATATAGTGTGCCGTCATGCTTTCTGCCATGGCAAGCGATGAAGGAGAAAGTTGCGCCCAGCCCTGGCTAAAGCTCATGAGATCGACGGAGGATGTGGAAACGGAGCGGATGGAATCAAAAACGCCGATTGCCACCGCACCAGCCAGGAGCAGGAAGCTTACGAACCGGAACAACGCTTTCATGGCAGGTCTCCCCGGTTTTTCGACAGGCAAATCACAAACCGATATTCGGCTTTCATGCCTCTTGGATACTGTCCGCAGAAGCGCTTTGCAATCACGTCATAAACAGGCTTTTTGCACACATTTAAAAAAACTGTCAGAATCGGGTTGATCGCGGCGAATTCATCGGTATATATCGCGCCGTTCCAGTGATTTGCATTTCCCAAAAGATGCAGATGCTCAAAAAGGACAGGTGGCCGAGTGGTTTAAGGCGCACGCCTGGAACGCGTGTGTGCGTGAAAGCGTACCGTGGGTTCGAATCCCACCCTGTCCGCCATTTGGCTTTTCCCGAGGAAATACGAGATAACTTTAAAAAAGCGGCTACTTCACGCTTATATTTTACTGGACTGACGAACACAACCGAAAGTAAAAAAAGAACAAATAGGGAACTTGCATTGGAATTGTATTTTTACTATATAGGGAGTAGTGTTTGCGGGCAGTGATTCGGCCCTCCTGAAAGCGAGGCATCGGATGTCAACAAAATATATTGCACCTGAAGCTGTTGGGGCAACAAAGAATCAGGTTGAAATCTTCGCTGAAGATGTTGCTAAGCATATAGGTTTTTTTCCTGGTGATAGCCTAGAAGAACTCGTTAGCAAGACTGGTGGCCAACTTTTGTTTGGCTCAAGCGGTACGGGCGACTATGAGAGCGGCTCCATCATAGCCCGCGATATGAGTGACTATACTATATATTTGTCTAGAAATACTTCCAGGCAGAGAGATAGATTTACAATAGCTCATGAGTTAGGTCATTTACTCCTCCACCTCCCTAAGATTAAGCAGCAGGATGCTGATGCGATCATGAGAGCCACTCGCTGGGTTGACGAAAATAGCGAAGCTCAGAAGCGGGCAGAATGGGAAGCTAATTGGTTTGCTGCAGCGTTCTTGATGCCGAAAGAGCCCTTTATTCGTTCCTTCAATAATGGCGGTGCCGTTACTGCTCAACACGAATTTGACGTGAGCGCAGCAGCAGTACAAACGCGCGCTAAGTCGCTTGGTCTTTTATCGCATGGATGACGAAGTTCCGCCGGAATACCGAATTCGCCTCTTTCTATCTGTAGATTTAGTTGGATCGACCGCATACAAATCAAAAGAGGGCAGCACCAATTTAAAGTGGATAAAAGCTTTTCAAAAATTCTACGGAGAATTTCCTTATCAATTTAAAAGGAATTATAAGCAGCTTTGCTCATCGATTCCCGAAATACCCGTAGAAGAATATAGCGTCGACCCAAAAGTCTGGAAAACGATTGGAGACGAGATATTATTTGTCAATAGAGTTAATAGCATTACTCACTTAGGTGCGTATGTTAAAGCGTTTGCGCAGACTCTAATAGATTTTGGACGAGAGGTGCACACTTCTTACGAGTTGAACACGAAGGGAAATGCTTGGATTGCAGCGTTTCCTAATCCCAATCGAAGTATTCGCTTATCAATGAATGGTGACGATCCATTAATTGGGGAGAATGAAGTTTTAACTGAGGCATTTGAGGCAAAGGTCGACGATACCCCAAGCAATTATGATTTTTTGGGAAAAGGTATTGACGGCGGTTTTCGCATCTCACGTAATTCTACAATTGATACTTTTACTATTTCCCCAGCGCTCGCATATCTTTTATGTAAAGCAAAGCGAAATGTAGATACTACAAAGTTTGACGGAAGGTTTGTCTTTCACGAACCACAAGAATTTAAAGGTGTAGTAAAGGGCCAGAAATATCCAGTTATTTCTCTAATTACTAGTCGCGATGAGGCTTTTGATTATCTTCAAAGTTTAGAAAGTGAATTACTGGATCGTCCGAGAGAAGCTGACTTTGTTAAATTGTTTACATACTTGGAAAGCTACATAGTTCACCATGGAATTGAGCGCCCAGAGTTGCGATTAACGGCGAATGGAGCGTCTGTTGATCCACCTGAGCATTATAGTGACTATATAAAGGAATGGCGCGAGGACTTAGAAAAGATCAGAGCGGCTAAATCTTATGAAGACAGCGCCTCTTCTGCCAATGGCGAAGCCGATGAGTCCAGTGCGTTGAATCCTCAAACAAAAGCCGTAAATCTTGAAGCTGCGATCAAAGATTTTCTACGATTAGCAGAGAGCGTACCCGCAAAAAATGACAGGAAAACGGTAGAGGAATAACGTGATGGCCGAAGACAGGTGTCGCTAACGCCAGTATTTGAGACAGCTTGTTGATTGCGATTCTAAATAAAAAATTAGATTACCAAAACTTAAGGTGATTTTGGTGCAGGAAGGATGTTTCCTCTAGCTTGGAAAGCCTCAACGGCACGGTGGCGTGCTGCGGTTTTCTCATCCAAGCCGGAACTCCGTCATGAAAAAATTATGGATACTTGCCAGTGTCGCCGTCATCGCTGTTGCAGCATGGCCATTTCGCGACTCTATTCCCTATATTAAGACCCTGCCATTCATTGCCGGAGAAAACCACCAGAAGCTTGCCGCTGCTGGCGGAGAACAGAAGAACGGTGAAAAAGCTGGCGGCCGCTCGCAGGACGGCCAATCATCGAGTGAAAAGTCATCCGGCGGGCAAGGTTCCGGCAGGGGCCAGGGCGGCGGTCGCCGCAATAGTGGCCCGCCTTCGGTTTCCACCGTCGCAGTCGAAGAAGCGACACTGCCAATGGATGTTGCAGCAACCGGCTGGGCCGTTGCCGCAGACTCTACCAATATTGCGCCGAGAGAACAGGGCGTCGTCCTGTCCGTCAGTGCCAAGGATGGGCAGGAAGTCAAGGCTGGCGATCTGATCCTCAAGATGGATGACCGATACGCGGTCGCCGCCGTGGCGAAGGATCAGGCAAATATCGCTGCCGACCAGGCCACGCTGGCGCAAAACGAGGCCGCGTTTCAGCGCGCTTCCAATCTGGCGAAGCAGAGCGTCGAATCGCAGCAGTCGCTGGAACAGACGCGGGCCGCGCGTGATTCGGCAGCAGCCAAGATCGACGCCGATAAGGCGACCCTTCAGTCCGATCAGGCAGCGCTTCAGGACATGGAAATCCGCGCGCCTTACAATGGGCGGCTGGGCGATGTGACGGTCAGCCCCGGGGCTTACCTGAGCGCAGGCGTCACCATCGTCAGCATTACGCGCTACGACCCGATCTCGATGGAATTCAGACTGCCCCAACGCTATCTGCCGCAGCTTCATGAGGGGCTGAAATCGGAGGCCGCCGTCAGCATCGATCCTGCCGCAACGGGCGGAACACCTGTCACCGGCAAGCTCAGCTTCTTCGATAACAATGTCGATCAGGCCTCCGGCACGGTTCTCGTCAAGGCGGAATTCCAGAACGATAAAGGCCTTGTATGGCCGGGCCAATCGGCCAATGTCACCGTGCACTTCAAGTCGGATGACGAGCAGATCGTCATTCCGACGGTTGCTCTGAGAGCCGGGCCGACAGGCGCTTTCGTCTATACTGTGGATGACAGCCAGCATGTGCACGTCACGCCCGTCGATGTCGCACGTTCGAATGGCGACATGACTGCGATTGCCAAGGGGCTTTCTGCCGGGCAGCATATCATCGTTGAAGGTCAGTCAGAGTTGGTGGATGGCCAGACGGTCATCGAGAAGATGTCGCCGACTGCGGATAAGGCAGACACCGTTGCGCAGAACGGCCCTGTCACGGAGGCCGCCCAATGATCGCACGCTTCTGTATCAATCGCCCGGTTGCCACCGTCCTGCTCGCGATAGGTCTTATCCTTGCAGGTCTGGCGGGATATCGCCTGTTGCCAGTCGCGGCCCTTCCCAAGGTCGATTTTCCGACGATCAACGTCTCGGCCTCGCTGTCCGGTGCTTCGCCGGAAACCATGGCGACGTCCGTTACGACACCGCTGGTCAAGCAGTTCGAAACGATCCCCGGTATCAGCGAAATCAGCGCCACCAACACGCTCGGCAACACCTCCATCGTTATCCAGTTCGATCTGAACCGCGATATCGACGCCGCCGCTGCCGACGTGCAGGCTGCGATCTCGCGCGCGCAGCGGCAGCTGCCGACGAACATGACGACGACACCGAGCTACCGCAAGACCAACCCGGCGGATGCGCCGGTCCTGCTGCTTGCCGTCAACAGCAAGGAAATGCCCGCCAGCAAGGTGGATGATATTGCCGAAAACGTGATTTCGCCGCTGCTTTCCACCATTTCGGGTGTGGCGCAGGTCAGTATTTACGGTGCCAAGACCTATGCCGTTCGCGTCGGTCTCGATCCATCGCTAATTCAGGCACGCAATATCGGCGTGGATACCGTGACGACGGCAATCACCCAGGCCAACAACCAGGTGCCGGTCGGCGCGCTGCAAAACCAGAGCCAACGCCTGACCATCGATGCCGACACGCAGAGAACCAATGCAGAAGAGTTCAAGTCGCTCGTCGTCGCCACGGCGAATGGCGCTCCGATCCATCTCGGTGATGTCGCCAATGTGCAGGACAGCGTGGACAACCCGGATGCGGGCAGCTGGTTCGATGGCGAATCTGCCATCATTCTCGCCGTCCAGCGCCAGTCGGATGCCAATACGGTGGATGTGGTCAATGCCATCAAGGACAAGCTGCCTGCGCTGAAGGAGCAGCTGCCGCCATCGATCAATATCCACGTGATGAACGACACCTCGACCGCGATCAAGGATGCGGTATCCGACGTTCAGTTCACGCTGTTCCTGACGATAGCGCTCGTCGTCCTCGTCATCTATCTCTTCACGGGGCATCTGACGGCAACGATCATTCCCGGCCTTGCCGTTCCGCTGTCGCTGATCGCGGCCTTCGGCGCCATGTATTGCCTCGGATACAGCATCGACAACATCTCGCTATTGGGGTTGACACTTTCCGTCGGCCTTGTGGTGGACGATGCCATCGTCATGCTGGAGAACATCCTGCGCCTGCATGAGGAAGGCCTGCCCATGCGCGAAGCGGCGCTTCAGGGCGCAGGTGAAGTCAGCGCCACCATCCTCTCCATGTCGGTATCGCTGGTTGCCGTCTTTATCCCCATCCTGTTGATGGGCGGTGTCGTCGGGCGTCTGTTCAACGAGTTCGGCATGGTGGTGACGCTTGCCATCATGGCATCAGCGCTGGTGTCGCTCACCGTCACGCCGATGCTTGCCTCCAGGCTTTCCTCGCATTCCTCGCGGCCTCCTGCCATCATCCGCTGGTTCAATGCCGGGTTCGATCGCACGCTGTCGGGTTATGACCGGGCGGTTGGCTGGTGCCTGCGCCATCGCGCTATCGTGCTGATGTGCTTCCTCGGCTCGATTGCTGCATCTGGCATTCTCTTCAAGATTCTGCCCTCCAGCTTCTTCCCGCAGGAAGACATCGGCCAGCTCTCCGTTTCGACGCGCGCTCGTGAAGATATATCCTACACCGCCATGAGCGATCTCCAGAATCAGGTTGCCGCGGCCATTCGCGCCAATCCGGCTGTGCTGCACGTCACTTCCATCGTCGGCGGCAATTCGCGCAGTCCGCTCAATAACGGCTCGATGTTCGTTCAGCTGAAGCCGAAAGACGAAAGACCGCCTCTTTCGCAAACGCTTGGCGAATTGACCAAGGCGACCTCCAAGGTCGTGGGCATCAGAACTTACATCACGCCCCAGCAGAGCCTTCGCTTCGGTGGCCGCAGCTCCGCTTCGCAATATCAGCTGGTGGTGCAGGGCCTGAGCGCCGATGCCACCAGCCAGTGGTCCGGCAAGTTGATGGATGAGATGCGCAAGGACCGCACCTTCACATCCGTCACCTCGGATGCACAGAACGGCGCGATTTCGGCAACAATCAAGATCGATCCCGAAAAGGCCGCCGCCTTCGGCATCACCAACGATCAGCTGCGCAAGACGCTGGAAATGTCTTTCGGCGGCTATGATGCCGCGCAAATCCAGTCCACCGGCAACAGCTATAACGTCGTGGTGGAATTCGACCGGGCCAAGCCGTGGACGGACGACTTCCTGCGCGACATCAACATCCTGTCGACCAAGACCAATACGCTGGTGCCACTGTCGAACTTCGCCTCCGTCGAACGCCTGCAGGCTCCGGTCACGATCAACCAGACCGGCCAGCTGGTCTCCACCACCATCTCCTTCAACTTGCCGGACGGTGTGTCGCTCAGTCAGGCCATGGAGCGGATCGATACGATCAAGTCCGAAATCGGCCTGCCTGCGGATGTCTTCACCACCTATGGCGGCACGGCTGCGATCTTCCAGCAATCGCAGGGCAACACCGGATTGCTGATTCTGGCTGCGGTGCTGACGATCTATGTGGTGCTGGGTGTGCTGTATGAAAGCTTCATCCACCCGCTCACCATTCTCTCAGGCCTTCCCGCTGCCGCCTTCGGTGCGCTGCTGGCACTTGAGCTGATGAGCATGGACTTCTCCATCATTGCTCTGATTGGCCTGCTTATGCTGATCGGTATCGTGAAGAAGAACGCGATCATGATGATCGACGTGGCAGTGGACAATATTCGCAGCAAGGGCGAATCGCCCATCACCGCCATCCACGAAGCCTGCGTGCGACGGTTCAGGCCCATCATGATGACGACCTTCTGCGCGCTTCTGGGTGCATTGCCCATTGCGCTCGGTTCGGGTGCCAGTTCGGAACTTCGACAGCCGCTTGGCATCGCGGTTGTGGGCGGTCTGGTGGTTTCGCAAATCCTGACGCTGTTCATCACGCCAGTCATCTTCGTGGAAATGGACCGGATGGGAACGCGTTTGGGCAAGCTCTTTTCCAGAAAGCACGACCGAGAACATGCCACCAATGCGGACGCGGTTGAAACACCCAAAAAAGCCGCTGCATGACAAAAGAAAAGCCCGGTCGCCCGGGCTTTTTAATGATGAACTGATAAGGATCAGTTCGTCGCGGCAGGCATGGTCGGTGCTGCATTCGGGTCCGGCAGCGGTGCCGGATTGTCCGAAAGGGTGCGCAGGTAAGCGATCAGGTCTGCGCGTTCGGTTTCCTTCTTCAGGCCCGCAAAGCCCATCGCGGTGCCGGGAACATGCTTCTTAGGCGCTTCGATGAAGTAGTTGAGGTGATCGTAGTCCCACTTCTCGGTGCTGCCCTTGGAGAAATCCTTCATGCCTGCAGAATAGCTGAAGCCTTCGTGGCTCGCGATCGGGCGGTTCACGACGTCGTAAAGGTCAGGGCCGACTTTATTGGGGCCGCCCTTTTCCCCGGAGTGACAGCTCGTACACTTCTTGAATGTGGTCTCGCCCTTTGCCGCATCGGCGCTGGCGAGAAGCTTGGCAATCGGCGTGGCGGGCGCTTCGGCTGCTCCACCAGCACTTTCGCTACCGCTGGTTTCCGCAACAATGGCGTAGCCTTCCTTTTCGGGGGCCGGGGCGTGAAAAATACCCTCCGACGCTATAGACACCGACATAAGGACGAACACCGTGCCCAGAAGGGCGCCGACCGCCATGTTTACCCGTGAATTCATTGATTTGCGCTCCCTCACAACCGTTTGCTCGAAACGGGCATCTTGAAATTGCTTGAAAGCTATGGCTTTTGCACAGCCTGCGCAACTTGAATATGCTCTCCGCCCCGTGACGTATTGCCACTTTTCCGGCGGAATTTGAAGGGTGTCGAATGAATAATCGGTTTTTCGAAAAGGCGATCGTGCTTATTCCTGCACGAATGGCTTCAACCCGCCTTCCTGGCAAGCCGCTGGCCGATATTTGCGGCAAGCCGATGATCGTTCAGGTTGCTCTGCGCGCCCGCGAAGCTGGAGCGGAACGCATTGTCGTGGCCGTCGATAACGAACAGGTTTTCGAGGCCGTGAAGAATGCCGGTTTCGATGTCACCATGACCCGTCAGGATCACCAGTCAGGCTCCGATCGCATCTATGAAGCGCTTCAGAAAGCCGATCCGAGCGGTAGCGCGGAATTCATCATCAACGTTCAGGGTGATCTTCCGACCATCGAGCCCGAGACGATCCGCGCGTCGCTTCGCCCGATGGAAGATCCATCCGTCGATATCGCCACGCTGACCGTGCCGATCACCGATGAGGAAGAAAAGACCGATCCGAGTATCGTGAAAATTGTTGGCAGCCCGCTTTCCGACACGCGTCTGCGCGCGCTTTATTTCACGCGCGCCACCGCACCCTATGGCAACGGCCCGCTTTATCATCACATCGGCCTGTACACCTATCGGCGTACCGCACTGGAAAAATTCGTGTCGCTTAAGCCTTCAGTACTTGAAAAGCGCGAGAGCCTCGAGCAGTTGCGCGCTGTGGAGGCGGGAATGCGGATCGATGCGGAAATCGTGAATTCCGTTCCTCTTGGCGTCGATACCCAGCCACAGCTGGAAACCGCCCGCAAAATTCTCAGCAGCAAACAGAACTGACGGCATCATCATGACCAGCAGCAATCGCATTGCCTTTCAGGGCGAATATGGCGCCAACTCCGATATGGCCTGCCGGGACGTGTTTCCCACCATGGACCCGCTGCCATGCCCGACATTCGAGGATGCGTTCAATGCGCTCGAAAATGGCGATGCCGATCTGGCCATGATCCCCATCGAAAACACACTGGCGGGACGCGTGGCGGATATTCATCATCTTCTGCCCGAATCCCGCCTGCACATCATCGGCGAATATTTCATGCCGATCCGCTTTCAGCTGATGGTGCTTCCGGGCGTTGACAAGGACGAGATCAAGACCGTCCACAGCCACATCCATGCGCTGGGTCAATGCCGCAAGATCATCCGCTCCAATGGCTGGAAGCCGGTCGTGGCTGGTGACACCGCCGGTGCCGCAAAGCTCGTATCGGAAAAGGGCGACCGCAGCATGGCAGCACTCGCGCCACGCCTTGCATCCTCACTTTACGGTCTCGATATCATTGCCGAAAATGTCGAGGATTCAGACAATAACGTCACGCGCTTCGTCGTCCTGTCGCGAGACGAGCAGTGGACGAAGCGGACGACCCCGGAAGAGGTGATCGTCACCACCTTCGTCTTCAACGTCCGCAACATCCCCGCAGCCCTCTACAAAGCCATGGGCGGCTTCGCCACCAACGGCATCAACATGACGAAGCTCGAAAGCTACCAGATCGGCGGCAAGTTCGTTGCAACGCAGTTCTATGCGGATATCGAAGGCCACCCCGAAGACGAATCGGTGCGCCACGCGCTGGAAGAGTTGAAGTTCTTCTCGGAGAAGGTGCGGATCCTCGGCGTCTATACGGGGCATGCGATGCGTGGGAAGCTTAACAACGTTTGAGTTCTATTGAGGCTCGACCTTCAAGGTGGCAACGCGTGGTGGCTGCCCTGAACAACTCAGCCCCCGAAAAGCCCGCGCAAGCGCTTTTTGCAGCGATAGAACAGCTTCCATTTGGGCGCGAAACCCTCTATAGCGCGGGGCATGAGCACCAATTCGACCCGCACGCCACTCGACCATATCCGCAACTTCTCCATCGTCGCCCATATCGACCATGGCAAATCGACCCTTGCCGACCGGTTGATCCAGTCGACGGGCGGGCTTGCCGAGCGTGATATGTCCGAGCAGGTTCTCGACTCGATGGATATCGAGCGTGAGCGCGGGATCACCATCAAGGCACAGACCGTGCGCCTGCATTACAAGGCGAATGATGGTGAGACTTACGTCCTGAACCTTATCGACACCCCCGGCCACGTCGATTTTGCCTATGAAGTCTCGCGTTCGCTGTCGGCCTGCGAGGGCTCTCTGCTGGTGGTCGATGCCTCTCAGGGCGTGGAAGCGCAGACGCTTGCCAACGTCTATCAGGCCATCGACAACAATCACGAACTGGTCACGGTTCTCAACAAGATCGACCTGCCTGCCGCTGAGCCGGACCGCATCAAGGAACAGATCGAGGAAGTCATCGGTATCGATGCATCGCAGGCGGTGCTGATTTCGGCCAAGACCGGTCTCGGCATTCCCGATGTGCTGGAAGCTATCGTGCAGCAGCTGCCAGCGCCCAAGAGCGAACTTGGCGAAAAGGGTCCGCTCAAGGCGCTGCTGGTCGATAGCTGGTACGACACCTATCTCGGCGTCATGGTTCTTGTGCGCGTTCTCGATGGCGTGCTGAGCAAGGGCCAGACCATCCGCATGATGGGGACGGACGCAAAATATCAGGTGGAACGCGTCGGCGTTCTGACACCAAAAATGGTGGCTGTCGATAGCCTTGGTCCGGGCGAAATCGGCTTCATCACCGGTTCGATCAAGGAAGTGGCCGATACCCGCGTGGGTGACACCATCACCGAAGACAAGCGCCCGACCGCCAATGCTCTGCCGGGCTTCAAGCCTGCACAGCCGGTGGTGTTCTGCGGTCTCTTCCCCGTCGATGCAGCAGATTTCGAAGATTTGCGCGCGGCCATGGGCAAGCTTCGCCTCAACGATGCGTCCTTCTCCTTCGAAATGGAATCGTCTGCGGCTCTCGGCTTTGGTTTCCGCTGCGGCTTCCTGGGCCTGTTGCACCTGGAAATCATTCAGGAGCGTCTTGAGCGCGAGTTCGATCTCGACCTCATCGCGACCGCGCCATCGGTGGTTTATCAGCTGACGATGACGGATGGCTCCGAGCGTGAGCTTCACAATCCGGCTGACATGCCGGATGTGGTGAAGATTGCCGAAATCCGCGAGCCTTGGATCAAGGCGACTATCCTGACGCCCGATGATTATCTGGGCGGTATTTTGAAGCTTTGCCAGGATCGTCGCGGTGTCCAGACGGAGCTGACCTATGTCGGCAAGCGCGCCATGATCACCTATGAGCTGCCGCTCAACGAAGTCGTCTTCGATTTTTACGACCGTCTGAAGTCTATCTCGAAAGGTTATGCCTCCTTCGATTACCATCTGGATGGTTATCGCGAAGGCAATCTCGTGAAGATGTCGATCATGGTCAATGGCGAGCCGGTTGATGCTCTGTCCATGCTCGTGCACCGGATGGCTGCCGAAAAGCGCGGTCGCGACATGTGCGAGAAACTGAAAGACCTCATTCCGCGCCACATGTTCAAGATCCCGATCCAGGCAGCCATCGGCTCGAACGTGATTGCCCGTGAAACGATCTCGGCCATGCGCAAGGATGTCACCGCCAAGTGCTATGGCGGCGACGCCAGCCGCAAGCGCAAACTTCTGGACAAGCAGAAGGAAGGCAAGAAGCGCATGCGCCAGTTCGGCAAGGTGGACATTCCTCAGGAAGCGTTCATCGCAGCGCTCAAGATGAAAGACGAGTAAGCTTTTCCTCCGGGCGCAATGCGTATAGGATATGCGCATTGCTTTTGGAGATTGCCATGCCATCGACCGCCAGAAAAGCCGCAAATCTTTCTCTCGATGGTGCTCTTGTCGAGCAGGCCAAAGAGTTGAAGATCAATATTTCCCGTGCAGCCGAAGAAGGCATCAGCCACGCCATCAAGGCGGAGCGTGAGCGCTTATGGCGACTTGAGAATGCTGAGGCTATTCGGCAATCGAATGAATATGTCGAAAAGCATGGTTTGCCGCTTGCCCAATATCGCACCTTCTGATGGCGCGATTTGATGTGCATCGCCTGAAGTCGGGCGCGCTTGTCGTGGACCTTCAATCGTCCATTATCGATGGATTAGAAACACGTGTCGTAGCGCCGTTATTACCTCTCGAAGAATTTCCCAGACCCGTCGCCCGCCTCAATCCCGAATTTGATCTCGATGGCATGCGATATGTCATGGTCACCCATATGCTAGGTGCAATCTCTTCCAGAGACATCCGAGCTACCGTTTCGAGCTTTGCGGTCCACAGCGACGCCATCGTCGCAGCAACTGATTTCCTCTTTCAAGGATTCTAATCAAAAGAAAAACCGCCTGCCCGGAAGCAAGCGGTTTCCATAACAATAACAACGAACCGATTACGGCTGTGTGGACGTACCGTTCGGCGAAGCCGGGGCAGCGTTATTTGCTGGTGGCGTAGCCGGGGCGGTTGGCGTCATCGGTGCCGGGGCTGGAGCCTGATCGCTTGCAGCTGGCGGCGTCGTGGACGATGTTGTCGTCGGGTCGGTGGTGGATGGGCTGCTCATCTGCATCCAGATGAAGCCACCTACCAGCAGCACGACGATGATTGCGGCCCATGGAGCCCAACCGGCGGATTTGCGGGAGGCCTCAGGGGTAGTACGCAGTTCAGGGCGATCCGGACGAAGATTCGGGTCGCGGGGCAGATTTGGATCAAAAGTCATGTCATTTTCTCCTCTTCCTATGCGGAGAAAATGCACATCTGCGTGAATTGTTCCGAATATGATAAATCGCCGTTTCGCTACTTGCGGGAGGCGGCGATTGCCTGTCGGAGAATCTCAACGAATTTGGGATGATCGCACTGGGACACGTTGAAGCGCATGAAGCCGGATGCCGCTTCCGACTGGCTAAAGACATTGCCCGGTGCAAGCACCATGTTTTCATTAAGCGCATGACGCGCAACAGTGGCGGCATTGACACCATGCGGCAGCCTGCACCAGAGAAAGATGCCGGATCGGGGCTCGATCCATGGCTGGATATCAAGCGTCTTCAGTATCGGGATCAATTCGGCCCGCGCCTTTGAGAGCCGAACTTTCAGTGCTTCCATATGCCTCCGGTAACCGCCATCCTTCAGAACTTCCAGCACCAGAGCTTCGGAGAGCTGGCTTGCCGCGAAATTGGCGGCAATCTTCATATCCACCAGCGGCTCCATCCACTCCTTGCGGGCGGCAATGTAACCGCATCGGGCAGAGGCGGAGAGCGTTTTCGAGAAACTTCCGATCTGGACGACACGGTTCAGGCCATCGAAAGCGGCCAGTCGCGGCGCTTTGGTGATTTCGAAATCGGCAAAAATATCGTCCTCGATGATCGTCAGCCCGGCACGCTCCGCCAGCATCAATATGCGGTGGGCATTGACGGGTGAGAGGACGGCGCCCGTCGGATTATGAATGGCCGAATTCGTGATGTAAAGCCGAGGCCCATTCTCTTCCAAAGCCCTTTCGAAAAGCGCGACATCGGGCCCATCCGCGGTGTAGGGAACGCCGATGACCCTGACGCGGTGCGCCCGCAGCAATGCGTGGAAATTGAAATAGCAGGGATCATCCACCAGCACCGTCTGGCCCGGCTCCAGAAGAAAACGGCAGACAAGGTCGATAGCCTGCGTTCCGGAATCGACCAGCAAAAGCTGATCGGCGCCAACCGCAAGCCCATTCTCGGCCATTCTTCTGGCAAGCAATTGCCTGAGCGGCAGCAGACCGAGCGGCGTGCCATAGTCCGTCAGAATGCTGCTCTGCGCACGCGATAGATTACGCAGCGCCTTTCTGAGCGCCTCCTCCGGCATCCATGATGGCGGAAGCCAGCCGCAACCGGGCTTGGCGATATCCTCTCTCGGATCGAGCGCTAAACGCGAAACCCAGAAGGGGTCGACCGCCCTGTCGAGCCTCGGACCGATGTCCGCCAGCGACAGGGGTGCGAGAGCGCTGGCCACATAGAAGCCGGAGCCCGGACGCGACCGTATCGCGCCTTCCGCAACCAGCCGTTCATAGGCTTCGACCACGGTCGAGGTCGAGACGGCCAAAATCTTCGCAAGCGCCCGGATCGAGGGAAGCTTCGCCCCCGGCGTCAATACGCGGGAAGAGATACGCCGCCGAATTTCCGCCATGACGGCATCAGTTCGGGGAGACAAGCTCTCGGTATTGCTTTGAGTGACATCCATCTGTTCTGCTCATCAAAACATAACAGTTTTACAAAACTGTATGCCACTGTTTCTGGCAGCGCCAGCCTTTTCAAGCCATAAAATTTTGAAATGGAGTGCATGGCATGAATAGATTATCGAGCGGCTGGTTGAGCGGCTTTATCGGCGTTTTGATTTTCAGCGGATCGCTTCCCGCGACCCGACTGGCGGTGACGGGTTTCGATCCGGTTTTCCTGACACTGGCCCGCGCCAGCATTGCGGGACTACTGGGTTTTTCGCTGCTGCTTATCTTTCGTCAAAAAAGACCGGCGGGGCGTGACCTGTTTTCGCTCGTCATCGTGTCACTGGGAGTGGTCGTCGGCTTTCCGCTGCTGACTGCGCTGGCGTTGAAGCATATCACGTCCGCTCATTCCACCGTCTTCATCGGGCTGCTGCCGCTGGCGACAGCCATCTTCGCGGTCCTTCGCGGCGGTGAGCGGCCTCGGGCGGCGTTCTGGCTTTTCTCCTGCATCGGCAGCGCGTTGGTTGCCGGTTTTGCGATCAGCCTCAGCGGTCAGGGTAATCTCCAAGGTGATTTGCTGATGCTCGCAGCAATCGCGGCCTGCGGACTGGGTTACGCCGAAGGTGCCGCACTTTCGCGCAGGCTTGGCGGATGGCAGGTGATTTCCTGGGCGCTGGTCATTTCCCTGCCGATCATGCTTCCGCTGGCCTTCCTCACCATGCCTTCTACGTGGAGTGGAATCGCGACGCAGGCCTGGGGTGGACTGTTCTATGTCTCGCTCTTCAGCATGCTGATCGGCTTTATCTTCTGGTATCGAGGTCTGGCGCTTGGCGGGATCGCGGCTGTGGGTCAATTGCAACTGCTGCAGCCATTCTTCGGACTGTTGCTTGCGGCGACGCTACTTGGCGAAACCGTCAGCATTGCCATGCTGGCGGTCACGCTTGGCGTCGTTGCCTGCGTGGCAGGGGCCAAGAAGTTTGCAAAGTAAGCGTCGGGCCTTAAGCCTCAACCATTACCGCCACGCCCGACCCAACGATGCCAGGCCTCTTCGCTGCCGTTGAAGACGTTGAGATCGATCTTGCCTTCCACGCCGTGGGAGAGGCCTGAGCCGGAATATTGCCAGAACAGCCACTTGCGGTCCGGATAAACCTTGGATGGATGCTGCGCGACGGCGCGCAGCCAGAAGGGATAATCACGCAGTTCGCCCGCGAGATGATCCTTGTAGAAATCCGGCGCGGTATAGATGATCGGGCGCTGGCCATAATGGCGTTCCAGCTTGTCCATGAAGACCTGCATCTTCTCCAGCACCTGCGCACGGGAAAGCCGGAATCGGCAGCTGGATTCGCCGTTATATTCCACGTCGATTACCGGAGGTAGAGCGTCCGGGTCCTTTGGCACGTTGCGGATGAACCAGTCTGCCTGATGGCTCGCAGGGCGGCACCAGTAGAAGAAATGATAGGCGCCACGGCGAACGCCCGCAGCCTTGGCTCTTGCCCAGTTGGTCCTGAACATGGGGTCCAGATGGTCGCCGCCGTCTGTCGCCTTGATGAAGGCGAAGTTCGCGCCACGCGATCTTAAGCGCTCCCAGTCGATATTGGCCTGCCAGCGGGAAACATCGACACCGTGAACTTCAAAATGCCGTGGTTGAATTCTGCCGAAATTGATTGGCTTTGCATCGGAGAAAGCCGAGCGAAAAATTCTCGAGCGTGCGGACGAACCGGCGCTGATGGCAGCGCTGCCCGCCATGGCGAGCTGCACCGGGCGTTCCTGCGGGAGATCGATGCGGGCTTGCGGAGCAACGGGCGCGACCGGCTGCGGCACGGGAATATTCTGTCCCCCAACCTGCTTATCGACAGCGGCAAAGGCGGGAGAACCTCCCGGCATAGGGCCGCCCCAGGCGAGAACTTCCTGATGCGGCTCTGCACGCAAGGGAGCCCTGACCGAGCCTTGACCGACGCTTGCCTGTGGAACAGGCGCAGACGGCGTGACGGAATTCGTCACTTCCTTTGAAGGCACGCCCGCCATCAGGCTCTCAGGCCCGGAACTGGACGTACAGCCCGTAATGGATAGGCAGGCGAGAACTAAAGCTGGCACTGTCGATCGACGCATGAGAACCCGTACGCAAAACAAAACCGGCGGCGAAAAATCCGCAACCCCGGTGACCAAAAGGTATGACTAACGGAAGATTATCAAAAAAGACTGAATCCAATCTTTACGCCAAGCGGCAACGAGCCGGATGAAGGCAAGCTTCACCGGCAGTTGATTTTGCGTGATTGGCAGAATTGTGCAGCGGCAGGCGCGGCGCTGATGGGTCGGCTCTCAATTACCCATAAGAATGTCGAAAAGCGTCGTCTGTTTCGGCCCGTTTTGACGCTGCGGTGAACCGCCGCCGACATCCGCAGGCGGAACCGGGCCACCATATTGCTGTTGCGGATAGGCTTGGCTCGGGTATTCGGAAGGCGGCGCAGGTACGGTGCCTGCTGTCTGTTCGCGGCCCACCGGTGCTGCGGGATATTCAGGTGGCGTGGGTGCCGAGCCGCCCCCAAGTGCATGCGAAATGATGTCGCCGATTGTTGAAGGCGGTGCGGCAGGTGTTTGTGCCATGGGTTGGCCGATATCCGGTGCGCCGTAGGTTCCAAGGCCGAAGAGTGGCGAAGGTGACAGGCCGCTATGGGCTGCCGTCATGAATTCCTTCCATGCCTTGGCAGGCAGGCCACCGCCGGTGACCTTTTTCATCGACGTGCCGTCATCATTGCCGAACCAGACGCCTGTCGTCAGCTGGCTGGTGTAACCGACGAAGAGAGCATCGCGGAAGGATTGCGTCGTGCCGGATTTGCCCGCCGCCTGCCAACCCTTGAGGCGCGCGGCCTTGCCTGTGCCTTCGTTGATGACGCCGGTCAGCATGCCATTCATCGTTGCGGCAATGCCCTCATCCAGCACGCGGGGCGGATCGTCATATTTGTTTTCGTACAGAACCTTGCCGTCGCTATCGGTGATCCGCTTGACGATGTGCGGCGTGGCCTTGAAGCCGCCATTCATCATCGGCGCATAAGCGGATGTCAGTTCCAGCAGCGAGACTTCCGAGGTGCCGAGGGCGATGGAGGCATTGGCCTGAAGATCGGATTCGATGCCCATGCGATGGGCGACCTGCGTCACCCGGTTCGGGCCGACTTCCATGACCAACTGCGCTGCAATGGTGTTGAGCGAGTTGGCCAGAGCCGTCGCGAGCGTTACCTCGCCGCGATATTTCTGGTCGTAATTTTCAGGCGTCCAGTTGCCGATCTTCACCGGCGCGTCATTGCGAACCGAATTCGGCGTCAGGCCGGACTCCAGCGCGGCGATATAGACGAAGGGCTTGAAGGCAGATCCGGGCTGGCGCTTGGCCTTGGTGGCGCGGTTGAACTGGCTTTCGGCATAATCCGCACCGCCGACAACTGCGCGCACGGCACCGCTTCCATCGATGGAAACGAGTGCGGCCTGCGATGCGCCAAGCTTCTTGCCTTCACCCTTCAGCACGTCGCCCAAAGATTTTTCCGCGTCCTTTTCAAGGCTGAGATCGATTGTGGTATCGACCGTCAGATCCTGCTTGATATCGCCGATCAGGCCGCGAACCTCGTCCAGTACCATGTCCGCTGCATAATGTTCGGCACCCGACCAGAAGCGCTTGGCCTTGGTAGGTGGCTGGGACATGGCGGTCTTGATTTCGCTTTCGGAAATGAAGCCGACATCCTGCATGGATTGCAGCACCACCTGCGCACGCTCTTCCGCAGCCTGCGGATCACGCGCGGGAGAAAGGCGGGACGGTGCCTTCAACAGGCCCGCCAGCATTGCCGCTTCGCCGAGATTGACGTCTCGCGCCGACTTGTTGAAATAGCGCCTCGCCGCGGCCTCGACACCATAAGCATTCGAACCGAAATAAACGCGGTTCAGATACATCGCGAGAATCTGGTCCTTGGTGTATTTCTGCTCCAGCCAGATGGCGAGCAGCGCTTCCTGTATTTTTCTTTCGAATGTCTGCTCGGGCGAGAGGAAAAGGTTCTTCGCCAGCTGCTGGGTCAGCGTGGAGCCGCCCTGCACCGTTCGTCCATGCATGAGGTTGGTGACGATGGCGCGGCCAAGACCCAGCGGATCCACCCCGAAATGCGAATAGAAACGACGGTCTTCAATCGCGATGACGGCCTGCGGAATATAGGGCGACATATCTTCGAGAGACAGCGCCTCCCCGCCGGTCGTTCCACGGTTGGCAAGCACCGTTCCATCGACAGCGACGATTTTCAGGTTCGGCGGGCGCTCGGGAATCGTCCATGTGCTGGCGCTCGGCATGCGCGCGCCGTAATAGACGACGACGCCTGCAACGGCGATGCCGCCCCAGATGCCCAGCACGATGCACCAGTAGATGCAGGAGCGGATAAAGCCTGTGAACCCGCCGCTGCTTTCACGGGATTGCCTCTTTGGCGCGGATGTTTTGCTGCGGCGTTTTTTCGTTGGCGCGTCCGATGGTCCGGATTTCTTGCCGCCGCCATTGGTCCCAGCCACGCGGTCGCTCGCATCCAGACGCAGATCGTCACCGGAATCGTGGAAATCCCCAAAAGAAGGTTCAACTCTCTGGCGTGATTTTCCACTACCTGCCATCTGTCGGAAACTGCTCCATGATAATGACGCCACTGCGGACGCTTCGTGATTTCAGGTTCATCCCGATGAAGCTTAAATGCGGCGATTTAAGGTGGCGTTAAGGGCGCTTGCGCTTCACATTGGCGTCAATGCCAATCACATCCCTTACTGGCAAACATCGACCCATTCGGCATGTGTCAGTTGCACTAGACGATCCGGCGAGATGCGCACGGCCGCATTGATGGCGCCTGCAGCCGGAACCACTTCGGCATATTGCTTAAGCGATACATCGCAATAGATAGGCAAGGGAGACGGCAGGCCAAAGGGGCATACGCCGCCGATGGGATGGCTTGTAACCTCAACGACGTCTTCGGCACCCAACATGCGCGGCTTTGCCGAAAAGCGGTCCCTGAACTTGCGATTATCTAACCGCTTCATACCCGCCGCGACGACGAGGATAATTGTGTCGCCCGCCTTGAGGCAGATTGTCTTGGCAATCTGGTCGGGATCGACGCCATGGGCCTGAGCAGCCAATGCGACGGTGGCGGAGCTTTCCTTTGTCTCCAGCACCTTGATGTCTGGAGCATGGTTGGCGAAGAATTTTTGGACTGAAACGAGGCTCATGCGCAATCTTTAGGCGTCGAATGTTCTGGAAGCAAGTGGCAACGGCCTAGCTATGCGTAATTTGCAATGCTGCGCTGCAATGATAGGTCTGTTTTCGGACGGGAACTATTGTATCTTACAAGCATCGAAGCGACGCACTCCTCCTCCCAGCGTCGCCCGATTGGACTGGCAACACTCCTCCTCCCAGTTGTCAGTCAGTTTTAAGAACCCGGCGCACCTCCTCCCGCGCCGGGTTTTTTATTGCCGTCATGTGACGCAATCATCTGACTTTCATAGAAATTATCGCCTACGAAATTTGTCGGTCCGCGTTTGATCGCGTAAACTTGACTTCTTGATCGTTGCACCCTACTTCTCTTGCCATCGATATTTGTTTGACGACCAGAGCTTCGGCGTCCGTTAAAAGACGCACACGACGATCTTTCTTTCCTTCAAATTCGACCAAACCGCGCTGATTCTCAGCGCTAACGTAATTTGCCAACGGAAGGAAATCGTTATGGCGACTGGTACTGTAAAGTGGTTCAACGCAACCAAGGGCTACGGCTTCATTCAGCCGGATGACGGCGCACAGGACGTATTCGTTCACATCTCTGCAGTTGAGCGTGCAGGCATGAGCGGTCTCAAGGACGGTCAGAAGATCTCCTACGAACTCGTTCAGGACCGTCGTTCTGGCAAGATGTCTGCTGACAGCATCGTAGCTGCATAATGCAACTGCTGGCCTGGCCAGCAGTCATCATTCGAAAGGCCGGGACTTCGTCTCGGCCTTTTTCGTTTTTAGGTCTTTTCAGTTTAATTGATGCTCGGCCTTGTAAAAGACATGATGCACACCAATATAGGGTTCACCAGTGTTTCGGCAGTTCCCGATGAGGCTTTAGATGAGCCGCCGCATTGCTCTCCCCGTTAATGAAAAATTAACCAAGGCGCGCAATGATGAAAGGGAAGACACGAGCGACAGCGAAAAGTTGGCGCCGTGCTGAGACACAAACCGTTTTAGCGCTTTGACCACGGATGTACTGGCACTGAAAGCTTAAACGGAATGAAAGGTCGGGCTTGCCCGGCCTTTTTGTTTTTTCAGGCTCCGAATTGGAGCAGGTGCCGCCCGACAGGCGGCACCAATCGATTTTACTTTCCGCTCAGCGCAGCCAGAATCCGTACCCAGGAGCGCGTGCCCTTGTGGAAGGATTGAAGCTCATATTTTTCGTTTGGCGAGTGGATGCGGTCATCCGTCAGACCGAAGCCGATCATGAGCGAATCCATGCCCAGCATCTTCTGGAAGTCGCCAACGATCGGGATCGAGCCACCCATGCCGATGACGACGGCAGGCTTTTCCCATTCATCGGAAAGAGCGGACTTGGCCTTGGTCAGCGCAGGTGAATCATAAGACAGCTGAATTGCCGGAGATGCGCCATGCTCGTGGAATTCAACGGAGCAGTCAGCCGGGATCTTCGAGCGCACATAAGCGCGGAAGCTTTCGCGGATGGCTGCCGGATCCTGCTGGCCGACCAGACGGAAGGAAATCTTGGCAGAAGCCTTGGCAGCGATGACAGTCTTGAAGCCATCGCCCGTATAGCCGCCGACGATGCCATTCACTTCGGCGGTTGGGCGAGCCCAGGTCAGCTCGAGAACGGAACGGCCTTTCTCACCGGCTGGAATGGAGAGCCCGACTTCGCCGAGGAAGGATTCCGCCGAGCGACCGAGATTTTCCCAAGATGCCTTGATATTGGCGGGCGTTTCCTCGACACCGTCGTAGAAGCCGGGAAGAGTGACGCGGCCCGTTTCATCATGCAAACCGGCAAGAATGCCGGTTAGAATATGGATCGGATTTGCGGCAGCGCCGCCGAAAAGGCCGGAATGCAGATCGCGATCAGCGGCGGTGATGACGATTTCTTCGCCCACCAGCCCGCGAAGAGCGGCGGCAATGGCGGGTGTCTGCTTGTCCCACATGCTGGTATCGCAGACCAGCGCGTAGTCAGCCTTCAGCTCATCTGCATTGGCATCGAGGAATGGCTTGAGGGACGGCGAACCGGATTCTTCTTCGCCTTCAAACAGAATAGTGACGCGGATCGGCAGCGAGCCACTGACCTGCTTATAGGCGCGGCACGCTTCTACGAAGGTCATCAACTGACCCTTGTCATCCGAGGTGCCACGACCGGTGATGACCTGTCGGCCCTCGCCAATGTCTTTCAGGCCCGCATCGAAGGGGTCGTTTTCCCAAAGCTCGATAGGATCGACCGGCTGAACATCATAATGGCCGTAAAACAGCACATGCGGCGCATCAGCCGTGGCACCATCATGATGAGCGACCACCATCGGATGACCGGCGGTATCGCGAATGGAGGCATTGAAGCCGATGCCGGTCAGGTCACGCACCAGCCACTCGGCTGCCTTGCGGCACTCGGCTTTATAGGCCGGGTCCGTCGAAATGGATTTGATGCGGACGAGTTCGAACAATCTTTCGAGGCTGGAAGGAAGATTGTCGTCAACCGCCGAAAGAACGGGGGAAATATCTGTCATTGCGCGATCCTGTCATGACTGGAGTGCCGCGCGCCGCTCGGACGCACCAAAACGCTCCAACTGTTTGAACCTCCGCATCGCGCTATACGAAAATCGTGTGCGGTTTTCGTGCCGATGCGTTAGATCGGCGGAAGATAGAGCAAACCCACCGCGGTTTCGAGCCGGAAAACTCACTTTTCGGATTTTGCTGCGTCGATTGCCCGCCCCATATATTCCAGCAGCAACTGCCGCTCGAACTTCAACAGACCTTGCAGGATCGTATCATCCGTTGCCTTTGAGGCGGCGATTGCTTGTTGCTCGAGGCTCAAGCCTTTTTCCGTCAGCTTGATCACCTGCGCGCGGCGATCATTCGGGTGAGGCTTGCGCTCGATGAGGCCGTCCCGTTCCATGCGCGACAGGGTATTGGCAAGGGTGGCCTGCTCGATATCGACCCTGTCGAGAAGCTGGCGTTGCGTCAGGCCGTCTTCATTCCAGAGTTCCAGCAGAACGGGAAACTGGCCCGGCGAAAAGCCGAGTGCGGCGGCGCGCTTGTGCAGCGCTCTTGAAAAGGTCTTGGCAAGTTGTGCCGCGAGATAGGTCGCCGAATCATGTCGTGAAAATCGCATCGGGCGCATCGTCCGGATCAATTACATATCATGCGATATAGAGGGGAATGCTTTCGCGAAACATGCGTCATCCACAAAAAGAAACCGCCATGACCGGGAGGGGACGGTCATGGCGGTCATATTGAGGGACAAAGGCCCGGAGAGGGGGAAAGGCCTTTGCCCGGTCTGACGCGGCGGGGGACGAGCCAGCAATCAGACTACGGCGTGATCAGTCGCCGTCCTCCTAGAAATGAGGCCCCAAATGCGGCTTTTCAAGGGAAGACCGGATTACAAATCGGTAACGTTCCGGTGAAAAACCGAGTGACTGGTAGAGAGCGAAATCCGCCCTCTACTCAGCGCTCTTCCATCAAGTTTATGTGGACGTTATCTGCCCTGCGCGCTATCCATGCTTCCCATGAAAAAAGGCGATCATCTCTTCCTCGTGGACGGCTCCGGTTTCATCTTCCGGGCGTTCCATGCCATCCCTCCGCTCAACCGCAAATCAGACGGTTTGCCGGTCAATGCCGTGTCCGGTTTCTGCAATATGCTGTGGAAGCTTTTGAAGGATGCGCGCAACACCGATGTCGGGGTGACGCCAACCCATTTCGCGGTGATTTTCGACTATTCCTCGAAAACCTTCCGCAACGAACTCTACGATCTCTATAAGGCCAACCGCTCCGCACCGCCGGAGGACCTCGTTCCGCAGTTCGGCCTCATCCGCCACGCCACGCGCGCCTTCAACCTGCCTTGCATCGAGACAGAAGGTTTCGAGGCTGACGATATTATTGCCACCTATGCCCGCCAGGCGGAAGCCATTGGCGCTGATGTGACCATCATCTCTTCCGACAAGGATTTGATGCAGCTCGTCACGCCGAATGTGCATATGTACGACGCGATGAAGGACAAGCAGATCGGTGTTCCCGATGTCGTTGAAAAGTGGGGCGTGCCGCCGGAAAAGATGATCGACCTTCAGGCGATGACGGGCGATTCGACCGATAATATTCCGGGCATCCCCGGCATCGGGCCTAAGACGGCGGCGCAATTGCTGGAAGAATATGGCGATCTCGATACGCTGCTTTCACGCGCTGGGGAAATCAAGCAGCAGAAGCGCCGTGAAAACATCATCGCCAATGCGGAACTGGCGCGTCTTTCCCGCCAGCTCGTCGCGCTGCGCACAGATGTTCCGCTGGAGCTTGCTCTGGATGCACTGACGCTCGAGCCGCAGGACGGCCCGAAGCTGATCGCCTTCCTGAAGGCCATGGAATTCACCACACTGACGCGCCGCGTGGCCGAAGCGACCGGAGCGGATGCCTCTGCCATCGACCCCGCGCATGTTCCTGTCGAGCGTGGTGCAGAAGCACACGGGCCCGATCTGGATGCAATAGCGGGCTCGGCAGACGAGGCTGGGGTTCCGCTTGGCGAGAATTCGGTTTCGGATGTCGGTGCCGTTCTTTCCAAGGCAGAAGGCGACACGCCGAAAGAGCTTGCATCTGCCCGCGAAGCGACATTCTCCGCTGCAAAGATAGACACGACAGCCTATCAGACCATCCGCACCATTGAAGAACTGGATCGCTGGGTCGCCATGGCGCGCGAAACCGGCGTCGTCGCTTTCGATACCGAAACGACATCGCTCGACCCGATGAATGCCGAACTGGTGGGTTTTTCGCTGGCGATTGCCGATAACAGCAAGAACGCGAGCGGTTCCGATATTATCGCGGCCTATGTACCCCTCACTCACAAGACCGGCTCCGGTGGCGATCTGTTCAGCGATGGCATCAAGCTGGCACCCGATCAGATTCCTTACGATCTTGCGATCTCAAGGCTGAAGGCGCTTCTGGAAGACCCCGCTGTTCTGAAGGTCGCTCAGAACCTGAAATATGATTACCTGCTGGTGAAGCGTCTCGGCATCGTCATGCAGAGCTATGACGACACGATGCTGCTGTCCTACGTTCTGGAAGCGGGCAAAGGCGCGCATGGCATGGACGCGCTTTCTGAGCGCTGGCTCGGCCACACGCCAATTCCCTACAAGGATGTCGCAGGCTCCGGCAAATCCGGCGTCACCTTCGATTTCGTGGATATCGACAAGGCGACCGCCTATGCCGCCGAAGATGCCGATGTCACGCTTCGCCTCTGGATGGTGCTGAAGCCTCGTCTGGTGGCAGATCGCCTGACCACGGTTTACGAGCGGCTGGAACGTCCGCTTGTACCGGTTCTGGCGCATATGGAAGAGCGCGGCATTTCCGTCGACCGGCAGATTCTCTCGCGTCTTTCTGGCGAGTTGGCGCAGAAGGCCGCTGCCTTCGAAGAAGAAATTTACGAGCTCGCCGGTGAGAAATTCAACATCGGCTCACCGAAGCAGCTTGGCGATATTCTCTTCGGCAAGATGGGCCTGCCGGGTGGCTCCAAGACCAAGACCGGCCAATGGTCCACCTCCGCTTCGGTGCTGGAAGACCTTGCCGCCGAAGGCATGGAACTGCCGCGCAAGATCGTGGACTGGCGTCAGCTGACCAAGCTGAAATCCACCTATACGGATGCCCTTCCCGGCTATATCCACGCCGACACGAAGCGCGTCCACACCTCCTATTCGCTGGCTTCCACGACGACGGGACGCCTCTCCTCCTCCGAGCCGAACCTCCAGAACATTCCGGTGCGCACGGCGGAAGGCCGCAAGATCAGAACGGCGTTCATCTCAACGCCCGGCAACAAGCTGCTTTCTGCCGATTACAGCCAGATCGAACTTCGCGTGCTGGCCCATGTCGCTGACATTCCGCAGCTGAAAAACGCCTTCGAAAACGGCATCGACATTCACGCCATGACGGCATCGGAAATGTTCGGCGTGCCGGTGGAAGGCATGCCATCCGAGGTGCGTCGTCGCGCCAAGGCCATCAACTTCGGCATCATCTACGGCATCTCCTCCTTTGGCCTTGCCAACCAGCTGAGCATTGGCCGCTCGGAAGCGGGCGATTACATCAAGAAGTATTTCGAACGCTTCCCCGGCATTCGCGATTATATGGAAAGCACCAAGACTTTCGCGCGCGAAAATGGCTATGTCGAAACCATCTTCGGTCGCCGCGTGAATTATCCTGAAATCAAGTCGTCCAATCCATCCGTGCGCGCCTTCAATGAACGCGCCGCGATCAACGCACCGATCCAGGGCTCCGCCGCCGACATCATTCGCCGCGCCATGATCCGCATGGAACCTGCCCTTGATGAGGCAAAGCTTTCGGCCCGCATGCTGCTTCAGGTACACGACGAATTGATCTTCGAAGTCGAGGAAAGCGAGATCGAAAAGACCCTGCCCGTCGTGGTCTCCATCATGGAAAACGCCGCCATGCCCGCCATCGACATGAAGGTGCCGTTGCAGGTGGATGCCCGCGCCGCGGACAATTGGGATGAGGCGCATTGACATGAAAATTGCGCGGCGATTCGCCTCTCGCGAAAAAATGCGCGTCAGGGCTGGTCAAAGCCCCGTAAGGCATGTATAAGCGCGCCAAATTTCCGATATCGAGACATGCGACATTCGGCCTTGGTTCTGGCCGGTTCCCGTGTTTTGCCGCTTAAGTGGAGTAACACAAATGGCAGTACCTAAGAGAAAAACGAGCCCGTCCAAGCGCGGTATGCGCCGTTCGGCTGACGCCCTGAAGGCAGCAA
>JAAIGF010303156.1_pt1 | contig 51665 bp, 51 predicted proteins | sample 6487441 | NCBI WGS metagenome assembly JAAIGF01 (sample SAMN13974129, study PRJNA590717) | phyllosphere metagenome | biome: pepper field; feature: multiple bacterial spot infested pepper fields; material: pepper leaves; isolation source: leaves from pepper fields | host: Capsicum annuum ...
CCGCCGTTCGCGCCGGTGCTCAAGCCTGGCGACACCGAAAAACTGCTTGCCTTCATCCATTCGATCAACAAGACCGCGGGCAAGGCGCAATGAGGCCAGCGCCAGCCGGTTGGCAGTGCATCCTTGCAGCAACTGCGCTGGGCGCGCTGCTGGTCTTGGCCGGTTGCCGTCGCGATGCGGAGCTGCCGGCGTCCAACGCGGCGCCGGCGGCAGCGTTGCCTGCAACGAAGGCTGCGGCACCGGTGCCCGCAACGCGGCCGGTATTTGCCTATGTGCCCAACCAGCGCAGCGGCACGGTGTCGGTGATCGATACGCACACCGACACGGTGGTGCGTACGCTCAGTGCGCAGGGGCAACTGGGCAAGCGTCTGCAGCAGGTATTGCCGGGCCCGCAGGGGCATCTGTACCTGATCGATGCCGAGCATCACCGCCTGATCGAACTCGATACCGACAACGACGCGGTGCTGCGCAGCGTGGCGATCGGCGAGAACGCCGAAGGCATTGCGCTGTCGCCGGACGGCAAGCAGTTTGCGGTGTGTGTGGAAGGCCAGAACCAGGTGATGTTGATCGATGCGGCAAAGTTCAGCGTGCAACAGGTGATCGCCACGCGCGGGCAGGCGCCCGAGCACTGCGCCTACACGCCGGACGGGCAGTGGCTGCTCACCAGCAACGAGGGCTCCAACGATATGGACATGATCGAGCTGGCCACCGGTCGCTCGCGCGGCGTGGTCGCCACCAGCGGCCATCCGCGCGGTATGGCGTTTGCGCCCGACGGGTACAGCGTCTACATCGCGCAGGAGACCGCCAACGTGGTCGACGTGATCGACCTGCAGACGCGTCGACGCCGCGCCAGCCTGCCGGCCGGCGTGCGCACGGCCGGCGTGGCGTTGTCGGCCGACGGCACGCGGCTGTATGCGTCCAACGGCGGTGCCGGCACGCTCAGCGTGATCGATACCAACACTGCGCGTAGTCTCGCCGAAATCGCGGTGGGGCTGCGGCCGTGGAATCCGGCGCTGACCCCGGCCGGCGACAAGCTGTATGTCGCCAACGGGCGCTCGAACACGGTCAGCGTGATCGACACCGTCGCGTTGCGCGAGATCAAACAGATCCCCGTCGGCGAACTGCCGTGGGGCGTGGTCATCGCGCGCTGAGCGGCGGGCATGCCGGTCCGCTGACCTGCGGGCGTGTCGCTGCGGAGGATGCGATGGCAATGGAACTGGCGCTGTTCGATTTCGACCACACCGTCACTACGTGCGATACCTACAGCCGCTTTCTGCGACGCGTGGCGACACCGGAACAGCACGGCCACGCATGGTGGACCGTCGGACCTTGGCTGGCGGCGTACCGCCTGCGCCTGATCAGTGCCGAACGCATGCGCGCACGGGTCACCCGCCTGGTGTTCAATGGCCGCCACGCCGATGACATTGCATCGCTGGCGGCCGGCTATGCCCGCGATGCCCTGCCGCAGATGGTGCGGCCGGCAATGCTGGAACAGATCCACTGGCACCGTTCGCAGGGACACGCCGTGGCCATCGTCTCCGGTTCGCTCGACCTGTATCTGCAGCCATGGTGCGAATCGCTTGGCCTGCAGTTGATCTGCAACCGCCTGGAAGCACGCGATGGCCGCCTGACCGGCCGCTATGCGGGAGGTGACTGCGGTGGCCGGAAGGCGCAGCAGGTACGCCACCACTTCGATCTGGCGCGCTACACCCGCATCCACACTTACGGCGACAGCCGCGAGGACCGACCCATGCTGGCGCTGGCGCATGAGCGCTGGTATCGCGGCAGACTGCTTGCCCCATGAACATCCTGCGCAGCCATCGCCCCGCATGAATACGATGCCTCCTCCCCTGGTCGAACGCCTGGACCGCCTGCTGCCGCAGACCCAATGCGGCCAGTGCGGCTTCGACGGCTGTCGCCCGTATGCCGCAGCGATGGCGCGACGCGAAGCCGGCGTGGACCGGTGTCCGCCTGGCGGAGATGCCGGTGCGCGTGCATTGGCGCACGTGCTGGGGGTTGCTGCGGTTCCCTTCGATCGCACACGCGGGGCGCACATGCCGCCGCAGGTGGCAGTGGTGGTGGAAGCGGACTGCATCGGCTGCACGAAATGCATCCAGGCGTGTCCGGTGGATGCGATCGTCGGCGGCGCAAAGTACATGCACACGGTGATCGCGGACCTGTGCACGGGCTGCGGGCTGTGTATCCCGCCATGCCCGGTGGACTGCATCGAACTGGTGCCGGCAGGCGCCTGAGCCGCGTTGCTTCCAACACGCCGAAGCGATGGACCCGACACTCCGTGCCGGCCCCGGACGCACGCACCACACGGGCGGCAGGCACCCCTTACGGGACTGCCGCGGTCACCACGATCTCGACCTTCCAGTCCGCCTGCGCCAGCTTCGCTTCCACCGTCGCGCGCGCTGGCGTCATGCCGGCCACCACCCATTCGTCCCACGCTTCGTTCATGCCATCGAAATCGGCCATGTCCGCCAGATAGATCTCCGCCCGCAGCACGTGCTGTTTGTCGCTGGCCGCCAGTGCAAGCAGCTTGTCGATTTCCTCCAGCACCTGCCGGGTCTGCCCGACGATGTCCTGGCTGGTGTCTTCCGGAATCTGGCCGGACAGATAAGCGACCTTGTTGTGCACAGTCATCTCGGACATGCGCGGGCCGACATCGAAACGTTCCATCATGGACGTGGGTTCCTCATCAGGGGACAGGTGCCCATTCTCGCCCACCCGGCGCTTCCGTGCGCATCCGGCACGCGGAAATGCCGGCGCAACGCCCACCTTGCACCCTCTAGCCAAGCACCGGAAGGCGGCGCACGATTTGTCTACCCCACCACCAACGCGCATGCCGACCTGCAGATGACCGATTCCGACGCGCCTGTTTCCTCCGGCCAGCTCCGCCGCCGCGTGCTCACCTTCGTACTGCCGCTGCTGGTGCTGGCACTGGCACTGCACGGCCTGGCCGGAGCCTTCGATCAACACGGCTACCGCGCCGTACGCCAGGCAGTGCAGGGTTTCGGCGGCGAGCAGCTGCTGCTGGCGGTGCTGCTTGGCCTGGCCAGTTACGCCTGCCTGGTGGGCTTCGATGCCATCGGACTGCGCCGCAGCGGAGTCCACGTGCCGGCCATACGCGTGGGCATCACCGCCTTCCTCGCCCATGCGCTGGGGCAGACGGTCGGCTTCGCCGCGCTCACTGGCGGTGCGGTACGCGTGCGCGGCTATCGCAGCGCCGGGCTGGACCTGGCGCAGGTGGGTCAGGTGGTCCTGATGAGCACGCTTGGCTTCGTGTTCGGCGCCTGGGTACTGCTCGGCGTCGCCCTGTGCCTGGAACCGGAAGCCGCCGCACGGGTGCTGCCGGTGCCGTACGGGACACTGCGGCTGGTGGGGCTGCTGCTGCTGGCAGCCTATGCCGCCACGGTGCTGCTGGTTGGCCGCCATGGCCGCCGTTTTTCCGTGTACGGCCATCCGCTGTGGCTGCCGGACCGCCGCACCACGCTGGCAGTCACCGCACTGAGCATCGTCGAACTGATGCTCGCCAGCGCGGCCTTCTACGTGCTGTTGCCCGCCTCCACGCCGACCGGCCTGGCCGGCTTCGTCGGCCTGTATCTGCTCGCGGTGCTGGCCGGACTGGTCTCCACCGTGCCGGCAGGGCTCGGTGTGTTCGAATGGAGCCTGCTCGCGCTGCTGCCGCAGGTGGCGCCCGGTGCGGTACTGGCAGCCGCGCTGGTGTACCGGGTGACGTACTACGTACTGCCGCTGCTGCTGGCCACCGTGCTGGCGCTGACGCCTTCCCTGCGCCGACCCTTGCGCATCGGCGCCGGCGCGACGCGTACCGGCTGGAAGACCCTGCGCCCATGGCTGCCTCACATCATCGCGCTGGCAGTCTTCAGTGTCGGTGCCGCACTGCTGCTGGATGGCACCCTGCCCACCACCCATCGCCACCTGCCCAGTGCCTCGCTGCCACTGCTGGAAACCTCGCACCTGCTGGGCAGCCTGGCCGGGGTGATGCTGCTGTTGATCGGTCAGGGGCTGGCACGGCGCAGCCACGCCGCGTGGATGCTGGCGCTGGTGGTCTGCCTGACCGCGCCGCTGCCTATCTGGCTGCGCGGCGGACAGATGCCGATCACCCTGGCGACCCTGCTGGTAGCCGGCGCACTGTGGGCTGCACGCCGCGAGTTCTATCGCGAAGGTGCCCTGCTGGACCAGGCCTGGTCCTGGGCCTGGATCCGCAATCTCGGGCTGGTGCTGGTCGCGGTGGTCTGGCTGCTGTTCTTCGTCTACAGCCATGTCGAATACCAGAACGAGCTGTGGTGGCAGTTCGCGCTCTCGGGCAATGCGCCGCGCGCGCTGCGGGCGCTGTTGCTGGTGGCCTTGGCGGTCGCCATCTTCGGCCTGGCCCGTCTGCTGCACAGTACGCGTGGCCCGCTGCCCGCTGCCGATGAAGCCACGCTGGGGGCGCTCGCGCCCATCCTCGCTTCAGCACACGATACCCAGGCCTGCCTCGTTCTTGTCGCGGACAAGGCGGTACTGCGCGACGCGCAGGGACAGGGATTTGTCATGATGCAGCGCCATGGCGGATCGTTGATCGCCATGGGTGATCCGGTCGGCCCGCCGGATGTCGCTCGCGCGCTGATCTGGCGCTTCCGGGAAGAAGCCGACCGGCTGGGCCTGCGCCCGGTGTTCTATCAGGTGGGCGAAGCCTACTGGCAGACCTACTTGGATCTCGGCCTCGGTCTGGTCAAACTGGGCGAGGAAGCGATGGTGCCGCTGCAGGATTTCGGGCTGGAAGGGCGTGAGCGTGCGGACCTGCGCCAGGCGTGGAATCGCGGTCGGCGCAACGGCCTGTCGTTCCGGGTGGTGCCTGCCGAGGACGTGCCGCCGCTGCTGCCGCAGCTGGCGGACATCTCCAATGCATGGCTGGAGGACAAGGCCGGCGAGGAGAAAGGCTTCTCGCTGGGCAGCTTCGATCCGACCTATCTGGCGCGCTTTCCGATGGCGGTGGTCGAAGCGGAAGGGCGCATCGTCGCCTTTGCCAACCTGTGGCGCGCACCGGCCGGCCATGAACTGTCGGTGGACCTGATGCGGCACGTGCCGGACGCCCCCAAGGGCACGATGGATTTTCTGTTCGTCGAACTGTTCCTGTGGGGACGCGCGCAGGGCGACCTGCGTTTTTCGCTGGGCATGGCACCGCTCTCCGGCCTGGCCGAACACCGCTTGGCCGGGCGCTGGAACCGTGTGGCCAGACTGGTTGCGCGGCACGGCGAACGGTTCTATGGCTTCAGCGGGCTGCGCCGTTTCAAGTCCAAATTCGCCCCGCAATGGCGACCGCGTTACCTGGCCGCGCCGGGCGGCATACACCTGCCTGCCGCATTGCTGGATGCCACCCGCCTGATCTCGCTGGAACCGCGCCACCCGCGATAACGGCCAGGCGGCGCGCCTCGATCAGCGGCGTGCCGCCGCCAGGATGTCCCGGGCCAGGCGCTCATGGTCGCCGTTGAAGTGGTGGTCGCCGGGCAGCTCGATCCGCCGTATCCCGTCGCTGGCCGGAAGATCCGGGCAGAGCGCATCAGCATCATTCCGCCCGTACAGGCACAGCACCCTGCTCGCCGGCAGCCGCGCGATCTCCGGCGCGATCGGCTGGCCGTCATCGCTGCTGCCGAGCCAGTTGCTGACGTGGAACTCGAAATCGGCGCGGCGCCCCACCGACAACAGCGCGATCAGTTCCACCTGCGCACGCAGCGCCGGGTCCAGTTGGTTGATGCTGGCTGGCAGCACATCCGCGCCCTGCGAAAACCCGATCAGCAACAGCCGCGGCCGCCGCCACTGCTGACGGTAATGCGCCGCGATGCGCGCCAGGTCCGCCGCAACGCCCTGCGGGGTGCGCGCACTCCAGAAATAACGCAGCGAATCGACACCGACCACGGCAACGCCCTGTGCTGCCAGCGCGGCGGCCACGTCCTTGTCCAAGCCAGCCCATCCGCCGTCGCCGGACATGAAGATCGCCAAGGTGTCACCAGGGCGCGCGGCCGGTACTTCCACCACCGGCAGTCCCTTCAATGCGTGCGGCGGCGGTGCGACAGCGATGCCGGGTGCATTGCCCATCACCCGCGCGGCGGCGACCAGCCCGGGCGTCGCCGTGCCCGCCGTGCTGCGCCGGAAGGATCGTGCATTGCCCCCTGCCTGCAGCAAGGGCGCCAGCGTGGCAGCGCACTGTCCGCGTTCCTCAGCCGCCAGCCACGGCATGGACAGCGTTGCGGGTTGTGGTCGCCCAGCCGACGCCCCCGGACCGCACACCATCGGTTGCGATGATCCCTGCGGGCAGAATGTCGTGCTCAGCAGCCCGGCGAAGGTTCCTGCGGCCGCCTGCGCCGCCACCGCATGCGCCAGTGCCGCGCCATCGCCCTGCCCGCCCAGCAGCGGCAGGCGGTAACCGGGCAGATGCAGGTAGGCCTGCAGCCAGCGCGAGAAATTCTCCACGTCGCCGGCGCCGAAGGCGCAATCGATATTGCCTTCGCGCTGCAGCGCCGCGCGCAGTTTCCCGATGTCCACATCCGCCACCAGCGCACCATCGCGGCGCAGTGCCTCGACCACATCGTCGCTCGCCCGGGTGCGGGCGTCGCTGCCGTGGAACCAGATCACTACGCGCTGCGCGGGCCCGTCGGGCTGGTGCACCGGCACCTGCTGGAAACGCCCGTGGTCCACGTGCAGCACATTGGCCATGGCCGGCACCGCCAGCATCATCGTTGCGATGATCGGCAACGCCCGCAGACAACGACCGGCAAACCGCATGCATCTCTCCACCGTCTCTGGCAATCCGGCCACGATACGCCTGCCCGGCTCTGCCGCGCCATGCCGCGACCGACTTTCCCCTACCGGCTCCGACGGCTGCGTTGCCATGCGCCACAGGCCAGCCACAGCAACCAGCCGACAATCACCAGGATGACCAGCTTCTGCCCTGCCCCGCGCGGCGGTCCGCGCCAAAGGACATGCATCCACAGCAGCATGAACGCCAGCCACGCCCACCACCACAACAGGCGCGCAGTCGTTTGCCAGCCCGGTTCGCGGCGCAGGTACCAGGCCTGCAGCAGCATGGCCACGCTGGCGCAAAGGAATGCGGTGATCGCCGATACCCCATGAATCAGCGGCCAGGCAAGGGGTGCCCACTGCGGCAACCAGCTGTCGCCGATGGCAACGCCTGCCAGGCCCAGCGCTGCCCATGCGAACAGCAACGGCGCCGCCACGCTGCGCCGCGGCCCCACGCTGTGGCGATACAGCGCAACGCCCAGCACCAGGATGGCCAGGGCGAGCAGGCAGTAGGCACTGCGCAACGCCAATCCCCAGGGACCGTGCAGATACAGGCTCAGCGTGGCCTGGACCCAGTCCAGGTCATAGCGCAGGAACTGCGTGCACAGGGCGATGGCAAGGAACGAGGCCAGCGCCGCCAGCGCGACGCCGCTTGACCATCGCAGGCCCCGCGCACCCCTTCCGCTCATGCCGCGCCCTCGTCGGGGTGCCGCACCTGCCAGGCCCTCAATGCCTCGCGGTAGCGCTGCAGTTCCTCGCTGTACAGATCCAGCACGCACAGAGGGCAACCGCTTCCGCAGCACTCATTGGGGCCGGGTTCTTCCGGCGGTATCGGACGGGGATCGGGATCGGACACGCGCACACGCCAGCAATCAACAGATGGGCGCCAGTGTAGCCAGAGGCTGCCTCAGCCCTCCACCCTGCGCCGCAGGTTGGCCCGCGCCGGGGCATCGAACTGCCGATGGAAGGGATCGCTGAGGAAGATGCGCGGCTGGTCCAGCAGCTTGCGCAGGAAGCGCTTGCGGCCGGCCCGGTACAGGAAGCCGGGCACGCTGCCCGCATACTCCTCGGCCACGCCTTCATCGTATGCATCGAAGACATCGGCCGGCGCACCGATGATGGCCATGTCGCAGTCCAGGAACAGGGCCGCCTCTTCGTCCACTTCATCGGGCTGCAGCCTGCCATGCCGTGCGGTCAGCAGGATCAGCTCGCGCACGCGGGCCACGTCGACATCCGCATCCGGCAGCCAACGCGCGATCTCCGTGACGGCAAGGTCGGCCGAGCGCGCCTCGTTGTCCTTGCGTCCGCTTTCGTAGATGGCATCGTGATACAGCACGGCCAAGAACACTTCCCGCGGCTGCCGCCAGCCGACCTGTTCGGCCACCCACTGGCAATGCTGCAGCAGGGAACGCACATGGCCAAAGTGATGATAGGCACGTGGAGGCGTGGCATAGCTGGCCTGCAGTGCCTCCCACTGGCCGGCAGGCAACGGGATGGGCTGGAAATCCATGGCTCCAGCATCCCCCTCCCGGTGTCACCGCGCAAGCGCTGGCGAATATTTCACCAGCACGTCACGATGCCCGTCGTGCAGTGCTCGCGCAGGGTTATGCACAGCTTTGTCGCGAGATCGTCCACATCGGCTGTGGATCAACGCGCGTGTCCGACGAGCGGTACGGCGGCATCCCGCACCGGCGCTAGACTCGCCTCATTGCACGCCCTTTGCCGTGGAGGAGGATGCCGATGTCGCGCGTGCTGCTGCTCCTCCTGCTGGTGGTTCCCTGTGCGCAGGCCGGCGCGCAGCTGGTCAAGCAGCCCTCGTCCATGCGGGCGCCGGCCGTTGGCGTCGACGCTTCCGCGGCGCCTTCGCCCGAAGATGTACTGCTCATACCGCCTGCACTGGCCACCCTGCTTCACGACCGTGTGATCGCACGGGCCAGCGGACGCGAGGATCGACTGCAGCGGCTGGTGGAGATGATCTTCGACCGCAACGGCATGGACCTGCAGTACGACGCCGATGCCACCTACACCATCGCTGAAACCTGGCAGCATCGGCGTGCCAACTGCCTGTCCTTTACCCTGTTGTTCGTCACCCTGGCGCGCGCGTCCGGCATCCAGGCACGCGTGCAGGAAGTGGAACGGGTGGCGTCGTGGTACCAGGACGCGGGCGCGCTCTACAGCATCGGCCACGTCAACGCCGGCATCGAGGTCAATGGCCGTAGCGGCACCGTCGACCTGGACCGCAACGTGCTCTACGACCGCCAGGGGCCACGTCCGATCAGCGACGCGCGTGCACTGGCGCACTTCTACAACAACCGCGGTGCCGCCTACCTGGAATCCGGAATGGTCGTCCCGGCACGCACGGCATTCGATGCGGCATTGCGCCAGGACCCGGCATTCACCGCCGCACTGAACAAACTGGGCGTGCTGGAGGCCCGCCAGGGGCATCTGCAGCAGGCGCGCGGACATTACCTGGCCGCGCTCCGCATCTCGCCGCGGCATGCGCCGACCCTGGCCAACGCCAGCGCGCTGCTGCTGCGCCTGGGCGATGCACAGCAGGCGGCGCGCTTGCAGCAACGGCTGCAGAACGAGCGCCAGGGCGACCCGTTCGTGCAGTACATGCTGGGTTCGCAGGCAGAGCGCCAGGGCGACCTGCCGCGCGCCATCCGTTCCTACCGTCGCGCGGTACGTCTTTACGACAGCGCGCACCAGTTCCATTTCGCGCTGGCGCGCGCCTATTTCCTGGACGGCCAGCCGAAGCAGGCCGATGTGCAGCTGCGACGCGCGCTGCAACTGGGCGGCGCCGCACTGCAGCCGCGCTACCAGGACAAGCTGGACAGCCTGCAGCGCTGGCGCCTGCGGCAGGCCAGCGCGCGCCTGGACCGCTGATTGGCCACGGCGGGCGCGGCGCAGGCGAGCGCGATCAGGCCTTGCGCAGGAAACAGGTCTTCAGCACCAGACCCTTGATCTTGTCGGAGTTGCCTTCGATGTGTTCTGCATCGTCTTCGACCAGGCGGATGTTGCGGATCACCGTGCCCTGCTTCAGCGGGATGGATGAGCCCTTCACCTTCAGATCCTTGATCACGGTAACGGTGTCGCCGGCCGCCAACACGTTGCCATTGCTGTCACGCACCACCACGCCGCCGGTGCTTTCCTCTTCGCCCGTCCATTCGAATCCGCAGTCCGCGCAGATCATCAACGCCCCATCGGCATAGGTGTTTTCCAGGGTGCATTGCGGACAGGCGGGAACGGCGGACATGGCAGGGCCTTGCAGGAATTTCGACGGGCCATAGTGTAACCGGCAGACGGCGGCAGCCGAAGCCTGCCGCTGCCGTGCGGCAGCCGCGGCACGTTCCGGGTTACAGTGCGCGGCCCTCGAACCGACGGAAACTTCAGCATGCGTCTGGGCATCGATTTCGGCACCAGCAATTCGGCCGCGGCCGTGGTCCGCGACGGCAGGCTGGAGGCCATCCGCTTCGGCGATGCCGGGCAGTTCCGCACCACCGTCTACTTCCCCGGCGTCATGCAGGATCCCGGCGATTTCCAGCCCGATCCGGCGCAGGAACACGAGCTGCAGCAGATGATCGAGCGCAGCGCCCGCGAAGCCCGCGCCGCCGGCCAGTCACGTCCGCCGCAGGCCCTGCGTCGCGATGCGCTGCGCGTGCTGCGACGCCAGTGGATGGAGGCACGCATGGCCGAACCGCGCAGTTCCAGCCAGCTGCTGCAGAACGCTGTCTACGGCGACGCCGCGCTGGAAGCCTACTTCGAGGAAAACGAAGGAAATCTGGTGCAGAGCCCGAAATCCATGCTCGGCTACAACCTGCATCCGCGCGCACGGCAGACCATCACCGGTATCGCCACCCACATCCTGGAACACATCCGTCTGACCGCCAGCGCGCAGCTGGGCACGGTGGTACGGGAAGCACTGCTGGGGCGGCCGGTGCAGTTCCGCAGTTCCATCGGCGAGGCCGGCAATGCCCAGGCACTGGATATCCTGCGCGAAGCGGCCCTGGCGGCAGGCTTCGACCAGGTGGACTTCATGGAAGAGCCGGCGGCGGCGGCAATGCACTACCACGCAACCAGCAGCCAGGCGCACGATGCGGTCATCGTCGATATCGGCGGCGGCACCACGGATATCGCCCATGCCCGCGTCGGCGGTGGCGAACCGCCACGCATCCACCGTGCCTGGGGTATCGCCCGCGGTGGTACCGACATCGATCTCGCACTCAGCCTGGCTGCCTACATGCCGCTGTTCGGCCGCGGCGTAACCCGGGTTCCCGCCCACCATTACGTGGAAGCGGCCACCGTGCAGGACATGACCCGCCAGCGGGATTTCCGCCAGCACCGCTACGACCACGTCGAGGATCCGTGGGGCAGCCGCCTGCAGGCGCTGCAGGACACCGGCAACACCGCGCGCCTGTACCGCGAAGTGGAACGCGCCAAGATCGCGCTCAGCAGCACGCCGGCGCATCCCAGCCCGCTGCCCTTCATCGAGCCCGGACTGCAGGCCGCAACCTCCGCTGCCGGCCTCTCCCAGGCCGCCGGCAGTTATCTGGGACAGCTGCGGGAACTGCTGGAACAGGTTCGCGACGACATCGGAGCGACGCCGGACGCGGTCTTCCTGACCGGCGGCATGTCGCGCGCCAGCTACCTGCGCCAGGCCGCCGCCGAGGTGTTCCCCGAAGCCCGCCAGGTGCACGGCGACGCGTCGTTTGGCGTGGTGCAGGGACTGGCGCTGGCCGCCGCAGATCAACCCGCCAGCGCCCATTAACATATCCAGCGCGGATCCGCGTTAAACTCGGCCGGCTTGACATTCCTCCCGCGCTCCGCACCGGCCCCGCCGATGCCTGCCACACGCGCGGATGACCCCATCAGGGTCCCTGCGGCCATGCTCCTGGCTCTGCCATGGCCGCTCCGACGTTCCGAGCCACGATCGAGACCATCCTTGGCCATCACGGAGGCCCACGAGGCCTTACAACCTGTACACCCTCCCTCCCCCATCGACTGCCGCCGTTGTGAGGCCGTCTGCTGCCGGCTGCCGGTGTGGTTGATGCCCGGGGACGACGTCCCCATCTGGTTGGTGGAAAGCGACGGTCATGGCGGCCGTCGCATGGCGCACAACGAAGAAGGCTGGTGCGCGGCCATCGATCCCTACCATCTGCGCTGCACGATCTACGCGCAGCGTCCCGCGATCTGCCGCCAGTTCCAGATGGGCGGCGATGACTGCCGCCGCGAACGGCGGCATTACGAGCACCAGGCTGCGGCCTGGTCGTCCCCCTCCCCCTGAAAGGAGCACCCATGCCCCGCAAGGCAAAGACCCCCGCCAAGGCCAGCAACACCATCCGCAACGAGCGCAAGAGCGGCTCGTCCAGCGCGATGCTCAACAGCAGCAGCATTGCTGCCGACCTGGCCGCGTTCCGCAAGGCGGGTGGCAAGATCGAAGTACTTGGCAACACCTGGTCGCTGAAGAAAGCCAGCTGACCGTGCCGGCGACCGCGGCGGCGACTCCGCCGCGGCCGGCCTGCTGCCTTACCTGTCCAGCCGCACCCGCACCGATCCGGAATGCGACTGCAGGCTGATATCCCCATCGCCTGCACCCAGCCGCGCTTCCAGCGAGCGGCCGGGACCATGACGCGGACGCTCGACCGTTCCGGCCTGGCTGTCGATGGAACCGCTGAAGCTCTTGACCGACAGCTGCGCTGACACAGCGCGCGGCAGCCGCAGCAGGATCGGAGCACTCACCGACTGTGCGCTTATGCGTCCGCCCGGCGCCAACGCTGACGCCGCCAGCTCGACCTTGCCCGACACCGTCTCCGCCGCCAGCCGCTGGGTCCGCCCTGCGTCCACGCCCACCTGGCCGGAAACGCTCTGCGCGCCGATATCGCCGCTCACCCCGCCACCGGCACGGATACTGCCACTTACCGTGCGTGCATCCAGCCGAGCGGTCTGCAGCTGCGCCAGCACATCGCCGCTGACCGTGGTGAACGCCGTCTCGGCGCTGCGCCCGCTGGCACGCAGATCGCCGCTCACGGTATTGGCCTGCAGCCGCTTCACGTCCACACCATCGATATCGAGATCGGCGCTGACCGTGCCAAGCTGCACTTCCACGCCGCGTGGCACGCGCAGCTCCAGCGTCGCCCCGCCAGAGTTGCTGCGCCGCGGATATTCCACTTCCCAGCGCACGCGATTGGCGCTCTTTTCCGGCTTCAGTACCAGACCATCGGACAGTGTGCCGGTCAACTGCACGTCATTGCGGTCCCAGCCGCGGACGGTGACCTTGCCGGCGACGTTGCTCAGTTCGATGCGGCCGCCGCTGGCGATCGCGTGGCGATCATCGACGCGGGTGTCGGCCCACGCTGGCGCGGACAACAGCAAGGTGGCACTCAACAGGATGGAAAATCGCATGGGTTGCTCCTTCAGGTGGCCAAGCCGACAGGGGCCATCGCCGCCTGCCGGGTCAGTTCAAGGCGCAGCGCGTAGGTGCGCTGCAGTTGTTCCAGCAGGTGGCGCGAGCGCGGATCCTGTGCCAGCGCGTCACGGATCTGCGCGGCACTGCGGTCCAGTTCGGCCAATGCCGGCTGGTAGTCGGCCACGCGCTGCTCCGGCAGCACGGCCATGGCCTGCCGGTATTCTTCCGTCATCGCACTGGCCTGCACCTGCAGCGTGGTCGGCATGCCGGGTGCTGCAGGCTGCACCTGCAGCGCCGTCGGCAGCAGCGCATACAGCGCGATGCCGGCGGCCAGCGCCCCTCCCAGCGGCCAGGCCCAGCGATGGCGGCGATGGCGGCTGCGCAGAGAGACGCTGGCTGGCGGCTGCGCCGGCAGCGCGGCGCGGCCTTCCTGGCGCGGCGGCAGGGACGCCATCAGCCGCGTCCAGCCATCCTGCGGAACCGGCCTGCACGCAGGCAGCGCACGCAGCCGATTCCGCAGCGCATCGTCATTGCGCCGTGTGTCCGTGCCGGCACGGTCCTGCCGGCCATGCTCCTGTCCGATGTGTTGGCGATGATCATTCATGTCATGTCTCCCAGCCGCGCCCGCAGCAGCCCACGCGCGCGATGAAGCTGTGCTTTTGAACTGCCGACCGCCATGCGCAGCTGAGCGGCGATCTCATGGTGCTTCCAACCCTCCACATCGTGCAGCACCAGCACGGCCCGGGCCCGGGGCGGCAGGGTGGCCAAGGCACGTTCCAGATCGCGCTCGGTCCCGGCGCAGGCATCTTGCACGCCCAGCTCCGGCAGATCGCCATCCATGTCGTCCAGGCTTTCGTGTGCATCACCGCCGCGTGCGCGCAGCTCCATCAGTGCCGCATTGACCGCCAGCCGGTGCAGCCAAGTGGCCAGGCTGCTTTCGTGGCGGAAACCCGGCAGTGCCTTCCAGGCCTGCAGGAAGGCATCCTGCAGGACATCCTCGGCACGCGCCTGCTGGCCACCACACAACCTCCAGACCACCGCGAACAGGCGCGGCGCATGGCGGCGGTAAAGCTGTTCGTATGCCCCCATGTCACCGGCCGCCGCCGCGTCGATCAGCCCCCGCTCATCAAGAGGCGGGCCATCGGCAACCGGCGCTGGCAGGAAGGTGTCGAGCATGAACATTGGATGCGAACACGCGAAGAATGGTTTAAAGGCAAAGGGTCGATGCAGGCCTTTAAACCTTCCACCGGCCGCCGGCATCCAACCCCTGTAACCAGTCGGCCGCCCAGGCCAGGGAGGGATCCGGTGTCCACCACTGCCGCAAGCGGCCTGCTCGCCATCGTCGTCTGCGCGGCCCTGCAGGGCAATCCCCTGCAGATGCAGCTGCGCCTGGAAGCCGGGCAGGCCTGCCTGCTGCGGGATCGCGTGCCGCTTGCCTGTCTGCCCTTGCCAACGGCGAGGCCAGCAGTCGAATCGCGGCCGGCACGCGGGTAACATCGGCATCCCCCTGCGTTCATCGGATACCGCTGCATGGAGAAGTACCTGCCAACGTGGACCCATGCCTGGCTCGTCCAGATGGAGCTTGCCGTCCAGGTGCTGCTCACCGTACTGCTGGCGTGGCTGGTGCGCGCGCTGGCGCGGCGCCTCATACGCCGCTTCGCCATGCATTACACGCTGCCTCAGCAGATGGTGATCGGCGCGCGCCGGGTCATCACGTTCATCGTCTACTTCAGCGCACTGCTGGTCATCCTGCACATCTTCGGCACTTCGGCCGCGGTGCTGTGGACGGCGTTCACCGGTTTCGCCGCAGTGGGCGCCGTCGCGTTCTTCGCGGCATGGAGCGTGTTGTCTAACATCTTCTGCACGCTGCTGATCTTCACCACGCGCCCGTTCCGGCTGCACGACTACATCGAAGTGCTGGAGAACGGCGAGAAACCCGGCCTGAAGGGACGCGTCATCGACGTCAACCTGATCTATACCACCCTGCAGGAAACCGGCGAGGGCCACGAAGGAACGGTCCTGCAGCTGCCGAACAACCTGTTCTTCCAGCGCACCGTGCGGCGCTGGCGCGACAGCTCGCAGGCACCGGGCGGCATCCAGGGCGACGGCTGAGCGCCGGTCACGCCAGCGGCTCAGCGCAGTTGGCTGTCCTTGCTGCCACGCCGGTTGTAGCCACTCTGCGCCTGCTCGTCCTCATCATGCGCCTGCTGGCAGCTGACACACAGCCGTACGCCCGGCACTGCCTTGCGCCGGGCCAGGGGAATCGGTGCGTCGCATTCCTCGCAATGATCCAGCCCCGGCCCCTGCCGCAGTTGGCGCCGCGCACGCGCAATGGCATCGTCCACGGTCGCGTCGATCTGGTCCTGTACCGCGCCGTCTCCTGCCCATCCGGTGGCCATGGGCATTCCTCCGCATGTGTGGGGCGCCAGTATGCGCCGCCCCGGGTGTAGAGCGGGTCCATGCCCGCTGCCGGCCTACCAGACCAGATCGTCGGGGATCTGGAACTGGGCATAGTAGGCATCGTCTTCGGCATTGCCGGTGGAGGGCATGCTGCTCTCTCCTGCCTGGCCATGGTCGACCAGGATCGCTTCCGGAGCGCGCTCGCGCACCTTTTCCGCCGCCGCACGTGGCAACAGGGCGAAACCTTCGCCATGCGCAACGATGACCAGCGCACCGCCGGACAGCGCCTTGCGCAGTTTTTCATCGATCAGCAGCGTGCGGATCGCCGTGCCATCACTGAACCGGTATTCGCTGTCACCGGCATGCGGTACTGCGTGCGCCTGGATGATCTGTCGCGCCTGCGCCTTCTGTTCCAGCGCGCGCGCCTGTGCATTGCGCTCGGCGGCCAGCGCGCGGTCGCGCTCTGCCTTCTCCAGGCGCGCGCGTTCAGCCTCGCGCTGGACCTCCGCCGACAAGGCAGGCGCCTTGCCCTGGCGGGCCTTGGCCTGTTCCCGGGCGGCAGCGCTGGCCTGTGACTTCTTCGCCAGCCCGGCCTTGAGCAATTGTTCCTGCAGCGCGTTCGGCTTTGCCATGGTCCTGCCTGCAACTGGTCTATCGTAGGGGTCCCCATGATACCGGAGCACTGCCTGCCCCATGCCCGTCCTGAAGTACCTTGCCGGCTACCCCGAACCGGTGCTTGACCAGGTCCGCCAGCTGCTGGCCGAGGACCGCCTGGGCGCGTTGCTGCAGCGGCGGTACCCGGACCTGCACGAAGTGCGCAGCGACCGCCAGCTGTATGACTACACGCAGGACCTGAAGGATCGCTTCCTGCGCCAGTCCACCAGGCTGCACAAGGTGTGCTACGACAACCGCCTGGAAGTCATCCGCCATGCGCTGGGCATGCACACCGCGGTGTCCCGCGTACAGGGGAGTCGGCTCAAGGCCAGCCGGGAGATCCGCGTGGCCAGCGTGTTCCGCCAGGCGCCGGCCGCGTTCCTGCGCATGATCGTGGTGCATGAGCTGGCACACCTGAAGGAGGCCGCGCACAACAAGGCGTTCTACCAGCTGTGCCAGTACATGGAGCCGGATTACATGCAGCTGGAATTCGACACCCGGCTGTACCTGACCGAACTGTCGCGGCGCAGCGATTGAAGCGACGACAGGCCATGGCAGGTACACTGCGCGCCCGTTGAGACCTCTGCCCATGCTCCCTACCCGTCTGGACAAACGACTCGCCGAACTGCTCGGCTGCCCACGCGGTGAAGCGCGCCGCTACATCGAAGGCGGTTGGGTCCGCGTGGATGGCGAGGTGGTCGAACAACCGCAGGCAGCGGTGACCAGCCAGTCCATCGAGGTGGACCCGGCTGCGCGCGACGAGCGTGCCGCGCGGGTCTCGATGCTGCTGCAGAAGCCGGGCGGAATGCCCGCCGACGCGCTGTGCGCGCAGGTCACTCCCGGTTCGCGCAGCCCGCTCGATGCCAGCGGCATGCGTCCGCTGCAGCGGCATTTCCATGGGCTGCAGCTGGCCGCGTCGCTGCCAGCGCAGGACAGCGGCCTGGTGGTGGTCAGCCAGGATCCACGCATCCTGGCCCATCTGCAGCAGCAGCTGCCGCGCATCGAACAGGAGTTCCTTGTCGACGTGGAGGGCGAGCGCGCGTTGTGGGACATCGCGCGGCTGCAGGCCGGGCTGCAGGAAAACGGTCGTGCGCTCAGCGGCTGCCGCATCAGCTGGCAGAGCGAACAGCGGCTGCGTTTTGCCGGCAAGGGACTGCATCCGCGCATGTTGCGCGATGCCTGTGCGGGTGCCGCCATGCAGGTCACCGGCGTCCGCCGGCTGCGGATCGGCCGGGTGGCGCTCGGCCCGCTGGTTTCCGGACAGTGGCGCTACATGGGGGCCGACGAGCGCTTCTAGCGCACTGGGCGGACGCGGAATGGCCGGTTAGCATCACCGCATGCCCCGATCGAAACCTCTCTGGCGACGGCTGTCGCGCTGGCTGGCCGTCACTCTGGCGCTGCTGGTGCTGCTGGTGCTGTCCGGCCTGCTGCTGGCCGACCACCTGACCCCGCAGGCACGCGGCGTGCCATCCAGCGTATTGGCGCCGCAACCGGCGCAGACGCGCCTGGACCGTGAATCCGTGGCATTGCAGGCAGCGCATCCCGGACAGTCGGGCGTGGCCTTCCTGTCCGAGGGACTGGATGCCTTTGCCGCCCGGTCAGTCATCACCGAGCGCGCCGAACGCAGTCTGGACCTGCAGTACTACATCTGGCACGACGATCTGATCGGCCACCTGATGGCGCGTGCCCTGCACGATGCGGCCGAGCGCGGGGTGCGCGTGCGCATCCTGCTCGACGACATGAACGCGCAGGACAAGGACGCGCTGATGATGGCCCTCGATACACACCCCAACATCGAGATACGCCTTTACAACCCCTTCCGCAACCGTGACGGGCTCTGGCGCATGGTGGAGATGGTGCAGCGGGTGTTCTCGGTGAACCACCGCATGCACAACAAGAGCTGGATCGCCGATGGCCGCGTGGCCATCGTCGGCGGCCGCAATATCGGCGAGGAGTACTTCAGCGCCCGCGCCGACGTGAACTTCCGCGATCTTGATCTGCTGGTGGTCGGCCCGGCGGTTGACGAGGCCAACCACGTATTCGACGATTTCTGGAACAGCGACGCGGCCGTGCCGATCACCGCGCTGGCGTTCCACACGCCAGCCGAACTGCGGCTGCTGATGGGCGAATCGGACAACCAGGCCAGGCGCGATGCCGCCATCCCGTACCTGCGCGAGGTGGATGCATCGCGCAGGCGTGCCCAGGCCAGCGCCTCGCCGCTGCACTGGAGCGACCGTGTGCGCATCCTCTCCGATCCACCGATGAAGCACCGGCGCGACGACCAGCGGGACTGGCTGGTAACCCGCTTGGCGCAGATGCTCGGTAGCAGCAGGCAGAAAGCTCTGTTGATCTCGCCCTACTTCGTACCTGGCGACGAAGGACTGCGTGCATTGTCGGCGATGCGCAAGCGCGGCGTGCAGGTGGGTGTGGTGACCAACTCGCTGGCCGCCAACGACGTGGTGGCAGTGCACGGCGGCTACATGGGGTATCGCGCACCGCTGTTGCGGGCCGGCGTGCAGGTTTACGAACTGAAGGCGAATGGGCAGGCCACCGGCTCGGGCCTGTTCGGCAGCAGCGGCGCCAGCCTGCACACCAAGGCGTTCGTGCTGGACGACCGCCGCGGCTTCGTCGGTTCGTTCAACCTCGATCCGCGCTCGGCCTATCTCAACACGGAGATGGGTGTGGTTTTCGACGATCCGGCGATGGCCGGCCAGCTGACCGATGAATACCTGCGCCTGGCCAGCCCCGCGCAGAGCTGGTGGCTGGCGCTGGACCGCGATGGCGAGGTGCGCTGGCTGGACCGCGAAGGCACGCCCGAATGGATCACCAGCGAGCCGGACAGCAGTTGGCGCCTGCGCACGGCGGCGCGCATCATCAGCTGGCTGCCGCTGGAATCGCAGCTTTGAGGAAGTCGGCTGAAGCATCGCCGCGCAGCGATGTAGAGCCGGGCTCTGCCCGGCTGAGGCTCACCACGCAGCGGGGCAGAGCCCCGCTCTACGCGTCGTCGATGGTTTCCACCGGCCGGCCATGCAGCCGCCGCCATATCCACAGCAACGCGTGCGGTGGCGTGCCCGGAATCCCTTCCAGCCAGGCCATCGCCTGGGCCTGGCCGATGTGCCCGTGCCGGCACAGCAGACTGGCTGTGGCCGCGCCGCGCGCCAACCGCAGGCTGAGCGCCAGACCGCTTGTCGCCTGCGGCACATGCAGTGTTTCATGCACCCGCGGCGGCAGCTCCCAGGCCATCGCGATACGCTGCGCCACAGGCAAGGTCCATTGCCGCAATACCGCTTCGGCGGTCGGGTAATCCAGCGCATCGTGCAGGACAGCCGCCTGCTGCTGGAGCTGCTTCATCACCAGTGCCGCCCCCAGCCCCTGGGTAAGCCCCAGCCACTGCGCAGCGAAGGGATCGTCGCCGGTCACTGTCCGCGCATGGTCCGCCGCTGCCCGTGAAGCCAGCAGCGCATGCTCCCAGATCACCGCGCTGAACCTTGGGAAGACGGCGCAGTCCACCTGCATGACCGGCTGCACCAGCACCGCACTGATGATCTGCCGGATGCCATTGGTGCCCACCAGCGTCACCGCCCGCTGCAGGCTGTCCACCGCCCGCTCCTGGACGCGGAATGCCGGACTGTTGGCGATGCGCAGCAGATTGCCTGCCAATACCGGATCCTGGCCGATGATCGAGGCGATCATCCGCGCCGATGCGTCCGGCTCGTTCACGCTGTGGATCAACTGCGGCAGCAGCTGTGGCCGACGTGGCAGCTGGCGCGCTCCAGTCCCGCTCCTGCAACCCGCGCGAAGTGGCGTCCTGCAGTGCCGCGTTCACAGTGCCGCCGCCCTGCGGCACCGGGTGCAGGGCGAGCGCGTACAGGCTGGAATACAGCCTCGCCTCGGCGTCGCCGACATCGCCAGGCTCACCGTCAACAGCCTGCGCCGGTGCGGCGCGACAGCTCCTCGCAGATGCCTGCGCCGGGGTCAGCGGCCGCGGCCTGTCCTGGCGGCCAGCGCGACTACGCAGCCAATCCCGGCAACGCCGCCAGAGGCCTGCAGGGATCGCGTTCACCACGCTCTCCGCGACATCACCTTTCCACCCGCCTCCCGCACGCCAGCCTCCCTGTCCTTTTCTGCGGGCAATCCCGCCATGCGTGCAGCATCGGCACGCGCTTCAGCTTCTTTAATGCCCCGGCCCGCGCCGGCTTCCGGTGTCCTGCACATCCCTCGCCCGTTAATGCACTAGAATGGCCCCGCGCGACCCGTCCCCCTGCACAGACGAAGTCGCTTTTTTTGTTTTCAGCCACTCACAATGCTGGCATGTTCGCAGTGGTTCGCCGCTGTTCATGTCAACGGAGCTGTCATGATCTTCGAAACCCTCGCAACCACCGGCCACGAACAGGTGGTGTTCTGCCACAACCCGGATGCCGGCCTGCGGGCGATCATCGCCGTGCACGACACCACCCTGGGACCGGCCTTGGGTGGTGTGCGCATGCGGCCCTATGCCAGCACCGAAGAAGCGCTCGCCGATGTGCTGCGGCTCAGCCGCACCATGACCTACAAGAACGCCTTGGCTGGACTGAACGTAGGTGGCGGAAAGGCCGTCATCATCGGCGACCCGCGCGTGGACAAGACCGAAGTGCTGTTCCGCGCCTTCGGTCGCCATGTCGATGCGCTGGGTGGGCGCTACATCACCGCCGAGGACATGGGCACCGATGTCAATGACATGGAAAACATCTACCTGGAAAGCCAGTACGTCACCGGTGTGCACCAGGTACATGGCGGCTCCGGCGATCCCGCCCCGTTCACCGCCTATGGCGCGCTGCAGGCGTTGATGGCTTCGCTGCAGGCAAAGCTGGGCCACGAGGAAGTCGGCAAGACCAGCATCGCCGTGCAGGGCCTGGGCCACATCGGCATGGAACTGGTTAAGCTGCTGCGTGATCGCGGTGCCAAGCTGTTCGTCACTGATCTGAATCCCGCGCTGGTGGAGCGCGCGGTTTCCGAATACGGCGCTGAAGCGGTGAAGCCGGATGAGATCCACGAGGTGGCCGCCGACGTGTTCGCCCCCTGCGCGCCGGAAGGCGGCATCACCCTGGACGTGCTGCCGCGGCTGAAGGCGCGCATCATCTGCGGCACCGCCAACAACCAGCTGTCCAGCCCGGAAGTGGGCGATGAACTGCATGCGCGCGGCATCTTGTACGCGCCGGACTATGCGGTGAACGCCGGTGGCGTGATGAACGTTTCGCTGGAGATCGACGGCTACAACCGCGAACGCGCCATGCGCCTGATCCGTAGCATCTATCACAACCTGGGGCGGATCTTCGCGCTGTCGCAGCAGGAGAACATCGCCCCACAACGCGCTGCGGATCGTATCGCCGAAGCGCGCATCAAGGCGATCGGCAGGCTGAAACTGCCGATGGGCCGCAGTACCCCGCGCCTGGGCGACCTGCGCGCGAGCTGAGCGCCATCCGGTATTCGGCGCCCGGCACTGCCCGACAACCGTTGTTGCGTCTCCGTGTCAGAACCCGGCGCTGTAGCGCAAGGCGGCCTGCGAAACATCGAGGCCACCGCCGAAACGCTGGTCATAACCGAGCGACAGCCGGCCATTGCGGCCCAGTCCCCCTTCCAGCGTGACTCCGGCAAGCCCTGACGAACGCGGCAACCCACCACCGATCATCGGCGCCCACGCATCGATTCCGGTGAAACTGGCCTGTGCGGAGAATCCATCGCTGGCCAGCTCCTGCTGCCATTCGGCATGTCCGCGCAGAGTCCATTGGCGCCACTCCCGCTCAGCGCGCATGCCGGCCAGCGCCAGGCTGCGCCGGGCGTCGGTTTCCTGCGAACGCAGTCCGAAACCCATTCCGCCCTGCTCGGCGAAGCCGTCCGAGCGCACCTGCACATGGCTGACGCCCAGATACGGGGTCAACGAGGCACGCAGGCCTCCCAGGCGCACGCCGGATTCAATGCTCGCGCTGCCGAAACGCCCGCCGTAGCGCGCGCCGGCGCCGAATGCACCATCGCCGAGCAACAGTTGCCGGTCCACCTCGCGCTGGAAATGTCCTGCACCCACCTGTGTCAGTGCATACCCGCGCCCGCGGCTCCAGCCGGCATACAGCTGGCCCTGCGCCTGGCGGTCGTGCGCGCGGCCATGCAGGCCGCCGCCCAGCATGCTGCTCACCTCGCCGATGGCTACACCCACTACACCGCTGCCCGCCAGCGCATGTTCCTGGCCGACCATCCAGCCATGCGTCTGTGCTGCATTGCCGGCAAATCCGCCCTGTCCGGCTTCGCCCAGCGTACCTTGCCACGCGCCGCGCAGCGACGGCGCGGCCTGCAGCTGGCCAAACCGGGAAGCGACCGCACGCCGGCTCATGTCGATGCTGTCGAAGGTCGCCTGCATCGCCTGCCCATGCGCCTTGCCGGACAGGCTGTCCAAGCTGGCACCGAGGCCCGCGATGCCTCCCCCCGCCTGCTGCAGTTGCGCCGCCGCGCTGGCGAACGCCGTCGCCTGCAGCGAAGCATCCGCGTCGAGCACCTCGAACGCCTGCTCCACGCGCTGCGCTGCGCCGCGTGCCGACGCGTCGAGCGAGGCCGCGCTGGCCACGGCGGTGACGCTGAGGCGGGTGAGTTCCAGCCAGGCATCGTTGCTGTCGTATCCATAGCTCGTTTCCAGCAGGCTGACCCCGTTCTGGCCGGTAGCGGCCGTGCTGAAGCCGCCGCTGAGCCCGCCCTGCGCATGGATGAGCGCCTGCCGGCTGCCGTTGGCCGGCACATAGCCGGCGATGGCGCCGTTGACCAGCACGCCACCGCCCTGGAGCGTTGCCGTGCCGGTCACCTTCAGCGCATTCACGCCGAGCGCGACCATCATCTGCGCGCCTTCACGCTGCAGGTAATCGCCTTCGATGGTCGCATCGGCGTTCGCACTGGTCAGGATCACGCTGGCACCGTTGTCGACATCGCCGGCCACCCGGCTGCTACCGGTCATGAACTGCAACCCCGCGCGGCTGGCACCGCCAGCCTGTGCGGCGATGAGGACATCCGAGGCCAGCGAGGCTCCTCCGCGCAGGGCCAGCGTGCCCTGTTCGATCCGCGTGGTGCCGGTGTAGGTATTGCGACCGGCCAGGTTCAGCGCCGCGGCGCCACGCTTGACCAGCCCGCCGGGGCCGCTGATGTCGTTGCGCCAGACCGAATCCAGCCCGGGCTGGTGGATGGTCACGGTGACATCACCCCAGTCGAAGCGCGCCGGCCCGTTGACAGCCTTGCCCACGTTCAGCAGGCCGTAGCCGAACACCGGGTCCACGCCGGGTGCACCGATGTCGGTCGCAGTGCCCAGCAGCGTCTGCCGCACCAGATCGTTGCTGAAGTAGGGAAAACGCTCCCAGACCAGCGCTGCCGCGCCGGACACCAGTGGCGCCGCATACGAAGTACCCCAGCCGTAGTAGAAGGAGGCCGCTGCGGTGGTCGCCTGCGGATCCGGATACACCGCCGTGCCGGGAGCGGCCAGGCAATAGGCGGCCGCTTCACCACAGGCGTTGGCATAGTCCGCCAGGCGCGTGGGCTGCACCGTGTCCACCGCCGTCACCGCCAGCCAGCCACGCGCCAGGTCGGCCGCCGGCAGCGTACCGCCGGGACCTGGGCGACTGGGCAGCGCGGCCATGTTCGATGGCGTGCTCCTGCCATCGTTGCCGGTGGCAAACACCACCAGCCCACCGTTGGCAACGATGAATGGACGGTACTCCGCAGCGATCTGCGCGGTAGTGGCCGGGTTGGTCCAGTACAGGCCGCCCCAGGAATTGTTCATGATGCGCACCCCGGCATCCATCAGGTCGCGATGCACAGGGGCCAGGCCCAGTGCTCCGTCCACCTCGTTGCCGTTCCCCGAGCCATCGTCGCTGGGCCGCGCGTCGGCGATGATGCGTGCCGATACCAGCTGCGCGCCAGGGGCCACGCCGACCTGCCTGCCTGCGTAGCTGCCGCCGGCGGCCAGCATGGCAACGGTGGTGCCATGCCCCACCACGTCATCGCGGCCAAGATCGTTCACGCGTGGGTCCACGTAGCTGTAACTGCCGACGACCCTGCCGGCCAGCGCCGGATGGCTGCGATTGATGCCGGAATCCACGATGCCGATGCGCACACCCTGCCCGGTCAGACCGGTGGCGAGCGCATTGATGGCCGTGAGGTGGCCCTGCAGCGTCGGCTGCGCAGGCCTGACCGGTTCCGGCGGCGGCGTGGGCGGGGTGGTCGGTGGCGGCGCCGTCGGCGGTGGCGTGGGCGGGTCCACGCGTACATTGCCTCTCCCGCCCCCTCCACCACACGCCGCCAAGGCCAACGCAAGCGCCGTTGCCAGCGCCGATTTCATCGCAGATGCCTGTTTCATCCTGAATCCCCGTCCATCGAATCCCGCTGTCACGCCCGTCCCGCCGTCGCGCCGCCCGGCGTGCCGCCGGCGACCATCGACGACCCCCTATACTGGGCGTCCCCCACGCAGTCTGCCGGGATTCGCGGCGCGTTCCAACGCATTGCGGCTCCTTTTCCGAATTTGCTTACGCAACAACGAGATTGCCATGTCCAACATCGTCATCGCCGCCGCCAAGCGCACTGCCATCGGCTCCTTCCTCGGCCAGTTCAACGGCGTGCCTACCCCCACCCTGGGCGCGGCCGCCATCGCCGCCGCGCTGCAACAGTCCGGTGTGCCGGCCAGCGACGTCTCCGAAGTCATCATGGGCTGCGTGCTGCCGGCGAACCTCGGCCAGGCCCCCGCCCGTCAGGCCGCCATCGCCGCCGGCCTGCCTGTGTCCACCGGCGCCACCACCCTCAACAAGGTCTGCGGCTCGGGCATGAAGGCCATCATGCTCGGCCACGATCTGATCAAGGCCGGCTCGGCCAGCATCGTGGTGGCCGGCGGCATGGAATCGATGTCCAACGCGCCGCACATGCTGCCCAATTCGCGCACCGGCAACCGTTTCGGCAATTTCCAGGCCGTGGACCACATGGCCCACGATGGCCTGGTCAACGCCTATGATGGCAAGGCCATGGGCGAGTTCGCCGAATGCGCGGTGGACAAGTACCAGTTCAGCCGCGAAGAGCAGGACGCCTATGCGATCGAATCGGTAACGCGTGCCCAGGCTGCGCAGGCCAACGGCGCATTCGCCGAAGAGATCGTCGCGGTCAAAGTGACCACGCGCAAGGGCGAGGTCGAGGTGTCCAGCGACGAACAGCCCTCCCGCGCCGACATCGCCAAAATCCCCGGCCTGCGCCCGGCGTTCCGGAAGGATGGCAGCGTGACCGCCGCCAGTTCCTCCAGCATTTCCGACGGTGCCGCTGCCGTGGTGCTGCTGGCCGAGGACGATGCCAGGGCGCGCGGCCTGCAGCCGCTGGCGCGCATCGTCGGCCACGCCACCCACTCGCAGGAGCCGGAATGGTTTACCACCGCTCCTATCGGGGCGATCAATGCCCTGCTGGCGAAAACCGGGTGGGATCTGGATATGATCGATCTGTTCGAGGTCAACGAAGCCTTCGCCGTGGTGGCCATGGCGCCGATGCGCGAACTGGGCATCCCGCATGAGCGCCTGAACGTCAATGGCGGTGCCTGCGCACTGGGCCATCCAATCGGCGCGTCGGGCGCGCGGCTGGTGGTGACGCTGGTACATGCCTTGCGCAGCCGCGGCGGCACGCGCGGCATCGCAACGTTGTGCATTGGCGGTGGCGAAGCAACAGCCATCGCCATCGAATTGATTTGACTGGATTTAACTCCCGTTTCTCAAAACTGAATGCGGGATCGCTTGACAGCCTATCGTGGCTTGTCATCATGTTGGCGGCGCGCAACTGCGCGTTGCCTAATCTAACGACGAGGATTCACCTAATGAGCATCAACAAGCTGCTGGTTGCTATGTCCCTGGCCCTGGCCCTGGCTGCCTGCTCGAAGCAGGAAGCTGCCCAGGACGCCGCCGCTTCGGCCAACGAAGCCGCCACCGAAGCCCAGGCTGCCGCTGACCAGGCTGCTGCTGCCGGTTCGCAGACCGCCGACGCTGCCCAGCAGGCCGCCGACACCGCTGCTACCGCTGCTGACGCTTCGGCTGATGCCGCTGCCCAGGCTGCCGGCGCCGCGACCGACGCTGCTGCCGACGCCGCTGCCGACGCTGCCAAGGCTGCCGAAGGCACCGCCGAGCAGGCCAAGGACGCTGCTGAAGAAGCCAAGAAGTAATAACTTCTTTCTTCACGCTGTTCTGGAAAAGCCGCTGGTTCGCCAGCGGCTTTTTCTTTATGCACGCCGTGGCGGAACCCGGTGAGCGGCCATCGGCACACCACGCACAGCGCTTTCACCGCCCTTCCACCCATTGGTGAATAGGCTGCCAGCCAACACCCCTGATCCTTGGAAGGCGTCATGAACATCCGTCCCCTGAGCACGGCCCTGCTGGCCGCCACCCTCGTGCTCCCGCTTGCCGCCTGCAAGGGTCCGGAAGCCGAACAGGCACGCCGTGATGCCGCCCAGGCCGCCGACAGCACCGGCGCCGCCGCGCGCGAAGCCGTCGACCGTGCCGCTGTTGCCACCCGCAACGCTGCCGATGAGGCCGCCGAGGCCTCGCACCACGCCGCCGCCGAATCCCGCCAGGCGCTGGACCGGGCTGCCGACGCCACCGCGTCAGCGGCCGAGAAGGCCCGCGATGCCGCTCGCGAGGCGTCGGCGAACGCCAGCGAAGCCACCGCCCACGCCGCCGAGAACGTCGCTGACAAGGCCCGCGACGTTGCCAACGACGCGCGCGAGAACGCCGACGAAGCCAAGCGCTGAGACCTTTTCCGGCGCCACATGGCGCGCGTCGTCGTACAGGGCGTCGGCCTCACGGTCGGCGCCCTTTCCTTTCTGGCGGTCCCGCCGTGCGCTGGCGATCAGGGCAGCGCGCGCTCCAGCACCGCCGTCGCGTCCGTGTCCGCCGGCAACGTGCCGAAGGCCATGCCGTGCTCCCCCTGCAGCCGGCTGCGCACGAACAGCGGCGCCACCCTGCTGCCCGCACGGATCAGGATGGACGCCTGCAGCAGCAGCGCCAGATGCTCGCAGTACAGCCGCGCGGACGCTGGCGACGGCAAGCTCACAGGGCACCAGCGTGCCAGCGCCGCATCGTAGCCGGGTTCCTTTCCGGCGGCCGATTCCAGCTCCCCGCGCAGGACATCCATCGCCTGCGGTTCGCGCTGCAGCGCGCGCAGCAGGTCCAGGCACTGGATGTTGCCGCTGCCTTCCCATATCGAGTTCAGCGGTGCCTGCCGGTACAGGCGCGGCAACATCGACTCTTCCACATATCCCGCGCCGCCCAGGCATTCCTGCGCTTCGTTGATGAACAGCGCCGCGCGCTTGCACACCCAGTATTTGCCCAGCGCGGTCCCCACCCGCGCCAGCATCGCCAGCCGCGGATCGCGCGCCGCCCCGTCCACGGCCGCTGCGACGTGCATCGCCAGCACTGTAGCCGCCTCCGATTCCACGGCCAGGTCGGCCAGCACGTTGGCCATCAATGGGTGGTCGCACAGCCGTTGTCCGAAGGTGCGCCGGTGGCGTGCATGATGGAGCGCCTGCGCCAGCGCCATGCGCATTTCCGCCGCCGAACCGAGCATGCAGTCCAGCCGGGTCATCATCACCATGTTGATGATGGTGGCGATGCCACGCCCTTCCTCGCCCACCCGCCAGGCTTGCGCCCCGGTGAATTCCACCTCGCTGGACGCATTGGACCAGTCGCCCAGCTTGTCCTTCAGGCGCATCAGCTGGAAGCCGTTGCGGTTGCCGTCCGGCAGCCGACGCGGCATCAGCAGGCAGGTCACGCCTTCCGGGGCCTGCGCCAGTACCAGAAAGCCATCGGACATCGGCGCGGAGAAGAACCACTTGTGGCCGACCAGCCGGTAGCCGCCATCACCGCAGGGTTCGGCGCGGGTGGTATTGGAACGCACATCCGAACCGCCCTGTTTCTCGGTCATTCCCATGCCCAGCGTCACCCCGGCCTTGTCGGCCATCGGCACGTCGCGCGGGTCGTACACCGGGGTGGCCGCCTTGCGCGCCCATTCGTGCAGCACCGGGTGGTCGGCCAGCACCGCCACCGCGGCATGGGTCATGGTCAGCGGGCAACTGGTACCCGCCTCGGCCTGGTGATGCAGATAGCTCAGGGCCGCGCGGGCGACATGCGCTCCCGGTCCCGGCTCATGCCAGGAAAGGCCGGCCACGCCGTGCTCCTTCGCCAGATGCAGCAACTCGTGGTAGGCCGGATGGAACTCCACGATGTCCACCCGATGCCCTTGCGCATCATGCGTACGCAGCCGCGGACGGTCTCGGTTGGCATCGAAGCCAAGCCGGTACAGGCTGTCGCCTGCCAGCTTCCCATAGGCTGCCAAGCGTGGCGCGAAAGCCGATGCGCCGCCACGCTCCACCGCCTCCACCAGCGCGATGTCATGGGACCACAGCTGCCGGTCCGCGAACGGCGGCGGCTGGTTCTCTACCCGATGCATCTGGAACGGTGCAGTGTCGTCGCACATGGCATCAGCCTCGTGGCCGGGATCATGCCGATTCTGCCGCAGATCGCAGCCGGCCGCCGTTCATGTGGATTCTCACCTCCTGCACGAACGCCGCGGCACAGTGCGGGCATGAGCAGAAGCGATGACCTGGTGGTGCTGCGGCCCGAAGGACTGTATTGCCCGGCCGGTGATTTCCATATCGACCCATGGCGGCCGGTGCCACACGCGGTCATCACCCATGGCCACGGCGATCACGCGCGGATCGGCATGGGCCAATACCATTGCATTGCATCCAGCGAAGCCATCCTGCGCTGGCGCCTGGGTGATGTGCGCATCCAGGCGCACGACAGCGGCGTTCCCTTCCGGATGGGCGCGGTGGAAGTTTCGCTACACCCTGCCGGGCACGTACTGGGCTCAGCGCAGGTGCGCATCGATGATGGCCACCAGGTGTGGGTTGCTTCGGGCGACTACAAGCGCCAGCACGACCCCACCTGCGAGGGCTTCGAAGTGGTGCACTGCGATACCTTCATCACCGAAGCGACGTTTGCTTCGCCGATCTACCGCTGGCCCGATACGCCGACGGTAGCCGCCGACATCGTTGCCTGGCGCAGGGAATGCGCCGCACGCGGGGAAGCGGCCATCCTGCTCTGCTACGCGCTGGGCAAGGCGCAGCGGTTGCTGGCCGAACTGCTGCCGTTGGACGACCAGCCGGCCTGGCTGCATGGCGCCATCGCCAAGGGCGTGCAGGTCTACCGCGACGCCGGCATTCCCATGCTGGCCACCGAAGCGGTGGCCGAACAGGGCCGCCAGCCGGACTCGGCCGGGCGCCTGGTGCTGGCGCCCCCCTCGGCCGCCGGCACGCCGTGGGTGCGCCGCTTTGGCCGCCACCAGCTGGCCTTCGCATCGGGCTGGATGCACCTGCGTGGCAACCGCAGGCGGCGCAACGTGGATCGGGGATTCGTGGTGTCCGACCATGCCGACTGGCCCGCCCTGCTGCGCACCATCGAGCAGACCAGCGCCACCCGCGTGATTGCCACGCATGGCAACACCGATGCGCTGATCCGGTACCTGCGCGAAAACGGCACCGCTGCAGAGGCCTTCCGCACCGACTACGGGAGCGAGGAATGAAGGCCTTCGCCGACCTCTACCAGCGGCTGGACCGCAGCACCGCCACCGGCGACAAGCGCGCCGCACTGGTCGACTACTTCCACCACGCACCGCCGCACGATGCGGCGTGGGCGCTGTACCTTCTCAGCGGCGGCAAGGTGGGCGGCGCACGCCGGAAGATCGCCGCCAGCGGCGAGCTGCGCAGCTGGCTCTCCGAGGTCACCGGCCTGCCGGCGTGGCTGGTGGATGACAGCTATGAACAGGTCGGCGACCTTGCCGAAACGCTCACCCTGCTGCTGGACGAGCCGACCGCGGCGGCCGCCGACAGGCCGCTGGCCGAATGGATCGAAGCGCACCTGCTGGCGGTGGCCAACCAGGATGAGGCCGTGCGGCGTGCAGCGGTGGAAGCCGGCTGGCGTTCGCTGCCTTCGCCACAGCGGCTGGTGTTCAACAAGCTGCTCACCGGCGCGTTGCGTGTGGGGGTATCGCAGCGGTTGGTACAGCAGGCCCTGGCCGAGCTTTCCGGGCTGGATATCGCACGCATCGCCCAGCGCATGCTCGGCGACTGGGTGCCGTCGCCGAACCTGCTGGCCACGCTGCTGTCGCACGAGGAACAGCCGCTGGACCGCCAGCAGCCTTATCCGTTCTTCCTGGCTTCGCCGCTGGAGAACCCGGTGGACACGCTGGGCCCCGTGGATGACTGGATGCTGGAATGGAAATGGGACGGCATCCGCCTGCAGCTGCTGCGTCGCCAAGGCGAAGTGGCCCTGTGGTCGCGTGGCGAAGAGCGTCTGGACGGCCGCTTTCCGGAAATCGAACAGGCTGGCGCCGCACTGCCGGACGGCTGCGTGCTCGATGGCGAGCTGCTGGCCTGGGACGCCGGGCAGGACGTGCCGCGTGCCTTCACCGCCTTGCAGACCCGCATACAGCGCCGCAGGCCCGGCGCGGCGACGCTGCGCGACACGCCGGTGCGCCTGCTGGCCTATGACCTGCTGGAGCAGGATGGCGAGGACCTGCGCGCCCTCCCCTTGCAGCAGCGCCGCGCGCGTCTGGCCGCGCTGGTCGGCGCGCTGGACGATCCACGCATCCAGTTGTCGCCGCAGGTCCATGCCGACGACTGGACGCACGCCGCAGCGCTGCGCGGGCAGGCACGCGTGCGTGGCGTGGAAGGATTGATGTTGAAGCGGCAGGGCTCGGCGTACCAGGCCGGGCGTCGTCGCGGTGACTGGTGGAAGTGGAAGATCGATCCACTGACCATCGACGCGGTGCTGCTGTACGCACAGGCTGGCCACGGCCGCCGCAGCACGCTGTATACCGACTACACCTTCGGCGTCTGGGACGGCGACACCCTGGTGCCGGTGGCCAAGGCGTATTCGGGCCTGGACGATCAGGAAATCCTCGCCTTGGACCGCTGGATCCGCGCCAACACCCGTGAGCGCTTCGGCCCGGTGCGCAGCGTCAATGCCGTGCAGGTGTTCGAGCTCGGCTTCGAGGCGGTCAACCTGAGCAAACGGCACAAGTCCGGCGTAGCCGTGCGCTTTCCACGCATCCTGCGCTGGCGTCACGACAAACCGGCCAGCGAAGCCGACGCCCTGGCCCAGCTGCAGGCATTGGCACGATGACCCGCAGCGAAGCGCTGCGCCGTCTGGAATCGTGGTTCGGGGAACGAGGCTGGCGTTCGCTGCCGTTCCAGCGACGCATGTGGCGACACTATCTGGATGGTGCATCCGGCCTGCTGCACACCCCCACCGGCAGCGGCAAGACCCTGGCCATGTTCGGCGGCCCGCTGCTGCAGGCACTGCTGGATCCTCTGCCCGCACCTGCCCGGCGGACCGCAGTGCGCCCGCTGCAGGTGTTGTGGGTAACGCCGTTGCGGGCGCTGGCCAGCGATACCGCACGCGCGCTGCAGGCTCCCCTCGCCGCGCTCGGACTGGACTGGCAGGTGGGGCTGCGCAGCGGCGATGCCAGCAGCCGCGACAGGCGGCTGGCGCGCGAAGGGCGACTGGACGTGCTGGTGACCACGCCCGAATCGCTGGCCCTGCTGCTCAGCTATCCGGACACGCTGGAGCGCATGCGCCGGCTGCGCTGCGTGGTGGTGGACGAATGGCATGAACTGCTGGGCAGCAAGCGCGGTGTGCTGCTGCAGCTCAACCTGGCGCTGCTGCGCGATGCCGCGCCTGCCCTGCAGTTGTGGGGGCTGTCGGCCACGCTGGGCAACCTGCGGCAGGCGCGCGACGTGCTGCTGCCCGGCCAGCCACAGGCGCTCTGCGTGGAAGGTGCGCGCCAGCGGCCGGTGCGCATGCGCAGCCTGCTGCCGGCAGCAGGCGAACGCTTTCCGTGGGCCGGGCATCTCGGCCTGGGCCAGCTGCCGCGGGTGCTGCAGGCGCTGATGGGCGCACGCAGCAGCCTGTTGTTCACCAACACCCGCGCCCAGGCCGAGCTCTGGCATCGGGCGCTGTCCGCAGTGTGGCCGGAAGACCCGGCCACCCTTGCCCTGCACCACGGTTCGCTGGATCCGGGCCTGCGGCAGCAGGTGGAAGAAGGCCTGCGCGCCGGCACGCTGCGCTGCGTGGTCGCCACCTCCAGCCTGGACCTGGGCGTGGACTTTCCCGAAGTGGAACAGGTGCTGCAGCTGGGCAGTCCGAAGGGCGTGGCGCGGCTGCGCCAGCGCGCCGGTCGCGCGCGCCACCGCCCCGGCGCCAGTGGCGAGGTGTTGTGCGTGCCAACCCATGCACTGGAACTGGCCGAGTACGCCGCCGCACGGCGCGCCCTGACGGATGGACGGGTGGAAGCCCGGCGACCGCTGCTGCTGTCGCTGGACGTGCTGGCGCAGCATTGCATCAGTCGTGCGCTGGCCGGCGGTTTCCAAGCCGATGCGCTGTTCGCCCAGGTACGCCGCACGCATGCGTTCGCGGCCCTGGAGGAGCCACAGTGGCGCGACGTGCTGGACTTCATCGTGCAGGGTGGCCGCGCGCTGTCGCAGTACCCGGATTTCCACAAGGTGGTACGCGACCCCGACGGTTGCTACCGCGTGCATGACCGCCGCCAGGCGCTGCGGCATCGCTTGTCCATCGGCACCATCAGCAGCGACGGCAGCGTGCGCGTGCAGTTCCTGCGCGGCGGCGGCCTGGGCGCGGTGGAGGAGCAGTTCGCCAGCCGCCTGCGCCGCGGCGATCGCTTCCAGTTCGCCGGGCGCCTGCTGGAACTGGTGCAGCTGCGCGACATGACCGCCTATGTCCGGCTGGCGCGCGGCGGTGAAGGCGCGGTACCCCGCTGGCAGGGCGGCCAGCTTGCGCTGTCCTCCGCACTGGGCAGTGAACTGGAAGCGGTACTGGGCGGCCAGGACGACAGCCCGGAGTCGCGGTGGCTGGCACCGTTGCTCGCCCTGCAGCGCTCGCTGTCGGCGTGTCCATCGCCCGGGCGCCTGCTGGTGGAGGACGTGCGCCGGCGCGAAGGTCAGTTCCTGTTCGTCTATCCCTACGCCGGGCGGCATGTGCATGAGGCGTTGGCCGCGGTGCTGGCACTGCGCTGCACCCGGCTGCAGCGCAACAGCATCGGCTATGCCGTGAATGATCATGGCCTGGTGCTGGCACCGGCCGTGCCGCAGGCGCTGGATGCGCTGCAGTGGCGCTTGCTGCTGTCCAGAGACGCGCTGCTGGAGGACCTGCGCGCGGCGGTCAACCTCGGCGAGCTGGCGCGCCGCCAGTTCCGCGGCATCGCGCGGGTGGCGGGCCTGCTGGTGCCCAGCCTGCCCGGTGGCATGCCGCGCTCGCTGCGGCAGCTGCAGGCTTCGGCCGGGCTGCTCTACGATGTGCTGCGCGAACACGATCCCGGGCACATGCTGTTGCAGCTGGCCGAACGCGAGGTGCTGCACGACAGCCTCGAGCTGGATGGCCTGCGCGACACGCTGGCACGCCTGGACAGGCACGACCTGCTGCTGCGCTCACCAGCGTCGCTGACGCCGCTGGGATTCCCCCTATGGGCCGAACGACTACGCGGACAGCTCAGCAACGAGGACTGGCGCGCCCGTGTGATGCGCGCCGCGCAGCAGCTGGAGAAGCGTCATGGGCGATGAGGTTCGGCTGCGTCTGGGCGGAGAATCCACGCACCTGCTCGGTGGCCGTGCCTTGTTCCTGCCGGAACACGCCGCGCTGCTGATCGCCGACCTGCACCTGGGCAAGGCCGACACCTTCCGCAGGGCGGGCCTGTCGCTGCCGGCAGGAGGCACCAGCAGCGACCTGCAGCGCCTGCAACGCCTGGTCCAGCAGACCGGCTGCCGGCAGCTTTGGATGCTCGGCGACATGCTGCATGGCGCCCTTCATCGCGCCGCATGGCATGCGCAGTGGCTGGAATGGCGCCGGTATCACCCTGCGCTGGAAGTGCATGTCGTGCGCGGCAACCATGACCGGGCACTTTCCCCGCAGCTGATGCAGGCGGTGGTGCATGAAGGAGAGGCGGCGCTGGGGCCTTTCCGGCTTCGTCATGAGCCCGATGCTGCAGCATGCGGCCATGTCATTGCCGGCCATCTGCATCCGCTGGTGGCGCTACCCGGCATCCGCCGTCGCCTGCCGGCCTTCTGGCTGCGCGAAGGCATCACCGTGCTGCCGGCGTTTTCCCGGTTCACCGCTGGAGTGGTACCGCGACTGCAGCCGGGCGAGCGGCTGGTAGCGTGCGTGGAGGACACTGCCGTGCTCCTGCCGGTGAAACATTGAGGCTGGCATGGCGGTGGCGCCAGCATGAGCGCTGGCCGGCGCACCGCCACATTCCACTCAGGCCGCAGCCGCCGCCAGCGTTTCCGGCATCAAGCGAAAGCTGGGGCCCTTGTCGCTGGTGCGCCGCGGCAGCGCGCGGATGACGGCGATCATTTCCTGCGCGCAGGTGCGGATATACCCATGCTGTTCGGGCGAGGCGTGGCTGATCAGGCTGCCGACATGGAACTCGAACACGTCTTCCATCACGTCCGGCTGGTCTTCGTGCAGCATCTGCAACAGACCACGCAGTTTGCAGATTTCCGATTCCAGCGCTTCGGCCGAGAACAACATGACTTACTCCTGATATTCGGCTCACCCGAGCCATCTGGGGCAGCAGCATCGACCACCCGCCGGTGCGCGATCCGCACAGTGCGGCTGCGATGGCGACGGAAGCGGATGTGTGCGTACGCGTCTGTTGTCCCACGAACCGGGTGAGGCGACCGTCAACTTGTGCCCCTGGCCGTTCATGCACCTGTACCAGCACGCTTGCGAGCGCGCTAACGGTGGCCGCCAGGCATGAAAAACCCCGCCGCAGCGGGGTTCTTCAAAACACGGACGAATGAATCACTCGGCCGGCGTGATGTTCGAAGCCTGGGCGCCCTTCGGCCCCTGGGTCAGGTCATAGCTGACGCGCTGACCTTCCTGCAGGCTGCGGAAGCCCTTGGAGTTGATGGCCGAGAAGTGCGCGAACACGTCGGCGCTGCCATCCTCCGGCGAAATAAAACCAAATCCCTTGGCGTCGTTGAACCACTTGACGGTACCGTTCGGCATGGTGATGCGAGACCTTTGCAATGAATGGGTGGTGTGCGCGAAAACCTGCGCACTGGCGGAGTATGCAAAGCTTGCCCGAGGATGACAATCACCCCCGTGCCAATTCACCTACCAGTTCCGGCAAACCATTGGAGGCGGCCTGTACGTTGGCGAGTACTTCGGCCATCGTGATTTCCTCGCCATCGCCACATCCGGCGGCCCAGTTCGCCACGATCGCCAGGCACGCGTAGTCCAGCCCCAGCTCCCGCGCCAGCGCGGCTTCAGGCATCCCGGTCATGCCCACCAGATCGCAGCCATCGCGACGCATGCGCGCGATTTCTGCGATGGTTTCCAGCCGTGGCCCCTGCGTGGCGCCGTAGCAGCCGCCGTCCTGAACTGCGACGCCGGTCACCTTGGCGGCGGCGAGGATCCTGCTGCGCAGCATCGGCGTGTACGGGTGCCCGAAGTCGACGTGCAGCACCTCGCTGCCCGGCTCCTCGCACAGCGTGGATATCCGGCCCCAGGTGTAATCGATGATCTGGTCCGGGCAGGCGAGCACGCGCGGCCCGAAGGCCTCGGTGATGCCGCCCACGGTATTCAGCGCCAGCACCCGCTGCGCACCCAGCTGCTGCAGTGCGGCCAGGTTTGCGCGGTAATTGATCTTGTGTGGTGGCAGCGAATGCCCTTCGCCGTGGCGCGCCAGGAACGCTACCCGACGCCCCAGCAGGGTGCCGACGCGCACCGGGCTGGAGGGCGCGCCGAAGCGGGTTCCCACCTCATGGGACTGCACGTCATCGAGCTGCGCCAGCGAATAGACCCCGGTGCCGCCGATGACCGCCAATGCGATCTGCTGCATGCGCCGTTATTCCTTCATCGCGTAGATGGCCGGAACACAGCGCAGGGTCTCGTTGACGTCCATGCCGAAACCGAACACATAGCGGTCCGGCAGCTCGACGCCGGCATAGTCGGCCTGCACGTCCGGCAGCGCGCGCTCATGGCGTTTGACCGTCAGCGCGGCGATGCGCACGTCGGTGGCGCCCTGTTCCAGGCACCAGGTGCGCACGCCCTGCAGTGTGTAGCCTTCATCCAGGATGTCGTCCACCAGCAGTACGCGGCGACCGAACAACGCGGTGGCCGGGCGATGCTTCCACACCAGCTCACCGCCGGTGGTCTCACCGCGGTAGCGGGTGGCGTGCAGGTAATCGAACTGCACGTCCTGGCCGCGCGCGCCCAGTTCCAGCGCCAGCTGGCCGGCGAACGGCAACGCCCCGTGCATGATGGACAGGAACACCGGCAGCTCGCCCTCGTAGTCGCGCGCGATGGCATCGGCGATGGCACCGATGGCCTTGTCGATGGTGGGGCGATCGACCAGCAGATCGGCCTGTTCCAGGGCCTGGGAAATGGTGAGGTTGGGCATCAGACGGTTCTTCCAGAAAGTTCGAGCAAACGGGTACGGGTATCGCCATGGCGGGCATCGGCCAGCAGGCCGTCCCAGCCGAGCGCGCCACGGCCGATCAGGCCAAGCAGCGCGGCGGTATTCAGTGTGCGCGGTTCCACGGCGCGCAGCGAGTCTTCGACAAGCTCGGGGTGGCAGACCAGCACGACATCGCAGCCCGCATCCAGGTGGGCATCCACACGCGCCCGCACACCGCCGGCAGAGAACGACGCCGCCATGCCGATATCGTCGGAAAACACCACCCCACGGAAGCCGAGCTCACCGCGCAGGATGTCCTGGATCCAGCGCCGCGAGTAACCCGCCGGCTCCGGAGCGATCTGCGGATAGACCACATGCGCCATCATCACCGCGTCGGCTCCGGCCTGGATGCCGGCCATGAACGGAACCAGGTCCTGCGCACGCAGCTCGTCCAGCGCGCGCGGGTCCACGGCGCTGTCGACATGGGTGTCTTCCAGAACCGTGCCGTGGCCGGGGAAATGCTTCATGGTGGCGGCCATGCCGGCACTGTGCATGCCACGCACATAGGCTGCGGTGAAGGCTGCCGCCACCTGCGGGTCATCGCTGAACGCGCGGTCGCCGATGGCCCGGTTGCCACGCGCCAGGTCCACCACCGGCGCGAAGCTGAGATCCACGCCACTGGCCCGCACCTCGCTGGCCATCAGCCAGGCGTGCTGTTCAGCGGCAGCCAGCGCGCCCAGCGGATCGGCGGCATACGCCTGGCCGAGATGCTGCAGCGGCGGCAACGCGCTGAAACCCTCGCGGAAACGCTGCACACGGCCGCCTTCCTGGTCCACGCAGATCAGCTGTGGACGCGGCGCGGCGTCGCGGATGGCCGCCGACAACTCGCCGATCTGCTGCCGGGAAGCGAAATTGCGCGCGAACAGCACAACGCCGGCAACGGCATCGTGCTGCAGCCAGTCCCGCTCCTGGGCGGTCAATTCGGTACCGGCAACGCCGATCAGCAACATGGTCGATCTCCACTACGACAGCACGCCAGCATGGCGCAGCGCCGCATTGTCGCAGAAGCGCGTGAAAAGGGGACGGAGGTGGTTAATTGCAATTAACCGCCTCCGTCCCCTTTCCAGTGGACGTAGGGGTGCGCGGCCAGGGCGACGTTGTAGTAACGCGCCTGGTCGGTGACCTCCTGGCCCGCCCAGTCCGGCAGCGTCACCTGCTGGTCGGCGTGGTCGAGTTCCACTTCTGCCACCACCAGGCCGGCGTTGTCGCCGAGGAATTCGTCCACTTCCCACAGCAATCCGCCGTGGTGCACCAGATGGCGCCGCTTCTCCACGATGCCGCCGACGCACAGCGCCAGCAGGTCGTGCGCGTCCTGCACCGGGATCGGGTAGTCGAATTCCTGCCGGCTGCGCCCCAACGTGCGGGATTTCAGGTTCAGTGCGGCTCCATCGCCTTCGATGCGCACCCGCACCGAGGCCTTCTGGTCGCCCCGGTCCAGGGCCCCCATGTCGTTGATGTAGCCCTGTGCCATGGGAATGACATCATGCGCTGCGGCACGCCAGCCATCGTGGGTGACGAGGAATTTACGTTCGATTTCAATAGCCATGGGCTCATTATGAGCGAAGCAAGTGACGACCAACGGTCGTCACCCACCAGGGCAAGGCCTCTCACCCACCACGGCAAGGCTTCTCACTTACCAGGGCCGGGTCTGTCATCCACCACGGCGGCCCAGGGGGCATCAGGCCCTTTCGAACACCGCGATGCTTTCCACGTGCGCGGTATGCGGGAACATGTCCATCGCCCCGGCGCTTACCAGCCTGAAGCCCTGTTCGTTGACCAGATAACCGGCGTCGCGGGCCAGCGAACCGGGGTGGCAGCTGACATACACGATCCGCTTGAACTGCTTCAGCGGCAGCTGCTGCAGCACATCGATGGCGCCCGAACGCGGCGGATCCAGCAGCAGCTTGTCGAAGCCCTCGCGCATCCACGACGCCTGGCGCTGGTCCTGGGTCAGGTCCGCCGCATGGAACGAGGCATTGCCCAGGCCATTGCGGGTGGCGTTCTCCTTCGCGCGCGCCACCAGGCCAGCATCGCCTTCCACGCCCACCACTTCGCGTACGGTACGCGCCAGCGGCAGGGTGAAGTTGCCCAAGCCGCAGAAAAGGTCCAGCACCCGTTCGTCCGGGCCCGCTTCCAGCAACTCCAGCGCCAGCGCGATCATCTTCACGTTGAGCTTGGCATTGACCTGGATGAAATCCAGCGGACGGAAGGCAAGCTCCACATTCCACGGCGCCAGCCGGAACGACAGCGGCACCTGTGCCGGCCACAAGGGCTGCACCGTTTCTACTCCGCCGGGCTGCAGTGAAATGGCGAAACCATGTTCCTGGCCGAACGCGGTCCACGCGGCCCGATCGGCATCACTCAGTGGCTGCATGTGGCGGATGGTCAGCATGACCGCTTCATCGCCAGCGATGAACTCGATCTGCGGAATGTCGCGCTTGCCATCCAGCGTTTCCACGAACGCCGACAACGCAGACACCTTCAGCCCGACTTCCGGAATGACGGTCAGGCACTGGCTGAGATCAGCCACGAAACGTGGATCCTGTTCCCGGAAACCGACCAGCGTACGGTCCTTCTTCTCCACCCGGCGCACCGAAAAACGTCCCTTCCGGCGATAGCCCCAGCTTTCGCCGACCAGCGGCGGCAGCACCGTGGCAGGCTCCACGTGGCCGATGCGTTTCAGGTTGTCCATCAGCACCCGCTGCTTGGCGACGATCTGTTCGCCTTCTTCCAGGTGCTGCAGTACGCAGCCGGCACACACGCCGAAATGAGGGCAACGCGGTTCCACGCGCAGCGGCGAGGCCTTCACCACTTCCAGCGTGCGCGCCTCGTCGAAATGACGGCTGCGCGCGGTCTGTTCGGCCATCACCACCTCGCCGGGCAACGCGCCACTGACGAAGGTGACCTTGCCGCCCTCGCCTTCCCGGCGGGCAACGCCCCGTCCGTCATGGCTGAGGTCGAGGATGTCGGTGGAAAAGGGGGTGCGGTCGATGCGGGAACGGTGACGGGCCACGTGGCGGACGGCTGCGGGCAAAAAAGGGTGCGTATTGTCGCAGATAGGGCCCGCCGATGCCCGCCCGCGCTTGCGCAGCCCGGCACGGCGGTTAATATGCGCATAGCTGACATGGAGGCAGCCCTGATGCAGACGACCCCGCCGCGGCCCCCGCGCCCCCGTTTCCTGCTGGTCGAGGACGACATCATCAGTTGCGGCTTTCTCAAGGCCGCGCTGGAAACGTTCCCTGCCGACGTGGAAACCGCCGATTCGCTCGCCTCCGCGCTGGCCGCCGGCAGCGCATCCCGTCATGACCTGTGGCTGATAGACGCCAACTTGCCGGATGGACATGGCAGCCAGGTATTGCAACGCCTGCGCTCGCTACATCCGCACACACCGGCGCTTGCCCACACGGCCGATCGCGACGCCCGTCTGCACGCGCGGCTGCGCGAGGCGGGTTTCGCCGACATCCTGGTGAAGCCGATCACCCGCGACGCGTTGCTCAACGCGGTACGCGGCGGCCTGGTACGCGGTGGCGGTGCCGCAGCGAAGGCGGCAAGTATCGCGCCGCCATCCAGCGATGCCCAGGACTGGGACGAAATCACCGCACTGGCCGCCCTGAACGGCCAGCGCGGCCATCTGCTGGCCTTGCGCGAGCTGTTCCTTGCCGAACTTCCTGGCGTACGTGATGCGGTCGAGCAGGCGGTGGACAGCCACGATGAGCCGGCGTTGCGCAATCAGTTGCATCGACTGCAGGCCAGCTGCGGCTTCGTGGGCGCCGCGCGCCTGGCGCGCGCCGTGCGCACGCTTCATCAGATGCCTGGGTCACCGCAGGCGCGCACCGGGTTCCAGAAAGCCGTGGCCGCGTTGTTGCATTGAAACTGCGCCGGAATCGCCCAGCGGGGCAGAGCCCCGCTCTACGCAGGCGGCGGGATCATTGCCGCTGCCGCCGGGCGGCGAAATCGTCCAGCAGCTCCCAGGACTTCAGGCCGCGCGCGCCGAGGTGATGGGCCAGTACCGTGCGCATCGGCAAGCGCATGCTTGCCAGATCATCCGCCGCTGGCTCCTGGTCGCGCGCCAGCGCCAGCAGCGCCGCGCCGGTGACGGTGCCTCGGCGCCCCTGCCCGGTGCGTTCGGACAGCAACCGCCGTGGGCCTTCCAGCGGAACCAGCTCATAGCGCGCGGCGGAATCCACCGGCATGCCATCGCCGCTGGTGGTCAGATCGAAACCGAACCCCAGCGCCTCCAGCAGGCCACGCTCGAAGCGGCGCAGGCTCCATGCCAGCGGAAGTCCCAACGCCAGGCGCGCCCGCACTTCGCCATAGGCGCGATACAGCTCCGGCACCGGGTCGTGCCGCGGCGCCAGGCGCATCACCAGTTCATTGACGTAGAAGCCGGCCAGCATGTCCTGCCCAGCCAGCCGGGGCGCCGCATCCAGCGCTTCGGCCGCGCGCAGCTGCGCCAGCTCGCCGCGCTGCACCGCATCGAAACGGATCCATTGCAGCGGCTGCAGGGCCGCGCGCAGCACCTGCCCTTTGCCACTGGATACCCCACGCGCCAGCAAGCCCATGCGTCCGTGCGAGGCGCTCAACACCTCCACCAGCAGGCTGGTTTCGCGATACGCGCGCGCGTGCAGGACAAAGCCCGGTTCGGCATCAATGCGCATCGCGTTGGCCGGCAGGCTCAGTCGTAACCGAAGGCCTTCAGCGCGGCCTCGTCATCGGACCAGCCTTCGCGCACCCGCACCCAGGTTTCCAGGAAGACCTTGGCACCGAACAGCCGCTCCATCTGCAGGCGCGATTTGGCACCGATCTCCTTCAGGCGGATACCGCCCTTGCCGATCACGATCGCCTTCTGGCCCTCGCGCTCGACCCAGATCACCGCCCCGATGCGCAGCAGGTTGCCATCTTCAGTAAACCGTTCGATCTCCACGGTGGTGGCATACGGCAGTTCTTCCCCCAGCTGGCGCATCAGCTGCTCGCGCACCAGTTCGCCGGCCAGGAACCGCTGGCTGCGGTCGGTGATCTCGTCCTCGCCGAACATCGGCGGCGCTTCCGGCAGCAGCACCAGCAGATCGCGCACCAGCGCTTCCAGGCCGTTGCGCTTCTGTGCCGAGATGGGATGCACTGCAGCGAACTCCCGTCCTTCGGTCACCTGCTGCAGGAAGGGCAGCAACGCGGCCTTCTCCTTCAGCCGGTCCACCTTGTTGACCACCAGCACCACCGGGATGCCGGCGTCGCGCAGCACGTTGAACGCCAGCGCGTCCTCTTCATCCCAGCGGCCGGCCTCGATCACCAGCATGCCCGCGTCCACACCTTCCAGCGAGCCGCGCGCAGCGCGGTTCATCACCCGGTTCATCGCCCGCTTCTGCACCTTGTGCAGGCCAGGCGTATCCACCAGCACCAGTTGGCCCTCGGGAAAGGTGGCGATGCCGAGTAGGCGATGTCGGGTGGTCTGCGGCCGGTTCGACACGATGCTGACCTTCGCCCCCACCAGCGCGTTGGTCAGGGTCGATTTGCCAACGTTGGGCCGGCCGATGACGGCTACGCTGCCGCAATGATGGGGCATCTGTTCGCTCACTTTGAATCCACCAGTAGTTCGAGTGCGGCCGCGGCCGCCTGTTGTTCGGCCAGCCGTCGCGAGGCGCCTTCGCCCTCGGTGGCTGCGGCCGGTTCGGTCAGGTTGCAGCGTACCCGGAAGATCTTGGCGTGGTCGTCACCCGACTCTGACACCAGTTCGTACTGCGGCAGGGGGCGTTGCCGGCCCTGCAGCCATTCCTGCAGCCGCGTCTTCGGGTCCTTCTCGGGCCGTCCGGTGGCCGGCAGTGCGGCCATCGACGTCTCGAACCAGGGCAGCACCACCGCGCGGCAGGCGTCGAAGCCGGCATCCAGGTAGATGGCCGCCACCACCGCCTCGAAGGTATCGGCAAGGATGGAATCGCGCCGATGGCCGCCGGTCTTCATTTCGCCGGCCCCCAGGGTGATCCGCTCGCCCAGCTGCAGCTCGCGGGCGATCGCCGCCAGCGCCGCTTCGCGTACCAGCTCGGCACGGGCGCGGGTCAGCGCACCCTCGTCGGCCTTCGGCCAGCGCTGGTACAGCGCCTGCGCCACCAGCATGTTGACGATGCTGTCGCCGAGGAATTCCAGCCGCTCGTTGTGCGGCGCACCGGCGGAACGATGCGTCAGGGCCTGCGCGAGCAGGCCCGGGTCGGAAAAGGGGTGGCCGATGCGGTCACCGCGTTGGAAAGGTTTATTCGGCACCGCTACGGGTCAGGTCCTGGGTTGAGTCGAATTTGCCAACCACGTCAAGGTTGCCGACCAGCGGGCGGCGCACTTCATAGTTCACGCGCAGGGTCCAGCCATTGTCCCTGCGGTCGAACTTCACGTTGGAAGGCTTCACGTTGTCGGAATAGTTGATGTAAAGGCGCTTGAAGAACAGCGTCTGGATGTTGGCCGGCTGCATGCTGCCGATGCCTGGCTCCTTCGCCAGGCTCTTCATCGCCGAACGCACGGCGTAGTACTCCTGGTACATCGGGAACAGCTTCATGCCGATGTACAGGAAGAAACCGACCACGATCAGGACCACCAGGAAGGAGGTCAAGGTCATGCCGCGCTGCGTGTCCATCTGCTTCATTGCGTTCTCCCCAGATACGCGTTGGTGTTTACTTCACGCCCGAGCCGATCCGCGACGGTTCGAAACCGTCCTTGCAGAACCAGCCGGAGCAGTTGAGCCAGATCAGGAACGCCTTGCCGCGCAGGTTCTGCTCCGGCAGCAGGCCCCAGAAACGGCCGTCGTCGCTGTTGTCGCGGTTGTCGCCCATCACCAGGTACTGGCCCGCCGGAACGGTCCACTCGCCCTGCCCGGCAGGATACGCCGTCTCCAGCACGGTGTGGGTGCGTCCCGGCAGTTCCTCCACCAGCAGGCTGGCGCCCTCGCCTTGGCCGCGATGACCGGCGTAGATGCCCTTGTCCTGGTACTTCACCGGCTCACCGTTGAGGGTCAGCGCATTGCCTTCGAAGGCGACATGGTCGCCGGGCACGCCGATGACCCGCTTGATGAAGTTCTCGCCCTTCGCCGGATCCTGGTCGTTATGGCCCGGGAAGTGGAACACCACCACGTCACCACGCGCCGGCTCGCCGAGCGGCACGAACTTGGTGTTGGTCAGCGGCAGGCGCAGGCCGTAGGCGAACTTGTTGACCAGGATGAAATCGCCGATCAGCAGGTTGGGCATCATCGAACTGGACGGAATCTTGTACGGTTCGGCGATGAAACTGCGCACCACCAGCACGATGGCCAGCACAGGGAAGAACGCCCGCGAGTAGTCCACCAGTGCCGGTTCGCTGTCCAGCAGGCCGGCTCGACGCGCACGGCGCCGGGCGAAATACAGCTTGTCGGCAAGCAGGATCAGGCCGGAGGCCAGGGTCAGTGCGACCAGGAGGAACTCAAACAGTTTCATTCAGGGTCCTTTGCAGGAAATCAGGGCGAACCGGCCCGGTAGTGGGCCGACTCTACCTTTACTTGTTGTCCATCTGCAGCACGGCGAGGAAGGCTTCCTGCGGAATTTCCACGCGGCCGACCTGCTTCATGCGCTTCTTGCCTTCCTTCTGCTTCTCCAGAAGCTTCTTCTTGCGCGACACGTCGCCGCCGTAGCACTTGGCCAACACGTTCTTGCGCATGGCTTTCACGGTGGTACGCGCGATCACCTGCGAGCCGATCGCGGCCTGGATGGCCACGTCGAACATCTGCCGGGGAATCAGGTCCTTCATCTTCTCGCAAAGCTCGCGGCCACGGCGATCAGAGTGCGAACGGTGGACGATAAGCGACAGCGCATCCACCTTGTCGCCGTTGATCAGCACGTCCACGCGCACGAACGGGCCGGCATCGAAACGCACGAAGTGGTAGTCCAGCGACGCATAGCCGCGGCTCACGGATTTCAGCTTGTCGAAGAAGTCCAGTACCACCTCGGCCATCGGCAGCTCGTAGCTGATCTGCACCTGGCTTCCCAGGTAGTTGATGCCAAGCTGGCTGCCGCGCTTTTCTTCGCACAGCTTGATGATGTTGCCGATGTATTCCTCGGGAGTGAGGATGTTGGCGCGGATGATCGGCTCGCGGACCTCGGTCACCTGGTTCACCGGCGGCAGCTTGGCCGGGTTGTCCATGTTGACCACGGTACCGTCGGTCTTGAGCACTTCGTAGACCACGGTGGGCGCGGTGCTGATCAGGTCCAGGTTGTATTCGCGTTCCAGCCGCTCCTGCACGATCTCCATGTGCAGCATGCCGAGGAAGCCGCAGCGGAAACCGAAACCCATCGCCTCGGAGCTTTCCGGTTCGAAGCGCAGCGCGGCGTCGTTCAGGCGCAGCTTGTCGAGCGCTTCGCGCAGGTCAGGGTAGTCCTCGGCATCCACCGGGAACAGGCCGGCGAACACGCGCGGCTGCATTTCCTGGAAACCCGGCAGCGGCTTCGGCGCCGGGTCGGCGGCCAGGGTAAGGGTGTCGCCCACCGGCGCGCCATGCACGTCCTTGATGCTGGCAGTGATCCAGCCCACCTCGCCGGCCTGCAGCTTCGGCAGCACCTTGCGCTTGGGGGTGAACACGCCGACGTTGTCGACCTGGTGGGTGCGGCCGGTGGACATCACCAGCAGCTTGTCGCCGGCCTTGACTTCGCCCTGCATCACGCGCACCAGCGACACCACGCCCAGGTAGTTGTCGAACCAGGAATCGATGATCAGCGCCTGCAGCTTGTCGGTGTCGCGCGGCACCGGCGGCGGGATGCGATGGACGATGGCTTCCAGCACGTCCTGCACGTTCAGGCCGGTCTTGGCACTGACCGGCACGGCGTCTTCGGCGTCGATGCCGATCACCGCCTCGATTTCCGCCTTCGCGCGATCGATATCGGCGGTGGGCAGGTCGATCTTGTTGATCACCGGCACCACTTCCAGGCCCTGCTCCACTGCCGTGTAGCAGTTGGCCACCGATTGCGCCTCCACGCCCTGGGCCGCATCCACCACCAGCAGCGCGCCTTCGCAGGCCGCCAGCGAACGGCTCACTTCATAGGAGAAGTCGACATGGCCGGGGGTATCGATGAAGTTCAGGTGGTAGGTCTGCCCATCCTTGGCCAGATACGGCAGAGATACCGACTGCGCCTTGATGGTGATGCCGCGCTCGCGCTCGATCGGGTTCGAATCGAGAACCTGCGCCTCCATCTCGCGGGCCTGCAGGCCGCCGCACAGCTGGATGATGCGATCGGCCAGCGTGGACTTGCCGTGGTCGACATGGGCGATGATGGAGAAGTTGCGGATGTTCCGCATCGAATCAGAGGACATAGGTGGCGGCGGCGCGCGGCGTCGTCAGGGTAAACGCTGGATTATCGCACGGTGAGGGCCCCGCCGGTGGGACATCCGATTCGAGTCGGGCCAGCGGGACGGTGTCGGCGGGACGGCTGACCGCGGGAAGGTGGGTGACGACCGTTGGTCGTCACGCTCCTGCCCTGCCGGTGGGACTTTCAAGCGGTGACGACCAACGGTCGTCACCCACCGGCCCTCCAGCCCTCCAGCCCTCCAGCCAGGCCTCAGCCGCCGGTCTTCACCGCCACGAAGGCGCTGTTGCCGCCGCTGCGCACCAGCAGCATCACCACATCGCCCTTCTTGTAGCCGCCCAGCGCGCGGTTCAACGCATCCACGCTGCCCACCGGCGTACGACCCACCTGCAGGATCACCATCCCCGGCGACATCCGCGCATCACGCGCAGCCTGGCCGTTGACCCGGGTGACGCGCACGCCCTCGCCGGCTTCCAGCCCCAACTGCTTGCGCTGCGGCGCGGTCAGGTCGGCCACTTCCACGCCCAGCAGGGCATTGGCGCCGGTCTGCGGCGGGGCGTCATCGTTGGCGGCGGCGGGACGGTTGGCGGCCGCCTGTGCGTCTTCGCTCAGCTCGGTCAGGGTGGCGCCGAGTTCGCGTTCCTTGCCGTCGCGCACCAGGCCGATGCGGACCTTGCTGCCCGGCGGCAGCGCGCCGATCAGCGGCGGCAGATCGCTGTATGAATTGACGGCACTGCCGTTGACCGAGCGGATCACGTCACCGACCTGCACCCCGGCCTTGGCCGCCGCGCTGCCCGCGACGATCTCATTGACCAGTGCGCCACGACTGTCGGGCAGACCGAGCGCCTCGGCATTGAGCGAATCGATCGGCTGCACCACCGCACCAAGCTGGCCTCGGCTGACGCGACCGGTCTTCTTGATCTGCTCCACCGCGCCCATGGCCAGGTCGATCGGGATCGCGAAGCTGATGCCCATGTAGCCGCCCGAGGCCGATACGATCTGCGAATTGATGCCGACCACCTCCCCGCGGGTATTCAGCAGCGGGCCGCCGCTGTTGCCCTGGTTGATGGCCACATCGGTCTGGATGAAGGGAACGTAGCGCTGGTCCTGGCCACCGGTGCTGCGGCCGGTGGCGCTGACGACGCCGGCGGTGACCGAGTGATCCAGGCCCAACGGCGAACCGATCGCCACGACCCACTGGCCAGGCTTGAGCGAATTGGAATCGCCGATGCGTACAGTAGGCAGGTTCTTGCCGTCGATCTTCAACAGGGCCACGTCGTACTGCGCATCGCTGCCCACCACCTTGGCCGTGTATTCGCGGCTGTCGGCCAGCTTCACCTTGATCTCGCTGGCGTCGGCGACGACGTGATGATTGGTCAGCACATACCCGTCGTTGGAAATGATGAAGCCCGATCCCATGCCACGGCCCTTGATGCTGGGACCACCGTCGTCGTCCGGGCCGGGCATGCCGAAACCGGGGCCGAAGAAGCGCCGGAAGATCTCCGGCACATCCTCCTGCGATGGACCCATTGGTCCACGCGCCTGGCGGCGGTTGCGTTCTATCACCGTGTTCACGTTGACCACGCCCGGGCCGACCTGTTCAACCAGATTGGTGAAGTCCGGCAGACCGGTGACCAGCGGCTGCGCCGGCGCGCGCGGCGCGGCGGCCTGCGTGGTGGCAGCCTGCGGAGCAGGCGACGGCGACTGCGCACACGCGCCCAGCGGCAGGGTCATCGCCAGCAGGCCCAGCGCCTGCATGCGGAACGAACGGGGGAGCGGCATCATCGGATTACAACCTCCGGGCAGTTCAATGGTTCAAGGAAAAAGGCGTGGCCGTGACGGCGGGCGCACGCCGGGCAGCCGCGCTCAGTCGCGCGGGCCCTCGACCTGCAGGTCGTCCTGCAGGCGCGGTTCAAACGGATAGAAGGTGCCTGCTGCGCTGGCCGGATAGCTCGCGTTGAGCGCACTCCCGGTCGCGGGGCCGACGCTGGACCGCGGCCATGGCCGTGCCTGCAGGGCGCCGACATCGCCGAACGGCAGCTCGCGGCGGGTGCCGGCGGGTACGGTCGGCATCAAGGGCGCCTGGCTGGCCACGGCACGCTGCGGCAGTTCGTCGCGCTGGACCACGCGCGCCGCCTGGCGGGTGCGGGTGGCACTGGCGCGTCGCTCGCCAGCATCCTGGCGACGTCCCGCTGCAGCAACCGCCGCCGCCGGGACGCTGGCCACCAGCATCGCGGCCGAATCCGCGTCCGGTCCGGCAGGCGACGTGTCGACAGGCATCGCGGCGGCAACGTTGACCGCGGCGGGTGCCGGCAACACCGCCTCGCTGGCGATCACCTGGGTCGGGCCGTCCTGGCCTGCCACGTCGGCCTCCAGCGACTGCCGGCCCATGAACAGGGCCACCGCCGCTACCGACGCGGCCAGCGCCGCGCCGCCTCCCCAGCGCCGCCAGCCACCGCGCACGTCGCGGCGTGGCTCGGCCACGGGCCGTGGCTCGGCGGACACGGCTGCCGACACGCGGGCGGTGAAATCCACCGGTGCCGGAGCCACTGCCTGGCCCCGCAGCACATCACCCAGCAGCTGCCAGCGTTCCTGGCAGGCCTGCAGTTCGGGATCGTGCTGCAGGCGACGCAGCAGGAAGCGCGCCTGGTCGCTGGCCAGCTCGCCATCGACCAGGGCCGAGAGCTGCTGGCGGTTGTGTTCGTCGATCTTGTCCACGGGTTGCATTCGTTCGTTCATGCGCGGTTCTTCTCGCGGGTAGCGCTGCCGGTGTCCAGCAGCGGCCGAAGCTCGGTGTCGATCGCCTCGCGGGCACGGAATATCCGCGACCGCACGGTGCCTATCGGGCACCCCATCCTCTGCGCGATGTCCTCGTAACTCAGGCCGTCCACCTCGCGCAGGGAGATGGCCAGGCGCAGCTCTTCCGGCAGCGCCGATACCGCCTTCATCACCGTGTTCTCCAGCTCCTGCCGCATCAGCTGGCGTTCGGGCGTGTCCGTATCGCGGAGGCGGATACCGCTGTCGAACTGCTCGGCGTCGCCGATTTCGATGTCATCGGTCGGCGGGCGGCGATTGCTGGCGGCGAGATGGTTCTTGGCGGTGTTCACGGCTATCCGGTGCAACCAGGTCGAGAACAGGGCATCGCCGCGGAAACTGTTGATCGCGCGGTAGGCGCGGATGAACGTATCCTGGGCGACGTCCTGGCATTCACTCCAGTCGGCGATGTAGCGACCGACCAGGGACACGACCCGATGCTGGTGCCTGCGCACCAGGACATCGAATGCCGCACTCTCGCCGCGCTGCACGCGCCGGACCAGTTCCAGGTCCAGCTCCTGTTGTGTTTCAACATCGGCCATGAGGGGCCGCACTCCTGTCAGCCCGACCGACGTCGAGCACTGAGACTGCCAATCCCGGAAAAAGTTCAGTGCCCTTTTCAGCGGCACCGCACCAGCTTTTAACCAACGTTCCGTTAACGTGCCCGACTACGCGGTGAAAGTCACCGCGTGGACCAGCAGGCGCCGTCTTCTACGTATTGGGATTTGACGTAGCGGAAACAACCTCTGGATCATAGCCTCCTTCTCCATACACAACCGGATGGAACGTCCATGCTCTCAGGCTTCGATGGGCTCCGCTTCGCGCACTGGCACCCGGAAATCCGCGACGACGGTGTCGTGGTGCTCACTCTTGATCGGCAGGATGCCAACGTCAATGCGATGTCCCAGGACGTCCTGCTGGAGCTGGGCGACCTGATCGAGCGCATCGCCATCGACCCCCCGAAGGGCGTGGTGATCCAGTCGGCGAAGAAGGCCGGCTTCATCGCCGGTGCGGATCTCAAGGAGTTCCAGGAATTCGATCGCCGTGGCACCGTGAACGACGCCATCCGCCGCGGCCAGGCCACCTACCAGAAGCTGGCCGAGCTGCCCTGCCCGACCGTAGCGGCCATCCATGGCCATTGCCTTGGCGGCGGCACCGAACTGGCGCTGGCCTGCCGCTACCGGGTGGCATCCAATGACGCCTCCACGCGCATCGGCCTGCCGGAAACCCAGCTGGGCATCTTCCCGGGCTGGGGCGGCAGCGCCCGCCTGCCGCATCTGGTCGGCGCGCCGGCGGCGATGGACATGATGCTGACCGGGCGAACGCTTTCCGCGTCGGCCGCGCGCAATATCGGTCTGGTGGACAAGGTGGTCGCGCCGGCCCTGCTGCTGGACACCGCAGTGGCGCTGACGCAGAAGGGCACCACGCGCCCGTTCAAGCAACGCGCCACGGCGTGGGTGACCAACACCTGGCCGGCACGCCAGCTGCTTGCGCCACAGATGGCCAAGCAGGTGGCACGCAAGGCGAAGAAGGATCACTACCCTGCTCCGTACGCGCTGATCAGCACCTGGCAACGCAGTGGCGGCAGGCCGGTGCAGGCGCGCCTGGATGCCGAGCGCCGCGCCGTGGTCAAGCTGGCCAGCACACCCACCGCCCGCAACCTGATCCGCATCTTCTTCCTGACCGAACGGCTCAAGGGACTGGGCAGTGGCCCGCATGGCATCGAGCACGTGCATGTGGTCGGTGCCGGTGTGATGGGCGGAGACATCGCGGCGTGGTCCGCTTACAAGGGCTTCAACGTGACCCTGCAGGACCGCGAACAGCGCTTCATCGACCCGGCGCTGCAGCGTGCGCAGACGCTGTTCGAAAAGAAGGTGAAAGACGAAAGCAAGCGCCCGGCGGTCGCCGCTCGCCTGCAGGGCGATCTGGCGGGTGAGGGCGCGGCGCGCGCGGACCTGGTGATCGAGGCGATCATCGAGAATCCCCAGGCCAAGCGCGAGCTGTACCAGACGCTGGAACCGAAGATGAAGGCGGACGCCCTGCTGACCACCAACACTTCGTCCATCCCGCTGGTGGAACTGCGCGACCATATCCAGCGTCCGGCGCAGTTCGCCGGCCTGCATTATTTCAACCCCGTGGCGCAGATGCCGCTGGTGGAAATCATCCACCACGACGGCATGGCTCCAGAGACCGAGCGCCGGCTGGCGGCGTTCTGCAAGGCACTCGGCAAGTTCCCGGTGCCGGTGGCCGGTACTCCCGGCTTCCTGGTCAACCGCGTGCTGTTCCCGTACATGCTGGAAGCGGCGACGGCCTACGCCGAAGGCATTCCCGGCCCGATAATCGACAAGGCGGCGGTCAAGTTCGGCATGCCGATGGGGCCGATCGAGCTGCTGGACACCGTGGGCCTGGATGTGGCGGCCGGCGTGGGCGAGGAACTTGCTCCGTTCCTGGGCCTGCAGATTCCGGCAGCGCTGCAGACGGTCGAACAGGGAAAGCGCGGCAAGAAGGATGGCCAGGGCATCTACACCTGGGAGAACGGCCGCGCGAAGAAGCCGGAGGTGGCCAAGGATTACCAGGCCCCTGGCGACCTGGAAGACCGGCTGATCCTGCCGCTGCTCAACGAAGCGGTGGCCTGCCTGCACGATGGGGTGGTGGCCGACGCCGACCTGCTGGACGCCGGGGTGATCTTCGGCACCGGATTTGCGCCGTTC
>JAAIGF010115496.1_pt1 | contig 51561 bp, 29 predicted proteins | sample 6487441 | NCBI WGS metagenome assembly JAAIGF01 (sample SAMN13974129, study PRJNA590717) | phyllosphere metagenome | biome: pepper field; feature: multiple bacterial spot infested pepper fields; material: pepper leaves; isolation source: leaves from pepper fields | host: Capsicum annuum ...
GCCACAGGTCATTACGGCGGTATCGTGGCCATGTACCATGACCAAGGCCACATCCCGTTTAAGCTCACCGGGTTCAAGTGGAATGCGGAGAAAAAGCAAATGGACAGCGTAAAAGGCGTTAACATCACGATGGGGCTACCCATTATCCGTACTTCAGTAGACCATGGAACAGCGTTTGAAATTGCGGGTAAAGGTGTGGCTAGCGCAGATGCAATGATCTTAGCCATCGAATCAGCGGTACAACTGGCCGCAAATAAAAAGTAACAATGAGCAAGGGATTGATACTGGTTATTGCAGACGATTTGACCGGTGCCGCGGAAATAGCGGGCATCGCGCTTCGGCATGGTCTGTCAAGCCAGATTGTCCAATGCCTGAACCAATCGGTTACGGCCGATGTACTGGTATTAAACAGCAATTCCAGATCCCTGAAAACAGAAGATGCACGAGCTCATCGGAACGCTATTTTTGCAGTAGCAAACACGAAAACATGGGATTGGGTTTATTTGAAATTTGACTCCGCTTTGCGTGGACACATCAAGGAAGAGTTAGCCTATTACCAGTCTTTGCTGCAGTGCGAATATGTATTCTTTAGTCCGGTTAATCCCAATCTGGCTCGCGTTATCGACGGAGAACAATATCTTGTAGAGGGAATACCCATCGCAAATACCGATTTTGCTCGCGATCCTGAATTTCCAGTACGTTCCAGTAATCTATTGGATTTATTGGGAAGCAGCGTGTGGTCGGTATTGCAAAAACCTGCGCTGTGGCAAAAGACACACCGGAACGTTGTAGCGGCGGCCAAATCTTGGGACGACCTACATCAGTGGTCGCGCCATATCCCCGAAAATGCGTTATGTGCTGGCGCTGCGGCCTTTTTCGAGACCTTGCTACAGAAGCGCTCGGAGCGTAAAATGGAAGTACATCAGAAACCGCTTGCGCAAAGTGAACGGATACTGTATGTATGTGGGTCGAATCATGAGCAAAGTGTTACAAGAATAAGTGCATTATCGCAAGAAAATGTGATATATTGGCGCCGAAAAGGAAGCGAAAGGGAAGTCGCTGACAAACTGCTTAACTTACTCGATAAAAATAGGGTTGCCGTTTTCGCGGTGCAGGCGGGGTTGGTTGCAGAAGCGGACGCGATCCGCACGAGCATGGCCGACACCGTGTCTATGCTTCAAGGACACAGGATGCCTAAAGAACTCATTATCGAGGGCGGAGCAACGGCGCAAGCTGTCCTTGACGCGCTAAAGATCGACGCGCTCATCCCCACAACGGAACATGCGCCCGGTGTGATCAGAAACAAAGTTCCAGAAAAGGAACTGGCTATCACGCTAAAGCCGGGAAGTTATCCGTGGACAGAAGAATTATGGGCCTTTGACCCACAACGTAAACCTAACATAAAATGAATAAACCTATTTTAAGTGTTTTTGATTATGGTATCATCGTAGCCGTTTTACTGGTTACTTTATATTTCGGGTTGAAATACGCCAAAAATCAGAAATCTACTGAAGCGTATTTTTCGGCAAAAGGGAGAGTGCCATCTTGGGCAATTGGTATGTCTCTTTTGGCTACACTAATTAGTAGCGTTACCTTCTTAGGCTATCCTGCAGAAGGCTATGCGCATAACTGGATCCTTTTGGTACAGGGATTAATGGTGCCACTTGTACTCCTAGGTACGGTGTGGTTTATCGTGCCCTTGTATCGGAAAGTGATCGGCTTAAGTACTTACGAGTATTTTGAAAAACGCTTCGGTAACTTCGCTCGCTATTACAGTTCAATCGCTTTTGTGCTAAGACAATTCTCCGGTATGGGCACAGTGTTGTATTTACTTGCCGTAGCCTTGTCAAGCATGACCGATATCCATACCTATTGGATTATTATCGTTGTAGGCTTAATTATTGTTACCGTAAACTTACTGGGTGGAATAGAGGCTGTAATATGGCTGGATGTTTTTCAAGGTTTTATGTTGTTTGCCAGTGGTATTCTTTGTTTGTTGGTGATCATATTTTCTGTACAAGGTGGTTTGCCCGAAGTGTGGCGCATTGCTTCCGAGAATGGGCGCACCGGTTTTGGACCTTACGACTTGGATTTTACGAGACTAACCTTCGTGGTGATGGCCATCAATGGTATGTTTTACGCCATTCAAAAATATGGTACCGATCAAACGGTGATACAGCGTTATCTAACGGCAAGATCAGATAAGTCTGCCATTCGAGCTTCGCTGATGGGGATTTTATTGACTGTTCCTGTATGGTCGTTGTTTATGTTTATTGGAACGGCATTGTTCGTTTATTACCAACAACAGCCTTTGCCAGATGGGATTGGCCCCAATAGCGTTTTCCCGTACTTCATCATGAGTCAGCTCCCTGTGGGTGTGGTGGGCTTTATTTTGGCAGCCATGGTTTCTGCAGCTATCTGTAGCCTGAGTGCCGACTTAAATTCGTTAGCGGCTGTGGGCATTGAAGATTACTATAAAAAATTACGCCCTAATCGTGTAGACAACGAGTATCTTAAAGCTAGCCGGACAATGGTAGCGATTGCGGGATTGATCTCCATGGGAATAGGTTTTATTTACGTTGAGCTGGGAAGCGAGAGTATTCTTGGAATTATCTTCACGCTATATGCCATATTTTCCGGTGGTATTGTCGGAATTTTTCTATTGGGTGTATTCTCCAGACGTGCAAATCAGCAAGGCGTCAATATCGCTATTTTAGTTTGTATTCTTTTTACCGCATATGCTTTCCTAAGCAGCACCGAAATAGAGTTTGGTGGAGAGAAACATTTATTACTCGATCTGGGATCACTTAACTTTACGCACAACAAGCTTATGTTAGGTGTATATAGCCATTTGATCGTGATTATAGTGGGGTACTTGGCCAGTTTATTTTATCCTAAACCAAATCTCGATCCCAACTTATACTTTTATGGTTGGCGCGCAAACCGCAAGTTAGAACAGGAAGGAGGGATGGATCATGTTTAAAAAAATCTTCACTTTCGCCTTATTTAGCCTGTTCAGCGCAAGCACTTTTGCACAGCAAAATTCAGATGATCAATACCGTAAGCCATTAGTAGAAGTACTTCGTGACCTAGAGCAGCGTTACGGCATCAGCATCAAATATGATGAAGCACAGGTGCGTGATAAATATTTAAATTACGCCGGTTGGCGGTTTAGAACAGATGTCGATGAAACGTTGCGAAACGTATTGGCACCGCTTGACCTGAAGGTGAATAAAGAGGGAGATAAAAAATATAAACTTAAGCCGTATGAATATTACCGCTGGGAGGTCAAGGATGGATGGGATTACCTGGATCAGCTTGCTACGCAATATCAGGATAAAGCGAGTTGGGAAAAAAGAAAAGCGGCTATCCGGCCAGAGCTGTTTACAGCGCTAAAGCTCTCGCCGCTTCCGGCCAAGCCAGCGTCAAAACCAATTTTGACGGCAAAGCGAAACTTCGATGGTTACAGCGTTCAAAATTTTGCATTAGAAATACTACCCGGAGTTTATCTTAATGGATCGATGTACAAGCCGGCGAAAGCAAAAGGTAAAAGCGCCTTGGTATTAAGTCCGGATGGACATTGGGGCGATCATCGTTACCGCAAGGACGCCCAGATTCGCTGTGCTATGCTGGCTAAGATGGGCGCAGTAGCTGTTAGTTATGATCTTTTTGCCTGGGGCGAATCCCTCCTGCAATTTAAAGCTGAAGATCACAGGAAAAGCTTGGCCATGACAGTGCAAACATTAGGAGCTATCCGTCTATTGGATTATGTGCTTGCGGAGCAATCGATAGACGCTGCTCGTGTGGCTATCTGCGGTGGATCTGGCGGCGGAAGCCATGCCGTTTTAATGACAGCATTAGATGATCGTATCACATTAAGCATTCCTGTCGTTTCTTTATCGTCTTATTTTTATGGTGGCTGTCCTTGCGAAAGTGGGTTGCCGATTCACGCCAGTGGCGGTGGCACCAATAACGTGGAATTGGCAGCTTTTGCAGCGCCACGTCCACAGCTGGTTATCTCGGATGGAAAAGACTGGACAGCGCATATGCCCGAACACGATTTTGGCTATTTGCAAAAAATATACGGTTACTACGGAAAATCTATGGATGTAGCCAATGTGCATCTGCCTAATGATGGCCACGATTTTGGATACAGCAAACGCAAACCTGTTTACGATTTCGTAGCGCGCTATTTCAATCTCAACAATAAAACATTGAAAAACCAAGCGGGCGAATATGACGAATCGGGATGTACTATTGAGAAAAAGGAAGCATTATACACCTTCGGTGCAAACGGAGAAAATCTGCCTGCAAATGCTTTACATGGATACGAAAACCTAGAAAAACTATTTCAAAACTAAAACGATATGGATAGAGGGAGAAGAAGTTTTATACGGCACAGTGCAATGATAGGCGCTGGCTTATTGCTCGCGAACGACCTATGGGCAATGCCTGCAGCGAAGCATCGCTATAAGATTGCCGTTATTGATTTGATGATCTTGAAACGCCAAAAACTAAGCGCTTTTGAACTTTCGAAAGAAATCGGAGCCGATGGTCTTGAAGTCGATATGGGCGGTCTCGGCAATCGAGATACCTTCGAAAGTAAGCTCGCCGATCCGGCTACTCGCGAAGAGTATTTGGCAAAATCCAAGGAAACAGGAATGAAAATTTGCTCGTTGGCTATGACGGGCTTTTATGCACAGTCTTTTGCTACACGACCTACATACAAACAAATGGTGGGCGACTGCTTAACCACTTGCCAGCAAATGGGTGTTAAAGTCGCTTTTCTACCTTTGGGTATTCAGGGAGATTTACGTCAACATCCAGAGCTGCGTCCAGCGATTGTCGAGCGGTTGAAAGTAGTGGGGGAAATGGCAAAGAAAGCAGGCGTCGTCATCGGTATAGAAACAGCTTTGGATGCGAAAGGAGAGGTGGAGCTGTTGAAAGAAATAGGATCCAAAAATATCCAGATCTATTTCAATTTTTCCAATCCGTTGAAAGAAGGACGTGACCTAATCAGCGAACTTAGAATTTTGGGTAAGAAGCGTATTTGCCAAATCCATTGTACAGATGAAGACGGGGTTTGGTTGCAAAATAACACACGTTTAAATATGCCTCAAGTAAAGGCAACATTAGATAAGATGGGCTGGAAAGGCTGGTTAGTGATCGAACGCTCGCGCGACGCCAGCTTATCACCGCGCATGGTTAAGGAAAATTTTGGTGCGAACACGCGCTACATGAAGCAAATATTTCAATGAGAGACGTCCGATGCATAGGTATAGTGCTGCTCTGTACGCTGTTGTTTGGTTGTAAATCCATTCCGTTGGAAAAGCAGCTGGACAACGCATTGCTAAAAACAGATCAAGTCGGGGCCGATCATCTTCCTACCAGCATCGAGCCGGTAAAGTCGCCTTTTTTCGAGGTTACCTTTGCTCGACCTACGTTTCCGCGGCGGCAAGATACCGTACGTGCAGGCGAGCAAGATATACAGCGCCGTATAGATCAACTAGCCGATGCAGGTGGCGGAACTGTTGTTCTTGAAAACGGTCATCATCTTTCTAAGCGAATCGAATTAAAAAGTAATATCAACTTACATTTGGAAGAAGGTGCTGTTCTCGAATTTAAAGCAGATATAGCAGATTTCCTTCCGGTGGTGTTTACGCGCAACGAAGGCGTCGAACTCTATAGTCTTGGGGCATGTGTATATGCAAATGGCGCAAAAAATATCGCGCTAACAGGAAAAGGTAAATTAGTTGGACCAGGAAAAGGCAGTGTGCGCGAAAGGACAATGACGCATGATGTTATCGAAAACATCGTGGATAGCAATACACCGGTTTTGGAAAGAATCTATGATGGCAAAACGGCCGATTACATTTTTCCACCAGCGCTCATTGCGCCGATCAATTGCCAACAGGTTTGGATCGAAGGGTTAAGTTTGGAGCGCTCAGCATTCTGGAATGTCGTCCCTACTTATTGTGAAAATGTGGTTATTCGCGGACTTCGTATTCAATCCGTAGGTATACAGCGCGGTGATGGAATTGATGTAGAATCCTCAAAAAATGTACTCGTGGAATATTGTACGTTGAATACCGGCGATGACTGCATCGCTATCAAGGCTGGACGCGGCTATGATGGCTTGCGCGTCAATCGTCCTTCTGAAAATATCGTCGTGCGCTACTGCCTATCTGCCCAAGGGCATGGTGGGTTTACCATTGGTAGCGAGACGGCCGGAATGGTGCGTCAGGTATACGTACATGACTGTGTGTTTACGGGAACGGATGTAGGCATTCGTTTCAAAACCAGAAGACCACGCGGTGGCGGCGGCGAGAAAGTTCGCTTTGAAAATATCCGCATGGATGTGGTACACTCCGCCTTACGCTGGGATATGCTCGGTCAGGCGCTGCATGTGGGAAACCAGGCAAGTCGTGAGTACACGGTCGAAAAAAATGCACTAACACCACGGTTCTCCCAAATCGAATTGAAAAATATATACATCGGGACATCCAAAGACTGCATCAAGATCGAAGGAATTCCCGAGTCCGTTCTGGAGCAGGTGACTTTTGATCGGGTATATGGCCGCGGTAAAAATTATCTGTCGTTGAAAGATGCGAAAGATATACAGATCAAAAACAGTAGGTTTACTTGTGAAGTAATAGCTGTAGACAGCGTGAATGTATCCGGCTTGGAACAAGAGAATGTGGTATTAACCCAAAAGAAGCAGCTTTAATTGTACGAATATGAAGGTGATGATAGATAGAATCCTGCGCAAAAAAAATATTATTGTCTTAATGACACTATTTACTATAGTGCTTCTTTCGGGAACGGTTTCGCCAGCATATGCAAAGCTGAATATTCAACACCTATTAATTTCCGGCCGAGAGAATCCGTTGGGCGTCAACACACTTTCGCCAAGTTTCAGCTGGCAATTAAGTAGCGATGGGCACAATGTATTCCAAAAAGCTTATAAGATAGAAGTAAGCACCGATCATCACTTTTCCGGGGGGAAAAATCTGCTATGGAACACCGATTGGGTTTCCACAGCGCAGTCGCTACACGTCGTGTACGCGGGAGCCGCATTGACCGCGGGACGTACCTATTATGTGCGCTTGCATGTGCAGGATAATCAAGGAAATACCGCGGTTAGTGTTGTTCAGTCTTTCCACATCGGCTTACTAAAGCCTGATGACTGGGGCGGGGCAAAATGGATAGCGAAGGACATACTACCCGATTCGCTGGTCAATCCGTTGCCGCTAAGCTCCAGTAAGCTGCGTATAGATAAAACCTACGATCTGCCTGTATTCAGAAAAACAGTTCAGGTTCCACGAAAATTGAAATCATCTATCGCTTATGTTTCTGGCTTGGGACATTATGAACTGCTTTTGAATGGCAAAACCGTAGACGATGCCGTTCTGCAACCAGGCTGGACAAAGTACGATAAAGAAGCGTACTACGTTGTGTACGACTTAACCAACGCATGGAAAAAAGGCAAAAACAGCTTGGCAATATTATTAGGTAACGGATTTTATTACATTCCTCCTATTAAAGGTCGCTTTCAAAAGCATAAAGTAGCCTTCGGTTTACCGAAGCTTAAAATGAAAGTAGTTAATACGTACGAAGACGGCAAGCAGGAGATTATTGTGAGCGATGAAAGTTGGAAAGTAGCACGCTCGCCCATCACCTTCTCCAGTATGTACGGTGGTGAAGATTACGACGCTTCCGTGTTACCCGCATCGTGGACTATGCCGCAATATGATGATCGGCAATGGAGCAACGCACTGCTTGTTGATGGACCAGCCCTTACAGCGCAAGAAACAGAGCCGGTTCGTGTCATGCAGGAATTCCCCGGGAAAAATATGCAAAATGATGCAAACGGCCGAAGTGATGTATACGACTTTGGCCAGAATGCATCCGGTATCGTTTCCCTAAAAATGAAAGGAAAGCCGGGCGATACGGTACGGGTTTATCCTGCCGAATTACTGAACGAGACGGGGCTTCCCAACCAAAAGCATTCCGGTAGCCCATATTATTTCCAGTATATCTTCGGAAAAGAAAGCGAAGTGGAGTGGCGCCCACGCTTCACCTATTACGGCTTTCGCTATGCGCAGGTGCAGCGGCGTCCTGCACAAAACGGAAGTATTGAAATCCTCGACATAAAAGCGCAGCACATCCGTAATGGCGCACGGCAGATCGGTGCTTTTCAAAGTTCCGATAGCTTATTCAATCAAATTCATGGCCTCATCGATTGGGCTATTAAAAGCAATATGGTAAGCGTCTTTACCGACTGCCCACATCGTGAGAAATTAGGTTGGTTAGAGCAGCTCCACCTCATGGGTCCATCGGTCCATTACAACTATGACGTTGCTCGCCTATTTAAGAAGTCGTTGCGCGATATGCGCTTTTCTCAAACAGCAAACGGCTTAGTTCCCGAGATTGCGCCGGAGTATGTACAGTTTGATTGGGGCGGTGATATGTTTCGCGACTCACCAGAATGGGGATCTAGCGCGATCCTCTTAGCTTGGTATGCCTATCAGTGGTACGGGGATACCACCTTTCTTACCGAGAACTACCCAATGATGCAGAAATATGCGGATTACTTACAGACTAAGGCGAAAGATAATATCCTGTATCAAGGGCTCAGCGACTGGTACGATCTAGGGCCAGAACGGCCCGGCGTGTCGCAATTGACGCCGAAAGGTCTTACCGCAACAGCGATTTACTACGACGATTTAAAGGTCTTGGTAAAAATAGCAGCATTGCTGGGCGATGAGGAAGGAAAAGCACGGTATGATTCGTTAAAAAACGAAGTGTATAGCGCATTTCAAAAGACGTTTTACAAAGCAGAGGCGGCAAGTTACGGTTCCGGAAGTCAAACGTCGTTAGCGATGCCGCTCTATATGGGCTTAGTTGACAGCAGCAATCGGGATGCGGTGTTTAAAAACCTCGTTGCGGACATCGTGACTGCAGATACATCGTTCACGGCTGGCGACATCGGGCATCGTTATCTCTTGCAGGTACTTCAACAGGAAAATAGGGATGACCTTATTTTTTCCATGCACCATGATGATACACGGCCTGGCTACGGCTATCAGATTCGCAAAGGCGCTACCGCACTCACCGAATCTTGGGCGGCACTTCCCAATGTATCCAATAACCACTTTATGCTAGGCCATCTTATGGAATGGTTTCATGCCGGTTTGGGCGGTTTAGGACAAGAAAAAAACTCTATTGCCTACAAACATTTGCGTATAGCACCACGGCTGGTTGATACCCTCAGCCACTGTAATTTGGCCTTTGAAAGCCCATATGGAAAGGTGCTGTTTCAGCGCGAGGATAAAAATTATACGTTGGAAATTCCAGTAAATAGTCTGTGCACGATTGTGCTGCCTACTGATACGGAATTTGTGGTAAATAACAGGGCACTTAACACGTTTAAGACTGTACGTAAGGCCGATGCAGTAGAGCTGGAATTGGGTTCTGGCATTTGGGAAATTGTACCAGTAAAAAGATAAGACGGCTATTGGCAACAGGCCTAAAAGACAATAATAAAAATGAAAAACACGATCGTACTACTATGCTTGCTGTTTGTCGTTCGACTATCGAACGGACAAACTGCTGGCGTTTCAGAAGCAGAGATGCAAACGCTCTATCAGGAAGTTAAAACGCCTTATAAATATGGTTTGGTTTTGACGCCAAATAAGCTTACGGACTTGATGGATTGCCCGAGTATCTATAGAAGCGGCAAGAAATGGTATATGACTTATATTGTTTTTGACGGTGTGGGGTATGAAACCTGGCTTGCGGAAAGTACGGATCTGCTTTCTTGGAAAACATTGGGCAAGCAAATGTCTAAAAAGGATGATGGAAAATGGGATGCCAAACAGCGCGCCGGCTACAATGCCCTGATTGATACCAAATGGGGCGGAAGTTATAAGCTACACAGCTTTCAAGGAAAATATTGGATGTCCTACTTCGGCGGATCTACAGCGGGTTATGAACCTGAACCCCTTTCTATAGGTATCGCATTTACCACGAAAAAACCAGTAGAGCCCATGGAATGGCAACGATTGGACAAACCTGTTTTGGGTGATACCGATCCGGATGTGCGTTGGTGGGAAAACCGCCATAAATTATTTAAAAGTTATGTGATTGAAGATCCACAACGCCACACTGGAAACCGCTTTATTATGTATTACAATGCTGTTGGCGATTCCCTGGAAAACAACAAACCCACCCGTTGGTACGAACGTATAGGGATGGCTGTTTCCGATGATATGACAACATGGAAGCGCTATGGCAAAGATCCGGTAGTGCATCATCCTGTGGGAATCACTGGCGACCCGATGATCCAAAAAATCAATAATACTTGGGTTATGTTTTACTTTGGCGCTTTCTGGAAAGATAGAAACGGGGGCTTCAACCGTTTTGCAGCATCAAAAGATCTGATTCACTGGACAGATTGGCAAGGAGACAATTTGATTGAATCATCCGAAGATTTTGACCAGCAATATGCGCATAAGTCTTTTGTGCTTAAGCATAAAGGCATAGTCTACCACTACTATTGTGCGGTAGACAAAGATGGCAATCGCGGAATAGCGGTGGCCACATCGAAGGATTTGGGCAAGAGCAGCTTACATTTCAAGAAAAAATAGTTTGTAGATAAATAGATAATGGATATGACTCGGATTTTATATGTTTTTCTTTCCTTACTCGCAGCGACAGCAACATTTGGACAATCCCAAAGAGCGCTAAAATTTAACGACGATTGGCACTTTTCCCTAGCGGATGACTTGCAGTTTCGCCAAGAAAATTACAACGACCGTCAATGGGAAAGGGTAACGCTGCCGCACGATTGGAGTATCTTATCAGACTTCGGTGCTGAGTTTCCTGCGGGCAATGCTGGCGGTGCACTGCCGGGCGGCATCGGTTGGTATAGAAAAACCTTTCAGGTGGCGGCAAAAGATAAGGGCCAACATATAAGCATTCACTTCGGCGGCGCTTATCGTTATACCGAAGTATGGATCAATGGGATATATCTGGGCAAGCACAGCAATGGTTACCTATCCTTTTCGCATGATTTATCGCCTTATTTACGCTACGGGAATACGCCAAACGTCATTGCCGTTCGCGTAGACAATAGCCAGCAACCAAATTCGCGTTGGTACACAGGTTCCGGTATCTACCGGGATGTACACCTGAAATATCAACAGCAGACACATATTTTGGCGGAAGAAACGTTCATCACAACACCGGAGGTATCCACGGATAAGGGCACCTTACGTGTACAATCGCAGATCCACAATCCAGAAAAAAGAAATTTGCAGGTCGCGCTGCACCTATTGGATCAAAACGGAAAACGCGTGGCTTCCAGTACGGCAGCAGTAAAATCCAATAAAATTGATCAAACCCTATCTTTAGACAAGCCGCAGCTATGGGACGTGGAATCGCCAAATATCTACACGCTACAATTGCTATTGCAAGATGCGCAGGGAAAAGAGCTCAATTCCCTTACACAACGGGTGGGCTTTCGTAGCATAGCCTTTGATGTAAAGAAAGGATTCTTTTTAAACGGGCAACCATTCAAGATTTTGGGCGTATGCTTGCATCACGATCTTGGAGCACTCGGTGCCGCCTTCAATAAATCTGCTGCGAAGCGCCAATTGGTGATGATGAAAGAGATGGGCGTCAATGCAATCCGTACCGCGCATAACCCGCCCGCAAAAGAAGTGCTTGATCTCTGTGATGAGATGGGGCTTTTGGTGTATGACGAAGCCTATGATATGTGGCAGAAACGGAAAAACAAGTTTGATTACCACCAAGATTTTAAGGAGCATCACGTGGCCGATTTGCAAGCGTTTATTAAACGCGACCGTAACCACCCGTCCGTTATTATGTGGAGCATAGGCAATGAAATTCGTGAACAGTTTGATAGCACAGGTACCGTGCTGACCAAAGAGATGACAGCTGTGGTCAAGGCGCTTGACGACACACGCCCTGTAACCGCCGCGTTAACCGAAACGAATTACGCGAAAAACTTTATAGCACAGGCCGAGGCGCTCGATGTGCTGGGGTTTAACTACAAGTTTGAGGATTACGATAAATTGCCTAAGGAATTTAAAAACGTGCCGCTTATTGCATCTGAAACAACATCTGGTCTGCAGACTAGAGGGGTGTATGACGCCCTGCACGATACCATTCAATTTTGGCCGGCATCCAGCAAGGATAAATTTGTGATCAATGGGAACCCTGATTTTACTGTATCGGCTTATGATAATGTCGCCGCCTATTGGGGCACATCGCACGAACGGGCTTGGTTGGAAGTGAAGAAACGTGATTTCCTCGCAGGTATTTTCGTATGGACAGGTTTCGATTATTTGGGAGAACCAGTACCGTATCCCTATCCTGCGCGTAGCTCTTACTATGGCATTGTCGATTTGGCTGGCTTCCCGAAAGATGTGTATTACATGTATCAAGCCGAATGGACCGATAAAGATGTACTGCACCTCCTGCCACATTGGAATTGGAAAAAGGGCGACATGGTCGATGTGTGGGCCTACTACAACAATGCAGATGAGGCAGAGCTGTTTCTAAACGGTAAGAGTTTAGGCAAATCCGCTAAAAACGCTGATCGCTTGCACGCCGCTTGGAAAGTTCCTTTTGAGGCTGGTGAAATCAAAGTCGTGAAATATCACAAAGGAAAGGCCGTTCAGGAACAAGTAAAACGTACAGCAGGTGCCGCAAAAAAGATAAAGACACGTGTAACGCATGATGATTTTAAAACAGATGACGACCGGGATCTCTACTTCGTCGAGGTGCAACTGCTAGACGACAAGGGCGAACCAGTAGCACATGAAGACATAGAAATCTCTTTCGAAGGGAGTGTAGGCGTGGAAGTGTTGGGTACAGATAACGGATTTCAGGCAGACCCGCGCGGACTAAACAATCCAAAACGGAAAACATTCAAAGGTAAAGCGCTTGCTATTGTTCGCATGGGGGATGCGGCAACGACAAAAGCAGTGCTTATCAAATCCAGCCTTGGCGAAATCTCTGTCCCGTTGGAGACAACGAAATAAACCAAAAAAGCTAACGAGTATAAATCTTAATGAATGATGCAAAGAAAAGTTAAACAGAGGTCCTTCGGCCTGCCTCAGCTAACCAGGCGCCACTCCGGCAGATGGGGGGCTTGGGTGTTGCTGCTTGGGTTACAGCCTGTTGCTCTAGCTGCAACGGCGGGTAACGAGGCACCACGCCTATTAAGTATTTACCAACAGGAAGTGACGGGCAAAGTGACGGACGAAAACGGACAACCCGTCGCCGGGGTAACGGTTGCCGTTGTGGATGCGGTACTATCTGCGGCTACAGACGAGGAAGGAGCCTTTACTTTGCGCTTAAACAATGCGCAAAGTCAGCTCTTGTTTTCGGCCGTGGGTTACAAGGAACAAACCGTAGATGTGCGGGCAGGGCAAGCCTTGGAAATCATCCTTCTACGTGACGACCAAGCGCTGGATGAGGTCGTGGTTATCGGATTTGGAACAGTGAAAAAAAGAGATTTAACTGGCTCCGTCACCTCGGTGAAACCCGAAGATATCGTGCGATCTCCCGCGTCGAATGCGTTGGAGTCCATTCAAGGGCAAGTTCCCGGATTGGACATCACCCGCTCTTCAGGAAGTGCAACATCAGGCGTTAATCTTAACATTCGTGGAAAGCGATCTTTATCGACAGCAGCAGGAGCTAACAGCCCCTTGGTCATTATCGACGGCATGCAGGGAGGTAATATCAGCGATATACATCCGCAGGATATTGCCTCGATGGAAGTATTAAAAGATGCTTCATCCACGGCTATTTATGGCTCACAAGGAGCGAACGGAGTAATCATTGTCACCACGAAAAGAGGCCGGGAAGGCCGACCTGTCGTTAACTATAATGCTTATGTAGGCGCTAATGGCTGGGCGCAATATCCCGAAATGCGAACAGGCGATGATTATATTGCTTTGCGTAGAGAAGCGGCCAAAACAGCTGGGCAGTGGAATAGCGCTGCCGATGACCAAACATTATTCACAGTCGGCGAATGGGCGGCATTGCAGCAAAACCAATGGGTCAACTGGAAAGATGAGGTATTCCATACAGGTATCGTACAAAATCACCAATTATCGATCAGCGGAGGTAATACTAATACAAAAGGATTGCTTTCCGGCGGCTACTACCGCGAATTGGGATCTTTTAAAAATGATGCGTTGGATAAGTTCAATTTGCGCCTTAACGTAGATCAAAACCTTGGTTCTATCGTAAAAGTAGGTACATCTTCGCAGATTACGCACTACGATGGAAACGAACGTGCAGATAATGTGCTGTGGCGGGCCGCAACCAATGTGCCGCTAGGCGTTCCTTATGATGAGCAGGGCGCTGTCGTCCTTTGGCCGCTTGGTCGAGAAGGAAAAGTAAGTCCGCTGGCGGATGAAGCCAGTGAATTTACAGCACAACACCGCACGGCAAACACCAATATCATTACCAACGGTTTTTTCGAAATAAAGCCTTTCGCCGGCTTATCATTTCGCTCTAATTTAGGTGTAAACCTGCAGTATCATAAAAATAACGACTTCGAAAGTGAAAGCTCGATTGATCGTGCAGGCGAATTTCCAAATTCCATCGCCAGTATAGACAGCGAGAACAGAAGTTTTATCAACTGGGATAATATTATCAATTACAACGCCGATTTCGGCAAACATAGTCTGGGTTTAACCGCGCTGACTTCTTGGACGCAGTCGAAATTGAACACCTCGTATATGGAAGGAACCGGGCAATTGGTTCCTCAGCAGCTGTGGCACAATATTGGCGCAAACGATAAAGATTCTTACGTCATTCGGTCTGGGTATATACAGAGCCAAACCCTTTCCTATGCCCTTCGCGCTAATTATTCTTACCAAGGACGCTACTTGCTTACCGTTTCGAACCGCTGGGATGGCGCATCACGCCTGTCCAAAGAGAATAAGTGGGCATCGTTCCCATCTTTGGCTGCCGGTTGGCGCATAAGCGACGAAAACTGGTTCAACTGGAAACCGGTAAATGAGTTAAAAATACGGGCCAGTTATGGGCAGACAGGAAACTCCGGGATCAATGAATATGGAACACAATCTGGCGTAACCGGCTATACAAATGCGGCGTTCCAAGATCAAGGTTTTGTGTACTATGTGTACAACACGTTGATCGGCAATGAAGATCTTGGCTGGGAGCGGTCAGCATCGTGGAACCTCGGCTTGGATGCGCAGTTTTTCGATAGCCGGATTAACCTGACGGCGGATTTCTATGACACCAAAACCACCGATATTCTCCTCCCGCGTACCCTGCCCACATCCATGGGTTCGGGAAACAACACGCCATTCCAAATCTATCAGAATATAGGGAGCAGCAATAACCGCGGTCTAGAGATTATCTTGAACACCAAAAACCTGACTGGCGCATTCCAGTGGAGCACAGACTTCACTTTCGGAACAAACCGAGAGAAAATCGTCGACCTTATCGACGGACGCGATATTATCGGAGCCACCACCCGCGAAACAGAAAGCTTGCTGATCGGGCGCCCGTTGGAATCCTTTTACACCTTTAAGCGTCTAGGTATCTGGCAAGCAAGCGAAGCAGAAGAAGCCGCGCGCTATTTTAGAGATGCCGAAAAAACACAGCCATTCAAACCCGGGGATATCAAGTTGGCCGATTTAAATGGAGATTTCGTGATTGATGATGTCAACGACGTGACGTACATTGGCACCACATCACCCCGCTGGACCTTAGGTTTTAATAACACGTTCTCCTACAAAAACTTCGATCTAAACGTGTATGCGATCGCGCGATGGGGACAAATGATGGACTACGAGTTGACAGGAGCTTTTGATCCGCAAGGCCGCGGAAACCAACCGGCTTACCTAAACTATTGGACGCCGGAAAACCCAACCAATGATTTTCCACAGCCTAGTATGACGAATTTTTATAACTATCTGGGATACCAAACCTACAGCTACGTGGATGGATCGTACATTAAACTTAAAACCGTAACATTAGGCTACCGTTTGCCAAAGGCCACCTTGGAAAAATTTAAGATGAATAGCGTACGCTTTTATTTTAGCGGAAACAATCTGTTCTCTTGGGCCAAGAGTGATCTCGTGCAAAACTATGATGCAGAGCGCGGTGGCTCGGCCAAAAGTCCGCTATTACGTCAATTTGTATTTGGTGTTAACTTAGATTTTTAGTTATGAAAAGAATGTTAAGATATATAATAGGAGTAGGCCTGGTTTGTACGTTAAACGCTTGTAGTTTGGATGAATACAATCCCGGCGGCACCACATCCGATGTGGTCTTCTCCAACGAAGCGGGAATTAATGCACTGGTCAATTCCGCTTATGTGTATTACGGTGCGCAATTTTATGGTCGCGAGGATATTTTGATGCTGACCGAGGGCGGAACAGACCTTTGGATCAACATCGCAAATTCGGGATATGGCCGACAGATGACAAAATACGATGGCCTCAATTCCACAGTCGGTCAGATCCGTAATACTTGGAATCGGTTATACGAAATTGTAAACTATTGCAATGCAGGTTTGGAACGGATTGCAGAGATTCCGTTCAGCAATGAAGAAGAGAAAAAATCGAGATTAGGCGAAATGTCCTTTTTACGGGCTTATGCCTACTGGCATTTGGTGGAGCAATATGGTGCTGTCGATCTGCGGACCGAAGAAACCAAGACGGCCGTATTGACTGCTCAGCGGTCTCCAGAGTTGGCTTTTTACGATTTAATGCTCAGCGATCTGGACATTGCCATCGCCAATCTTCCAGTGGCGCCTATTCCCGCGGCAGATATCGGCCGCGCAACGCTCAAAGCGGCTTACGGATTGAAGGCCCGCGTAGCACTCACGCGTGTCGCCTACGAAGAATCGCAATCGGAAAAAGACAGGTATTACGGTGTAGCAGCCGAAGCCGCTCAATATGTAATTGATAATCAGGCCGCTTTACAAACGTCGCTCTATGGTACACCAGAAGAGGTATTCCGACCAGCAAATAACAAAAATAACCGCGAAGCGCTGTTCACCATTACGCACTCTACCGTAAACTCGCTAAATCCACAGCCCAATAACCCTAACAGACTGCATATCTGGTTCAAAGCTAAATATTCAGCCAAGGCTGGAATGGTTCGCGACCTGGAATATGGCGCTGATCGTAATTCCAATTCAGGAGGTATGTGCTTTATGCCAACCCGTCACCTATTGGAACTGTACAATGAAGATATTGATCGCCGCTACCAAGATTGGTTTCGTGAAAAGTATTATTTGAATGTTAACCAGTATGCCTGGACGGCAGATGATCTAGCCGCTTTCGAGAAACCAAGCAGTTTAGCCGGATCATCCCTAGTGCGGGGCGACTTGGCACTTTGGTTTACCAAAAAGAAAGTGACAACTGAAAAACGCAATCTTCCTTATGCGTTGGTAGATATTGACGATACGTATACCGGTGCACGGGTGAGCAGCAATGCGCGCTTTAACGTTCATTTTCCGGCACTGAAGAAATACGACGATCCGAATTTGCCGGAGGCCGGTTCACAGGTAGGTTCAAAAGACGTCATTGTGATGCGTTTAGCGGAGATGTACCTCATCGCTGCCGAGGCCGAAGCGTTGCGGGCGGGAGGTGATAAAGCGAAAGCGACGGAACTCATTAATGTGTTACGTAGGCGCGCAGCACAACCGGGACGAGAAGCCGATATGTTGATCGCGCAGGATAATCTTAACCTTGATTTTATTTTAGAGGAAAGAGGTCGCGAGCTTTGCGGAGAGCATATCCGTTGGTTTGATCTAAAACGTACGGGTAAGCTGTACAACTATGTGCAGCAGTATAACCCAGACATCACGTTTGTACAACCACACCACGTCAGGAGGCCTATACCACAACAATTTTTAGATGCAATAACAAATCCAGCAGAATTTGGTCAGAATGAAGGATATTAAAACAAGTCTATATGTAGCCGTATTCACCCTGCTGTTTGCTTTTTCTGAAGCGGTAACAGCAGGTGATATTTATGTCGCTGCGCATAGCCAAACCAGGGGCGACGGCAGTAAAGAAAAGCCCTTTGCCAGCTTGGAAGCGGCACTTCGCGAGGCGCGAGAATGGCGTCGATTAAACGACCCACGCATAGCGGACGGCATTACGATTTGGGTGAACGATGGCCTGTATAGACCATCGCAAACCATCCTTATCCGGCCGGAAGACAGCGGTACGCCAGAAAGTCCTACGCGCGTCAAAGCTGTAGGCGATGCCGCTATTTTCTCTGGGGGCACACCTATCAGCGGATGGAAAGCCGCAGGCAACGTAAGCGGGCTACCGAAAAAAGTGAGCAGCAAGGTATTCGTTGCCGATGCGCCGCGTGCTGCCGGCAAGCACTTTGCCTTTCGGCAATTGTGGGTTAATAACAAAAAGGCTGTTCGTGCGGAGAGCCACGATGACCGGCATCTGCCCCGCATCCTGAATTGGGATTTTGATAAGGGTACAGCCACGATTCCAAATGTATTTCCAGACTTTAAGCTGCAAGCTGGGATGGAGTTCTTTATTCACCAATGGTGGGCTATTGCACAGTTGCGCATTCAGGATGCGGTGGTCTCCCGGGATAGTATTGTCCTTAGCTTCCATGAACCCGAGCGCCAGCTGCAGAATGAGCACCCTTGGCCAAAACCTTGGCTCTCCAAAGAACATGGTAATTCTGCTTTTCGCTTAGAGAACGCGCTTCAGTTTCTTGATCAGCCCGGAGAATGGTTTCTCGACGAGGACACCCATAAAGTATACTACTATCCACGCGAAGGGGAAGATATGAAAGCGGCAACAGTGACGGCGCCGTATCTAGAGACTATCCTTCAACTGCAAGGCACAATAGAAAATCCAGTATCCAACGTGCAAATTGAAGGTTTAAAGTTTGAACACAGCACTTGGCTACGCCCACACACCCATGGCCATGTAGCTTTGCAAGCAGGTATGTACTTCGTGGATGCCTACAAGCTGCAAAAACCCGGCACAACGGATAAAGCGGGGCTCGAGAACCAAGCCTGGGTGGGGCGCCCCGGCGCGGCCGTTCAGCTAAAGAACACAAAACATACCAGCATCCTCAATTGTAGCTTCGCCCATTTAGCTGCCACAGGACTAGATTATCTAGAGGCAAACTTTCAGGACACTTTACAGGGCAACATATTTCAAGATATCGCCGGATCGGGACTGCTGTTAGGGACATTCTCCGATCAAGAGATGGAAGCGCACCTTCCCTTTTTTGCCAGCGACGAGCGTCGAATGACGGATGGCACCTACATTGCAAATAATTTGATACAACAGGTAGGTAACGAAGATTGGGGAACCGTTGGTATCGGCGCCGGCTTTGTGCGCAACCTACATATCGTCCACAACGAACTGCTGGATTTGCCTTATACGGGCATAAGCCTAGGCTGGGGTTGGACGCCGACTGTGAACAGCATGAAGAATAACCGTGTGCAACATAATAAGATCACACGATACGGGCAATACATGTATGATGTAGCGGGCATATACACGCTTTCCGCGCAACCAGGAACGAAGATCCAGTACAATGTCATCGACAGCATCTATGTATCGCCTTACGCACACATTCCCGATCATTGGTTTTATTTGTATACCGATGAGGGATCAGCATACATGACGGTTTCTGACAACTGGTTTCCTTCAAACAAGATCTTACAGAATGCCAATGGACCTAGTGTCGAATGGAAAAATAATGGGCCGGGCGTAGGAGCGCAACTCATTGCAAAAGCAGGTTTCGAAGAGGAGTATCAGCATTTGGCAGGAGTAAAGGCGCCCTTAAGCGATTCGGCAATGTTCAACGCTTATGTGCCATTTACCAAGCCGGTGTTTTTCCAGATCTATGATCCGCAACAGCGTGTGAAGCCTGCGGATGTGGAAGCCTTTTTTACGCGACAGGGTGCTGATGTGTCTCAGCTGTTTCGTTGGAAAGACTATACAATATTGCAAACGACGGATGAGCTCGGAAAAAAACTGGCCGGCGCTTGGCTTGCCAACTATCCGGAGGTGGCCTACAAAGTTTTCAATAACCTGTTTTACAGTTTCGATAGAAGGCGTTGTGCAGAAACATCAGTGAATACAGAAACCGACTATGTATTGTTAACCGCAGAGCTCGTGGATGATAAAGCAAAGCAGGAAGCATATTTACAAGCTCACGAACAGCAATATGAAAAATGGCCGGAAGTAGCCAAAGGCTTTTGTCAAGCCGGATTTGAAGAAGTATTGTTGTACCGCAACGATAGGCAGCTCATGCTGTATATTTCCTTTCCGAAAGGACAGCGCTTTGAGGATATCGATCCCTTGACGCTGAAAGACAACCCACGCGTTAATGAATGGAATAAGCTGATGGGCAGCTATCAGCAAGGTATCGAAGGTACAGCTGCAAATGAAACTTGGATTTTTTATAAGAAATAAGCATGCAATCAACAGAAAAATTAAGATTAGGAATTTTGGGTCTTGGTGAAGGACGGAGCACGATGTCAGCCGCTTTGCAAAGCGAGCACATCGATTTAGTGCAGATTTGTGATTTGAATGAAGAGCTCGGGCGTAAACGTATGAAAGAGTTTGACTTCCACAACTATACCTCCCAGTACGAAGATCTTTTGCAAAATCAAGAAATCGAAGCCATCGCGATTTACACACCTGATCATCTCCATGCCACGCACATCCGTTTGGCTTTGGAGCATGGCAAGCATGTAGTCTGCACCAAACCTTTTATTGATAACCTGGCCGACGCAAACGAACTGCTTGCGCTGGCGAAAGAAAAAGGCAAGCGCGTGTTTGTGGGACAAAGCTCACGTTTTTTTGAGCCCGTAAAAAAGCAACGCCAAGACTTTGAAGCGGGATTGATTGGTGAGTTGATTACTATTGAAGGCTACTACCATGCAGATCACCGTTGGTTTTTGGACAAACCATGGTCCTTGCAATCTTCGTTTAAATGGTTATATGGAGGTCTTAGCCACCCCGTAGATTTTATCCGCTGGTACCTACCCAACATTGAAGAGGTCATGGGCTACGGTATGCTAAGTGCCAACGGGCAAAAGGGCGGCCTGCAAAATGCCGATACCATGCACTTTATTTTTAAAGCTGAAGATGGTCGCATAGCGCGGGTTAGTGGGGCCTATACCGGTCCGGTGCAGCCTGTCACCCGCGATAGCGAAATGAGCTGTATTCTCCGCGGAACGGAAGGCTGTAGCCAGGCGGATTACATGGATCTGCGCTATGCAATAACCGACAAGACAGGCGAAGAGCGTATGTTGACTTGGGAGCATAAACTAAAGCATTATTTCCGCTTTGAAGGCAAAAGCCACCATGCGGGCGAATACCAAAACTACTTGGAATATTTTGGCGATGCCATCCGAAACAATACGCCTGCCTTTCCGGATATGAAAGAAGGAATCGGAACGATTGCGCTCTTGCAGGCCATGGATGAGTCGCTACGGACAGGAAAGCCAGTGCGCCCAAAAGACCTGCTTGAAAAATTTGGTGTCAACCTGTAAGCTATTATGAATAATATCCTTGATAAACTTACGATAGTCGACTACGGCATTGTGATCGTCTACCTGGTTGCGCTATTGGCAATTGGGCTTTTTTCATCGCGCAACCGCGCGGAGGGTGCCGCTCATTTTCTAGCGGGAAAATCATTGAGCTGGTATAGTATAGGATTCAATATGTGGGCCACCAATGTAGGGCCTTCCATGCTACTTGCCTTCGCTACCGTAGGCTACACATCCGGCATTGTAGCGGTGAATTTTGATTGGTACGCTTTCGTCTTTTTGTTCTTGCTGGCGGTCGTCTTTGCGCCCCGCTACATCGCATCGGGCGTGCGAACGCTGCCTGAGTTTATGGGCAAGCGCTTTGGCCCCGATACCCAGACCATCCTAGCCTGGTACTCCCTCGTAAAAATGCTGATCTCTTGGCTTTCGCTTGGTCTATTCGCCGGTGGCTTCTTGGTTCGCCAAATTTTGGGAATCCCGATGTGGCAATCCGTAACGGTACTCGTGGCACTAGCCGGAGTTTTCGCCTATACGGGTGGACTGCGTACCGTGGCTAAAATCAATATCTTCCAGATGATCCTGCTTATCGTGGTTTCTGCTCTGCTTACCTTCCTCGGCCTATCAAAGATTGGTGGCATCGATGGCTTGATCGCGAATACGCCGGATGGATACTGGTCGTTGATCCGGCCGGCGAGCGATCCCGATTATCCTTGGTATGCTATTGCTTTAGGCTATCCTGTGGCCGCTATAGCATTTTTCTGCACCGACCAGGCGATGGTACAATCTGTATTGGGCGCGAAAAATCTTAAGCAAGGCCAATTGGGCGTAAACTTTATTGCCTGGCTCAAGATCTTGTCTCTACCTCTATTTATACTAACAGGCGTTATCTGTTATATTTTGTTTCCAGGCTTGGAAGATCCGTCATTAGCCTACATGACGATGGTCACCAATTTATTCCCTACGGGCTTGAACGGATTGGTCATCGTGGTGCTGATTGCAGTCCTTGTCGGAACCATCGGTTCATCGCTCAATTCATTAAGCACCGTGTTTACAATGGATATTTACCTGAAACATATCAACCCCCAGGCCGATAACCGCACCGTAACGCAAATAGGGCGCTACACCATTATCGTAGGTTGTCTGGCGTCTGTGCTCGTGGCTATCGCCATCGATCAGATCAAAGGTCTCAACCTTTTTGACGTTTTTCAATCTATCTTAGGTTTTATTGCGCCACCTTTGGCTGTAATTTTTCTGTTGGCCGTGCTTTGGAAGCGCACCAATAAAGCTGCGGTAAATACACTCTTAACGTTCGGTGCTGTACTAAGCCTTGGAACAGGCGTGCTCTACCTTTGGGTATTCCCCAAGGATGTGTATAACTTCTGGCCGCATTACCTTATGCTTTCCTTTTACCTCTTCGTCGCACTACTAATTTTAGGGATCGTTATCTCCTTGCTTGTGGGCAAGTCGGAGTTTGAAAAGCAAAACCAAATGGCCTATCGTATTACCATGGAAAGACCAGCCCCAGCCGTTAAATGGGCATGGGGAATTCTGTTTGTGGTCATGGTTTGCCTATATTTATTCTTTAAATAATACACAACAATCAAATTTTGATATCTACCAATCATATGGCAAATAAAATTCAATTAAAGGGCATTACATGGGGACATAGCCGCGGCTTACTGCCTATGTTGGCCACTGCGCAACGCTACGAAGAGCTACACCCAGATGTGGAGATCCTTTGGAAAAAGCGCACCCTCCAGGAATTTGCTGATAAATCTATTGAACAGCTCGCTGCAGAATACGATCTTTTGGTGATTGACCACCCTTGGACAGGACATGCTGCCGCCAAAAAGATTATCGTTCCATTTGACGATCATTTAGACACAGCATACCTCACTGATCAAAAATTGAATAGTGTAGGCCAGTCTTACCCCAGCTACAATTTCGAGGGAAAGCAATGGGCACTTCCTATCGATGCGGCAACCCCCGTTGCCGCAAGCCGGCCAGATCTTTTAGCGTCGCTTGGAGCATCACTTCCTAAAACATTTGCCGATGTATTAGCACTAGCAGACCAAGGACGTGTAGCCTTCTCCTTACTGCCTATCGATGTTTTAATGAGCTTCTATATGTTTTGCTGTTCGTTGGGTGAGGATCCCTGTCAACAGGAAAATGAAGTCATCAGCTCCGCTGTCGGCATAAAGGCGCTACAACATTTTAAATCTTTAGCTGACCGTGTAGATGCAAGGTTTTATCAGAAAAACCCATTTATGGTATTTGAAGATATGGTGAATAATGATGAAATAGCCTACTGTCCGTTTGCCTACGGCTATTCCAACTATGCACGGGAAGGTTATGGGCGTAAGCTATTGCATTTTCACGACTTAGTAATCCTTCAAGGATCGGAGCCGATGACCAGCACCTTGGGTGGTGCCGGATTAGCCATTTCCGCGGGCTGCAAGCATTTAGATATCGCGATGGACTACGCACAGTTTGTTGGCAGTCCAGACGTGCAAGCTACGTTATATGTGGAAAATGGCGGCCAACCCGGACATTTGAAAGCGTGGGAAAGTAGCGAAGTGAACCGACGCACGTCAAATTTCTTTCATGATACCCTACCCACACTACAGCGCGCTTTCTTGCGCCCACGCTATTTTGGCCACATGCATTTTCAGGATCATGCCGGCGATGTGGTTGTTGAATACCTGAAAAATGGGGGCGACGAACAAAGCGTGCTGAATACGCTCAACGATATGTATAAGCAATCACGTTTAATGGAAGAGCATGGATAATAGACCTCTGGAAGGCTTACTGGTATTGGAGTTCGCCCAGTTTATGGCTGCTCCAACGGCAGGCTTACGCTTGGCCGATTTGGGTGCGCGTGTCATTAAAATCGAACGTCCCATCAGCGGAGAAGCCGGTCGACAAATAGCGATCAAAAATATTTTTGTAGACCAGAGTAGCTTGGTCTTCCATACGATTAATCGGAATAAAGAATCTTACGCGGCGGATCTTAAAAGTGAGACCGATCTGGCAACCATTCATGCCCTCATAAAGAAGGCCGATATTATAACGCATAACTTCCGACCGGGCGTGATGGAAAAGATTGGCTTGGATTATGACGCCGTTAGGAAAATCAATCCTTCTATCATCTACGCAACGGTAACGGGCTACGGAGAGGAGGGGCCTTGGGCGAAAAAGCCAGGTCAAGATCTCTTAGTGCAATCTGTATCCGGGCTCACTTGGCTATCGGGCAGTGCGGCGGATAACCCTGTTCCATTTGGCCTAGCCGTGATCGACATGTATTGCGCAACACACTTGACGCAAGGGATCTTGGCAGCACTGCTGAAGCGCTCACGCACAAAAAAAAGTGTATTGGTCGAGGTAAGTTTATTGGAGTCCGCATTGGATATGCAATTCGAAGTTTTGACGACCTATTTTAACGATGGCGGTCAGCTGCCGCAACGTGCCGCAACACGGGGTGGCGGCCATGCTTACCTAAGTGCTCCATATGGCGTCTACAAGACTGCCGAAGGATACCTTGCTTTGGCAATGGGCGATCTGCCTAAGATTGCCGCTGCATTGGGGGTGCCGCCAACAGAATACACAGATCGTTCCACGTGGTTTAAATACAGAGATCTGATTATGCAAACCCTTGGTAGGGAATTGCTGAAGGACACTGCAAAAGGCTGGGAGGAAAAACTCGAAGCAGAAGGGATTTGGTGTGCGAAAGTGAATGACTACCACGCGTTTTTTGCTGCGCAAGGTTTCACCGATGCGCAAATGTTGCAAGATATTGCGTTGCAGGATGGCAGCAGCCTGAAAACCACACGCAGCGTCTACAATATCGATGGGAAATACCTGTTCTCCAACAAGCCAGCACCACGAGTGGGGCAGGATAACGAACAAATTCATGCAGACTACCTAAAACCGTAATATGTTACCACTAGCAGATTTCATTGTCGTAGACTTTAGCCAATTTCTTTCCGGTCCTTTAGCCAGCTTGCGTTTGGCCGATTTAGGTGCGCGGGTGATCAAGATCGAGAAACCTATTACCGGCGATATCTGTCGACAGATGTACACCTCAGATACTATTTTGAACGGCACATCCACCGTATTTCATGCCATTAACAGAAATAAGGAAAGTGTAGCGTTGGATATAAAAGATGATGCCGACAGGGCAGTAATTCGTGATTTAATAGCAAAAGCCGATGTGGTTATGCACAATTTCCGCCCCGGTGTGATGGAAAGGCTGGGCTTTGACTACAGCCAAGTGCGGGAAATCAATCCCAATGTGGTGTATGCTGAAATTTCAGGCTATGGAAAGCAGGGGCCTTGGGCCAAAAAGCCAGGGCAAGATCTTTTGCTGCAATCATTGACCGGCATGACTTGGCTTAGTGGCGATGCTCCACACGGTCCTGTGCCAATGGGGCTATCTATCGTCGACATGTTTGCCGGAATGAATCTTGCTAGCGCCATCCTAGCCTGTTTGTACCGCCGTGCAGTGCAAGACATAGGTGCGCATGTGCAGGTTAGTATGTTAGACTCGGCCGTAGATATTCAATTTGAAGCCGTGACCACCTATTTCCGTGATGGCAAGCAATTGCCGCAACGTACCGAAGTGAGCAATGCGCACGCCTACTTGGCCGCTCCCTATGGCATTTATAAAACAGCAGATGGCTTCCTCGCGCTGGCAATGGGTTCTATTCCTTTCTTATCGAAACTATTAAATTGTCCGGAATTAGCTGGCTTTGCCGATGGCGAACAAGCATTTCAAGAGCGAACAGCAATCAAGGAAATCTTGGCTAAACATCTGGCTACACAGCCTACCGCATTTTGGCTAGCCATTCTCGAGGCCGCTGATATTTGGTGTGCCGATGTACTGAATTGGGATCGATTGACCGCACATGATGGATTTAAGGTTTTAAAAATGATACAGCGCGTCAGCATGGGGGATGGGTTTTCCTATGATACCACCCGATGCCCAATCCGCATTGATGGCGAGCGACTGACGGCAATAAAAGGTTCGCCCGCATTAGGCGAGCATACATACAAAATAAAACAAGAACTCTATGGTTAAGTTACGTTTTGCAGTACGCAAGTTTGATCCGTTTGAGCGGCATTTGGAAGCCTGCTGGGAAGAATATCGGCAATTCGTTGATACAGCAGTCGAAATGGAATTTGTCCCGATGGATCTTGAAGAGCTTTACAGCAGCCTATTCGAAAATAAAGGACTGCACAATGGCGATTGGGATCTCGTTCACCTGAATACAGATTGGCTTGCGGAAGCGCATCAGCACGGAAGCATCCATGCCTTAGATCGCTTCGTAGATGAAAAATTGCCGGAGGGCGGACGAACAGCGTGGGCACCAAGTTTGATGAGTATGCAAACCTTTAATGGCGCGTTGTATGGCCTGCCATTCCACGACGGACCAGAATGCCTTGTCTATCGGAAAGATCTTTTTGAAGCAGAAATAGAAAAGCAACATTTCAGCGAAAAGTACGGTCGTGCGCTTGTAGTACCAACCAATTGGGAAGATTTTTTACAGGTTGCCGAATTTTTTAATAGGCCGCAGGATCAACTTTACGGAAGTGTTTTTGCGGGCTATCCCGATGGACATAATGCCGTGTTTGATTTTTGCTTACAGCTATGGTCGCGCGGCGGAGAGCTGCAAGACGCAGACGGAAAAATAGGGCTAAATCAAGCTCCCGCGATCGAAGCGCTCAATTTTTATCGACATCTTTTTGAGGCGGGAAATGCCTTGCATCCAAAATCATTAACCTACGAATCCGTGCAGGCCGGCGCAGCATTTGCTCGCGGCGAAGTGGCGATGATGGTGAACTGGTTTGGCTTTGCTTCCTGGGCGCAAATAGATAAAGAATCCGCCGTCCGCGGCAATGTCGATGTAGCGGCTATTCCTGCGCAAGAAGGAGTAGAGCCAACGTCATTAAATGTCTATTGGGTGTATGCGTTGCCCACAGGAAGTGCGCACAAAGCACTAGCCTACGATTTCTTAAATTTCGCCGTTTCTGCAGTGCAGGATAAAAACTTAACATTGGCGGGAGGTGTGGGCTGTCGCCGCAGTACTTGGGCCGATGCGGAAATTAATCAGCAGATCCATTTCTACGGGAAGTTAGAATCGTTACATGCGTCCGCGAAAACCCTTCCCCGCCTGGCAAATTGGCCTGCCATAGCGCATATTATTGATGAAATGGTTAATCTCGCTGTTCAAACAGCACGTACGAGCGAAGAACTTTTACAAGAAGCACAAACGAAGATAAATTTATTGACATGATAGATATTCCTTACAAAGCAGTTTTACCGAAAACCATGTTGCCGATCGTTATCATCGGCGCTGGCGGCATTGTCAAAGATGCCCATTTACCTGCCTATAAAAAAGCCGGGTTTCAGGTGTATGGCATCGTTAACCGCACGAAGTCTAAAGCCGAGGCGCTTGCGGAAGAGTTTGGCATACCCCATGTCTTTGATACGGTGCAAGAGGCCGTAGCAGCGGCGCCGGCAAATGCTGTTTACGACATCACCATTATGCCCAGCCAGTTTATGGAAACGTTGGAAGCATTGCCTGATGGCGCTGCCGTATTGATTCAGAAGCCTATGGGCGATTATTTTCCGGAAAGTAAGGCTATTTTGGAGCTTTGTCAACGTAAAAAATTAGTTGCTGCAATTAACTGCCAACTGCGGCAGGCGCCATTTGTAAACGCAGCGCGTTGGCTTATCAAGCAAGGGCATATCGGCGAGGTATACGACATGGAAGTGCGCGTCACGCTTCATACACCTTGGAATTTATTTCCCCATGTCATGGTGCATCCGCGTTTGGAAATATTATACCATAGTGTGCATTATATTGATTTGATCCGGTCATTCTTAGGGAACCCTCTAAGCGTGTATGCAAAAACATTGAAGCACCCTGCAAAAGATTTATCATCAAGTCGTACCACGCTGTTATTTGATTACGGCGATACACTCCACGCCGTGGTAAACACCAATCACGATCACGATTTCGGCCCTGACCATCAAGAAAGCTTTATCAAATGGGAAGGTACAAAGGGGGCGATCAAAGCAAAAATGGGACTGTTAATGGATTACCCGCATGGCGTTCCCGATCAGTTTTCCTATTGCATCAAGTCCGCCAACGGTCAGTATGAATGGATAGACTATCCTATAGAAGGGTCATGGTTTCCCGATGCTTTCATCGGCAGTATGGGTAGCCTGATGCGCTTCAAGCTCGGCGAGATCGATACCTTGCCAGCCGCCGTAGAAGATGTTATTTATACCATGGCTGTCGTTGATGCCGCTTACAGAAGTAGCGCCAACGGAGGCCAAAAATTAGAGATATAGCGTAGTTAAGTGAAGTATAGCATAATATTGTTTATACAATAAGTCATGAAGAGATACAGCTTTGCAAAATCTATATCGACACTTTTAACTTTTTAACCGAGCGCAGCGAGCTCATCGAAGATAATTTTTACTTTTGAATTCTTTTGAATAATCACTTTTTAATTTTGACTTTTCACTTGTTTTGAATTGTAACTTTTCAATTTTTTTTACTTTTTAATTTTGACTTTTTACTTTAAAAACCATGCATTTCGAATCTATATTTTTTGAGGACTATACCTTAACAGACAAACGTGTGACTTTGGGCCGCACCATCACCGAGACTGATTTCGTTGTACACGCGGGTCACACCGGCGATTTTTTTCCACACCATATGGATGCCGAGTGGTGTAAAACACAACCCTTCGGCCAGCGTATAGCGCACGGCACCATGATCTTCGCTATTGGTATTGGGTTGACAGCCTCGGTCATTAATCCCGAAGCTTTTTCTAAAGGTTATGATCGCTTGCGCTTTGTGAAGCCCGTATTTATCGGCGACACCATCCATGCCGAGGTGACGATCTCCGAAAAATCCGATGCTAAAAATCCGGCGTTTGGAACGGTTGTGGAACACGTGGAAATAATTAACCAACAGGGCGAAGTGGTGCTCGTTGCTGACCATATTTTATTGGCAAAACGCAAAGAAGCTGTTTCCTAACGCATTTTAAGCAATATCATATTTCTATGCACATCAATACGAACGAACCCACACATGTCGGTCATCATTCATCGAAGAACTACCTTTTCCCGTTTATACTGGTAGTCTGCTTGTTCTTCTTATGGGGTATGGCACACAACCTCAACGGAGTTCTCATTCCTCATTTAAAAAAAGCCTGTCAATTAGATAATAGCCAATCTGCGCTAGTCGATACCTCGGTGTTCTTTGCCTACTTCGTGATGGCACTACCGGCTGGATATTTATTGCGAAAGTGGGGCTATAAAGCCTCTATCATCGTCGGGCTGCTTGCATTTTCGCTCGGCGCCTTTTTGTTTATCCCAGCCGCAAATATGCGCATGTATGAATTATTCTTACTAGCGCTATTTATCATAGGCTGTGGACTAGCGGTGTTAGAAACTGCCGCAAATCCCTATGCGGCCGTGCTGGGGCCAGCAAGTTCAGCTACACATCGCCTTAATTTGGCAGCATCATTTAATGGGCTAGCAGCCATGATTGCGCCCATTGTCGGAACGATGTTTATTTTATCCGGTAAAAGCTATTCTCCAGAACAGATGGAGGCCATGGGCGAAGCCACGCGCGTTGCCTATCTTGCCGAGGAAGCCTCTTCCGTGAAGCTGCCCTACCTCGTTTTAGGGTTAGTGCTGCTCATTATCGCTATCGTCTTTGTTTTCGTCAAGCTGCCCGAGATAAAAGATTACACCGAATCTGAACCGATGCAAAAAAGCGGACTGTTTGCAGCATTGCGGCATCGACACTTGGCTTATGCCGTAGTTGCCCAGTTTTTCTATGTGGGTGCGCAGGTATGTGTCACCAGTTTCTTCATCCGCATGGCCCAGCAAGGGGCGGGCGTGGATGAAAAGACCGCTGGTTATTACCTCGGCGTGTATGGTCTTTTGTTTATGGCGGGTCGCTTCGTTGGCACCTTTTTACTACGCTACACCACCGCTAGCCGATTGCTATCGCTTTACGCGTTTATCGCTATCTTTTTAGCCGCCGTCGCCATTTTTGGCTCGGGAATGGTCGTGCTTTATGCGCTTGGCGGATTGGGATTCTTTATGTCTATTATGTTTCCAACCATATTCTCGTTAGGCATTGTCGGGCTTGGGAGAGATACCAAGCAGGGATCTTCTTGGCTGATTATGTCTATCGTAGGCGGAGCAATCTTTCCCTTCTTGACTGGAGGAATCATCGACCTTGCGCATGACGATACCCAGGTTGGCTACATCGTTCCCTTGGTATGTTATGCGGTGATTCTGTGGTATGCGCTAAAAGGGTCCAAGCCCAGTCCAATTGTAAAGTTATAGGCTTAAACCGAACTCACGTGATAAGATGGTCATAAATTGGTTATTTTATACCTATATTAAGTTTTAATGGTTCTATAAGTTGTTTGCTAGATTAATTTTATCTCCGACGTTGTTAAAGTATCCAGTGTAGTCCAAAAGTTTTGGATCTATCCAACTAATGACATCATGAACATCATTCAGTATCTGGGAAGCAAAAGAGAAATCAACTGAATTTCCACGAAAGCAGATCGGTTCGTTGTGATAAATCCGGTTTCTGAATTCTCTGATATTTTTGAGCTTCGTAACGACAGCAGACCTGTTGACCGCTGCAGGCTTATTAGGAAATGCTCCCATTATTGAGCCCTGTAGCAGAATATAATGGTGGTTGTCAAACAGTGCGGTCCAAAATCCTAGTGTCTGTTCGGAGACCAATTTTCCTGGGGTAATGGGGTGCGGACGGATTTTCGTTTCGGCTTTGAGGACGCATCCCCGCAAAAAGTAACGCGATGGAGCCAAACTTGGATGGTTCATAAATAAATTCTTCTGTGTAGTTATCCAGTCCTGATCATTGAAATGTAGCGACAATTGGTTATAAAGTGCGTTGCGTAAGAAGATTTCGAATAAGTTCATCACTGGATAGAATGCCTGGGCAACCCTGAGATTAATTTTATAAAGCTTCTATGCCTTTGTCTTAGAATTTCCACACGCCCTCAAAAATCGGTTGAGCCTAGGCTGGGAAACGTATAATTCAAGTCGTGCGTATTTCACAAATAAATTGGTTTAATTAAAAATTTTCGTTAGCTTTGGCATGTTATGCTTAGTCAAGCCTCCTCTTGTCCGCAAGAGCGTAACTAAGTAAAAGCTTTAGCCCTGGTCGTGTCCAGGGTTTTTTGTTTAACTCAATTCTTTTGCGCCCTTTACAAAACTAAAGAATTCCATGGTGGCTAACAAGGTCGTCGAATCTAAAAACAAAGTATTTTAATCTAGAAATCAGACATCAGTGATCCGAATTGTTTGATTACTAAGTAACAAAAAAATTACTTTCTAGGGGGCAGTATGCTCCAGCGCCATAAGTTGGAAAAACACATTTAGCGGGCAACATCAGCCTGGATAGTAGGTGATTACAAGCTTTAAACGCAATAAGGGCTCCTAATGTAATTCAATTTTGGAGGTCAGCTTGCTCCAGTGTATACAATATTCACCTAAGTTTTCCGGGCATATTCATTATAATATTAACGTTTGCACAAGACAACTGTAAGAGGTTTCCACCATAGGTGAGGAAGAACCCATATCTACGGAATATGCAAACGTGTAAATGGAACCGCCTGACCACCTATTTACGATAAGATAAATCACTCAGAAAATTGATCTACACTACCAATACGATCGAAGGATTCGATCGCCACGTTCATGAGGTCAATAAGACCAAAGTGCGTTCACTTCAGATATGATCTTATTGAAACCGGTCTATTTAGCACATATAAACATTAAGAACTAATGGACCATTCCAATAGCTAATTGGGGAACTAGAGCTCAGAGATTAGCAATTTGATGAGGATAGCGACCGAATTACCGCCATGTGGGACGATAATTCAGTCACTGACAAAGTATTTTACACTCCCTCATTATTCTCCTACGGAATACTACATATTAAAACAAATTCAGATCTTATCTTTTCTAAAACAGCATGTTCGTTGCTCCAGCAAACGAACATGCTACCTTTTGTTGTAGATCTTTGCTGCCCTATCCCTCTCTATATCTCCAATTTGCTTAGAGCATGTCAATATCTTATAATAGCTAGAGAAAATATCATAAATACAAAATAAGCATTTCAAGTATGTTTGTAGTTGGTGCCATGCATAAATCAATGAGCCGATTGCGATGCTAAAATAGCTGATAACTTGTGTTAAAGAAACATGCTGCGGGGGGGTAAAATGTCCGGAGTGCCTGCAAGCGTCGACAGCGACTGTTGAATCCAATTTGTGCTTTCTATAACATAGAAAACGAAGTGGTATGAAAAGGTTTTCAAAAGAACCCTGATCATCCGCTTACGCATGCAAATAAAATAGAGGAATGAAAAAACTAATCTTAACCATCGGCTGTGTATTGACCACCGTCTTATTGTTTGCTCAAAATAAAGCGACCTGGATCTGGTATCCGGGAGATTTTGAGGTATGGCTGAGCAATGATATGCAAAATAGACGGACAGAACGGGGCACCTTTTTTCCTCCTTTTTGGAAGATGGATAGCCATTATGTGCTCGTCGAATTTCACAAAGAATTTGATCTACAGCAGGCGGAAGAGATTAAAATCCATGCCGAGGGCAAGTATAACGTCAAGGTAAACGGCAAGATGCTTCCCGGCATGCCAGGCAGCCTAAAGTTGGAGAAAGGAAAGCAAAAAATCAATGTCAAAGTATATAATCAGGCGAAGGTTCCAACACTGTTTGTCGAAGGTAAACAGGTTAATACCGATAAGGATTGGTTAGTGACGTTTGAAGATAAAGAGTGGATCGATGAAACAGGGAAAGCTTCTGATCAATCCGGCACCACCTATGTCAAAGCAGGCTACTGGAATTTTGATCAAGCGTCGCAGCGACCATCAACCTTCAAGCTGCCCACGCGCCACGAGAAATCCGTAGCCAGCACAAAGCAAGGCAAAGGAACGCTGATAGACTTTGGCAAAAATACCTTTGGTTTTTTAACGCTACACCAGTTGAAAGGCAACGGAGAACTAAACATCTACTATGGCGAATCCAAAGAAGAAGCACTCGCTACCGCGACCTGCGAAACGCTGGATATACTTAGTATTAGCCAGCAATCTGCGCAAGATAGCACGCTAGATCTTTCGAAAGCATTCCGGTACGTATACATCGAGCCAAAAGGCAATGTCACATTTGATCAGGTTTCCATGGAGTATGAATATCTTCCGGTAGAAGACCGCGGCGCATTCAAAAGCTCAGATGAGGAGCTGAACAAGATCTGGGAAGTAGCAAAGTATACCATGGAGCTTACTTCCAGAGAATTTTATATCGATGGCATTAAACGCGATCGTTGGATTTGGAGTGGCGATGCCTACCAATCATATGCCATGAACTACTATCTGGGTTTTGATGCAGAAACGGTAAAACGTACCATCTTGGCGCTGCGCGGAAAAGAACCTACCGTGAGCCATATCAATACCATTATGGATTATACCTTTTATTGGTTCTTAAGTATCTACGACTATTATCAGTATACCGGAGATAAAGAATTTATTGCAAGCGTATACCCGCGCATGCAATCGCTGATGCAATTTTGTTTAGATCGCCGTAATGCCGACGGATTGATGGAAGGGTTGTCCGGCGACTGGGTGTTTATCGATTGGGCGGATGGCCTGAGCAAACAAGGCGAAGTAAGTTTTGAGCAGTTGCTACTGTGCCGTAGCTTAGAGACCATGGCACTCTGCGCAGAACTGCTGGATGAGTCAGCTGATAAAGCGCAGTACGCGAAAGAAGCGGCACAGCTGAAAGGAAAAATCTTTGACTATTATTGGAACGAACAAAAAGGTGCCTTCGCGCACAGTAGGGTTGCAGGTAAGCAGACAGATCAGGTAACACGCTACACCAATATGTTCGCGATTTTCTTTGACTACCTTTCTGCCAATCAGCAAAAGGCGGTGAAAGACAAAGTTTTATTAAACGATGCTATCCAAAAAATCATGACACCTTATATGCGCTACTACGAGTTGGAAGCACTGTGTGCGCTCGGTGAGAAAGATTACGTGATGAGCGAAATGAAAAGTTACTGGGGAGGGATGTTGAAGCTCGGTGCAACAACTTTTTGGGAAGAATATAATCCCGACAAGAAGGGAGCCGAGCATTACGCCATGTATGGACGCGAGTTTGGAAAAAGCCTCTGCCACTCTTGGGGAGCCAGTCCGATCTACCTCTTAGGAAAATACTATCTGGGCGTAGAGCCTACCGCCGCCGGTTACGAGCGGTATACCATTAATCCCTACCTCGCGTCACTACAGTGGATGGAAGGAAAAGTACCGACACCAGCCGGGGAAATAGAACTGGCCGTGTCCAAGAAAAAGATAACGGTGAAATCACCTATCGGAAAGGGCACGCTACAGCTGAAGAGCAAAGTTACCCCGCGTTGCAAGCAAGGGAAAGTGGTAAAGACCGGGAAAGATCAGTACAGCATTGAGTTGAAAAAAGATACTACTTATGAAGTGCATTATGAGGCGTAAGGTATACAATTGTTTGACGATAGCGCTCAGCCTATTTTTCGCCAACTCGTTTGTACAAGCGCAAACAGTGGATGGAAAGCCCGCGGTTATCCCGCCGGTGCCGGATGGTAAAATTGCTTCAGCTTGGGAAAACCCCATGATTACGTCCATCAACCGCGATCCGGCGCGCGCCACAGCCTATTCGTATGCAACGGTAGAGGCAGCGTTAAAAAATGACCGCCAAAGTAACGACCGCTTACTCTTTTTAAATGGCGAATGGGATTTTAAATTTGTTTACAAGCCGGCCGACGCGCCCAAGGATTTCCATCTTGCCGACGTGAAAGGCTGGGATAAAATACAGGTACCCTCCAATTGGGAGATGAAAGGCTACGATATTCCGATCTATCGATCGGCGGTTTACCCGTTCCAGCCAATAGATCCGCCGCGTATCCCAACAGATTACAACGCTGTAGGTTCCTACCAGCGCAGTTTTGACCTGCCCAAAGCTTGGGACGGGATGAATGTCACATTACATTTCGGAGGGGTTATTTCCGCTTATCACCTGTGGGTGAACGATACCTATGTAGGCTATGCGGAAGATTCCTGCTTGCCGTCCGAATTCAATGTTACGCCGTACCTCAAGTCGGGTAAAAACCGAATCTCTTTGCAGGTTATCCGCTGGAGCGATGCGTCCTACCTTGAAGATCAAGATCATTGGCGCATGAGCGGGATACATCGTGAAGTGTTTCTGATGGCTGAACCGAAAGTGCGGATTGCTGATTTTCATTGGCAAGCGAAGCTCGATGAAAATCACCATGATGCGACATTCTCGTTGCGTCCTAAAATAGATAACTTCTCTGGCGATAGTATAAGTGGCTATGTCGTGAAGGCGCAGCTTTATGACGCCGCTGGTAAGCCGACCCTGAAAGACGACTTCCAGAAAGATGCCGATCAGATCTTCAATGAGATTTATCCTCGACTAGACAATGTAAAATTTGGTCTGTTAGAAACAGCGATTTCGAACCCTAAAAAATGGTCAACTGAAGATCCGAATCTTTACACACTGGTTATTAGCTTATACGATAAAGAAAAGAACCTTTTAGAAGCCAAAAGTTGTCAGGTTGGATTTCGCGATATTGTCTTTTCACCAACCAATGGGAAATTGCTGATCAATGGCAAAGAAACCTACCTCTACGGCGTGAATAGGCATGATCACCATCCCAAGCGTGGAAAAGCATTGACACGCGAAGATATGGAAGCAGATATTAGACAAATCAAGCAATTTAACTTCAACGCCATCCGTACCTCACATTACCCCAATGATCCATACATCTATGAACTATGCGATCGCTATGGGCTAATGGTGATGGATGAAGCGAATTTGGAAACGCACGGTTTGGGCGGTAAATTAATGAATGATCCGGTATGGCTTGCCGCGCATATGGAGCGTGTAACGCGCATGCTTGAGCGCGACAAAAATCATCCGTCCATCGTCATCTGGTCGTTGGGCAATGAATCGGGCCGCGGCCCGACAACGGCCGCTATGGCAGCTTGGATCCACGATTTCGATATCACCCGCCCCGTGCACTACGAGCCAGCAATGGGTAGCCACCAACTGCCTGGCTATATCGATCCTTCGGATCCGCGCTACCCAAAATCTAACGATCACTCCCACCGGACTCAAAACATAAAAGACCAATACTATGTAGATATGGTATCGCGTTTCTACCCCGGAATATTTACACCGGAGCTGCTCCTTAACCAGCAAAATGGTGATAAAAGACCTATTCTTTTTGTCGAATATTCACATTCCATGGGAAACTCGACCGGAAACATTAAAGATTTTTGGGATATCTTTCGTGCGTATCCCCGATTAATTGGTGGCTTTATTTGGGATTACAAAGATCAGGCATTGATCCGCAAAGATAGTGTGTATGGTGAAGTCTTGGCCTACGGTGGCGATTTTGGTGAGAAAATTCACAACGGAGCCTTCAGCTTAAACGGTATTGTTGACGCATGGAACACACCCAAGGCAGCCATGTGGGAAAACAAACGGATCTACCAAGCTGCCGAAGTGACGTTGCTCGATACGTCGAACGCAGGTGTACGCATAACAAACCGATCGAGCTTGTTAAACCTTAACCATTACCAAGCAATGCTGCTTATTCGCGAAAATGGAGAAATCATTCGGGAAGTTAGTTTGCCGGCAATCGATGTGGCGGCGGGCGATTCGGTGGAGCTTTCACTCTTGCGTCATATTCCCATAAAAAGAAACAGTGGAAAAGACTACCAGCTTGATCTGCAACTTCGGCTGAAGCAAGAAGAAGCCTGGGCACCTAAAGGTTTTGTGGTATCATCGTCTCAGTTGCGCTGGCAAGAAGTGGATGGCTGGCACCTCACCAAGCTAGATAAACCGAAGACAATGGATTTGCAGGAGCAAGATAGCGTATACCTCGTCGTAGGAAAAGATTTTACAGCGACATTCAACAAAAAATCAGGCGCACTGACGCAGATGTTATATAAGAACGAGAACATTGTTAATAAAGCGTTGTTGCCTAACTTTACTCGACCAGCAACCGATAATGAACGCCGCGGATGGAAGCCTCAGGTGAAACTGAAATATTGGTACAACGATGTGGCACTGCAACATACGACGGCAGAAAAGCATGCCGATAGCATCACCGTAGAGAGCAACTACAGCTTGCCGGGGGATTCTGCTCAGGTAAACATACGCTATACTGTACACAGCGACGCGATAATAACCGTTGATTATCACCTACAAGCCAACCATCCGTTACCTAACATACCGAAAGTCGGTATGCAGTTGGGTGTTAATCCTACATTCGAACAAATTCAATACTATGGATTGGGCGATATGGAAAACTATCCGGATAGAGCCTACGGTTTTGACTTGGGCGTGTACAGTAGTACCCTCGAAGACTTTATGCAACCTTACCTATATCCGCAGGAAAATGGCAACCGTATGGAGGTGCGTTGGTTCCGTTTACAGAATAAAAAGTATGGTTTGCTCGTAGAAGGCAAGCAACCGCTACAAATGGGCGCTTGGCCATTCTCACAAAAACAGATCAGCCAAACAAAGCACTGGTATAAGCTAAAAAAAGAGAACAGCATTACCTTAAATATCGATCTTTTACAAATGGGTGTAGGTGGCAATGACACCTGGACAGATGTGTCGCAGCCTTTGGAGAAATACCAAATTCCAGCAAAAGAGTATCGTTATTCATTCCGCTTGAAACCGTTTGAAGTGGGCAAAAAGTGAGTTATTGATGAAGATAAAAAGCTATATACTATGTTGTGTGATGCTGTGTGTCTTGACACTTCGCGCACAGATAAAGGGTATTCCCGCTTCGCTACTAGCGCTAGATGAGCAATCCTATGAACAAGCAAAGCCTTGGGTGGTCTGGTATTTTATGCACGCCAGCTATTCCAAGGAAGGAATCACTGCTGATTTGCAGGCCATGGCGGCTAACAATATTGCGGGAGCCTACTTCACACCCATCAAAGCAAAGACAAATCCGCCTTTGTTTGAGCCCGCTTCCGAAACCTTAACGCCCGAATGGTGGGAAATGTTCCGCCACATCGTGTCTGAAGCAAAGAAGTATAATATCAAGATCGCCATGTTTCCTAATGACGGTTTTGCGACCGCCGGAGGGCCGTGGATAACACCGGAAAAATCTATGCAGAAAGTTGTTGCTGCCGATACCGTTGTTTCATCCAACGGGAAGAAAAAACTCCGCGTGAAGCTGCCACAGCCCGAGCGCAACGAAGGCTATTATGAAGATATTCAGCTCTACGCTATTGCGCAGCCGCAAACCTATAAAAATAGTTTCACACACCCACCAAGGGTAAGCAGCAGCTATGACGAAGATCTGCAGCGTTTAGTTAGCAAAGGCAACGACAAACATTTTGCTACTTCTCAACCTGGCTGGATACAGTATGAATTCAGAGAGCCCTTTGCCGCCAATGCATTGAAAATCGAATGGAAAGCATCTAATTATCAGGCGAATCGTTTACAAATACTTATCAGTGACGATGGAAAAAGCTTTCGACAACTAGTACAGCTGCAGGCGCCACGTATGGGATGGCTCGACTGGGATAACGGCGTCACGCATACACTTCCCCATACGAAAGCAAAGTTTTACCGCTTTGTTTACGATCCGAAAGGATCCGAGCCGGGCGCAGAAGATTTGGATGTCGCGAAGTGGAAGCCGTCTTTGAAATTACTGGGAATTACGCTTTTTGAAGAAGCAAAGATAAATCAAATAGAAAGTAAAACCGCTGAAATATGGCGCGTTTCCTTACCAACCGCGCGGACAGATATTCCCGATAAAAACATCATTCATCAGCAAGATATTCGCGTATTGAATGCCCCATCAAAATCTGGGATGATTGATCTGGATCTGCCAAAAGGAACATGGAAAATTTTACGTATCGGACATACCAGTACTGGTCATAAGAATGAGACAGCTGGTGCAGCAAAAGGATTGGAATGCGATAAGCTCGATGCAGAGGTGGTGGCGTTCCAATTTGAACAATGGTATGGCAAAGCCAAGAAAGCCGTCGAACCTAATTTATCGAAGAAGGTACTTACCGTATTCCATATTGATTCTTGGGAGTCTGGCAGTCAAAACTGGACGAGTCGTATGGCCGAAGAGTTTCAAAAGCGTCGTGGCTACTCGCTCGATAAATACATGCCGGTACTGGCTGGCTACGTTCTACATAGTGCGGAGGCCTCAGAGTCGTTTCTACACGATTACCGCGAGACAATTGCAGAACTTTTGCTGGAAAAAGGTTTCAAAACCTTAAAGCAGATGTGTGACAAATATGGGGTTGAATTTACGGCCGAAACAACTGCTCCTGTTATGGCGAGTGACGGTCTATCACACTTTAGCCTTACCGATCGAACGATGGGTGAGTTTTGGTTCAGAAGCCCATCACATGACAAGCCCAATGATGTGCTGGATGCCGTATCAGGCGCACACATCTATGGAAAAAATGTCGTTATGTCAGAAGCATTCACGCAGATTCGTATGGAATGGGACGAACATCCACGGCTATTAAAACCTGTACAAGATTTAAACTATGCTTTGGGCGTAAACAATTTGGCGTACCATGTCTATGTGCATAATCCGTGGATGGACCGCAAGCCAGGAATGACATTGGACGGCATCGGTACCTATTTTCAACGTGATCAAATCTGGTGGAAACCAGGGAAAGCCTGGGTGGATTATGCCATTCGCACACAGCAATTGCTTCAGCAAGGGAAACCCGTAAAGGATGTTGCGGTATTTATTGGCGAGGAAGTGCCTCGACGTGCAATCCTTCCTGATAGACTCGTAGGTGTATTGCCGGGCATCATTGGCGCCGATCGGGTTGCGCGTACTGCTGAAAAGCTGGCAAACGAAGGGCAGCCGTTACAAAAAATAGCTAGCGTAAGTACTTCTGCAAATATGTATAGCACGATGGATTGGATTGATCCCCTGCGCGGTTATGCCTACGACTCTTTCAATCCGCATGCGCTGTTAGCATATGCGAAGGTGAGGGACGGCGCCGTGCAGTTTGCGGACCATATAGCCTACAAAATATTGGTTGTGCCGGGAAAACACTTGTTAAATCCAAACCCAGAGGCCAGCTCACTGGCTGTGCTGTCTAAATTCGCATCTTTGATCGATGAGGGGGCAACCATTCTATTCGAAACAAAACCAACGAAATCAATTGGCCATCTTTCATCAAGCGATTCATCGGCCTTTCAAGCGCTCCTAAACCAATTATTTAACGGCATGACGAACGAAAACGGTATGCTGACTAAAACAATTGGTAAAGGAAAAATCCACCTCGGTGCATATAAAGCAGCCGACTTTAGCGGATTGGGGATAGCGGAAGACTTAATTATTGACAACAAAAAAACAACGAGCATCGCATGGAATCACCGTCGTTTCGCCGGAACAGATAGCTATTTTTTAAGCAATCAGGACAGTGTCTCGCGCAAAGCAGTGCTTTCTTTCCGAGCCGATGCGTCCTATGTCTACCTGTACGACGCTGTGAATGATAGGCTAAATGCAATTCCAGCACAACGGAAAGGGCAACGCACGGAGGCAACAGTGGATTTCGCACCTCATCAAGCGCTTTTTGTATTATTGAGCGAGGCAGATGTGCGTTTGCCCAAATGGAAAATACAGCGAACAGAAACGGTAAAAGGGGACTGGACATTACAACTGGAAGGGCAGGAAGACAACAAAATAAATCAGAAAACGCCAGCTTTTTGGACGGAGTCCACAAAAGATGAGGTACGCTATCATGCAGGAAAGGGCACATACGCCCTTAATTTTACGCAGACGGGTGGCGTGAATGGGCAACGTGTCAAACTTCAACTCGATGATGTGGAAGGAATGGCGGAGGTTGTATTGAATGGAAAACCTGTGGGCGTCATCTGGGCGAAACCCTATGAAATTGATGTGACTGATTTCATCCAAAACGGTAATAATCGATTGGAAATTAGTGTCTACCACACTTGGGGAAACCGTTTTGGCTACGAAGCTAGCGGTAAGGCCAAAGAAAAAATAATGCAAACGACTGCAACACCTAAATTCTTGAAGCCGCTGCAACCTGCTGGCTTGTCCGGCAATGTGGCGTTGCTGTGGTACAAAGAGATACAGGAGCACAATAATAAAAACTTAAAGGCGAGGGATAAACGATGATGATGAATAGAAAAATATACGGCGTAGGCTTGGCATTCCTATGTTTATGTACGGGGATGTCAGCGCAAGAGAAGGCAATAACCAATACAAGTGCTAGCCCATTTGCTGTGCAAAAAGCCGTTGATATGGGTGATGTGTCGTGGACGAACGGCTTTTGGGCCGACCGCACAGCGACTTGCTATCAGCAAATGGTACCAAACCTGTGGGATATGTATACCCGCGCGGACATCAGCCATGCTTACCGAAATTTTGAGATAGCGGCCGGACTGGAACAAGGAGAGCACAAAGGGCCATCTTTTCATGACGGCGACTTTTATAAAACGCTGGAGGCGGTTTGCGCGCTCTACGCACAGACGAAAGATAAAAAGCTTTTGCAGATGATCGATCAAGTCATCCCGGTTATCGCCAAAGCGCAGCGTGCGGATGGCTATATCTATACTAAAGCAACGATAGACCAGCGTAATGCCGGTGAGAACATCGAATTTCAGGATAGATTAAGTTTTGAATCGTACAACATCGGCCACTTGATGACTGCTGGCTGTATTCATTATCGTGTCACCGGCCAACGTGATTTGTTGGATATCGCGATAAAGGCCGCCGATTACCTGTATGGATTCTATAAAAAATCAAACCCTACGTTAGCGCGCAATGCCATCTGCCCGTCGCATTATATGGGTACGGTTGAACTTTATCGTACAACTAAGGAACCGAAGTACTTGGAGCTTGCAAAGCATCTCGTAGATATCAAAGGCGAGATCGAGGATGGTACCGATGACAACCAAGACCGGATTCCCTTTAGGAAACAAAACAAGGCAATGGGACATGCCGTACGCGCTAGCTACCTCTATGCGGGTGTAGCAGACCTTTGTGCCGAGCTGCAGGATACCACACTAAGTAACCGCCTGTTTGCCATATGGGAAGATGTCGTAAAGCACAAGATGTATATCACCGGTGGACTTGGTGCGCTTTATGATGGTACATCGCCGGATGGTACTTCATACGACCCGAAGGATGTGCAAAAGATACATCAAGCTTTCGGTCGGGATTATCAGTTGCCCAACCTAACTGCACACAATGAAACCTGTGCCAACATCGGTAACATGTTGTGGAATTGGCGGATGACGAATTTTACAGGCGATGCCAAATATATAGATGTTTTAGAACTCGCACTTTACAACTCCGTATTATCAGGAATCAGCTTAGACGGTGACAAGTTCTTATACACCAACCCGCTCAGCTATTCTACAGATTTACCCTTCCAGCAACGCTGGTCGAAAAAGCGCGTGCCTTATATTGCACTTTCCAACTGCTGCCCGCCTAATGTCGTGCGTACAATAGCCGAGGTCGCTAACTACGCCTACGGACTATCCGACAATGCTGTTTGGGTGAATCTATATGGCGGAAATATATTGAATACAAACTTTAACGGAAAGTCCATCAAGATCAAACAAGAATCAAATTATCCCTGGGATGGCGATGCGCTATTTACGCTGGAAGATATTCCACGCGACTATGCGCTTAAGTTCCGTATTCCGGGCTGGTCGTCCAATGCCGAAATATCCCTGAACAACAAAAAGGTAAATTTTGTGATGGATAAAGGCTACGCTGTCATTAGCGGTGCTTTGAAAAAAGGCGATCGCATCCGCGTACATCTTCCTATGGAAGTAGAGTTTATGGAGGCAAACCCGTTGGTGGAAGAAACACGTAATCAGATCGCTGTTAAACGCGGCCCCGTCGTTTATTGCTTAGAGCAAGCTGATGTTGCTAATGAAAAAGATCTTTTCGCACTGAAAATCAAGACCGCTGAACGTTTTGAACCGGTTCATGATGCTGTGTTGGGTCAGGATCTCGTTTTTTTGGAGGGGAAGGCCTACACCGATGATAAAAGCGAATGGAATAGCCTATACCGGAAAATATCGAAGGATGATAAAAAAGAGGTATCCGTAAGACTTATTCCTTATTTTGCATGGGGCAACCGTGAATTTGGTGATATGTCGGTGTGGCTTCCGGCATTTTAGTCCAGCCAGTTTTTTTAAATATTGATTTGCTATCCGTGAAAAATTTAGTTTTCATTCTATTTCTCTGCTGCTCGGTATCCATCAAGGCCGAGGTTCGTCTTTCTGCCATCTTTACAGATGGAATGGTGTTGCAGCAAGGGAAAAGTGTCCCCATTTGGGGTTGGGCAAAACCCTCGTCGCAGGTAGAGGTTCGCACCTCTTGGGATGGGAAGTCCTATTCCGTTCGTTCAAATAGTGAAGGCGCTTGGCGCTTGGATATACGGACGGCGAAGGCCGGCGGCCCTTACACTATACGCGTGAAGGAACGCAATAGCATCACGCTGCAAGATGTTTGGCTGGGTGAAGTGTGGCTTTGCTCAGGACAATCGAATATGGAGATGCCCATGAAAGGATATCCGGCGCAGCCTATCGCGGGAAGTACAGAGGCAATATTGGACAGTGAAGACAAGTTGCTTCGCTTTTATACCGTGCCAAGAAACCCTTTGCTTAAGCCCGCTTCGGATAGCAAGCCTAGCAGCTGGAAAACCGCCAGCCCGGCAACAGTAGCCAATTTCAGTGCAACGGCCTATTTTTTCGGAAAGCGCTTACGGAAGCAACTGAACGTGCCAGTTGGCCTAATCCATAGCAGCTATGGTGGTTCCAACGTTGAAGCGTGGATGGATGCCGCTTGGTTAGCCGATCAGCAAAATATTGTTATCCCAAGTAGTGCCGAAGGCCTTAAAGATAAAAACAGAGTACCCACGATGCTATACAATGGCATGATACATCCTATCGTAGGCTATGGCATTAAAGGCATCATCTGGTATCAGGGAGAATCTAATTATGAACGCGCGGCAAGCTACGAGCTGCTTTTTCCCAGAATGGTGGAAGAATATCGGAAGCTCTGGGGCGACGCACAGTTACCCTTTTATTTTACGCAAATAGCTCCCTTTAACTACGCATCCTTACCGCCGTTCCATGTGGAAGACCGGTATAATTCGGCTTACCTGCGCGACGCACAGCGAAAGTCTTTGGATAAGCTTTCCCACAGCGGCATGGCCGTGACCATGGACTTAGGCGAAGAAAATTGCATACACCCGGCAAGAAAGAAAGAGGGCGGCGACCGTTTAGCGTTGCTGGCACTCGGCGGAAGCTATGGTTTTGACGCAATTGCCTACCGCAGCCCGGTCTATGACAGCATAGCGGTACAGGGAAGCACCGTACAGGTTTATTTTAGAGATGCACCATTGGGACTTACCGCTTTTGGAAAGGAGATAAAAACCTTGGAAATAGCTGGTGAAAATAAGGTGTTTGTTCCCGCTACAGCCGTGATTCAGGGAAAAACATTGTTGGTCTCTTCACCGAGCGTTGCAAAACCTGTTGCTGTACGCTATGCCTTTAAAGATTTTATTATTGGCGATTTGTTTGGTGTAAACGGACTTCCGGTAAGTTCATTCCGTACAGACGACTGGTAAAGGAATACAACTATGACATTTAACAATCTTTTCCTCGCTCTCATTTGCGTTTTTTGCCAAGCTACATCCTCGATGGCGCAATCTTTCTCTTGGAAAGATTATAATATCCTGTGGACAAGCCCCAGTAAGAATGCGGCTGAATCCATGCCCGTCGGTGGGGGCGATATTGGTTTAAACGTATGGGTGGAAAACGGCGATGTTTTCTTCTACTTAGGTAAGAGTGGCGCTTTCGACGAAAACAATATGTTGTTAAAATTAGGCCGTGTCAGACTCAAGCTTGCCCCAAACCCATTCGAGGGCGACAACTTTCGGCAAGAGTTGAAGCTCCAAGAGGGACATGTAGTTATCCAAGGCCAAGGAAACGGTGTAAAAGCAGAATTGAACCTTTGGGTAGATGTACATGCACCCAATGTCCATGTAGAACTTGTGGCCGACAAAAGGGTGACGATGGAAGCCATTTACGAGAACTGGCGCTATAAGGACCTATTTCCTAAAAAGAAGGAAAACAATGCAAACTCATGGAAATGGGCGCCGCCTGTTCCCGTTGTAACGCACCATGATAGTATAAAAGTATTAGACAATACTATCGTGTTTTACCACCAAAATCGAGATACAACTGCCTTTGATATAGTGGTCAAACAGCAGCAGCTAGACGCTGTCAAAGATTCTCTTTTTAACCCGCTGAAACATTTGATTTCGGGCGGCATGATGCAGGGTCAAGCGATGGTCTTTGCCGGCGAAAAGCAGGGGCGCTACATGGACACCGATTACAAAGGCTGGTCGCTGAAGAGCAAAAGCCCAGCGCGGACACATCGCTTGCAAGTGACGCTGTTGGCCAAACAAAGTCCGACTCTTGCGAAGTGGACAGCCGACCTAAAAAAATCGGCAACGCCAGATCGAACCTACACCGCCGCTCGCGAAAAAACGCAAAGCTGGTGGAAGGAGTTTTGGTCGCGCAGTTATATTGCCATACATCCTGCAGCAAAGAACACGGCAGACCCAGCTTGGCAGGTTGGGAGAAACTACCAATTATTTCGCTACATGCTTGCTTGCAATGCTTATGGCGAATACCCTACGAAATTTAACGGCGGTCTTCTTACCTATGATCCATCTGCGGTAGACAGCAGCTTCACCTTTACCCCAGATTTCCGAAATTGGGGCGGGGGAACCCACACCGCGCAAAACCAGCGACTGGTATATTGGCCGATGCTAAAAAGTGGAGATTTTGATATGATGGCGTCGCAGTTTAAGTTTTACCAGCGCTTACTTCGTAATGCGGAGTGGCGATCCAAAGTTTACTGGGGACACGCCGGTGCAAGTTTTACCGAACAGTTGGAAAACTTTGGACTACCCAATCCTGCAGAGTATAGTTGGAAACGACCTAAAGATTATGATCCAGGATTGGAATATAATGCGTGGCTGGAGTATCAGTGGGATACGGTACTGGAGTTTTGTATGATGATACTAGAAACCCGTAATTATGGTGGTCAGTCGATTAAAGACTACCTACCATTTGTAGAAAGCTGCATCCGTTTCTTTGATGAGCATTATCAATACCGCGCGCGCGAGCGCGGCGCCAAAGTACTGGACCAAGAAGGCCATCTCGTCTTTTACCCCGGATCATCAGCAGAGACCTATAAGATGGCTTACAATGCGTCGACCACAATAGCAGCCCTGCAGCAAGTGACCAAGCGGTTGCTGCTGCTGCCCGATCAACAGTTGGATACTACGCAACGTGCTTATTTTAAAACTTTCTTAGCGAAGATTCCGCCATTGCCTACACGAGCGCTGGATGGAAAGAAAATGCTAGCGCCAGCACAGGTTTGGGCGCGCCTGAATAACACGGAATCGCCGCAGTTGTATCCGGTATTTCCCTGGGGGATATATGGGGTTGGCTTGCCGGATATCGATGTTGCGAAAAATACGTATTGGCATGATCCTGATGTACAAAAGTTCAGAAGCCACGTGGGCTGGAAGCAGGATAATATCTTTGCTGCTCGCCTTGGGCTGACAGGAGAAGCTAAACGGTTAACTTTGTTGAAACTAGGCAATGCTGACCGTCGCTTTCCCACGTTTTGGGGGCCGGGATTTGATTGGGTGCCCGACCATAATTGGGGCGGGTCAGGTATGATAGGTCTGCAGGACATGCTGCTACAGACGGTGGAAGACCAAATTCTATTATTCCCTGCATGGCCCAAAGAATGGGATGTAGATTTTAAGCTGCATGCTAGCCAGCAAACTACCGTGAGCGGTAAGCTACGCAACGGAAAGCTGATAAATCTACAGGTGCTGCCCATCGAACGTGAGAAAGATGTCGTCAATTTAATCGAGCAACAAAGGTAAAAAGAGATGTTGATTTTGCCGAAAAGGGTAAAAGGTGTTAGCATGACAGTGCATAACAGTTTTACCCATTTTTCATTTTATCTTGGAGCATCAATATGAATCTATCTTATTTTAATACATAATTTATGAATGCATTAGCGGGAGTTATATTCCACTTTATTGGAGGTCTTGCATCGGGGAGCTTTTATGTACCTTACAAAAAGGTGAAAGGATGGTCGTGGGAGGCTATGTGGATCTTGGGAGGGCTATTTTCCTGGATTATCGTACCGCCAATCGCAGCTTATCTCACCATCCCGAATTTCGTTGATATCATTCGTGAATCGAGTGCGTCAACCCTCGGTTATACCTATCTGTTTGGATTGCTGTGGGGTATCGGAGGATTGACATACGGCTTGGGCGTTCGTTACCTAGGGGTATCTTTGGGAAGCAGCGTGATCTTAGGCTTAAGTATGGTGTTTGGTTCCTTGATGCCAGCGATCTACTACTTCTTTAACGAAACAGTTGGTAAACAAGGTATAGACTATTTTTTGAGTACAGATGCGGGACGTTGTGTGTTGGTAGGGCTATTGGTTTGTGTTCTTGGGATCTACCTCTGTGGGCGCGCCGGTATGTTGAAAGAAAAGAGCTTGGCGAGCCTATCCGCCGAAACGAAGTCCGATTTTAATTTCGGTATCGGTATTGCCGTAGCCATCGTGTCGGGCGTGCTCAGTGCCTGTTTCAATTTCGGTATCGAAGCCGGTAAGCCGATGGCGGATGTAGCGAATGAACTTTGGAAAGCCGCAAATCCTAATCAGGGCGAGTTTCTTTACCAAAACAATGTGACGTATATCGTGATCTTGTGGGGTGGTTTCACGACAAATGTCATCTGGTGTCTATACCTGTTTACCAAGAATAAAACATTTTCAGATTATAAAAACTCATCGGCTCCGCTTGGCAAGAATTTATTGCTCTGTGCATTGGGCGGGACGACCTGGTATTTACAGTTTTTCTTCTATGGCATGGGCGAAAGCCGTTTGGGAAATGGTGCCAGTTCTTGGATACTGCACATGGCCTTTATTATCTTGATCTCCAATGCATGGGGAGTTATTTTAAAAGAATGGAAGGGCGTTAACAAATCGACGTACTCGTCGATCGTCGCTGGTATTGTGACGATTATCCTTTCCATCTGTATCGTTGGATTTGCAAAAACATTAGAATAGTACACATAAAAATTTTGAATCGTGAAAGAATATAAACACGTAAACTACTTGTGGGATGATGCCAAAGCGAAATCTCTTGAAGGAGATGAAGTTGCTTTATTGTTATATCGTTCCAATCTATTGGGATCAGACTTAAGGATTACAAATTATGGTGGCGGAAATACGTCCTGTAAGCTAATGGATAAAGACCCTTTGACGGGTGAGGAAGTGGAGGTGATGTGGATCAAAGGTTCAGGAGGAGATATCGGTACGTTGAAGAAATCGGGACTAGCGGCATTGTACGTTGAGCGTTTGCGTAATCTCGAGAAAGTCTATCGCGGTATTGAGCACGAGGATGAAATGGTGGAATTGTTCAACCATTGTATCTTCGATTTGGCGTCGAAGGCGCCATCGATCGACACGCCGCTTCACGGGTTCCTTCCCTTTGCACATATCGATCACCTGCATCCCGATGCTGCTATCGCCATCGCTGCGGCAAAAGATGGTAAAAAGATCACACAAGAGCTTTTCAATGGGCAAATAGGATGGGTGGAATGGCAAAAGCCAGGATTTGATCTTGGTCTGCAACTACGCGCTTGTTTGGAGGAAAATCCGGGAATCCGTGGTATTATGCTCGGTTCGCACGGTTTGTTTACATGGGGAGATACCGCTTACGAAAGCTATGTAAACTCCTTGGATGTTATTGAAGCCTGTGCAGAATATCTAGAGCAGAACTATGGAAAGAATAGACCTGTTTTTGGAGGACAAAAGGTGGAAAGCCTACCTGCAGAAGAGCGAAAAGAACAAGCAGCGAAGTTAGCGCCTATTCTTCGTGGTTTCTGCTCGAGCGAACGCCACATGATTGGTCATTTTACGGATGATGAGAAGGTATTAGAGTATATCAACTCCCATGATTTGGAACGTCTTGCTCCATTGGGAACGAGCTGCCCCGATCACTTTCTGCGCACGAAAATTCAGCCGCTCGTCCTCAATTTGGATAAAGCTGCAGACCTTAGCGATGTGGAAGTTGTAAAAGCGCAGTTAGCGCCATTGTTTGATGATTACCGTGCGATGTACACCGAGTATTACGAGACATGCAAACATGAGAACAGTCCGGCTATCCGCGACCGCAATCCGGTGATCATCTTGTATCCGGGTGTAGGGATGTTTGCGTTTGCAAAAGATAAGCAGACAACTCGTGTTGCCGCAGAGTTTTATATTAATGCCATCAACGTGATGAAAGGCTCGGAGGCGGTGAGTGAATACACGTCCTTACCTCGCCAAGAAGCATTCAACATTGAATACTGGTTGTTGGAAGAGGCTAAGCTGCAACGTATGCCGAAGCCAAAACCTTTGTCAGGTAAGATAGCCTTAGTGACAGGTAGCGCAGGTGGTATTGGTAAAGCTATTGCTAAGAAATTTGCGAATGAAGGAGCTGTCATCGTTTTAAATGATATGAATGCAGAACGTCTTGCTGGTGCAGAAGAAGAATTTATTGGTTTGTTCGGCAAAGATGCGGTAACCACGGCTGAGCTGGATGTAACCAATCAAGAACAGATTGAACAAGCACTTAAAAAAGCAGCATTGGCTTTTGGTGGTGTAGATATTATTGTCAATAATGCGGGGTTATCCATCTCCAAAACTATTGAGGACCACACCCAAAAAGACTGGGATTTGCTATACAATGTTTTAGTGAAGGGTCAGTTTTTGGTTACGCAAGCTGCTACACATGTGTTGAAAGCGCAGGCCGTTGGTGGTGATGTGGTGAATATCGTTAGTAAGAATGCTTTAGTAAGCGGACCTAACAATGCCGGCTATGGTAGTGCTAAAGCGGCCCAACTGCACTTAAGTCGTTTGAATGCTGCTGAACTTGGAGCGGTTGGTGTACGCGTAAACGTGGTCAACCCCGATGCTGTAATCTCCGATAGTAATATTTGGGCTGGTGGCTGGGCCGAAGGCCGTGCAAAAGCCTATGGTGTTACCGTAGAGGAATTGCCTGCGTATTATGCAAAACGTACGCTATTGAATCAGATCATTTTGCCTGATGATATCGCAAATGCTTGCTTCACTTTCGTAGGTGGCAACTTAAGCAAGTCTACCGGAAACGTGTTGAACGTGGATGGTGGTGTCGCCATGGCCTTTGTAAGGTAAATATTATTCGAAGATAGCCTTGCACTGATCCAAGGCTATCTTTATACTTTCAACCGAGCGTAGTGAGCTCATCAAATTTAATTTTGACTTTTTACTTTCCACATGAGAATAGATAAAAAACATATAGAAGAACATAACCAGGAACTTAAAGCGAAGCACGAACGCGCTTTCGCCTTTATTGCCGAAGATGTTGCAGGTGTTGAAGAAGTTATTTCAAAGCTTGAGAAATTCCAGATCGCTATACCAAGCTGGGCCTTGGGTACCGGAGGAACGCGCTTTGGCCGCTTTTCTGGAAAAGGTGAGCCCGGAAATCTAGAGCAGAAAATTGAGGATGTGGGCTTATTGCATGCCTTGAACCAGTCTAGCGGAGCTATCTCCCTGCATATTCCTTGGGACATTCCTCAAGATGCTGAAAAAATAAAGGAATTGGCCGCATCTTACGGATTGGCATTTGATGCAGTAAATTCCAATACCTTCCAAGATCAGCCTGGCCAAGAGTACAGCTATAAATTTGGATCCTTGCATCACGTGGATCCAAAAGTGCGTAAGCAGGCTGTCGA
>JAAIGF010274150.1_pt1 | contig 51526 bp, 42 predicted proteins | sample 6487441 | NCBI WGS metagenome assembly JAAIGF01 (sample SAMN13974129, study PRJNA590717) | phyllosphere metagenome | biome: pepper field; feature: multiple bacterial spot infested pepper fields; material: pepper leaves; isolation source: leaves from pepper fields | host: Capsicum annuum ...
CCCGCGTATGCCAGGTTTCCGGCAAGCGAGTGCAGACGGGTAACAACGTCTCGCACGCCAACAACAAGACCCGTCGTCGTTTCCTGCCCAACCTGCACGAGCGCCGTTTCTGGGTCGCCAGCGAAAACCGCTGGGTGAAGCTTCGTGTTTCCGCGTATGCACTGCGCACCATCGACAAGAACGGTATCGACTCCGTTCTGGCTGAGCTGCGTGCGCGCGGCGAAAAGGTCTGAGGAGTAAACGATCATGGCAGGCAAGCGCGACAAGATCCGTCTGATTTCCACGGCCGGCACCGGCCACTTCTACACGACGGACAAGAACAAGAAGAACACCCCCGGGAAGATGGAATTCCTGAAGTACGATCCGGTCGTGCGCAAGCACGTGCCGTACAAGGAAGGCAAGATCAAGTAATCCGCAAGGATTGCCTGGACTCCCCCTTTGGAAACCCGCCGCAAGGCGGGTTTTCCTTTTCCTGAAGTACCCGCCTGCACGGACCACGCACATTCCAGCTGTCGTGCATGACCATGGCGACACAGGAGGCCCATGGCAGAATGGTCCATTCTTCCCGACCGGTGACGCGATGCTTTTCGAGTGGCTGCTGGGCTCGTGGTTGCTGCTGCTGGACTGGCTGATCCGGCTGGCCGCGCTGTGCTGGATACCCACCCGTACAACGCCGGGCGCGGCGCGCAGCTGGTTGCTGCTGGTCGGCTTCGTACCGTTGCTGGGGCTGCCGGCCTACCTGCTGTTCGGTCACCCGTGGTTGTCGCGCGACCGCATCCGCCGCCAGGCCGAGGCGTCGCAGGTGATCCGCGAAGAACAATCGCTGCAGAGCGCGCTGCGCTGGCAGCCACGAGCGGACACCGCCACCGCTGAAGTGGTGCCGCTGGTGGAGCGGCAGGGCGATTTCATGCCCGTGCGTGGCAACGCCGTGGATCTGTTGGCCGACTATGACGGCTCGCTGGCACGTCTGATCGACGACATCGACCAGGCCGAGGAGCGCGTCCATCTGCTGTACTACCTGATGTTCGACGATGCGGTTGGCGAGGCCATTGTCGAAGCATTGCAGCGCGCCGCTGCGCGAGGCGTGCAATGCCGGCTGCTGCTGGATGCGGTGGGTGCCAAGCGCGGCCTGCGCGCCTACCGCAAGCGCTTGCTGGCCCGCGATGTGGAGGTGCGCGCCATGCTGCCCGGCGGCCTGCGCTGGCGCCGCAGTGGTCGCATGGACCTGCGCAACCATCGCAAGATCGCGGTGATCGACAACAAGGTCGGCTACGTCGGTTCGCAGAATCTGGCCGAAGCCGGCTTCGTGGCCGGGCATCCCAACCGCGAGCTGGTCGCGCGCGTGCGTGGCCCGGCGGTGGCGCATCTGGAGGCGGTATTCGCCAGCGACTGGTACATGGAAACCGGACAGCGGCTGGATGTGCTGGCCGACGTTCCGGTATGCGCTGATGACATTGCCACCCAGCTGCTGCCCAGTGGACCGGCCTATCCGTTCAGCAACGCGCGCGATGCCGTCAACGCGCTCATCCACCTGGCGCGTCGTCGCATCGTGCTGGTCACGCCGTATTTCGTGCCGGACGAGGCCACGCTCAGCGCACTGCGTATCGCCGCGCTGTCCGGCGTGGATGTACAGCTGATCCTTTCGGCCAGCAACAACCAGCGGCTGACTGCGTGGGCGCAGGAGGCCTATTACGATGAACTGCTGCGCAGCGGCGTGCGCATCGCCCTGTATGAACCGCATTTCCTGCACGCCAAGCACCTGAGCGTGGACGAGGACATCGCCCTGTTGGGCTCGATCAACCTGGATATCCGCTCGTTCGCGCTGAATGCCGAGATCGGCCTGCTCTGCTACGACGCTTCGCTGGTGCGGCAACTGCGCGGCATCGAGGACGGCTACCTCCGCCAGTCGCGCTCGTTGGAACTGGCGCAGTGGCGGCAGCGCGCGACCTGGCGCCGCAGCCGCGAAGGCATCGCGCGGCTGGCCGACGCGTTGATGTAAACATGGCCAGCGGTGCCTTCGCCTACAATCGGCGCATGACCGATACCGCGAAGCACGACCTTGTCGACCTGGCGATCATCGGCGGCGGTGCCGCTGGTGTCATGGTGGCCCTGCAGGCGCTCCGGCGCGCGAATGCGCCGCTCAGGGTGTGCCTGTTCGAGGCGGCGTCCACGCTGGCCGAGGGCATCGCCTACGCCACGCCGGCGCCCCAGCACCTGCTCAACGTGCCGGCCGGAAGAATGAGTGCGTTGCCGGACCATCCGGCCGACTTCGTGGATTACCTGGGCCAGGCCGATACCTGTCCGCAGCCGCCAGACGCGGACCTGGCGCAGCGATTCGTGCCGCGGTTGCTTTACGCCGGCTACCTGCGGCAACGCCTTGCCGAGGCGGACCAGGCGAGCGCGGCACAGCTGCAGGTGGTGCAGGACACGGTGCTGTCCCTGCGCCGCGACGATCACGGCATGGCCTGTATTGGCCTGCAGGAGGGCGGGCAGGTGCGCGCGCGCCAGGTTGTGCTGGCCTGCGGCAACAGCGTGCGGCCGATGCCCGTGCCCGGTGCCGATGCGCTGGCCCCCGAGCGGGTGGCTGAAGCCTGGGACCATGAAGGTGTGCGCCTGCTCGCCGGCCAGCAGGCGGTTGGCATCATCGGCACCGGCCTGAGCATGGTGGACAGCGTGGTCACTTTGTTCGCCGCCGGCCAGCAGGGCCCTCTCCACGTATTTTCGCGCCATGGCCTGATGCCGCTGCCGCATGCGCATGGCGCACCCGCATCGTTCGATCCGCAGCCGTTGCTGGCGATGTCCCTGCGCCGGCGGGTAGCCGCGCTGCGCCAGCATGCGCGCGATGCCGCCATGCAGGGCGTGCCCTGGCAGAGCGTGATGGAGCGTATCCGGCCCTTGGGCCAGGCGTTGTGGCAGAGCCTGGACGAGGCCGACCAGCGCCGCTTCCTGCGTCACGTGGTGCGCTACTGGGATGTACACCGGCATCGCATCGACGGCACCCTGCATGCGCAGCTGCAGGTGGCCATCGACGAGGGCCGGCTGCACCTGCACCGTGTCCGCCTGCAGGGTGTGCTGGAGCGGGGCGATGAACTGCTCCTCGTCGCATCGTGCAACGGTCAATCCGTGTACTGGACGCTGGCCGCGCTGATCAACGCCACCGGGGTGGAAACGCGGGCCGATGGTCTTCGCAATCCGTTGCTGCGGCAGCTGCTCGCCGAAGGCATGGCGGTGCCGGGTCCGCATGGGCTGGGGCTGGACAGCCAACCCGATGGCGACCGCCTGCGCGGCGCCGAGGGCGTAGCCCAGCCGGACATCGCGGTGCTGGGCAGCCTGCGCATCGGCACGTTGTGGGAGAGTCTGGCCGTGCCTGAACTGCGTCAGCAGGCAGAGCAGGCGGCGCGCCATGCGGTGCGCGAGCTGGAAGCGGCGATACCGTAAAATGACGGGATGGATGTTTCCCACCTGCTAGACGGCCTGAACCCGGCCCAGCGCGACGCTGTTTCCGCCCCTCCCGGCCACCATCTGGTGCTGGCTGGCGCCGGTTCCGGCAAGACCCGCGTGCTTACCCACCGCATTGCCTGGCTGCACGAGGTGTTCGGGGTACCGACCCATGGCATTTTCGCGGTGACCTTCACCAACAAGGCGGCCGGTGAGATGCGCCACCGCATCGATGCCCAGCTGCCGCATGGCAGCCGTGGCGCTTGGATCGGCACCTTTCATGGCCTGGCCAACCGCCTGCTGCGCCTGCACTGGCAGGACGCGAAGCTGCCCGAAGGCTTCCAGGTGATGGATTCGGACGACCAGCTGCGCATGGTCAAGCGTGTCGTGCAGGCGCTGGAACTGGACGATGGCAAGTATCCGCCCAAGCAGATTGCATGGTGGATCAACGAACAGAAGGACGAAGGCCGCCGCCCGCCGCACATCCAGCCCGAACCACACGATGCGTGGCTGGAAACGATGCGCCAGGCGTACATCGAATACCAGGCGCGCTGCGACCGCGCCGGCCTGGTGGATTTCGCCGAGCTGCTGCTGCGCGCGCATGAGCTGCTGCGTGACAACCCGGCGCTGCTGGCGCATTACCGCGCGCGCTTCCGCGAAATCCTGGTGGATGAGTTCCAGGATACCAATGCCATCCAGTACGCATTCGTGCGCGTGCTGGCCGGTGATTCGGGCCATGTGTTCGTGGTTGGCGATGACGACCAGGCCATCTACGGCTGGCGCGGCGCCAAAGTGGAGAACGTACAGGGCTTCCTTCGCGATTTCCCGGGTGCGCAGACCATCCGCCTGGAACAGAACTACCGCTCCACCGCCAACATCCTGGGGGCGGCCAATGCGGTGATTTCGCACAATCCGGATCGCATCGGCAAGGAACTGTGGACCGACAGTGGCGACGGCGAGCCGATCGATCTGTACGCGGCGTACAACGAGATGGACGAGGCACGTTACATCGTCGAGCGGGCCCGGCAGTGGGTGCGCGATGGTGGCAGCTACGCCGAAGTGGCTGTGCTTTACCGCAGCAATGCGCAGTCGCGCGCGCTGGAAGAAGTTCTGCTGAGCGAGCAGGTGCCGTATCGCGTGTATGGCGGCATGCGCTTTTTCGAGCGCGCCGAAATCAAGGATGCACTGGCCTACCTGAGGCTGCTGTCCAACCGTAACGATGATGCCGCCTTCGAGCGGGCGGTGAATACCCCGACCCGCGGCATCGGCGACCGCACGCTGGACGAGGTGCGCAGGGAAGCGCGCGCGCAGGGCATATCGCTGTGGGAAGCGACCATGCTGGTCACCCAGGGCAACGTGCTGGCGGCGCGTGCACGCAACGCCCTGGCCGGCTTCCTGGTGCTGATCAACGAACTGCAGGCACAGACCCGCGACATGACTCTGGCCGAGCGCATCGACCATGTGCTGGCGCGCTCGCTGCTGTGTGAGCACTGGAGCAAGGAAAGCCGCAATGCGCTGGATTCGGAATCCCGGACCGACAATCTGGATGAGCTGATCTCTGTCGCCTCGCGTTTCGTGCGCCGTCCTGACGATGTCGAGGAAGTGCAGGACATGGACGAGCTGGTCGCGTTCCTGGCCTATGCCGCGCTGGAGGCGGGCGAAGGCCAGGCCCAGGCGGACGAGGAAGGCGTGCAGCTGATGACCCTGCATTCGGCCAAGGGCCTAGAATTCCCGCTGGTATTCCTGGCGGGCCTGGAGGACGGGCTGTTCCCGAGCAGTCGTTCGCTGGAAGAGAGTGGGCGGCTGGAAGAAGAACGGCGGTTGGCCTATGTCGGCATCACCCGTGCGCGCCAGAAGCTGGTGCTGTGCTATGCCGAATCGCGGCGGATCCATGGCCAGGACAACTACGGTGTGCCGTCGCGCTTCCTGCGTGAGATTCCCCGCGAACTGCTCAACGAGGTGCGACCGAAGGTGCAGGTGTCGCGGCCTGCTTCGCTGGGTGCCAACCGCATGGCCGGGCACGCAGCGCTGGAAGCCCCACCGCTCAAACTCGGTGCGCTGGTCAGCCATCCCAAGTTCGGCGAAGGCATGGTCACCGACTACGAAGGAAGCGGCGCGCATGCACGGGTGCAGGTGGAGTTCGCCGATGCGGGCAGCAAATGGCTGGTGATGGCGTATGCGAACCTGACGCTGGTGTGAGGTGGCGCCAATAGCTGTTCTTGATTTATATACGGTACGCCATTGGGTCGATTTATCGATAAAAGCGACAGGTTGATAGATGGAAGATGCTGGGACATCTGCTTCTGATCGATGATCCCTGATGATCCCCGCACCCAGTTCCATGTCCCCGGCGTCATCGCGCGCGCCATCAGCGCTTCCGCAGTTCATTCCGCTCGAACGTACGCCACCGCTCCGTCGCGTGCGCAATGCGGAAAGCCTGCCGCCCCGTGAGATGCCGGACCGTCCGCCGCTGCTGTTGCTGTCCGAAGGGCCAGCCCGGGAGGCAGCGCAGTCAGGCAGCAACCCGGCGGTGCGGGTGGACACCGATACGGGAAGCTGGCGGTTGAAGTCGCCTGGAAGCAACGCGACCAGTGCCATGGAAGTGACGATGGCCAAGCTGTTCCGGTTGACCGGGCTGGCCGCACCGCAGATGGGACTGGCCGATGAGGAGATAGCGACACTGCCGGCGGATTCCTGGCAGGTGGCTTCCCGCTACGATGGGACCTTCCAGGATCTGGGTACATTCCTTGTCTCGGACCGCGCAGCAAGGCTCGCGTGCGGTGACGACGAGGCGAAGCGGTTGGCCTATGCCGAGCAGTGCGACCGGCATGCCGCCGCGGTGGTGGCCTGTGAGAACGTGCTGCGGGATGCAGGGGTGGAGCATTTCTGGCAGTTGGGCCGCCCCGATCTGGTCAAGGAGCATGCGGCGCAGGACCAGCGGCGCTTCGACGCATTGGAGGCGATGAACCGCATGCAGCCCACCAATCTGCGTTGTGAGCAGCTGCGCCATTACATCGCCTCGTCCTGGCTGGACAACTGGGACCAGCTGAACTACCGGATGGAGAACTTCGGTTATGCCGAGCGCAACGGGCAACCGGTCGGCATGACCGTGGATTTTGGTTCGTGCGGGCCGCTGGGATTCCGCAACCTGGTTTCAGGAAAGATGTTGCCAAAATCGGCCAGCCGGGACATCGCCCTCCTGCAGCGCCCGCCGACCCTGTTTCCGATACCCGACAAGGTGTGCGAAAACGCCGCTGGCTTCGATGTGATGGGGGCCGGATTGCCTGGGTTGCCCGGTGCGCTGCAGGATACGCTGCGCTGGCCGTACGGATTCCAGTCGGAAACGATAGCGGAGATGATCCGTCCGCCCGTCGCGCCGGATCCTGCCATCGCCGATGCACTTTCGGAGATGGGCTATCGGTTGCGGCTGCTGTCGGCTGGCGCCATTGGTGCGGTCGTCCGGCGTTACTGGCAGACGCCGCACAACGCGCCTGCCGGCGACTGGCCGAGCGCCGATGCGTTGATCGATGAGCTGCGCAAGCGTCGCGATACGATGCTGCAGAGATTCGACGACGGGCAACTGGCTGCGTGGGCCAAAGATCATCCAGACCACGCACTTCGGGTGCGCCAGGAAATGCGCGCAGCGCTGCAGGACGTTCAGGCCGGCCTTTCGGTGAGGGATACAGCGCAGCTTGCTTCGGCGATCCACGCCAGTCATACCGCGCTGATCATGCCATCGGAGCCAGCGACCGCCATCAATGGAATGTCCCGCGAAATCCGTTCCCTGCAGGCGTTCCGCAATGCGGTGAAGGAACTGGCCGCAGGACGGCAGGACGCGGATGGCGCGCGCATGGATGCGGCGGTGAAGGATCTTCTGTCCGATCGGGTCTACGGGCAACTGATGGTCAACCTGCATCTGGGCCCCGGCTGCAGGGAGGATACCCGGATGGCGTTTGCCGCCAATATGGAATGGCTGCAGCTGATGACGGCGCTGGTGAAGGAGGGCAGGGCCGACGCCGGAACCGTAGCCGAGGCGCTGACGTCGCCCCGGGCTCAGGACTACTACCCACCCGGCGTGGCGATCCGTGCCGCTGAACATTCCGAACTCTGTTCAGCCTTCATCGATCTGCTGGATACCTTGGCGCACGCCTCACCAGGGGTTGATCCAGCAGAGCTGCGCTTACGCATCCTGCAGGCGAAGAGCCAGCGAACATCGAACTTCTACACGACGCTGCTGCAGTTGAAGGACGGCGGCCGATGGAACGATCAGCTCGCCCGGCACGGGTTGCTGCCGAACAAGGACGAGATCCAGAGGATCAAGGGAACATGGTCGGCATTCCGGTGGCGAGGACACGAGGATACGGCGACCACCACCTCGCAGCTGCCTGCCGCATCTTCTGTCGCCGCTGTGCCGTCAGCGCAGCTGAGCCCCCTCCTGCACAAGGTGGAGGGCCGCTATGGTCCACGGCAACTTGCGAAGCTGGATGAGCCCACGCTGCGCACCCATGTGCTTTCGTGGATGAAACTGGCCTCCGGCAAGGAAATGCAGTCGGTGGATACCATGGTGGCTGAAGCCGCATCCGCTGCGTGGTGCAAGGCGCAGCAGCGTCATGCCATCCTGGAGGGAGTGCCGTTGCCGAAGGACATGGTGAAGGATCTGCAGGTCGAGGCGCGCAAAGCGTTCAGCAAGAGCATGCATGATCTGCGTCGCAGTCAGGCCGAGCAGATCATCGCGACGTGGTTTGGTCGCTATGAGGAACGCGTACTGGCTGATCCAGGCATGTCGAGTGAGCAACGGAAGGTGGCTTTCGACGAATGCGTTGAAGCCATCCGCGTCGACATCCGCAATATGGTTGAAGGCGAGCACGGCAACGCACCTGATGGGAGGACGCTGGCCGGTGTCGTCGGCAGGGTGGAATCACGGGCGAAGGAGCTGAAGTCCCACGCGGAGCAGGAAGCGGCTCGGCAGGCCCAGGAACGCGTAGCGGAAAAGGCGCGGGACGACGCCCGGAAGCAGGCATCGGCGAGTGCCAACGATGCTGCGGCCAGTCGTGCCCGCCGCGATGCAACGCGCAAGGCTGAAGCACTGGCGGAAAAGCAGGCGAAAGAATACGCAGAAAGACGAGCAGCCGAGAATGCGAAGGTTAAGGTGGCAGAACAGGCAAGAAGCCAGACAAGCAAACGCATCGCGCAGGAAACGTTGGATCGCGTGAACAAGAAGGTCGCCGCGACGGTCGAGATCCGGGCCGAAATGCGCGCAAGGAGCCGGACAAACGCTGACTGCTACGACGCGCAATTGGCAAAGATCAAATGGCCGGACGTCCCCGGGCATGGTGGCGAGACCGTCCCCGATATGGAACACCGCCTGTTGAAGCTGAAACTGCCAGACACGCCCGGAACTTCGCTGTCGGGCGCGCGGAATGACCGGACGCGGAGCTCCACGGCGCGCTCCAGCGCACCGCTGCGCAGGGATTGATGCTTCGGGCCGCAATCAGCAGGACGCGACCGCTCCGGTCGCATAGGCCAGCCCGCGCCGCAGCAGGGCGCGGCCCCCGGTATCGTTGAACACGGCAGGATGGTGGTCGAAGCCGGTATACCAGCTTCGGCCACGTTGCAGCGGGCGACACCAGGCAATCGGATGATCCTCACCCATCGTGCCGCCGGCGTAGCTGGCTCTAGCCACGGTCGCCAGCACCTGTACCCAGGGACGTGGGCTGCGCCGGTAGTTGTAGATCTCATCGCGGATGGACCACTGCCGGTCTTCATGATCCGTGCCCTGAAGCGTTACCCGTGGCTCCTGCAGGCCGGGCGGGTGACTATGGAACCAGGCTCCGACCCGTTCGCCGTACCACGGCCAGTCGTATTCGGTATCGGCAGCCGAATGCAGGCCCATGAAGCCGCCGCCGCCTTCGATACATGCCTGCAGCGCACGCTGCTGCGTGGCATCGAGCACGTCGCCGGTGGTGTTGGCGAAGACCACCGCGCGGAACTGCCGAAGCACCTGTGCGGTGAACACCGCGCCGTCTTCGCTGTGGAGGGTGCGCAGGCCCTGTTCGGCGGCCAGCATGCGCAGGGTGTCCACCGCGAGCGGAATGGAATCGTGGCGGAAGCCGGCGGTACGGCTGAACACCAGGATGGCGTCGGCGGCCGATGTCGGCCATGGCAGCAGGACAAGGCACAGACAGAGCGGCAGGGACAGTCGCATGCGCCGATCATGCCACGCGTCGGCACCTGCTCCCTGCTGCAGCGCATTGATCCAGCTCAAGGCGCCGCGTGCACGCCAGGTGTGCAATGGTGTCGTTCCCATCCGGCGGATCGCCAAAGGAGCCTGCCATGTACACGCGCATCCTGATTGCCACCGATGGCTCGGAGCTGGCCGAGAAGGGCCTGCTCAAGGGCCTGGAACTCGCCAAGGGCCTGGGCGCCGAGGTCGATATCGTCACCGTGTCCGAGCCCTGGGCGGTCGGCATGTATGACGCCATGGGCTGGAGCGTTGGCTACATGAACAGCCCCGAATACAAGGCGGACCGTGAAGAAGCCGCGCAGAAGATCCTGCAGCCTGCCCTGGCCAGCGCGCGGCAGGAAGGCGTCCAGGCCAATGGCATCCACGTGCTGGATCGCTACGCGGCCGATGGCGTGATCGATGCCGCTACCGAGCGTAATGCCGACCTGATCGTGATGACGTCGCATGGCCGCCGTGGCGTGACGCGCGTGCTGATCGGCAGCCAGACTGCCGAGGTGCTGGCACGCAGCGCCCTGCCGGTGCTGGTGATCCGCTGACTTCTCGTCAAGGACAGCCCCAGGGCTGTCCGCACAGTGTTCCCTGGGGATGGGGGGCGGGCGTCGGCCGCAGGATGCGGTCGGCGTCTTTTTTTTCCGTTGAATTCTCTGCAGACCGGCTCAGTCGCGCAGCTTGAGCGTCTGCGTATCGTCCAGGCTGCCATCGGCCAGCAGCACCACGTAGCGTTCACCGGCGCGGTCGAACAGCACCGGAACCGGTTCGCGGAACAGCGGACGCCGCACGAAACGCAACTGCCAGCCGAAATGCTCCAGCGTTTCCACGGCAGCCAGCTGCTCCGGCGTCAGGCCCTGGCGCAGCGTGGCCTGGTCGATGGGAGGATTGCGTCGTTCGGGACTGCTCATTGCCGAAAACACGGAACGGTAACGGATGCCCGCAGCCATGCAACGGGCGTGCCAGGAGCGCGGAAGGGCATGCGGGTCACCAGCTGTAGAGCTTCCAGTAGACCGGCGACACGCCATCTCTGTCGTTGTCCATGCGGCCATCGCCGTTCTTGTCGTACAGGTAATAAGGTGCGCCGCGCGCTGGCGTCACCTTCACCATGCGCAGCTGGCCGGAGACGCGGTATTCCTCCACCATGTCGCCATTGTCCATGGTGCGCTGGGCGATATCCGCGCCGGCAACATCCACCGGCGGCAGGCCGGCTCCGCCCGAGGTGGCGCAACCAGCCAGCACGAGAGCGAGTAAAGCCGACGGAGCAAGCGACAGGGTCTTCATGTTGCGCGGATCCTTTGCCGGGAGGGTATGCCGATTATAGGCCCCGGCGTGCGACACCGCCGTGCAGGCCGGGCGCGTAGAATCATCGCATGAGCAGATTAGTCCTTATTGACGGGTCCAGTTACCTGTACCGTGCGTTCCACGCGCTGCCGCCGCTGTCCAACGCGCAGGGTGAGCCCACTGGCGCGTTGTTCGGCGTGGTCAACATGCTGCGCTCGACACTGAAGGAACGCCCCGCCCACGTTGCGTTCGTCGTCGATGCGCCCGGCAGGACCTTCCGCGACGACCTGTACGACCAGTACAAGGCCAACCGCCCGCCGATGCCCGATGAACTGCGCAGCCAGGTGGAGCCGATGTGCCGCATCGTCGAAGCGCTGGGCATCAGCATCCTGCGCATCCCCGGCGTGGAGGCGGACGATGTGATCGGGACGCTGGCTCTGCAGGGCCTGCAGCGCGGACTGGCGGTCACCATCTCGACCGGCGACAAGGACTTCGCGCAGCTCGTCCGTCCCGGCATCGAACTGGTCAACACCATGACCGGCAGCCGCATGGATTCGGATGCGGCGGTGATGGACAAGTTCGACGTGCGCGCCGACCAGATCGTGGACCTGCTGGCGCTGATGGGCGATGCCGTGGACAACGTGCCCGGCGTGGAAAAATGCGGCCCGAAGACCGCCGCCAAGTGGCTGGCCGAATACCAGCACCTGGATGGTGTGATTGCCGCCGCGCCGACCATGAAGGGCAAGATCGGTGAGAACCTGCGGGCCGCGCTGGAGCGTTTGCCGCTGAACCGCGAGCTGGTGACCATCCGTACCGACGTCGAGCTGGACGCATCGCTGGCCACCCTGGCCCTGCGCGAGCAGGACGTTCCGGTGCTGACCGAGCTGTATGCCCGCTATGGCTTCACCCAGGCGCTGAAGGAGCTGGGCGGCCCCCTGCCGGCACCGGCCGCCGCCAGTGAAGCCAGCCCGAGCCTGCGCGGCACCGCCGCCGGCTTCGCACGGGGCAGCGCCGCTGCGCTGCCGGCCGCTGAGCTCGACCCGGCGCTGTCGGCGCCGGGGGATCATGAAACGGTCCTGGAAGCGGCGCAGCTGCAGGCCTGGGTTGAGCGCCTGCAGCAGGCCGACCTGATCAGCTTCGATACCGAAACCGACGCGCTGGATGCCATGCGCGCGCGCCTGGTCGGCATCAGTCTGGCGGTGGAGCCGGGAAAGGCCGCCTACATTCCCGTGGGCCACGATTATCCGGGCGCACCAGAGCAGCTGGCTTTGCAGCAGGTGCTGGATGCGCTGCGTCCGGTACTGGAGGACCCGGCGAAGAAGAAACTCGGCCAGCACGGCAAGTACGACCTGCACGTATTGCGCCGCCATGGCGTGGAAGTGCGCGGTTACCACGACGACACCATGCTGGAGAGCTTCGTGCTGAACTCCACCGCCACGCGCCATGACATGGACTCGTTGGCGCAGCGTTACCTGGGCTATGCCACCGTGAAATTCGAGGACGTGGCTGGCAAGGGCGCCAAACAGATCTCGTTCTCGCAGGTGGGCATCGAGGACGCCAGCCGCTACGCTGCTGAAGATGCCGACATCACCCTGCGCCTGCACCGCGCACTGCAGCCGCAGCTGCTTGCCGTGCCATCGCTGGAGCAGGTGTACCGAGAGATCGAGATGCCGCTGGTGCCCGTGCTGGCGCGCATTGAAGCCAATGGCGTGCGGCTGGATTTCGAAGAGCTGCGGCGGCAGAGCCAGGACCTGTCCTCGCGCATGCTGGCCGCCCAGCAGAAGGCCACCGCACTGGCAGGGCGCAGCTTCAATCTGGATTCGCCCAAGCAGCTGCAGGCGGTGCTGTTCGACGAACTGAAACTTCCGGCCCTGGTGAAGACCCCGAAAGGCCAGCCAAGCACCAACGAGGAAGCGCTGGAAGCCATCGCCGAGCAGCATGAGCTGCCCCGGGTGATCCTGGAATATCGCGGCCTGGCCAAGCTGCGCAGCACCTATACCGACAAGCTGCCGGAAATGGTCAATGGCGACACCGGTCGCGTGCACACCAGCTACCACCAGTCCGGCGCGGCGACCGGTCGGCTGTCCTCGTCCGATCCGAACCTGCAGAACATCCCGATCCGTACCGAGGACGGCCGCCGCATCCGCCGGGCGTTCGTGGCCCCGGAAGGCAGCGTGCTGCTGGCTGCGGACTATTCGCAGATCGAACTGCGGATCATGGCCCACCTGTCGGAGGATCCAGGCCTGGTGCGCGCCTTCGAACAGGGCGCCGACGTGCACCGCGCCACCGCCGCCGAAGTGTTCGGGCGCGCGCTGGAAGAGGTGACCAGCAACGAACGCCGCGCCGCCAAGGCGATCAACTTCGGCCTGATGTATGGCATGAGCGCGTTCGGGCTGGCCCGCAACCTGGGCATCGACCGCGGCCAGGCACAGGATTATGTGGCGCTGTATTTCAGCCGTTACCCGGGCGTGCGCGATTTCATGGAACGCATGCGCCAGCAGGCGCGGGAGCAGGGCTATGTGGAAACGCTGTTCGGGCGGCGGCTTTACCTGAATGACATCAACGCCCGCAACCAGGGCCTGCGTGCTGGCGCCGAGCGCGCGGCGATCAACGCCCCGATGCAGGGCACGGCCGCGGACATCATCAAGCGCGCGATGGTGGACGTGGACCACTGGCTGCAGGCATCCGGCGCACCGGCGAAGATGATCCTGCAGGTTCACGATGAACTGGTGTTCGAATGCCCGGCGGGTTTTCTGGATGAACTGCGGGGCGAAGTGGTGCAACGGATGTCGCAGGCGGCCACACTGCGGGTGCCGCTGGTGGTCGATACTGGTTTCGGATGTAACTGGGACGAGGCGCATTGACGTCGCAAGCGGCTCTTATTCACCTGAACGGGTTAATTCCAGGAAAAATCCTGACTAAATCATGAACATTATGGCCACAGCTTGCGCCGAACCTGCCTACCTTCACGATTCATCAATGTTCAAAGTGCTTCCATAGCCCTCGACAGGCGCAATACCTGTCGCGGATCTCTCCCATCCCCTGGAGAAGATCTTGGAACGGGGGCTCCTCCCCAAGCGCCCGTTCCCCGGCCCCGTTGACCTCCCCCCTGGTCAGCGGGGCTTTTTATTTTCCGGGCCGGAAGCACCATGTGGAGCCGGGCGCTGCCCGGCTGATGGCGCACAGCGCAGCGGAGCAGAGTCCCGCCTACACCCAGTCGCGGGGTACCAGATAGTCCGCCAGACGTGCTTCGTCGCTGCCGGCCTGCGGCTGGAAGCCGTACTCCCAACGTACTCGCGGCGGCAGGCTCATCAGGATGCTCTCGCTGCGTCCGCCACTCTGCAGGCCGAACAACGTGCCGCGGTCGTACACCAGGTTGAACTCCACGTAGCGGCCGCGGCGGTACAGCTGGAATTCGCGCTCGCGCTCACCATGCGGGGTATCCCGGCGCCGTTCCACGATGGGCAGATAGGCATCCAGGAAACCATCGCCGACCGCACGCAGATAGGCGAAATCGGCCTCGAAATCCCCATGCAGATCATCGAAGAACAGCCCGCCGACGCCGCGGGTCTCGTTGCGGTGGCGCAGGAAGAAATAATCGTCGCACCAGCGCTTGTGGGTGGGATAGCGCTCCGGCCCGAACGGGGCGCAGAGATCGTACGCGGTCTGGTGCCACTGCCGCACGTCTTCGTCGAACGGATAGAACGGGGTCAGGTCGAAACCGCCGCCGAACCAGCTGGCCACCGTGTGCCCATCGCGCTCGGCCTGGAAGAAGCGCACGTTGGCGTGGGTGGTCGGCACATACGGGTTGAGGGGGTGGAACACCAGCGAAACGCCGGTGGCACGCCAGGAGGCGCCGGCCAGTTCGGGCCGGTTGGCCGATGCCGAAGGCGGCAGACGGCTGCCTGCCACGTCGGAAAAGCCGATGCCGGCCTGCTCGAACACCGCACCGTCGCGCAGGATCCGCGTGCGTCCGCCGCCGCCTTCGGCACGCTGCCAGCGGTCTTCCTGGAAAGAGGCCTGGCCGTCGGCGGCCTCGATGGCGGCGCAGATGCGGTCCTGGAGGTCGGTGAGGTAGGCGCGAACACGGTCGAAATCGTTCATCGCAGCAGTTTAGCCCAGCCCTTGGCGACCGGTGCCGCCGCATGGCCGATGGCGCCGGACTCTTGCCGACGCGTGTGGCGCTTCAGCTGTGTCGGCCGCCGCTGTTCCATCCGGTAGCCAGCGCGAGTATCGCCGCCGGCAGGATATGCGCCTGGCTCAAGGGCGCCAACGGTCGGCCATGGGGTGGCCGCAGTGGTACCCAGGCCAGCTCGGCGATTTCCCCCTGCGCCCGCGGCCGGCCCTGCACCTGTACGCACCAGACATCGGCCTGCACGCGGTGGCCGGGTTCGTTCACCGCCCGGTCGCTGAAAGTGCCCAGCGCCATTGCCGGCTCCGGCAGCAACCGTACGCCGAGTTCTTCCTGCAGTTCGCGCGCCAGCGTGGTCAGCGGTGTTTCGCCGGGCTCCGGCTTGCCGCCAGGCTGGATGAAGGCCGTGGCGCCGTGCTTGCGAACCAGCAGCACATGGCCACGGCCGTCGGTGATGACCGCGGCCACGATGTGGATCGTGGCCGCGGCCGGGGTCACTTCACGTTCTCGTTGAACAGCTTGAGGATGCGCTTGTACTGGTCCAGCCACGAATCGGCACGCACATAGCCATGGCGTTCCAGCGGATAGGGCGCAATGGACCAGTTGTCCTTGTGCAGCTCGATCAGGCGCTGGCTCAGGTGCACCGAATCCTGGAAGAACACGTTGTCGTCCATCATGCCGTGCGCGATCAGCAGATGGTCCTGCAGGTTCTGCGCGTATTCGATCGGCGAGGAAATGCGGTATGCCTCCGGATCGATGTCCGGCGTGTTGAGGATGTTGGCGGTGTACTCGTGGTTGTAGTTGTGCCAGTCCACCACCGGGCGCAGCGCGGCACCGGCCTTGAACGTGCCCGGCGCGCGGAACAGCGCCATGAAGGTCATGAAGCCGCCGTAGGAGCCGCCGTAGATGCCGGCGCGGTCGCGATCACCCTGCTGGGTGTTGGCCAGCCAGTCCAGTCCGTCCTGGTAGTCCTCCAGTTCCGGGTGGCCCATGTTGCGGTAGATGGCGGTGCGCCAGTCGCGGCCGTAGCCTTCGCTGCCGCGGTAATCCATGTCCAGCACGATGTAACCCTGCTGCACCAGCAGGTTGTGGAACATCTGTTCGCGGAAATAGGCCGGATAACGCTGGTGCACGTTCTGCAGGTAGCCGGCACCGTGTACGAACATCACGATGGGATACTTCCTGCCCGGTTCCTTGTTCTCCGGGCCGTAGTACTTCGCCCAGACCACGCCGGCGCCATGCTTGGACGGCACCGCCATCAGCTTCGGCTGGATCCACTGGCGGGCCTTGAATGCGGCGCTGCGGGTATCGGTCAGTACGCGGGCCTGGCCGCCGACTGCCGGTACCACCGCCAGCTGCGGCGGCAGGTAGGCACCGGAATAGCGTACCAGCAGCTGCTGGCCATCCGGTGACAGGCTGAAGTCCTCCACCCCGTTCAGATCAGTCAGTTCGCGCACCTGCCGGCTGGCGGTGTCCACGGCGCAGATTTCGTAATCGTGCGGCGCCTGCTGGTTGCACAGGAAATAGAAGCCCTTGCCATCGGCCGACAGCACAGGTGCCGAGGTTTCCCACTTGCCGCTGGTCAGCGCCTGCGGGCGGTTGCCGCCGGCCTGGGTGTATAGATGCGAGAAACCGGATTCCTCGGACAGCAGCCACAGCGTGCGGCCATCGGCCATCCACCCGAAATCATTGAAACCCCAGTTGATCCAGGCCTCATCGGTGAGGCGATGGCGGTTCTGCAGGCGGCCGCCGGCGGCATCCAGGCTGACGATCCAGCGGTCCTTGTTGTCGATGGCGCGCAGCATGATCGCGGCCTGCTTGCCGTCTTCGCTCCAGCGGATGCCGCCGCCCATGAAATCACTCATCACCTGCAGCGGACGATCGCCCTTCAGCGGGTCCTTGCCGGCCTTGCGGCGCAGCGCGGCCAGCGGATCGGTGCCGATGCCCGGCAGTGCATCCAGCGCGATCTTCTCGACCTTGCCGCTGCGGGCGTCCACGCGCCAGAGCGTATGCGGATCCGGATCGTTGCGGCCGACGCGGGTGCGTGCGTCCTCGGCCTCCTCGTAGCCGGATTCGGTCACATACAGCGGCATCTTGCTGATACGGCCCTCATCGAAATCCTTCGGTCGGGTCACCACGATCAGGTGCACCAGATCCGGCGACAGCACGCTGTTGACGATCTCCACGTCGCTGCCCAGGTACACCGGGCCGGGCGCACGGGTGGGGTCGGTTTCGCGCCAGCGCTTGTCCTGTTCCTTCACTGCCTCGCGCTGTTCGCGATCACGGCGCAGGGTTTCCAGGGTGCGCAGCTGCTGTTCGCGGAGTAGGTCGGCCTTGGGCGCATCGGCGGGATTCTTCTCCGCTTTCAGGCTGGCCACCTGGGCCACGCCGGCGGCGGCGGTCCAGTGGAACCAGTCCTGCCCGTTGCGCCAGATCACGCCGCCATCGGTGGCGAACGCAACCCCGGTGGAACGGTCGTTGCCGCGCGTGAGCTGGGTCAGGGCGCCGCTGCGCAGATCGCGCACGAACACGTCGCCATTGCGCACGAAGGCGCTGCGCGTGCGGCTGCGGTCGTATACCGGGTTGGCCACGTCCAGCGTGCCGCGCTGGTCATCGGCAACCTGGCTGGCGGCACCGCCGTCGACAGGCTGGCGGAAGGTATCGCGCACCGGGCTGCCGTTGCGCTTGAGCTGGTACTCCACCTGCTGGCTGTTCCAGGACCACCAGGCCTTTTCAACGGGTGGGCCGATCCAGTCCGGGTCGGCCATGGCCTGCTCGATGGTGATCGGGGTCGGGGCAGCCTGCGCGGCAGGTGCGGCAAGCAGCGCGGACAGCAACAGGGACAGGGGCAGCACTCGGGACATGGGCGGGAAGCACCAGGAGAAGAAAACCGGGCAAGGGTAGCAGCCCGCCTGCGGCGGGGGCTGGGCCACAGGTCATGTAGACCGGTTGCGCAAAGGTCCAGCGGGGACCCGCCCTGTCGCGTGTGTTGCGGGGGGGAGAGCATTACCGCGCAGCGGTTCGTAGCGACGGGCTCTGCCCGGCCGATGCATCGTGATCGTCCAGCGGGGCAGAGCCCCGCTCTACCCGCACCCGCAGCCTGCGACAGAGTGACCCGGCGCGTCAGCGGGTCGCATTCCGGCTTCACGCAAACCGGCCCAGAATGGTGCGGTTTCCCACCCATGCCAGGCCGGAGGCGTCCCTTGGACGCATTGTTGTTGTCGCGCATCCAGTTCGGATTCGTCATCAGTTTCCACGTGCTGTTCCCAGCGTTCACCATCGGCACGGCCAGCTGGCTGGCGTTCGTGGAATGGCGCTGGCTGCGCACGCGCGCCCCGGTCTGGCGTGAGCTGTATTTCTTCTGGCAGAAGATCTTCGCGGTTTCCTTCGGCATGGGCGTGGTCAGCGGTATCGTCATGGCGTTCCAGTTCGGCACCAACTGGCCACGTCTGATCGAAACCGCCGGCACGGTGATCGGCCCGCTGCTGACCTACGAAGTGCTCACCGCGTTCTTCCTGGAAGCCAGTTTCCTGGGGGTGATGATGTTCGGCTGGGGCCGCGTATCGCCACGCCTGCATTTCCTGTCCACCTGCATGGTGGCACTGGGCACGCTGTTTTCCACCTTCTGGATACTGGCTTCCAACAGCTGGCTGCACACGCCGGCTGGTTACGAGCTGGTGGTTGGCATCGTGCAGCCACGGGACTGGTGGCAGGTGGTGTTCAACCCGTCCTTCCCTTACCGGCTCACGCACATGGCGCTGGGCTCGTTCATCACCACCTGTTTCGTGATCGGCGGCGTCGGCGCGTGGTACCTGCGGCGTGGCCAGCACGTTGAAGCCGGACGTCGCATGCTGGTGGCCGCAGTGGTGTTCGCCGCCATCACCGTGCCACTGCAGATCCTTGCCGGTGACCTGCACGGCCTGAACACCCTTGAGCACCAGCCGATGAAGATCGCCGCCGTGGAAGCGCACTGGCATGAGGGCGGGCAGGGCGAGGGCGTACCGCTGGTGGTGTTCGCATTGCCCAATGCGGCGCAGGAGCGCAATGATTTCGAGGTTGCCATACCGCGGCTGGGCAGTGTGATCCTGACCCATTCACTGGACGGTACCCTCGATCCATTGACCTCGGTGCCGGCCAGCGAGCGGCCGCCGGTGGTGCCGGTGTTCTTCGCTTTCCGCATCATGGTCGGACTGGGAATGCTGATGCTGCTGCTGGCCTGGCTGTCGGCGATCCAGCTGTGGCGGAACAGGCTGCTGGATGCTCCGTGGCTGCTGCGTGGCTGGAACTGGATGCTGCCCAGTGGCTTCATCGCGCTGGTATCAGGCTGGTTCGTTACCGAGATGGGACGCCAGCCGTGGGTGGTGACAGGGCTGCTGCGCACCGCCGACGCAGTTGGTCCGCAGAGTGCATGGATGACCGCGCTGTCGCTGGGTGTGTACGTGGTCGGCTATGCGTTCGTGTTCGGCTGGGGTACCTGGTATCTGGTGAAGATCCTGCGGCAGGGACCGAAACCGCATGAAGACAGCCCCTCGCTGGAAAATGGCAGCCATACGCCGGCGCGACCGCTGTCGGCCGCCGATGAACCCCTGGAGGAGCGCTGACATGGACCTGACGACCTGGCTGCCGGTGGCGTGGTTCGCGGTGATCGGTTTCGGCGTGCTCATGTACGTGCTGCTGGATGGCTTCGTGCTGGGCATCGGCATCCTTGCTCCGTTCTCGCACGGGGAAGAACAGCTGGACCAGATGATGAACACGGCCGCGCCGATCTGGGACGGAAACGAAACCTGGCTGGTGCTGGGCGGCGCGGGCCTGCTGGCAGCGTTTCCGAGGGCCTACGCCGCGCTGCTGTCGGCGCTTTATCTGCCGGTGCTGCTGCTGGTGGTCGCGCTGGTGTTCCGCGGCGTGGCCTTCGAATTCCGCTTCAAGGCGCATCGGTCGCGGCGGTTGTGGAGCGTTGCGTTCGGCATCGGTTCGTTGTTGGCCACGTTCGCGCAGGGGGTGATCCTCGGCGCGCTGGTGGAAGGCCTGCCGGTCGTGGATGGCATCTACCAGGGCGGCCCGTTCGGCTGGTTCAGCCCGTTCGCCATGCTTACCGGTGCCGCGCTGGTGGCCGGCTACGCGCTGCTTGGCAGCACCTGGTTGATCCTGAAGACGACCGGACCGGTGCAGGTGCTGGCGCGCCAGCTGACTCGTCCGCTGGTGGTGGCGGTGATCGTTGCGATGGGGCTGGTCAGCAGCTGGCTGCCGTTCCTGGATTCGCGCTTGATGGCCCGCTGGTTCAGCGATGGCAACTTCTGGTGGCTGTCGCCGGTGCCGTTGCTGACCCTGGCGGTCGCGGTGGCGCTCTGGCGCAGCGTCATGCACCCGCGCCGCGATGCGCCGCCGTTCCTGCTCAGCATGGGCCTGTTCGTGCTCGGCTTCGCCGGCCTGGTGCTGGGCATGTGGCCCTACCTGCTGCCGCCGACGATGACGTTGTGGGATGCCGCGGCACCGGCCTCCTCACAGGGGTTCACGCTGGTCGGGCTGGTGGTGCTGTTGCCGGTGATCCTGGGTTACACCGCGTGGTCGTACCGGGTGTTCCGCGGCAAGGTGGAGGCTGACGCCGGCTACCACTGAGCCATCCCATGGGGCCCACCGGCTCACCCGGCCGGGCGGCCTCGTGGTAGCGTGCGCTGTTCCGGCTCCCTGCCGCTTCGCCGTCACCGTCCGCTGCAATGATCGAATTTTCCGTCGTCGACTGGGCTGCCTGGGCGCCCGGACTTGCCACCCGGGACGAATGGCGGCGCTGGGCCTGCAGTCCATGGCTGCCGCACGGCGACGATACGCCGGCCCTGCCCGAAGTGCCGGCCATGCAGCGTCGGCGCATCGAGCGGCTGGGGCGCATGGCCATCCAGGCCGCCTGCTGGTGCGAAGGCGAGGACGGCGCCGACAGCGATGTACCGCTGGTGTTCGCCAGCCGGCATGGTGATGTGGCCCGGTCGATGGAGCTGTTGCATGCGCTGGTGGTCGACGAGGCGCTGTCGCCCACCACCTTCGGCCTGTCGGTGCACAATGCCATCGGCGCGCTGTACTCCATCATCCGCGGCCACCGTGGCAACCAGCTGGCGCTGGCCGCCGGCAAGGCCACCATCGAGGCTGCCTGCGTGGAAGCGGCCGCGCTGCTGGCCGACGGTGCCGCTGAAGTACGCATCATCGCCTACGATCCGCCCTTGCCCTCTCTCTACTCGGAGTTCCTGGACGAGCCGGCGGCGTATTACGCCTGGTGCTGGCGGGTGGTCTCGACAGGTGTGGGCGGCACGCGCCTGGCGTTGCGCTGGCAGGCCGACGATGGAGCGGACGACGTCCCTGGCACGCTTCCGCACGCCCTGGACCTGCACCGTTTCCTGCTTGACGGCGGTGCGACGCTGGAACGCGTGGTGGATGGCCGGCGCTGGAGCTGGCAGCGTGCCGGCTGAGCGCATCCGGCGCCGCCTGGATCACGCTTGGCGGGTGTTCGCCACCGCGCTGAGCTTCCTCGCCTTCGGCCTCGGTGGCCTGCTGTTCGCGCTGGTGCTGGTGCCCTTGCTGCTGCTTGCGGTGCGCGACGCGCGACGGCGCCAGCGGCTGGCGCGGCGGATGGTGCAGCGTCTGTTCGCGCTCCATGTCGCGCTGATGCGCGCGCTCGGAGTGATGTCCTGCCAGGTGCAGGACGCACAGTGGCTGCAGCGTGCAGGCCTGCTGGTAGTGGCCAATCACCCTACCCTGATCGACGTGGTGCTGCTGGTGGCGCTGCTGCCCAATGCAGACTGCGTCATCAAGGGCGCCGTGGCCCGCAATCCGTTCATGCGTGGCACCGTGCGGGCCGCGGGTTACCTGGTCAACGACGGCGGCCCGGCATTGGTGGAAGCGGGTATCGCTGCACTGCGCGAGGGTGGCAGCCTGGTCATCTTCCCCGAAGGCACGCGCAGCCTGCCGGGCCAGCCGTTGCGGCTGCAGCGTGGCGCGGCGAACATTGCCGTACGCGGGCGTGTGGACATCACGCCGGTACGCATCCGCTGCGTGCCGCCGACGCTGGGCAAGGGGGAGAAGTGGTATCGTGTGCCCCCGCGGCGTTTCCACGTCACGCTGGAGGTCGGGGAGGACATTCCGATCGGTACGTTCCTGGACGATGTCGGCATGGCAGGAAGGGATGCCCTGGCCGCACGACGCGTCACCGACCATCTCAGCCGCTACTTCCACACGTATGGAGAACCGACCCGTGCAGGCACTTGAGCACGAGATCAAGGAACTGATCATTTCCTCGCTGTCACTGGAAGACATTTCCGCGGACGACATCGACTCCAGCGCTCCCCTGTTTGGCGAAGGCCTCGGCCTGGACTCAATCGATGCGCTGGAGCTTGGCCTGGCACTGCAGAAGCGGTTCGGGGTGAGCCTGTCCGCCGATTCGGAAGAAACGCGCCGTCATTTCGGCAGCGTGCAGGCACTGGCCGGCTTCGTCGCCGCCCACCGCGCATGACGCGGGCATGGCCATGACCAAGACCGAACTCTTCGACCACATTGCCGGCCTGCTGACCGACAGTTTCGAGATCGACCACGCCCTGGTCGCGCCTACGGCGCGGCTGCATGAGGATCTGGACATCGACAGCATCGACGCGGTGGACCTGATCGTGCAGTTGAAGCCGCTGCTCGGCCGCAACCTGCAACCGGACGCATTCAAGTCGGTACGCACCGTGCAGGATGTGGTGGATGTCGTGCATGGGCTGCTGCCTGGCCAGGCAGCAGCCTGACCGCGCGCGCCGGGGCCTGTCGCAATGTCTTTTCGCAGGGGGGCGCTGGTCGGCGTATCGCTGGCCTATCCGTTGGTGATGTACCTGGCGATGGGCCGTTTCGAGCCGCGCTGGCTGTCGCTGCTGTTGTTCGGCATGGCGCTGCTGCGCGCGCTGGGTACGCGTGAGCGGCTGTGGATCTGGGCGGCCGTCGGCACCGGCGTGCTGGCACTGGTCGCCCTTCTGGGCAACGCGGCGCTGCCGCTGAAACTGTATCCGGCGCTGGTCAACGCGGTGCTGCTGGCCACCTTTGTTGCCAGCCTGCGCTGGCCGCCCACCGTGGTCGAGCGCATCGCGCGTGCGCAGGATCCCCGCCTGCCGTCGACGGCGATCGCCTATACACGCAGGGTGACCCAGCTGTGGTGCGGCTTCTTCGTCGTCAACGGAAGCCTTGCCCTGGCCACTGCGCTGTGGGCGTCCGAAGCGGTGTGGGCCCTGTACAACGGGCTGCTTGCGTACCTGCTGATGGGCATGCTGTACAGCGGCGAATGGCTGGTGCGGCGGCGACACAAGGCGGCCCATGGGCATGCCTGAGTGGATCGCGCTGCACCGCTTGGCGGCAACGCCTGTCGCAGGTCGCATGGCGGGAGTGATTGAGGGAGAAACGCTGGACCATGCAGCGCTGATGGCGCGGATGGAACGGTGGCGGGTGGCTTTTGCCGCCGAGCCGGGGACGGACTGGGCCCTGTATTTCGACGACGCGCTGGCCTTTGCCGCCGCTCTGTTCGGGGCCTGGGCCGCGGGCAAGCGCGTGTTCCTTCCCGCCGATAATCTGCCGGCTACGCTGGAATCGCTGCGCACGCACGTGGCCGGCTATGCGGGTGACATCGATGCGGCATGGCAGCCGCTGACGCTGGCCGAGGATGAGTCCTGCATGGGCGCGGGCAGCGGTGTGGCACTGGACGAGCACGCGTGCAGGCTGGTGGTGTTCACTTCGGGCAGCACCGGCGAGCCGACGGCGATAGAAAAGCGGTTGGCGCAGCTGGCGCGTGAAGTGGAGGCGCTGGAGCAGGCCTTCGGCGCCCAGCTCGACGGTGTGCAGATACACGGCACGGTTTCCCACCAGCACATCTACGGCCTGCTGTTCCGGGTGCTGTGGCCGCTGGCGGCTGGTCGCGCGATCCAGCTACGGCGTTTCTTCCATGAAGACCTCGTGGTCGCCCTGGCGCGGGCGCCTGCCGTGCTGGTGGCCACCCCGGCACACTTGAAACGGTTGCCGGTGCAGCTGGACTGGGGTGCGGCACGCGGCAACCTGCGCGCGGTGTTCTCCTCCGGCGGCCCGTTGCCGGCCGATGCCGCGGCGCTCGCACGTAACGTGCTGGGCAGCGCGCCGATCGAGATCTTCGGCAGCAGTGAGACCGGCGGCATCGCATGGCGTCGCAGCGAGGGCGGTGCGCCGCCGCCGTGGCAGCCCTTGCCCGGTGTTCGCTGGCGTATCGATGACGGCCAGCTGGCGGTGGCTTCGGCGCATCTGGAACAGCCCGGCTGGTGGCGCACGGCCGACCGCGCCGAGGCCGTCGCTGAGGACGGATTCCGTGTGCTGGGACGTGCCGACCGCATCGTCAAGATCGAGGAGCGCAGGGTGTCCCTGGATGCGCTGGAACGCGGGCTGCAGGCGGATCCGTCCGTGCAGGACGTTCGCGTGCTGGTGCTTCCTGGCCATCGCGACCAGCTGGCAGCCGTGGTGGTGCCCACCGACACGGACATGCTGCAGGCCGATGATGCCAGCCGCCGCCGGTTCACGCGTCACCTGGGCGAGGTACTGGCCATCAGCCACGATGCGGTTACCCGTCCGCGCCGCTGGCGGCTGGTGCCGGCGCTGCCGTGCGATGCCCAGGGCAAGGTCACCCTGGCCGCGCTCGCCGCGCTGTTCCAGCCGACCGTGCCGCCGGTGCACTGGCTGTCGCGCGCGACCGACTCGGCTGCCCTTACCCTGTCGCTGACGCCGGATCTTCGTGTGTTCGATGGCCATTTCCCCGGCGTGGCGGTGCTGCCCGGCGTGGCGCAGGTGGATTGGGCGATCGCCCTGGCGCGCCAGGCCTTCACGATGCCACCGCGGTTCCTGCGCATGGAGGCCGTGAAGTTCCAGCACCTGGCCCGCCCAGGGTATCTGCTGCGGTTGCACCTGCAGTGGAATGATGCCCGGCAGGCGCTGACATTCCGCTTCACCTCCGATCACGGCATTCATGCCAGTGGCAAAGTACTGTTCGCCTATGCCGATTGAGAACCTCACCAGACCGTCCGACCACGCCCTGCTGGTGGTCATTCCTGTGTACGACCACGAACATGCGATCGGCAGGGTAGTCGATGGCGTGCGCGCCGCCGGCCTGCCCTGCCTGCTGGTGGACGATGGTTCGCACGCGCCCTGTGCCGAAGCGCTGCGGGAACTGTCGCGGCAGCAGGGGGTGGCGCTGCTGCGGCTGGACAGCAACCAGGGCAAGGGCGGGGCGATGCTGGCGGGCTTCAGCGAGGCAGCTCGCCTTGGCTACACCCACGCGCTGCAGATCGATGCCGATGGCCAGCACGACACGCGTGAGCTGGGGCGGTTCGTGGCGCTGTCGCAGGTGTATCCCGATGCGGTGATCTGCGGCATTCCCGCCTACGATGAAACGGTGCCGAGGGTCCGCCTGTATGGTCGCTACTTCGCGCATGTCTGGGTATGGATCAACACGCTGTCGCTGCACCTGCGCGATTCCATGTGCGGCTTCCGCGTCTATCCGTTGCCCGCAGTGCAGCAGCTCATGGCCGAAGAAACCATTGGCCGGCGCATGGACTTCGACACAGAGATCCTCGTGCGGCTGTACTGGCGTGACGTGCCGGTGCACCACCTCGCCACACCGGTGACCTATCCCAGCGACGGCGTTTCGCACTTCGATGTGTGGCGTGACAACCTGCGCATCACCCGAATGCAGACGCGTCTGCTGGCGGGCATGCTGCGCCGCGCGCCCCGGCTGCTTCGCCAGCGCCTGCAGGGGCGGCCCTGATGGCTACCCGGCCTGCTCGCAACGCGCCGCATTGGGCGGACATCGGCGACCGCACCTCGGTGGCCGGGGTGCTGGCGCTGTGCTGGGTGCATCGCCGGCTGGGACGCTGGCCCTACCGCCTGTGCATGTGGCCGGTGGTGGCTTTCCAGTGGTTGGTCAATGGCATCGGACGACGGGCATCGATGCAGTACCTGCACCGCCTGCAGGCGCATACCGGTGCGCTGGGGCACGCCCCGGGCTGGCGCGACAGCCTGCGCCACTTCGCCTTGTTCGGCGATACCATGCTCGACAAGCTGCTGGCGCTGGGTCGTCGTTATCCGGCTGAACAGATGCGGCTTCACGACACGCCCGAACTGCACCGCATCGCCCGTGGCGAGGGCGGGGTGTTCCTGACCGCGCACGTAGGCTGCCTGGAACTGTGCCAGGTACTGGCTGAAAAGGTCCCCGGGCTGCGCCTGACCGTACTGGTGCACACGCGCCACGCCCAGCGTTTCAACAGCCTGCTGGAACGGCTGGATCCGCTGGCGTCGGTGGAACTGCTGCAGGTGACCGACATCGGCCCGGCGATGGCCATGGCGCTTGGCCGCAGGGTGGCCGTCGGTGGCTTCGTCGCCATCGTCGGCGACCGCGTGCCAGTGCGCAGTGCCCGGGTGGTGCATGCGCGGTTTCTCGGCCACAGCGCCCCTTTCCCGGTCGGCGCCTATGTACTGGGGGCGTCGCTGGGCTGCCCGGTCTATACGCTTTCGTGCCTGCACCAGGCCAACGGCTATGCGGTGCGCTTCGATCTGTTCGCAGAGCGCATCGAGCTGCCGCGCGGCGATCGCGAAGCGGCGCTTGCCGGCCACGCCCAGCGCTACGCACACTGGCTGGAACGCCAGTTGGCGCAGTCGCCGCTGGATTGGTTCAACTTCTTTCCGTTCTGGGACCAGGCACCGCATGCCGACTGAAGCACTTATCACCTGCCGTTTCGGTGCCGGTGCACTGACCATCGAGGACGTCGTCGCCATCGCGAATGGCCGGCGTGTGGCCGTTCTCGACGAGGATCCTGCCTTCCGCGCGCGCATCCAGCGTGGTGCGGACTTGCTTGACCGCATACTGCAGGAAGACGGCGTGGTATACGGAGTCACCACTGGCTATGGCGATTCCTGCACCGTGGCCATTCCGCCGGCGCTTGTCGCGGAGTTGCCGCATCACCTGTACACCTACCACGGCTGTGGACTGGGGCGTTTCCTCGATGCATGCGAAACGCGCGCGGTGCTGGCCGCACGGCTCGCTTCGCTGTCGCAGGGCATGTCCGCAGTGAGCCTGACGCTGCTGGAAGGATTGCAGACCCTGCTCCGGCACGATGTGCTGCCGCGCATTCCGGCCGAAGGCTCGGTGGGTGCCAGCGGCGACCTGACCCCGCTGTCCTACGTGGCCGCTGTGCTGTGTGGCGAACGTGAGGTGCTGCACGAGGGCCGCGTGCAGCCCGCGGCGGAGGTTCTGCCACGCATCGGCATGGTGCCCTTGCGCCTGCGGCCGAAGGAAGGCCTGGCATTGATGAACGGTACCGCGGTGATGACCGGACTGGCCTGCCTGGCGTGGAGTCGTGCGGATTACCTGTGCCGGCTGGCCACTCGCCTGACTGCATTCAACGTGCTGGCCAGCGACGGCAATGCCCACCATTTCGATGAAACCCTGTTTGCCGCCAAGCCGCATCCCGGGCAGGTACGTATCGCCGCGCGACTGCGCCAGGACCTGCACAGCGAACGCCCGCCGCGCAATGCGCAGCGCCTGCAGGACCGCTATTCGCTACGCTGCGCGCCGCATGTCATTGGCGTGCTGGAAGACACCCTTCCGTTCCTGCGCCAGTTGATCGAAACCGAACTCAACAGCGCCAACGACAACCCGTTGATCGATCCCGATGGCGAACGTGTTCTGCATGGCGGACACTTCTATGGTGGCCACATCGCTCTGGCGATGGATACGCTGAAGAACACCGTGGCCAATATCGCCGACCTGCTCGATCGCCAGCTGGCGCTGCTGGTGGACGCACGATACAACCATGGCTTGCCGCCCAATCTATCGGCGGTCAGCGGACCGCGCGCGGCCATCAACCATGGCCTGAAGGCGCTGCAGATCAGCGTGTCGGCATGGACCGCCGAAGCGCTGAAGAACACTCTGCCGGCATCGGTGTTTTCCCGCTCCACTGAATGCCACAACCAGGACAAGGTCAGCATGGGTACCATCGCTGCGCGCGACTGCCTGCGCGTGATCGAGCTGGTGGAGCAGGTGGTCGCGGCAATGTTGATCGCCGCCCGCCAGGCCCTTGCGCTGCGGGCGCAGGAGGGTGTGGAGGCTGTGGTGAGCGGCGCGCTGGCCGACATGTACGAAGATCTGCAGCAACGCATCGCGCTGGTGGAGGAGGATCGTGCACTGGATGGCGAACTTCGTGCACTGCTGCATGCCATCCGCGGCACGCATTGGGAGCTGTATGCAGAACGGTGAACTGGTCGCGGAGATCGCACTGACGCCGGCCTTCCACGACTGCGATCCGATGCAGGTGGTCTGGCACGGCAACTACTTCAAGTATTTCGAGATAGCACGCTGCGCACTGCTGCAGCGCCATGGCTACGACTATCCGGACATGCAGGCATCCGGCTACCTGTGGCCGGTGGTGGACGCGCGGGTGAAGTACATCCGTCCGCTGCGCTTCCAGCAGGCACTGCGGATCCGCGCACGGATCGTGGAATGGGAAAACCGCCTGAAGATCGACTACGAAATTTTCGACGCCAGCCACGGCGAACGGTTGACCCGGGCCCATACGATCCAGGTCGCCGTTGCCGCAGATACAGGGGAAATGCAGTACGTATGTCCGCCCATCCTGTGGCAGAAACTGGGAGTGCCCGCGCCATGATGCTGCCTTACCGCCTGTGCGCGCCGCTGTTGGCGCTGATGCTTGCCTGTGGCGCGACGCTGTCCGCTTCCGCAGCGGAAGCCACCGTGGAATCGATCACCGCTGAAGTGGCACGTCCGGCCGTCCTGCGCGGTGCGTTCAGCCAGGAAAAACAGGTCAGCGGCTTCCGCAATCCACTGCGTTCGCAGGGCCGCTTCGTGGTGGCGCGCGGGCACGGCGTCATCTGGTCCACGCTCACTCCCTTCCCGTCGGAGATGGTGATCACCGCCGACCGCATCCTCAGCCGGCAGCGCGATGGCGCTACGCGTGTGGAACTGGATGCCCGCGAGCAACCAGCACTGCGTTCGGTGAACACCATCCTGTTCGCGCTGATGAGCGGCGATGTGCAGGCGCTGTCGGGCCAGTTCAATGTTTCCGCCACGCGCGAAGGACAGGGCTGGACGCTGCGGCTGACGCCGAAGTCGCCGGTGCTGGCCAAGGCATTCGCATCGCTGACATTGCAGGGCGACCGTTACGTGCGCCAGGTGGAGATCATCGAAGCCAGCAAGGACCGTACGTTGATCGCGTTCTCTGCATTGGCCGAAACGCCGGCCACGCTGTCGGCCGACGAGGCCACGCGCCTTGACTGAGCAGCCGGGCGAAGGCAGTCCGTCGCCCGTACCGCTTCGCGCGTGGCGCGGGTTGGCGCTGGCCTGGCTGGTATTGCTGCTGGCGCTGGCAATCCAGCAGGTGGGGCAATGGAGAAGTGCACCACCGATCGATACCGACATCCTGGCGATGCTGCCGCAGGATGCGAGCGATCGCCTGTTGTCGGATGTCACCCGACGCATTGCCGATAGCGGTTCGCGCGAGATCGTCGTGCTGCTGGGCAGCCCTGATGCCGAGGCTGCACAACGGGCCGGCAAGACCTTCGCCGCGGCGCTGGCTGCCGACCCGGACAGCGGATTGCTGCGCCCGGCCGGCGCCTTGCAGGGATGGTTTGAACAGGCGCGCGCTTTCTACGCACCTTACCGCGATCGTCTGCTTACTCCCGCGCAGCGGGAGCGCCTGCTGCAGGCACCATCGGACACCCTGGCAGGCGAAGCGCTGGGCAGCCTGTACGGGCCGATGGGGGCGCCGCGGCTGACCGGCTGGCTGCAGGATCCGCTGTCGCTTTGGCCTGGTTGGTGGCAACAGCAGGCGCGCGCGGCAGGGTTGCGCGTGGGTGACGATGGCCTGCTGGAGGCTGACGGGCAGCAGTGGGTGGTCCTGCGTTTCGATACCCGTGACTCGGCCTTCCAGTTGGATGGCGAGCCACGCATCGGCGGCCTGCTGGAACGCGCCGGACGCGCTGCGGGCAAGGCGGTCCCGGCGCTGCAGATCCTGCATGCCGGCGTACCGCTGCACGCCGAAGCGGCAGCGGTACAGGCCAACCGCGAAATCAATACCATCGGCTGGGGATCGCTTGCGGCCGTGCTGCTGCTGGTGTGGCTGGCATTCCGTTCGCTGCGCCCGATCCTGCTGGTGGCGGTTTCGTTGCTGGTGGGCTGTGGCGTCGCCCTGGCGACCACGGTGCTGGTGTTCGGCAAGGTGCACCTGTTGACGCTGGTGTTCGGTGCGTCGTTGGTGGGCGTGGCCGAAGACTATGGCATCCACTGGTTCGCCTCACGCCAGGCCGAACCCCGTAGCAGCCGCTGGACACTGCTGCGCCACCTGCTGCCGGGCCTGGCACTGGCACTGCTGACCAGTGCGCTGGCCTACCTTGCACTGGCGATGGCACCGTTTCCCGGGCTGCGGCAGATGGCGCTGTTCTCGGTGGTGGGTCTGGCCGCTGCGTTCGTCACCGTCATCCTTTGGTTCCCGTGGCTGGACGGCGGCCAGCGGCGGCAGACGCGCTTTTCGCAGTGGCTGGGGGGAACCCTGCGGCGCTGGCCGCGCCTGCAGGGGCGACGCCCGTTCGCACTGTTGCTGGGTGCCGTCGTGGTGATCGGGGCGGTGGGCCTGCCGCAGCTGCGCGTGGACGACGACCTGCGCAGCCTGCAGTCCTCGCCACCACGGCTCATGCAGGAACAGATACGTATCTCGCAGCTGCTCGGCATGCCCAGCCCCGCGCAGTTCTACCTGGTGCAGGGCGATGATGCCGCGCAGCTGCTGCTGCGCGAGGAAGCACTGACCGCCCGCCTGCGCGCCCTGGAACAGCAGCAGCGTATCGGCGGCCATCGCGCGATCAGCGACTGGCTGCCATCGGCGCGGCAGCAGCAGGATGATGCTGCGCTGACCGCACGCGTGGAGTCGGCGGTGCTGCAGGCGGTGTCCGCTGCAAGCGGTGAGGCACTGCAGCGCCCACACTTCGCCGCGGGCACGATGGACATCGGCGCGTTCCTCGACTCTCCCGCTTCGCTGCCGTTCCGGCACCTGTGGCTGGGCCATGTGGGCGGTGGCGTGGCCAGCGTGGTGATGGTGGACGACCAGTCGCGTGCGGATGCGCTTGCCGACCTGCGCGGCGTCGCGCAGGGCCTGCCCGGCGTACGCTGGGTGGACCGCACCGCTGATTTCTCGCGCCTGCTTGGCCATTACCGGAGCTTGATGAGCGGCATGCTGCTGGCCGGCATCGTGCTGGTGTTCGCCGCCCTGTGGTGGCGGTATCGCGGTGAAGCCTGGCGGGTGCTTGCGCCGACCCTGATCGCCGGCCTGCTCACCCTGTCCCTGCTGGGCGCCTTGGGGCAGCCACTTCAGCTGTTCAACGTGCTGGCGTTGATGCTGCTGCTGGGCATGGGTATCGATTACGGCATCTTCCTGCTGGAACATCGTGGTGATCCCAGCGCATGGCTGGCGGTATGCGTGGGCGCAGCGAGCACCTGGCTGTCCTTCGGCCTGCTCGGCCTGTCGGCAACGCCGGCACTGCGCGCCTTCGGCCTGACACTGCTGCTCGGCATCGGCCTGGTCTGGCTGCTGTCTCCCTTGTTCCGGCCAGCGGGCGCAGTTCCACCAATGGAGCATCCATGACAATCGTTGCCATCCGGCATGCCCGCCTTGCCCGCAGCGTCGTTGCGCCGGCGCTGCTGTTGTTGCTGGTGCTGCTGCTGGTGGCGTGCGCCGGCCAGCGCCCGCGTTCGGCGATGCAGGTGCCAGCATTGCGCCTGTCGCCCGCCAGCCTGCCTGCGCCGCTCGCACTGCAGCAGCAGCTGCACTTCCGTTTTGGCCGCGTCGAGCGCGACATGGACGCGTTGCTGGAAGCCGATGCCGTGCAGGTGCAGCTGATGGTGCAGGCGGTGGGCCAGACCGCCTTCCGGGTGCACTGGGATGGCCAACGGCTGCAGGAACAGCGTGCGCCGTGGCTGCCACGACAGGTAGACGCCGGGCGCGTGCTGGACGACCTGCAGTTCGCGCTGTGGCCGACCGCGGCCATTGCCGCGGCCCTGCCGGCGGGCTGGCAGGTGGATGATGACGGCCGGCTTCGCCGCCTGCACCACAACGGACAGGATGCGTTGCGCCTGCGACGCGAGGCCGATGGCACGCTGGAGCTGGACAACCTGGTCGAGGGATACTCGCTGCAGATCCGATCCGCCATTCCGGAGTCGTCGTCGCCGTGAACCATCGGGTATACCTGAACGATCTGGGCGTAGTGTGCGCACTCGGCGCCGGGCGTGCCGAAGTGGCGCACGGCCTGTTCGCCGACGCGCCTGGCGGTCTGTCCGCCTGCGACGATGTGCTGCCGGGACGTTCGCTGGCTTTGGGCCGCGTGCATGCGCAACTGCCGGATATGGCCGAGCTGCCGGTTGCCTGGCGAGGGCGCAACAATGCCTTGCTGGACATCGCGCTGCGGCAGATCGCGGCCCCGGTACAGGCCGCCATTGCGCGGCATGGTGCGGACCGGGTGGCCGTGGTGGTTGGTACCAGCACGTCGGGCATCGGCGAAACCGAACCGGCGTTGCGCATTCGCGCCCGCGATGGTCGCTGGCCGCACGGGTTCGCATACGGACAGCAGGAAATGGGCAGCGCGGCGGACTTCGTGCGTCACTGCAGCGGTGCATCGGGACCAGCATGGACACTGTCCACCGCCTGTTCTTCCAGCGCCAAGGCGCTGGCCTCCGCTGCCCGGCTGCTGCGCGCGGGTATCGTGGATGCGGTCATTGCCGGTGGCGCCGATTCGCTGTGCCGGTTCACGGTGGCCGGTTTCAACGCGCTGGAATCGGTGGCCGCGGCACGCTGCCTGCCGTTTTCGCGGAACCGTTGCGGCATCAACATCGGCGAGGGCGCGGCGTTGTTCCTGCTCAGCCGCGAACCCGGGCCGGTGGCGCTGGCGGGATGGGGGGAGAGTGCCGACGCGCACCATATGTCTGCGCCCGACCCCAGCGGCGCCGGTGCCATGTCCGCGATGCGGCAGGCGCTGCAGCGCGCTGGCTGGGCGCCGGACCAGGTGGATTACCTCAATCTGCACGGTACGGCCACGCGCCACAACGACGCCATGGAAGCGCGTGCGGTTGCCGAGGTGCTGGGCACCGCGGTGCCGGTCAGCTCGACCAAGCCATTGACCGGGCACACGCTGGGAGCATCCGGCGCCGTGGAGGCGGCGCTGTGCTGGATCGCGATGACCGACAATCCTACGCAGCGGTTGCCGCCGCACTGGTGGGACGGGGAAGCCGATACGGACCTGCCCGCACTGGCCCTTGCCACGCCGGGCAGTCATGCCAGTGCCGGCCTGCACCGCGTGCTGAGCAGTTCGTTCGCCTTCGGCGGCAGCAATGCGGTGCTTGCGCTGGAACGTCAGTGAGAAGACAGATGATGTTCGCGATCGAAGACGTGGTTCCGCACCGCGGCAGTGCGCGCCTGCTGGATGAAGTGCTGCACTGGGACGAGGACCATATCCAGGCAGCCCTGGTGGTGCCCCGCGAGGGCATGCATGTCGTCGCGGACGGCGTGCCGGCCTGGATAGGCATCGAATACATGGCCCAGGCCATCGCCGCCTGGGCCGGCTGCCGTGCCCGCTGCGAGGGACGGCCCCCGCGGCTGGGATTCCTGCTGGGCAGCCGCCGCTACAGCAGCACGCGCACGCTGTTTCCCAGCGGTACGCGGTTGGTGGTGCACGCGCGGCGGGAGCTGATGGGCGACAATGGGCTGGGGATGTTCGCGTGCCGCATCGAAGCGGAAGGTGAAACATGGGTGGAGGCGAACGTGTCGGTGTTCGAACCGGACGACGCACAGGCCTATCTGGAGAGTGGACAGGCATGACAGCAGCAACCAGCGTACTGGTGACCGGTGCCAGCCGTGGCATCGGCAGGGCGATCGCGCTGCGCGCCGCGCGCGATGGCTTCGATGTGGTGGTGCATTGCCGCAGCCGCGTGGAGGAAGCACAGGCAGTCGCCGATGAAATTGCCGCGATGGGTCGCCAGGCGCGGGTACTGGCCTTCGACGTAGCCGACCGTGCAGCGGCGCGCGCTGCGCTGGAAGCCGACGTCGATGCGCACGGCGCCTGTTACGGTGTGGTATGCAACGCCGGCATCGCCCGCGATGGCGCGTTTCCGGCCTTGTCCGATGCCGATTGGGACCAGGTGGTGCATACCAACCTGGATGGTTTCTACAACGTGCTGCACCCACTGGTGATGCCGATGGTGCGGCGTCGCCAGCCAGGGCGCATCGTCACCCTGGCATCGGTGTCCGGGCTGATGGGCAACCGCGGACAGGTGAACTACAGCGCCGCCAAGGCCGGCATCATCGGTGCCACCAAGGCGCTGGCGCTGGAACTGGCCAGCCGTCGCATCACCGTCAACTGCGTGGCCCCCGGGCTGGTGGATACCGAGATGCTGGAGCCGCAGGTGGTCGAACACGCCCTGAAGCTGATCCCGGCCGGACGCATCGGCACGCCCGACGAGGTCGCCGCTACGGTGGCCTTCCTGCTCTCCGATGCCGCCGGCTACATCACCCGCCAGGTGATCTCGGTGAACGGCGGCATGGCCTGATGGCGCGCGAAGGACGACGCGTGGTAGTCACCGGTGCGGCGGCCATCAGCCCGCTGGGGCAGGACTGGGCGGGCATCCATGCGCGGCTGCGCACCTTGCGCAACGCAGTGCGCAACATGCCGGAGTGGGATGCCTATGCAGGTCTGAACACCCGCCTGGCCGCGCCGGCGCTGCCGTTCGAGCTGCCACCGCACTACAACCGCAAGACCACGCGTTCCATGGGGCGCGTGGCCTTGATGGCGGTGCGCGCCAGCGAGCTGGCCCTGCAGCAGGCCGGCCTGCTGGAACATCCGGTGCTGCATGATGGCCGTACCGGCGTGTCCTACGGCTCCTCGGCAGGCAGCCATGAGGCGATGGGGGAATTCGGAAGGATGCTCAACAGCTTCACCACCGAAGGCATCACGGCCACCACCTACCTGAAGATGATGAGCCACACCGCGGCGGTGAACATCGGCGTGTTCTTCGGCCTGAGCGGGCGCGTCCATACCACCTCCAGTGCCTGCACGTCCGGCAGCCAGGGCATCGGCGAAGCGTACGAAACCCTGCGCGCGGGCCGGCAGACGGTCATGCTCGCTGGTGGCGCGGAACAGCTGGACGCTACCGCCGCGGCGGTGTTCGATACCCTGTACGCCACCAGCGTCCGCAATGACGAACCGGGGTCCACGCCGCGTCCCTTCGATGCTGCACGTGATGGCCTGGTGCTGGGCGAGGGCGCCTGCACGCTGGTGCTGGAAGAACTGGAACATGCGCTGGGCCGTGGTGCGCCGATCCTGGCCGAAGTGCTGGGCTATGGCAGCAACAGCGATGGGCAGCATGTCACCCAGCCGAGCAGCCCGACCATGGCCCGCGCCATGCAGCTGGCGCTGGAGGATGCCGGCCTGGCACCGGAGCACATCGGTTACGTCAACGCCCATGGCACCGCCACTGAACACGGAGACATCGCTGAAAGCCAGGCGACCGCGCAGGTCTTCGGAAACACCGTCCCGGTCAGCACGCTGAAGGGATATGTCGGCCACATGCTGGGCGCCTGTGGCGCGTTCGAGGCCTGGCTGAGCATCGAAATGATGCGCGAAGGCTGGTTTGCGCCCACCCTCAACCTGACCGATGTGGACCCGCGCTGCGCCCCGCTTGAGCATATCCGCGGCGACGGCCGCGAGCTGCAGGTGGACTATGTGGCGAGCAACAACTTTGCTTTTGGTGGCATCAATACCTCGCTGGTATTCGCCCGTTACCCGCGCGCCGGAGCCTGAACGCGGCAAACACAATGATGAACTGCCCGCGTGGCTCAGGCTGCGGGCCCGCCCCCCTGCACGATGACGCCTTCCGCCCGTGACGGTATTCCGACACAATCATGCTTTGAAGGGTAAAACCTGGAAGCATGCAAGCTTACGTCTACAAGAGCCAACGAAAGGACGACACCTACGTGTACCTCGCCGAGCGCGATGCGTTCGGCGTGCTGCCGGCGCCGCTGAAAGCGTCACTGGGGTCCCTGCAGCTGGTCCTGGAAGTGGCGCTGACCGACGATCGCCGGCTGGCGCGTGCCGACGCCGCACAGGTCCGCGCCGAGTTGCAGAGTCGCGGTTTCTACCTGCAGGTGCCGCCGAGCGTGACCAGCCTGATGCCTCGCCACAATGACTGAACCGCAGCCCCGTATGCTTCCGGTGGCCTTTGCAGTGGGCGTCCTGCTCGCGCTCGGCGCTGCCCTCGGGGGTGTCGTTGGCGCCGCGTTGGCGGCACTGGCCCAGCCCGCGTTCGCGCTGGGTGTGTCCTGGCTGCGTCGCACCCGCGCGACGCGTCCGCCGGGGCAGGTGCTGCGCCAAGAACTTCCCGCACTGCTGGCCCTGTGGCTGGCAGCGCCGGCGGTGCTGGCGCTGCTGATGGCCTGGCCCCTGGCCGCCCTGCGTGAAAGCGGCAGCCTGGCGGCGGTGATGGGGCTGGCGGTACTGCTCAGCGTTGGCTTGCTGGCCGTGTGGCGTACCTGGCCGCTATGGAGCGATGTCGAACGCCTGGCCGGTGGGCTGGCCCGGCATGCCGCCGGACTTTCCGGACGCGATCTGGGGGCGTGGCGTGGCCTGCTGGTCGCCGCCTTCGTGCTGGCGCTGTGCGCGCTGGTGGTGCTGCCGGCGTGGCCCGGACTGCTGCCGGTGGCGCTGCACTGGCCGGCCGTGCTGGCGGTGGTGGTGCTGTCGCCGGTGCTGCATTTCCTGCTGCAGCGCGTGGCGCCGGCCGGCCCTTCGCGCAGCCTGCCGCTGGCCGACAGCGGCCAAGACATACGGCATGAGGCATGGCAGCGACAGGACATCACATCGGCCGATGACGCACTGGCGCCGCTGGAACCCCTGCATGCCGACGCACTGGCGCCGGCACTGTACGAGGCAGCGCGGCATGGCCGTATCGACCGCGCGCTGCAGCTGCTGGATGCCGGGGCAGATCCCCATGCGCTGCCCGATCCGCAGTGGCGTGACCAGCGCAACCTGCCGGTGCTGGCCGCCGTGCTCCCGGACCTGCGCCTGCTGCGCGAACTGATCGCGCGCGGGGTGGATGTCAACGCACCGCATCGCGGCATGACGCCATTGCTTGCGGCCACCCGCGACAGCTGGCACGGCCGGCCCGAAGCGGTGATGACCCTGCTGGCCAACGGCGCTGACGCGCGCGCCACCGACGCAGACGGCAACACGCCGCTGCATCATGCCGCGCGCAGTTCCGATCCCGGTGTGGCCGCACTGCTGCGCGATGCTGCCGCCGAGATGGATGCCCTGAACAACGAAGGATGGTCTCCGCTGGCGGTGGCCTGTCAGGTCGGCAACTGGCGGCTGGCGCGCTTCCTGCTGGAGCGCGGCGCACGCACCGAGCCGGAAGGCGGCACCCCGGTACTGCTGGCCGCCGCCGCCACCGATGATGATGACGCTGCCGGCGTGCAGCTGCTGCTCAAGCACAAGGCACGCGCCGATGCGCGCGATCGGCAGCGCCGCAGTGCACTGCATGAGGCGGCATCGGCCGGCCATGTCGGCATCATCGATGCGCTGCTGGCGGCCAACGCCAACCCCGAAGCGCGTGACGCACGTGGCCGTACGCCGTTGTTGGAAGCGGCCGCCGCCGGTCGTGCCGCAGTGGTTGAACATCTGCTTGCGCATAAGCCGGACCTGGCCGCGGTGGACGGCGAAGGTCGCAACGCGCTGCTGCTGGCGGTGATGGCCGATGATGTGCCGCCAATGCTGGTCCGCCGCCTGCTGGACGTGGGCATGACGATGGATCTGGACGACCCGCTGGCGCGTGCCGCGGTGGACGGCGCTGCGGGTGCCGGGCGCTGGGCCATCGTTGCCATGCTGGACCCCGGCTATCCGCTTCCGGCCGCGGTGAGCGATGGCCTGCGCGCCAGTGGCGACGACGCCCAGGCCGGTTCCGAACTGTTGCCGGATCGACCACCGCTTACGCTGCTGCGCGAGGCTTTGGGCTTTGGCAACCTGGAAGGCATGCAGCCGATGGCGCGCCTGTGCCAGCCCGACGAACTGGGTGCGCTGCTGCACGACCCCGAACTGGCGCTGGATCCGCGCGCGGTTGCCTGGCTGCTGACCCACGGCGCCACTGCCGAAGTGCTGGATGCCTGCGGCGATACGCCGATGTTCGCGCTGCTGGCGCGCGGCGTGGATGCGGTGCCTGCCCTGCAGGTATTGCTGGCCCATGGGGTTTCACCGGCCGGCAGCGGCGGACTGGCGAGGCTGCTGGCGGCCTGCGCGCAGCACGAGCATGCCAGCCGTGGCCTGGAACAGCTGGCACTGGAGTTGCTGGAACGTGGTGCGGATCCCTTCGCACCATCGCCGGCCGGTGATCCGCCGCTGGCGCTGGCGGTGCGGCTGGGATGGCTGCGCCTGCAACAGGCCCTGCTGGAACTTGGCGTGGACCGCGAAGCCCGCGACAGCCATGGCATGACCGCACTTCATCTGGCCACCGCGCTTGGGCGCGAAGCCGCACTGAAACTGCTGGTGCGCAGTGGTGCATCGCCGGAAGCCCGCGCGGCTGATGGGCAGACCCCGCTGGGTGTGGCACTGGCCAGCGGCCGACGCGATCTGGCGGACTGGCTGGACTGGCGCGTATGGACACTGCCGCGCCGCACCCTGCGCGAGGCGGATCTGCCCGCGGCGGCGATGGCAGGCGATGTCGATGCGGTGCGTCGCCTCATCGACCTGGGCTTCGGCGTGGACGCGGTGGATGCGCAGGGCTGCACGGCGCTGCTGCGCGCCGCTGGTGGTGGGCACCTGCCGGTGGTGGATCTGCTGCTGGCACGCCACGCCGATCCGCAGCGTGCCTCAGCCAGTGGGGCCACGCCGCTGTCGGCGGCGGTCAGCATGCGCCAGCTGGATATCGTGTCGGCGCTGCTGGATGCCGGCGTACCGCTGGAACATCGCCTGCCGGGCGGCGTGACGGTACTGATGCTGGCCTGCGCGCTGGGGCTGCCCGATATCGTCGCGCGTCTGCTGAACGCCGGAGCAGACATCAACGCCAGCGATGCGCAGCAGCTTGGCCCGCTGCACTGCGCGGCGCTGTACGGCTTCTCCTCGCGCGACCGTCCGCGCCTGCTTGCATTGCTGGATACACTACTGCTGGCCGGAGCCGAACCCGACAGGGCGGCGGCCGGTGCGGTGACACCATTGCTGCTGCTGCTGGGCGCACGTGCCGAACCTGGCAGCGCCTGCGATGAGCAGATGGTGCTGGCCGGTGTGGAACGGCTGCTGGATGAGGACGTCTCACTGGACGTGCGCGATCCGCGTGGATTCGGGCCGCTGCATCTGGCTGCCCTGCATGGGCTGCCCCTTCTGGTGCAGCGTCTGCTGCGTGCCGGCGCGGATCCCGAGGCGCGCGATACGCTGAACCGCAGCCCGCGCGAGATCGCAGTGATGCGCGGCTTCATCGACGTGGCTGGCGAATTTGAACCGCGCCTGCCGGGCGTATCGTCAATGGCCCGCTTCCTGCGCGACAACGGCTGAAGCCACCGCAAGAAAAAGGGGACGGAGGTGGTTAATTTCAAATAACTGCCTCCGTCCCCCTTTTTTCTTCGTGGCGCGGGGTTGACCGAGCGGGTCAACCGGTCCATCCTCGCCCCGCTGCCGGCACGCCGGTGGCGGACAGCACGTGCCAGGACACATTCTGGCAACCGATGCTTGCAACCCTTTCCGGAACCCTTCCCATGTCCAGCGACAGTAGAAGTCGATCTCGTTCGACGCCAGCGACGGCTACCGCCTGATACGGGACGGTTCGTCACGTTGGCGTTGCGCACGCAACCCGAAGGCGAACCACCATGAACCAGAAGCAGATGCTGCGTGCAGCGGCGCAGGCCAACGCACTGGCCGCCCCCTTGGCCGATCTCAACACCGCCGACGCGGTGGACCATCTCAATACGCTTGGCATGCACGCAGCGGTGGAGCTGCTGGCCGCATTGCCGTTGCCGCGCGCGGTGAAGATGCTTGAGGCGCCCGAACTGCAGCGTGCCGGCAGGCTGGTGGCGTTGTTGCCGCCGCCCCGCGCCGCTGCGCTGCTGGGGCTGATGGCCGATGACCGCGCGACCGATATCGTGCTGGAACTGGAGGACGACGAGCGCGCACGCCTGCTGCCGCTGATCGGCACCGAAGCGCGGCACGTCATCCAGACGCTGTTGAGCTATCCGGCCGATACCGCCGGCGCACTGATGACCACCGAGTTCGTCAGCGTGCCGGCGAACTGGACCATCGCGCAGACCCTGCAGCACATCCGCGACGTCGAACGCACCCGCGAAACCGTCTACGCCATCTACGTGCTGGACCCGGACAGCCAGCAGCTGGTGCAGGTGGTGACGATGCGCCGGCTGATTACCGGACTGGCCGAGGATGCCATCCTGTCGGTGGCCCAGATCAATCCGCCGGTGAGCGTGGACGTGCAGACCGACCAGGAGGAAGTGGCTCGTCTGATCCGCCGACATGACCTGCTGGCGATTCCGGTGCTGGATGCCCAGCGGTGCATGCTGGGCATCGTGACGGTGGACGACGTCCTGGATGCATTGATCGAGGAATCCACCGAGGACGCACACAAGTTCGGTGGCATGGAAGCGCTGGAGAAGCCCTACATGCAGATCGGCTTTGCGGAGATGCTGCGCAAGCGTGCCGGCTGGCTGAGCGTGTTGTTCGTCGGCGAGATGCTGACGGCCAGCGCCATGCAGCACTACGAGGACGAACTCGCCCGTGCGGTGGTGCTGACGTTGTTCATTCCGTTGATCATGAGCTCGGGCGGCAACTCCGGATCGCAGGCCACCTCGCTGCTGATCCGCAGCCTGGCGCTGCGCGAGCTGCGCCTGCGTGACTGGTGGAAGGTGGCCCTGCGCGAATTGCCCACCGGAGTGGTGCTGGGTTCGATTCTCGGCGTGCTGGCGATGGGCCGCATCACCGTCTGGCAACTGGGGGGGCTGCACGATTATGGTCCGCATTGGCTGCTGCTGGCCGTCACTGTTGCTGCCGCGCTGATCGGCATCGTGACCTTCGGTTCGCTGTCCGGTTCAATGCTGCCCTTCGCGCTGAAACGCCTCGGCTTCGACCCCGCCAGCGCCTCGGCCCCATTCGTGGCCACCCTGGTGGATGTCACCGGGCTGGTGATCTATTTCAGCATCGCCGCCGCTATTTTCCTCTAGCAGCAGAATCGGGGACGGAGGTGGTTATCTGCAATCAACCGCCTCTGTCCGCCTTTTTTTCGATGTAACGTACGGGCATGAGTACCTACCATCTGCAGTCCGTCTTCCGTCCGCAGTCGCTGGCCGTCATCGGTGGCAGTCCGCGCGAGCGGTCGGCAGGGCGGGCGGTGATGCGCAATCTTCGCGGTGCCGGATTCGCCGGCAAGGTGGCGTGGATCAATCCACGGCATGCGGAGATCGATGGCATCCGCACCGTCAAGCGCCTGAAGGATCTGGACTGGGTGCCGGAACTGGTGGTGGTCACCGCACCGGCCGCGATCGTGCCGCAGGTGATCACCGATGCCGCCGCACGCGGCGTCGCTGCGGCGATCATCCTCACCGCCAACCTCGGCGAAGGCCCGGGCTCGCTCGCCGCGCAGGTGGAAGCCAGTGCGCGTGCCAAAGGCCTGCGCATCCTCGGCCCGCATTGCCTGGGTGTGATTGCACCACACGCGCGCCTCAATGCCAGCATTGCCGCGCATGTGCCCCAGGCCGGCGACCTCGCGCTGATTTCCGAATCCAGCGCCATCGCCGCCGCCCTGGTGGAATGGGGCGTGGCCCGCTCGGTCGGCTTTTCCGCCGTGGTGTCGCTGGGCGATACCCTGGACGTGGACTTCGGCGACCTGCTGGATTATTTCGCGACCGATTACCGCACCCGCGCCATCCTCCTCTACGTGGAGCAGATCAAGGACGCGCGCAAGTTCATGTCCGCCGCACGCGCGGCCGCGCGCTCCAAGCCGGTCATGGTGGTCAAGTCCGGCCGCGCCGAGCACGTGATGCCCGGCAACGATACCCACGTGCAGGCACTGGCCCGCGCCGATGATGTCTACGGCGCGGCGTTCAACCGTGCGGGCCTGCTGCGGGTGAGTGCGCTGGACGAACTGTTCACCGCAGCGGCCACCCTGGGCCGGCTGGGTTCGGTGCCGGGGCGCCGTCTTGCCATCCTCAGCAATGGCGGCGGTGTCGGCCGGCTGGCGGTGGATCAGCTGGCCGCGCTGCACGGCACCCTGGCCACATTGTCCGAAGACACCGTCGCCAAGCTCGACCAGGTGCTGCCCGAGGGATGGTCGCGTGCCAACCCGGTGGACATCGTGGTGGATGCCGATGGCGACCGCTATGCCGCCGCCATCGAGGCATTGCTGGCCGACAGCGCGAACGATGCGGTGCTGGTGGTCAACGTGCCGACGGCGTTCACGTCCTCGGCCGACGCGGCCCAGGCGCTTACCCGTACGCTTGGCCAGCGCCCGCGTCATCAGCGTGACAAGCCGGTGTTCGCGGTATGGCTGGGCAAGGACGAACGCGCCACTGCCACCCTCAATGCAGCGCGCGTTCCGACCTATCCTACCGAAGCTGAAGCGGTACGCGGTTTCCAGCATCTGGTGCGTTACCGCGATGCGCAGAACGCGCTCATGGAAACGCCGCCCAGTCTGCCGCAGGATTTCGTGGTCGATGCCGCCGCTGCCCGCAGCCTGATCGAACGTGCGCTGTCAGCCGGACAGCGCTGGCTGGATCCACTGGTCACCCATGAGTTGTTGAAAGCGTACGGAATTCCGTCCGCACCGGTGATGCAGGCACGCGATGCGCACGAGGCGATGGAGCTGGCGCAGCCGTTACTGGAACGCGGCAGCAGTGTGGTGCTGAAGATCCTGTCACCGCACATCCCGCACAAATCGGAAGTGGACGGCGTGCGCCTGAACCTGGCTACGCTGCCCGCGGTGCAGGCCGCCGCGCATTCCATCCTTGCGCGTGCCCGCGAACTGCGGCCGGATGCACGCATCGATGGTCTGCTGGTCCAGCCGACCATCGTTCGTCCGAAGGCGCGCGAGCTGATCGCCGGCATCGCCGATGACCCCACCTTCGGTCCGGTGATCGTATTCGGACGCGGCGGCACCGCCGTGGAAGTGATCAACGACAAGGCGCTCGCGCTGCCGCCGCTGGACCTGCGCCTGGCCCATGAGCTGATCGGCCGCACCCGCGTATCACGCATCCTCAAGGCCTACGGCGATGTTCCTGCCGCCGACGAGCGTGCCGTCGCGCTGGCGCTGGTGAAGCTGGCGCAGCTCGCCGCCGACATTCCCGAAATCCGCACGCTGGATATCAATCCGCTGCTGGTCGACCGCAACGGTATTCTGGCGCTGGATGCGCGCATTGCCGTTGCGCCCTCGCGCATCCTGCACAAGGGCCGCGGCCATCCGCGCTTCGCGGTGTTCCCGTATCCGAAGGAATGGGAGCGCGAGCTCGTGCTGTCCGATGGCAGCACCGCCTTCGTGCGCCCCGTGCGCCCGGAAGACGATGCGCTGTTCCGCGCATTCTTCGCGCGGGTCACCGACGAGGATCTGCGGCTGCGTTTCTTCCAGTCGGTCAGGCATTTCAGTCATGAGTTCATCGCCCGCCTGACGCAGATGGATTACGCGCGCTCCATTGCGCTGGTGGCGATCGATCCACGCAGCGGCGACATGCTCGGCGCGGTGCGCCTGCACGCAGATGCGGATTACCATCGCGGCGAATACGGCATCCTGATCCGGTCAGACCTGAAGGGTCATGGCATCGGCTGGCGGCTGATGATGATCATGATCGAGTACGCGAAGTGGCTGGGACTGGATGTCGTCGAAGGCCAGGTGCTGCGCGAGAACAGCACCATGCTGGCCATGTGCCAGAGCCTGGGCTTCCGCACACGGCTGGATCCGGACGATTCCACGGTGATGATCGTGACCCTGCCGATACGGCAGATGGAACCGGATCTGATCGCTTGAACCGGTTTCCATGCACCATCGTGTCCTACGCGCCACACTACACCCCATGACCGGACGTATCCCGCTGCTGCTGCTTCCCGGCCTGCTCAACGATGCCGAACTGTGGCGCGCGCAGCTGGCCGATCTGTCCGACATCGCCGACTGCAGCGTGGGAGATCTGACCAGCGAGGACACCCTGCAGGCGGTGGCGGCCAGCGTGCTGGAACGGGCGCCGGAACGGTTCGCGCTGGCCGGTTTCTCGCTGGGTGGTTTCGTCGCCCAGCAGATCATGCGCATGGCCCCCGGACGTGTGCAGCGGCTGGCCCTGATCAATACCTCGATCCATGCGGATTCTTCCGAACGCGCCGCGCAGCGGGCGCGGCAGATCGCCAGCCTGCGCGTGCCCGGTGCGACCACGGTGTTCCACGGATTCGGCGATGCCCTGGTGCGCTCCTACATCGATGCCTCGCGACAGCACGATGATGTGCTGGTGAAGCGGATACGGGACATGACCGCGCGCCTGGGCGTGGAGGTTTTCCTGCGACAGAGCGGATTGCAGCGCGTCGACGGCCATGACGTACTGGCGGCCTGCCGCGTTTCGCTGCTGATCGTCTGCGGCGCCAATGACCGCATCACGCCGCTGTCGACGAGCCGGGAAATGCATGCGCTGGTTCCACACTCCACGCTGGAAGTGCTGCCCGGCTGCGGGCACCTGGCGCCGATGGAAAAACCGGCCGAGGTGAGCGCGGCGATGCGGGCGTGGCTGCTGGAGCACTAGCCGGCCGGCGAGCAGCCGGCACCGCCATCTCCTCTCAATCCCAGGCCGGAGCGATGCCTTGCGGATTCGCCAGCCGATGGCCGCGATGTCCGCCATGTCCTGCTCGCTCAGCCGCAACGAGGCGGCCTGCAGATTGCTGGCCAGGTTGGCCCGTTGCGTGGACGAGGGAATCACCGCGAATCCCTGCTGCAACGCCCATGCCAAGGCCCCCTGGGCGGCGCTGGCCTGGTGGCGGCCAGCAATGCCCTGGATGACCGGATCCTTCACCGCCTGACCGTAAGCCAGACTCATGTACGCGGTTATGGGGATGCCCTGTTCCTGCAGGAACGGGACCAGCAGGCGATTCTGCAGGAAGGGATGGACCTCGATATGGTTGGTGGCGATTTCGCCCGCGCCGACGATATCGATGGCCCTGCGGGTCTGTGCGATGGTGAAGTTGGAGATGCCTATTTCACGGGTGAGGCCCAGCGATCTGGCCTCTGCCAACGCGCCCGTCAGCCGGCGAAGGCCAGTGGATCAGCGCCAGGTCGACGCGGTCGGTACGCAGTCTGTCCAGGCTCGCACGCAGGCTGTCCAGCAGCGCATCGTGACGGAATTCATCTATCCACACCTTGGTGGTGAGGTAAAGATCATCGCGTGCCACGTCGGACTCGGCGATGGCCTGGCCGATCTCGGCTTCATTGCCGTAGATCTGCGCGGTGTCGATGGCACGGTAGCCGACGTCGAGGGCATTCCGCACCGAGTCGATGGCAGCCTGGCCTTTGAGACGGAACGTGCCAAGGCCGAAAGCAGGAACGGTCATGGAAGATCTCCAGCAGGGGTAAGGGCAGAGTAGGGCAGGCGTGGTGCGCATGCCGGCAACGGTGTGTCGCACTGGCCGGCAACGACGATGATCCGGGCGTCAGCGCGCCGCGATCGCTATGTCATCGCGGCGGTGGTCGATGCCATCGCGGCGGTCCAGCCGGCCGCTCAGGACCGTCAGTGCGGACGCGACCAGCACCACCGGCGCGCCCAGCCAGGGCGTATGCATCAGACCGACGTGCTCCACCACCAGCCCACCCAGCGACGCGCCCAGCGCGATGCCGATGTTGAACGCGGCGATGTTCGGTCCAGAGGCGACGTCGGTGGCCTGCGGTGCATATCGCTGTGCCTGTTGCACAACGTACACCTGCAGGCCGGAACATTCCCGAACGCCCCCGCACCCAGCGCCAGCACGGTCAGCAGCACCAGCCACGCGTCGTGGGCGCTGAAGGTGAGCGCGAAGAGCACCAGGGCGAGCAGCGCCAAGATGCGTTGCAGCGCGGGAATCGGCCCCGAGCGGTCGGCCAGGCAGCCGCCCCACAGGTTGCCGAAGGCCACCGACACGCCGTAGAGCAGGATCACGCGGCGGAAAAACCACTGACATCACGCAGGATGGGCGCCAGGTAGGTGAACGACAGGAAGGTGCCGCCATGGCCGAAAGCAGTCATCGCATACACCAGCAGCAGGCGCGGGTCCGCTCATTCGTCGACCACATCGCTGACGCGCTGTCGACCGCGCGGTGGTGTTGCTGAGCAACGCTGGCGTCATCCTCCCCGGTACTGCATGGACAGTGCGCGATTCCCGCAAGTGGGATCAGGGCCGATGGTGCATCTTGAGCGACGTCTGCCTGGCCATTCCCCTGTCCCGTGGTGTGGCTGCCCAGCGCCTCTTCCCCATCATCTGCAGGGCCAAGCAATGCCGTTCGCGTCCCTGATGCCCCTGCCGGCATGCAGCACCTCCTCTTCCATCAATGTCATGAGCCCCCTGCGGTGGCTGGCGGCACCACTGCTTCCGGGATCCATCGCCAATGCCGGGCTGTCGGTGGGCGGCACTCGGGCCAGCGCCGCCAATGCCGAGATGCAGGCCATCCTGGAAAGCATGGGCAGGGAGGCCGTCAACTGGGGCACCTCGCTATGCGTTTCGCGGCTCATGCGTGCCGCTGACCAGCTGGTCCCCGGGGTGCTGCTGCCGTACACCGCTTACAGACTCTTTTCGTCGCTTTCGGCGGTGGCACGGGGCGAGCTGTCGCGTGCCCTGCAGACCTTGCCCGTCGCCGCAGTGCTGCCAACCGACGTGCTGCGTGCGCTGGCCAATTGTCTGGATGGTTCACTACCCAGGTGGCGGAACACCGCCGGCAACCTTGATGCGGTCGTCATCGGCGTGGCTGTTCTGGCGTTGTTGCATGGGCTGCAGGAGGAAGCGGCGCCAAGGCGGCCGGCGACGGCTGTGGGCCGGGGACTGGTCAGGCTGTTTGGCCATCTGCGTACCGCCATGACCGTGATGGGCAGTCTGCGTGATGTTGGCAACGCCCATCCCGCACCACGGCGTCACACTCATCCAACAGAGGTCCGCGCGTTGCCCGCGACCAACGCTTCGCAACTCACCCCTCGACCGTGGTCGGCCGCTTTTCCCGTCGCGGACCTTGCGATGCGGGGACGTGGCGGCAATGCCACCGACAGCGGCGGCAGCTGGCCGTTGCCGTCGGCAGAGGCGCGTGGATCAGGCGCGGGAGGCCCTGCCCCGAAACCTCCGGTGAAGGGTGGGACTGTCGGCAAGGGTGGCAAGGTCGTCAGCTCCCGCCACACCTCCAGGGTGAAGGTGTACCGCAGGATGCCGGGCAGGCATGCAGATATGCCGGGCGTGGCGGGATCGCGCCACGAGAACCGCCTGCACCTGCCCGATACCTCTGACGCGGTCTATCCGAAGATGCAGGGCCAGAAGGAAAGCGTGGCCGTGGCGAGGTCATTCGAACGTGCAGCCGCAGGAGAGACAGCGACCCGGAAACCGCGGCCTTCATCAATCGTGCAAGGCATGCCCGCGCCGGATCCGCGCCCGCGGTTTCAGCACGCCGCTGCGGCGGCGGAGGCGGACGACATCCCGGCAGATGATTCAACGGATTGCGGAGTGCACGACGCCGATATCTGTCCGGAACTGCCGCGAACGAACGCGCCGGGCAGTACCTTTGGCACCGCCACCGCGCGGCTGTTTCCCGCCTGCGTGCGTTTCCATGCCCCCACGGTTGCAATGAACCAGGTAAGGAAGAACCGGTTCGATGCACGGGATGTCAGTTTCTGCGTAAGCAGCAACGGTGTCGAACTCCTGGAAGGGGGATTTGCCGCACCGCCGCCCGACCACGCTGACAGAATCCATTGGATGCATGCCGTCGCCGTACGTGAACAGCTCAAGGACATGAATGAGCTGGAAATCCTGAAGTACAGCGGCCTGGCACCCTGGTTGCGTGAGGCTCCGCGCAGACCCCGGTCCCTCGGCACGGACGAGGTCTATGCGGTATTGAGCATGTCGGTACTGGATGGCAGCGAGAGGCAGAATCACGTCATCAATGCCTCGCAGCAGATGGAGAACAACAGCCTCAGGCTGCTGGAGCTGATCGAGCTGAGTGGAAACAAGCGGCTGTTCATCGCCTATTTTCTCAACCGCGGCCAGCACGCCTGCCGGGGTGGAAAAGCCGGGTTCATGGAAATCCACAGCGATGAAGTGGAAGGCTTCACGGTAACGGACGAGCAGTCCGGCTATGTTCTCAGCAGCGGCAGCCTTCCGGCTCTCATGGGCGGCATCGAAAAGCTCTCCGGGTGTCGCATGCTTACAACCACCGAGCCCTCCCAGCATGAGGGTTTCCATCGTGCGACGGGCGCGCCCGTCAGCCGGGCCCGGAAGTTTTTCATCGATGAAGCCGCGGCGTGGTGCGATGTGGATGTTCCGGACCGCAACGAGCAGAGCATGAATGAAAACATGCGTCTGTTCCCTGTCAAGACGGTCCATATAGGAAATCAGGGAGTGACCGTTCACCTCTTTCCGAACAGTTTCGCTCTTCTTGCGAAATACCTGATCTATCACGATGCCAACGGAAGGAGGGGAACTCTAAGGATTCTCCCGTCAGCAGAAGGCCAGGACCTGTATCACCTGGATGCGCGTAGTGGCACCGCGGCGGATTTTGCGCAGGCTGTCGGCGTGCAGGCAGGGGCGTCCTACACCTTGCTCGAGCTGGTCGAACAGCTTGAAAGCCACGACCTCACCTGGATTCCCGTCCATGACGCGAATGGACGGCTGCTGCAGCCTCACCGTGGCGGGGCGGGGCGATCTGTAACCGCTGCGGCTGATTCCTGAGGCCTGCTGATTCCCTGTCGGGGGGGCGATGCTTCACCCCTCCGCACTGGCGCCATCCAGTTCACTCACTTCCTGCCGGGTCAACGCCAATGTCGCGGCCGCAAGAAGCTCGTGCAGCTGCTCCACGCTGGTGGCGCTGACGATCGGAGCGGTGACCGAAGGGCGCGCGATCAGCCATGCCAGCGCCACCTGCGAGGCGGTGGCGCCATGCCGGGCCGCCACGTCATCCAGTGCCTCCAGAATGCGAACGCCGCGTGGATTGAGATAGCGCTCCACCACCGAATGGCCGCGCGCGCTGCTCTTGGCGGCATCCTCGGGCCGACGGTACTTCCCGCTCAGAAAGCCACTGGCCAGCGAGTAATAGCTGATGACGCCGAGCCCTTCGCGCTGCACCACCAGCTCCAGGTCGGTCTCGTAGTGGGAACGGTCATACAGGTTGTACTCCGGCTGCAGCGTTTCATAGCGCGGCAGATGGTAGTCGGCCGATACCTTCAGGGCATCGGCCAGGCGTGCGCCGCTGTAGTTCGAGGCGCCGATGGCGCGTACCTTGCCCTGTTCGATCAGCCGTGCGAATGCGGCCAGGGTGGTTTCCAGCGGCGTGGATTCATCGTCCTCGTGGGCCTGGTACAGATCGATGACATCGGTCTGCAGGCGCCGCAAGGAATCCTCCACCGCGGCGTTGATGTTGTCGGCGGAAAGACCCGGATGTTCGGCCCACTTGCCCACCTTGGTCGCCAGCACCACCTTGTCGCGCTTGCCGCTGCGCGCGAACCACCTGCCGATCAGCGTCTCCGACTCCCCGCCCTGGTTACCCGGTACCCAGGCCGGATAGGCGTCGGCGGTGTCCACCAGGTTGAAACCGGCGTCCACGAAGGTGTCCAGCAGCGCGAACGTCGCCTTCTCATCGGCGCTCCAACCGAACACATTGCCACCGAACGCGATGGGGCGGACCTGCAGGCCGGATCGGCCCAGTTCGCGGTTTGCCGTCATGGGCGGATTCTCCTTGGGAACGGATGCACCAGCATAGGTCGCCGGATGTGACCGGTATGCGGCAGCAAGCACAAAACAGCGTTCCGCAGGCGTCGCGTGGCTAACATTCTGTGAACACTCGCCCCGCTTCGGCTGCTAGTCTCGCGGCATCTTCCGCCGGAATGACAATCATGAAAGCTGCCTCGCTGCACCGTGCCTGCGTGTTAGCCCTGTCCGCCTCGCTGCTGGCCCTGCCGGCCTGGGCGGCCTCACCACAGCAACCGGCCACCGTCGCGCACGCCGGCCCGGCACTGGATGCGGCGGTGAAGGCACCCAGCCGCGATCCTGACAACGTCAAGCGTGATGTCTACCGTCATCCGGCGCAGACGCTCGCCTTCTTCGGCGTACAGCCGGGGCAGACCGTGGTGGAAATCACGCCGGGCAATGGTTGGTACTCGGAAATCCTGGCGCCCTTGCTGCGCGGCAACGGCCGCTACGTGGCTGCCGTGGTCGATCCGCAGGCGGTGGCCGAAGGCCGCGGGCGCGATTACCAGCAGCGCAGCCGCGATGGCCTGGAGAAAAAGTTCAGCGCGGCGCCGGCGCAGTTCGACCAGGCTGCGGTGGTGGCCTACAACCCGGCCGGACCGGTGTTCGGCGCGCCCGGTTCGGCCGACGTGGTGCTGACCTTCCGCAACGTGCACAACTGGCGCAAGGCCGGCCAGGCACAGGGCATGTTCCAGGGCTTCTTCGATGTACTCAAGCCCGGTGGCGTGCTGGGCGTAGTGGAGCACCGCGCGAAAACGAATGTGGCCGACGACGACGACAGTGGCTACGTGGGCCAGCAGCAGGTGATCGCGATGGCGAAGGCGGCCGGATTCGAACTGGCCGGCAGCAGCGAAGTGAACGCCAATCCGCGCGATACCCGCGACCATCCCAACGGCGTGTGGACGCTGCCGCCGACCAGCAACCATGACAAGGACGACGCGGCCGGATACCAGGTCATCGGCGAGAGCGACCGCATGACGCTGCGGTTCGTGAAGCCGGCCAGGTGACGGGATATGCTGCCGTGGCGGGGTCGACACGGCAGCCCAGGGCTCAGCTGCGCTGCAGTGCAGAGGTCAACATCGTCAAGTGCAACTGGTTGGAAAAGTCGTCGTCGGCGCCGTCCAGCATGTTGAACAATGCACCCAGGTAGCTGGTGGCCGTACTGGCGTCATCAGGAAGACGGCGCAGCAGGTCTTCCGCTGCTGCCGCAGGGGTTCCGGCACCTGACATGCCGCCGATGGTTGACGGGCACAGCAGCATGCTGCCGTGTTGCAGCACCCATTTGCCGAATGCCTCGATGCGTTGCTCCGGCGCAGGCCACTGCTCTCTTATCATGCCCACCATCTGCGCCAATGCGCTTGCGGAAGCGTGGTTCAGGAATGATCTTTCCTTGAGGGTTGCGGCAGATTCCGTGCGTTCTGATTCAGTGGCATCTGATTCCGGCATGCTCGC
>JAAIGF010037019.1_pt1 | contig 51507 bp, 43 predicted proteins | sample 6487441 | NCBI WGS metagenome assembly JAAIGF01 (sample SAMN13974129, study PRJNA590717) | phyllosphere metagenome | biome: pepper field; feature: multiple bacterial spot infested pepper fields; material: pepper leaves; isolation source: leaves from pepper fields | host: Capsicum annuum ...
ACGATCCTCGGCACGCTCGCAGCACTGTCGCTGACGCGCTTTGCCCGCTTTCCCGGTCGCATGCTGTTTTCCGGCATGATCTACGCGCCGCTCGTCATGCCGGAGGTCATTACCGGCCTGTCTTTGCTGCTGCTCTTCGTGTCCATCGGGGTGGATCGCGGCTTCTGGACGGTGGTCATCGCCCACACCACCTTCACCATGTGCTACGTCGCCATCGTGGTGCAGTCGCGTCTTCTGACCTTCGATAGAAGTCTGGAGGAAGCGGCGCTCGATCTCGGTTGTCCGCCGGTCAAGACCTTCTTCCGCATCACCCTACCGCTCATCCTGCCCGCCGTCGTTGCAGGCTGGATGCTTGCCTTCTCGCTGTCGCTGGATGATCTGGTCATTGCCAGCTTCACCACGGGGCCGGGTGCAACGACGCTGCCGATCAAGATCTATTCGCAGGTGCGCCTTGGCGTCACGCCGGAGATCAACGCCATCTGCACGATCCTGATTGCGCTGGTCACGGTGGGCGTCATCTGCGCTTCCATCGCCTCGAAGCGAACCGAGCTTCAACGGATGAGGGACGAGCACGCCGCCGCCAAGGGCTGAATGATTGCGCGGGCAGGAGGAGGCCGCCGATGACTGACAGCAAACCGCTCTGGACACCCTCTGCCGAGCGCATTGCACGCTCGCCCATGACGCATTTCATGCACTGGTGCGAAACGCATTACTCGGTCGAATTCGGTGACTATGATGCATTTCATCGCTGGTCGGTGGAAAGCCGCGAAGACTTCTGGAGCGCAGTCTGGACCTATTGCGGCGTGATCGGCGAACCGGGTGACCGGGTGCTCGTAGACGGCGACGACATGCTGAAGGCGCGTTTCTTCCCGGACGCGCAGCTGAACTTCGCAGAAAATTTGCTGGTCCGAACCGGAGCCGATGACGCCATCATCTTTCGGGGCGAAGACAAGGTGCGGGAGCGGTGGTCTTGGGACCGCCTGCGGGGCGAAGTCTCCCGTCTGCAACAGGCATTTGCGGCAATGGGCATCGAACCGGGAGACCGGATCGCGGCCATGATGCCGAACATGCCGGAGACTGTGGCGCTGATGCTGGCGGCAACCTCGCTTGGCGCCGTCTGGTCATCCTGCTCCCCGGATTTTGGCGAGCAGGGCGCGCTGGATCGTTTCGGCCAGATCGAGCCTAAGCTTTTCATCGCCTGCGATGCCTACTGGTATAATGGCAAGCGACAGGATGTGACCCTGAAGGCGCGCGCGGTGGCGGAAAAACTCGGCGTGAAGCTGCTGCTGGTTCCCTATGCCGGTGGCGAGGGTTCAGCCGATCCAGTGGACGGCACAATTTTCTATCATCACGTCATCCGCGATTTCGACGCAAAGCCTCTTGTCTTCACCCATCTGCCCTTCAGCCATCCGCTCTATATTCTCTTCTCATCCGGCACGACTGGCGTGCCCAAATGCATCGTTCATTCCGCGGGCGGCACGCTGCTACAGCACCTGAAGGAGCACCGCCTCCATTGCGAATTGAGGGAGGGCGAGCGGCTCTTCTACTTCACCACCTGCGGCTGGATGATGTGGAACTGGCTGGTTACCGGCCTCGCCTCCGGCGCAACGCTCTGTCTTTACGATGGCTCACCCTTCGCACCGGATGGCAATGTGCTGTTCGATTATGCCGCAGAGGAAGGCTTTGCCATCTTCGGAACCTCGGCAAAATACATCGATGCCGTGCGCAAGGCCGGTCTGGAACCGAACAGAACCCATGATCTCACAGAACTTCGGCTGATCACCTCCACCGGCTCACCACTTTCGCCGGAAGGCTTCAACTTCGTCTATGATGGGATCAAAAAAGACGTACAGCTCGCCTCCATCTCAGGCGGCACGGATATCGTCTCCTGCTTCGTGCTGGGCAACCCGGTCAAACCCGTCTGGAAGGGTGAGATCCAGGGGCCGGGCCTTGGGCTTGCCATCGACGTTTGGGATGAAGAAGGCAGGCCAGTTCGTGGTGAGAAGGGAGAGCTCGTCTGCACCAAGGCCTTCCCATGCCAGCCCGTCATGTTCTGGAACGATCCCGACGGCGAGAAATATCGTGCGGCCTATTTCGAGCGTTTCGATAATGTCTGGTGCCACGGCGACTTTGCCGAGTGGACGCCGCATGGTGGGCTCATCATCCATGGCCGCTCGGATGCGACGCTCAACCCCGGCGGCGTGCGGATCGGCACTGCCGAGATTTACAATCAGGTCGAGAAGCTGGATGAGGTGCTGGAAGCACTCTGCATAGGGCAGGATTGGGATGGGGATGTTCGCGTGGTTCTGTTCGTTCGGCTCGCCGAAGGCGTGACGCTGGACGACGCGCTCACTTCCACCATCAAAAGCCGTATCAGAACCGGTGCTTCACCCCGTCACGTTCCGGCAAAGATCATTGCGGTGGCGGATATTCCTAGAACGAAGTCCGGCAAGATCGTGGAGCTGGCCGTGCGGGAAGTCGTCCACGGACGCCCCGTCAAGAACAAGGAAGCGCTGGCCAACCCGGAAGCGCTTTCCCTTTTTGAAGGCATCGAGGCGTTGCAGCACTGAGTGGCTTGGCAGCCGTCGCGCCAACGTCGGCACCGCGCATCTTTCATTATGCTGAAACAGCTGCATCGAAATAGGATTTATTGCCCCTCAAAGGTCCAGTGCCGCTTTTACCTTTTGTTAAATTGCGCTGTTCAAATGTAAACCCAACGTGGGTCCATCCAATGACGGGATGGCAGGGCCGGTGGCTCCAAAAAGACATGATGTATTTTCGTTCTTAACTCTCGTTGATAAGCACACATTCAAAGGCAGCGTCAGCTGCCTTTTTTTTATGTGTCCGCATCCAGCGAGCGGGAAACGAGGATAACAGGCACAAGCCCTGCGGCGATGATGATGAGGGCAGGGAGTGCGGCATCCTGAACGCGCGAGCGCGAGGCGCTCTCATAAACCAGTGTTGCCAGCGTATTGAAGCTGAAAGGCCGCAGCATGATCGTGGCCGGAAGCTCCTTCAGGGATTCGATGAAAACCAGAAGCGATGCCGTAATGGCGGCTGGCCGGATATTCGGCAGCAGCACGCCCGTCAGCGTCTGAAGCCTTGTGCGTCCAAGCGTTCTCGCTGCCATGTCCAGATGCGGAGAAAGCTTCTGAAACCCCGCATCGATGGTCCCTTCCGCCAGCGTCATGAAACGAACGCTGTGGGCATAAATGATGGCGATGGCCGTGCCTGATAGAAGCAGCCCTGTCGAAACATCGAGATGCGCGCGCAACAAGCCATCCAGTGCGTTGTCGAAACCGGCAAGCGGCAGCAGCACGCCGATGGCAAGCACCGTCCCCGGAATGCCGTAACCCAGCGCGCCGATGCGAATGGCCGAGCGGGTGAGTGAAGAGGGGTTGGTGCGCTGGGCATAGGCAAACAGAAAGCCGCCGAGCAATGTCAGGAGCGCGACGGGAACGGACACTTCCAGGCTGTGATACAGCGCCTTGACCAGCTTTGGATCGGCCATGGTATCCAGCCTTTTTGCGGCATAGCTGCCGAGCACGAAGACCGGAATGGCAAAGCCGGACAGCACGGGAAGAACGCAGAACAAGGTGGCCATCCAGCCGCGTGCAGGCGACAGCTTTATGCGCACGGAACGCTGCGCCATGGCCGTTGCCTTGCCTGCAACAAAACGCTGGCGGCTTCGCGCTTTTCGCTCGGTAATGATAAGGGCGGCAACGATGATGACGAGAATGGACGCAATCTGCGTGGCGCCGGCAAGATTGCCGCGATTGAGCCATGTCTCGTAGATGGTGAAGGTCAGCGTGCGCACGCCCAGATATTCCACGGCGCCGATATCGTTCAGCGTTTCCATCATGACCAGCGCCAGACCGACAATGATGGCGGGGCGCGCCATGGGAAGTTGAACGGAAAGAAAGCTGCGCAACGTTCCGGCCCCCAGCGTCCTTGCGGCTTCGGAAGCGACCCGCCCCTGAAGCCCGAAGGCCGCGCGTGCCGAGAGATAGACATAAGGATAAAAAACCGAACCCAGAACCAGAACCGCGCCGCCGAGAGAACGGATATCCGGGAACCAGTAATCGCGGATGCTTTGATAGCCGAACAGCGCGCGGATGCCGCTTTGCACCGGGCCGGTGAAATCGAGAAATTCGCCGAAAGCATAGGCCGCGAGATAGGATGGAATGGCGAGCGGCAGCACCAGCGCGAAAGACAGAAGACGGCGGAAAGGAAACTCGAAAGCGCTGACGAACCATGCGCTCAGCACGCCAAAGAAAGTTGCAAAAGCACCTGTCATCAGAAGAAGCAGAATCGTCTGCATGCCCGCACGCGGCAACACATTTGCCAGCAGATGCTGCCATCCGGCAGTGCCGCCGGTCAGCGCCATGGAGAAGATGGCAATCAACGGCATGGCGACGATAGCAGCCAAAAGCATCGCGCCGATGGACAGCGCGCCTAACCGCAAGGCACGGGCGCTTTGCGGAACTGATGTAGATTCGGATGGCTGCAAGGCTTTTATCCTTCCGCGGCCCACAAGAAATCGAGGCCACGGAACTTGCTAATCCCGCGAAGGGTCAGTTCGCAAGCACTCGCTGCGAAGGAAAGCTGATTTCCACCAAAGTTCCCTCATTCGGGGTGGACGTAATCGAGAAATTGGCGCGGTTGGCGTCCACCATTGCCTTTGTCAGAGGCAGTCCAAGGCCCGTGCCATCTCCCCGAACGCGGCTGCTGGATGCGGAAACCTGGCGGAAGGGCTTCATGGCCTGCTCCAGTTCCGAGCGCGTCATGCCGATGCCCGTATCGCGAATGCGCATGGTGACGCTGCCATTCGCTTCATAGGCGGTGGATACGACGATCTGCCCGCCGGACGGCGTGAACTTGATGGCGTTGGACAGAATGTTCAGCAGGATCTGCTTGATCGAGCGCAGGTCGGCCACGATTTGCGGAACGGACTGGGATAGAGCGGTGCGGATGATCACACGCTGATTATTCGCCTGCGGCTGAACGATGGACACCGCCTCCGCAATGGTTTCGTTCAGCGAGACCGCGCGGAAATCCACATCCATCTGACCCGCTTCGATCTTGGAAATATCCAGAAGATCGTTGACGATATCCAGAACATGGCGGCCAGAGCGAACGATGTCGTTCGAATATTCGATATAGCGTGGATGACCCACGGGGCCGAAACGCTCGGTCGCCATCATATCGGCAAAGCCGATGATCGCATTGAGCGGCGTGCGGATTTCATGGCTGACGCGCGCGAGGAAGTCCGTCTTGTGAGCATTGGCGGTTTCTGCCGCGCGCTTGGCGTTGCGAAGGTCCTCTTCGGTGCGCTTCCACTGGGTAATATCGCGAATGACGGCGCAATAACCATTGGTGGATTTCAGCCTGCCGATGGTCATGAACAGCGGCAGGAAACCGCCGGATGCTTCGCGACCGATTACCTCACGGCCATCATTCAACACGCTGGCAACGCCGTTATTGGCAAGCCCGGAAAGATAATCAAGCACCGCCCGCTGGCTTTCATGCGCAAACAGCGTCACGAAGGGCTTGTTGGCAATCTCGCCGGTATCGTAATTGAAAAGCGCGTTGGCGGAGCGGTTGAGAGAGCGGATATTGCCGTCCTCACCCACCAGCACGACGCCATCTGTGGCGGTTTCGAGGATCGAATGAAGCTCCTCGATCTCGCCTTTCATTTTGGTGACAGTGGCCGCATCTTCCGCCTCGATGTTTTCGGGCGGCAACGCCTCCGCCTGATTTTCATTGGCGGGAAAGGAAGCCGGGGCCACCATCTCTGTCGGGATCAACGACAGCATCAGCGCGCTTGCATCGTCCCAACGAACCGATTGCAGCTTGGCACGCACGGGAACGAGGTCGTTTTCCGCAGTGACCGCGATCATGCCGCCGGTGTGATCCGAATCGGCCTGAAGATCATCCCGTTGCAACAGCGCATCCAGGCCACCCACATCGGCCAGTTCGTCAATGTCGGCATATCCGGTCAGGCGCAGAAACTCCGGGTTGGCGTGGAACAGCCTGTCGCCGCTATGGATCAGAAGAGCAAGCGGCATCTGATCCACGATCTCAGCCGTCAGGCTGGAAGCATGGCGAACAACTGGCCCTTCGGCGCTCACGACCGTTTCAGCCTCTTCCTTGCCGTCGTCGCTGAGCTCTTCTTCTTCAGCATTCACGCGGCTGGATGACGGTACATGCGTGAAGGCAACAGGCTCGTCACCACGCGTATAATCCGCGAAATCATCCTCATCCGCGTCTATTGCCGCCGGGGCTTCTGCCGATGCCGGCACCGCGTCCACAGTATCGTGCTGCGTCGGTGCATCCTGCTGGGGATGCTCTTCCTGAATTTCGACCTGCGACAAAGCCTCGGTCTCAACCGGCTCGTCTTCCGAGCCCTCGACCGGCTTCAACGTGCGACCGATTTCCCGGAACGCGGCCTCTTCACTGGCGCTCAAGCCATCACGAACCCTGTTGCGGTGTTCCTCGAAACGCACAACCTTGTCGGAATAGCGACGACCGGGCGTCTCGGTGATTTTCAGAACCGGAACTTCCGTTTCAGGTAGCTCATAGCTTTGCGGAGGCTCAGGTTCGGCTTCAGCCTCATTGATGGACGTGTCCTGAATCTCGGGCTCTGGCTCGAGCAATTCATTTTCTTCGACTGCCGCCTCGGTATCGTCGGGCAGAGTGTAAAGAACCGTCTCGTCTTCAGGTATGTCCTGTTCCGGCTGCTCTGAATGCTCGCTCTCGCCGCTCAGCGCCAGGCCCACGGCGTTCGGGTCTTCCACCGCATCGGCAAGCCGCACGATGCCGAAGCCGCGGAAGCCGTCGAATTCGCGCGAACGCGTGTAAGTTGGCAAGGCCGCGAGATCAATCGGCACCACAAGCGAGGTGCCTTCCACCGGCCAATAGATCGTCTTGCCCGACCACGTATCGCGACGGTTCAAAAGCTCAGCGATCTTGCCTTCCGGATCGAGGTTGAAGAGGGCCGCCAGATCGGAAAAGCTCATGCCCTCAACAGCAGCAGCCTTCGGCCCGACAGCATCGGCAAATTCGTGCGAAATAGAGCTGAAACGACCGTTGGCGTCGATTTTCCAGACGAAGCGGGACGCACGGCCATTCGGGTTGAAAGCGAAAGGCTGAACAGCCCCTGGAGGTGTCTGCTCGACAACGGGTTCAGCTTTCTCGACATTGGCAGGTGCCTTTTGCTCGAGCGCCAACTCCTGCTGAGGCTCCGCCGTGGCGACAGCATCTTCTTCGGCCCTGTCAAAAGATATTTCCGCATCTGTCGAATCAGACGGTGCGACGAGTTCCTCTACATCGTCCTGAGCTTCCGTCTCATGCTCCTCAGGAGAAGCAGCAAGCGTGTCCTCCTCGACGGGCCGGTCATCGCTTTCGTCGATCTCCTCCGGCTCGGACACTTCCTCGATATCGGCCACGGCATCCAGAACGCTGGCAAATTCCGCTTTGCGAAGATTTTCCGCCTCGGCCTCGAGAATGACCGGCTCCACCTTCGGCTCGGCACTCGCCTGCACGAAGTCGGAAGAAGGATCGAGCGTACCGAGTGCCGTCTCAACCACGAACACCAGATTGAGTGCGGGATCTCGCGTCAGCTGGCCAGTGGCAGCGGGAAGGTAGCCCTTACCGGTGGGCACAGGTCTTTTGACCAGCTTTCCCGCCTGGCCGGATGCCATGGAAATCAGCGTTCTTGCCGTTTGCTGCGCGATACCAAGGGCTGCAAAGCCATCGGACGCGGCAATGATATTGGCGCTGTCATCCAGCACCGCCATGTGAATATCGGCATCATCGAAACCCTCGATCATGCGGCGCGCACGCTCTTTGAGCGATGGCTGCGCCTGATCGAGTGCTGCGGAAAAGAGGATGGCTGGCTGGCCGGGCTCGGCTTCGATCACTTCTGCGATGGCTGCCACCGCAACGCTGCGAAAGCCGGAAAGAACGCGGATGGTGAATTGCTGCCGGTCGCCGATCTTGGCAAGGCGGCTTGCCGCACCAGCCAGTTGGCGGAAGGTGACATCCTGCGCCTTCGGTCCATGCTCGAGCAAATCATAGATCAGCGGCGTGCCGAAAAGCGCTGCCCCGCGCCCATTGGCCCAGAGCGCGTTTTTCATATCCATGGAAAAAAGCGCCATGGCTTCGCCGCCAGCGAATTTTTCACGCACGCGCTCATGCACTGCAATGTCGATAAACGGATATTGAACGGCGGGCATGTCGAAACCTATTCTGGCACTACCTGACGTTGCCTGCCGCACGGCCTCCTCATGAGACGCTACACAGCCTGCATCGGCTTGATGTTAACAGAATCTTAAATAACTTCACAGGGCTGCCGGGTCCATAATCCTTCGGCGGAATTGCCAAACACAGTTAACGCCATCCCGACCCGACCTGCCAATCCGATAGTGCTGGCGAAGTGGCGATTTTGCAATCGATTGCTATGGGCCCGCACTCGCCATCCACCACTTTGCACCAATGTCCACTGCCAGCATCGAAAACCCGCTTGCTTTCCGCGCCTTTTTTCGCAAAAATTATCGAAGGACTTGCAAAAGGGAAAAACACCCCGTATGTGAGCCCCCGTGGCGCCGAAGCGCTGCATGTGCGGTTGTAGCTCAGTTGGTTAGAGCGCAGGTTTGTGGCACCTGAGGTCGGTGGTTCGACCCCACTCAACCGTACCATTCTCTTCTCCCCGTCAGTCATTCGTCACTTAGACTTTCGGGGAGAAGAGAATTTCCTTCCCCCTTCTCAATCAAGTTCTTCTGCCTCCTCACCCGTTCCTTAGCGCTCTGCTCATCGGGCTCTGTGCTTTTCCAAAAACCAGTTGGCTAAAATGCTACAGACTGGTATGGTTGCCCCAACGTAACCTTTATTGGACGCCAGCGGCATGCCTTCGGGCTTTTGCGCGGCGGAGTGGATAAAACAGTGATTGACCCCGGCAGCGGCGTAAAGCCGCCGGAATCAGGGGCGTCGGTGGCAGAAAAAGGGAAGGCGAAGCGTTCCCGTCGTGGCAAGGGCAAGCGAGGCGGCAAGAACCGTCCGGCTTCTGCTTTGCCGCAACTGCATATGGCCGATTCCCGTCCGGATTCCCCACCTTCTGGCAATCTCGAGCCTGGCTCGGAGGCGCGCAAGCGCAAGCGGCGCAGGCGTTCCCGCGGGCAGGGCGGTCAGCAGCCATCTACACCGGCGAATGCAGAAGCTCAGAAGCCTGGCATTGCCTTGCGATCTGAACAAGCACCTGCTCCCGGAAAGAGAAAAGCGCGAAATCGCAAACGCACCCACCGCGATCCGCAGGGAAGGCCGCTGGTTCCGAACCATGCGCCGCGTCCCGCCGCAAAGCAGAATGGTGCGGCAGGTCATGGCTCTTCAGGAGGGCTTGATACCCAGCATGCTTCCCATGGGCGACATCCCGGTACTCGCGATGCCTATGAAGGCGGCGCGGATATGTATGCCGCGCTCGATCTCGGCACGAACAATTGCCGTCTTCTGATCGCGCAGCCGACACGACCCGGCCAGTTCCGGGTTGTGGATGCGTTTTCGCGGATCGTTCGCCTTGGGGAAGGCCTCGTCTCCACCGGCCGTTTGTCCGATGATGCCATGGACCGTGCCGTCGAGGCCTTGCGCATCTGCGCTTCGAAGCTTTCGGGCCGCCCGATCCGCCGCATGCGCTTGATTGCGACGGAAGCGTGCCGTGCGGCTACCAATGGCGAAGAGTTTCTAACCCGCGTAACGCGCGAAACGGGCCTCCAGCTCGAGATCATCAGCCGCGAGACGGAAGCACGGCTTGCGGTGTCAGGCTGCTCCTCGCTGGTAGGGCGGGAAGCGCGCTCGGTGGTGCTTTTCGATATCGGTGGCGGCTCGTCGGAAATCGCAGTTATCCGCGTGAACGAGAATCGCTCGAACAGGCTTGCCAACCACATCACGCACTGGACCTCGCTTCCGGTCGGCGTTGTCACCCTGTCCGAGCGCCATGGCGGTCGGGATGTGACGCCCGAAATATTCTCCGCCATGGTCAACGAAGTGGAAGGGCTGCTCGAGGCATTTCATTGCCCGCCGATCAATGGCCAGTCCGCGCAGGAAGATTTTCACCTCATCGGAACCTCTGGCACCGTGACCACGCTTGCAGGCGTGCATCTCGATCTGCCTCGCTATGATCGCCGCAAGGTGGATGGGCTGTGGCTTTCCGATGCCGAGGTGACGGCGATGCAGGACAAGTTGCTGGCCTGGGATTTTGCCGGGCGTGCGGCCAATGCCTGCATCGGGCCGGACAGGGCTGATCTGGTTCTGGCCGGTTGCGCCATTCTGGAGGCGATCCGCAGGCGTTGGCCTGCGCGGCGCATGCGCGTGGCAGACCGGGGGCTTCGCGAAGGCCTCCTGACCGATATGATGGCAGATGATGGCGCATGGCGCCGCAACAAGATACGCCGTGCCCAGACAGGTGGCCGGACAGAGCGGAAGGGTTGATATGAGCAAGGCGCCCACAAGTACGAACCGTACCGGACGCAAGATCGGCCAGAAGGTGAAGAAGACGAAGCTCAAGGCCTCGTCCCGCCGCTGGCTGGAGCGTCATATCAACGATCCCTACGTGCAGCGTGCCAGGCTGGAAGGCTACCGCGCCCGTGCAGCTTTCAAGCTTCTGGAAATCAACGACAAGCACCAAATCCTCAAGGATGCGCGCCGCATCATCGACCTTGGTGCCGCGCCCGGCAGCTGGTCGCAGATCGCGGCCAAGGTGACGGACTCGACCGAAGACGACATCCGCGTAGCGGCCATCGACTTTCTTGAACTGGACCCGATCCCCGGCGTGAAAATCCTTCAGCTGGACTTTCTTGACCCGACTGCACCGGATCGTCTGATGGAGGCCGTCGGTGGCACGCCGGATCTGGTTCTGTCGGATATGGCGGCCCCCACGACCGGCCACCAGAAAACGGACCACATCCGCACCATGCATCTTTGCGAAGTGGCGGCGGATTTTGCCGTGCAGGTTCTGGCCGAAGGCGGCCACTTCCTTGCCAAGACCTTTCAGGGCGGCACTGAGAAGACATTGCTGGACATGCTGAAGCAGAACTTCAAGCAGGTCATCCACATCAAGCCAGCTTCGTCGCGCTCGGAATCGGTGGAAATGTTCCTGCTCGCCAAGCACTTCAAGGGCCGGAAAGCGGCACCCGTTTCAGCGGAAGAGGCCGAGTAAGACTTACTCGGCTGGCTGCTCGATCTTGCGGCGATGACCGGAGACGGCGTCTCCGGCGCTTCTGTCCATCGCAATCAACGGCACGATGGCAAAGAGCGATACCAGCGCCACGATGACGAAGGCGTGGTGGAAATCGGCAAGCTGCAGATGCGCACCGGAGATGAAGCCGCTCACTTCAAGGATCGTGGCCGCAAAGGCAACGCCGAGCGCAAGGCTGATCTGCTGCAGCACGGATGCCATGGATGTGGCCTGGCTCGCCTGGCTGTCAGCGATATCCGAATAGCTCAACGCATTGGTGCCGGTGAAGAAGAAGGACCGGGCAAAACCTGCTGTCACCAGAAAGATCATGATCAGCGGGTAGGGCGTATCCGGCGTGAAGAAGCTGTTGGCAAGCGTCGTAAACGCGCCGACGATGCCAGCGCTGATCAGCGTCGTCTTGAAGCCGGTTGCCGCAAAGACCCGTCGCGCCATGAATTTGGTGGTGATTGCGCCGATGGCACCGGCAAAGGTGATCATGCCGGACTGGAACGGGTTCAGGCCGAAGCCGATCTGCAACATCAACGGCATCAGGAAGGGTATCGCGCCCGTCGAAATACGGAAAATCGTGCCGCCGATGGAGGCTGCGCGGAACGTGGTGTTTTCAAAAATCCTGAAATCGAGGATCGGGGCCGGGTGCCTCTTTGCGTGGCGCAGGTAAAGCGCGCCACAAATGAAGCCGATGATGATGGCGGCGATGCCGATTGCAGGCGGCAGCGCGGGCAGGCTGACGACGGAAAAGCCGAACACGACGCCGGAGGCCGCCACGCCGGAGAGGATGAAGCCGAGCGTATCCATGGGCGGTGGGTTGGTCGTTTCGATCTCCGGCAGATAGATCGTGGAAAGCCAGATACCGATCACGCCAATCGGGACGTTGATGAGGAAAATCCAGTGCCAGGAGAAATAGGTGGTGATGAAGCCGCCGATGGGCGGGCCCGTCAGCGGCCCGACGAGGCCTGGAATCGTCAGGAGCGCCATGGCGGAAACGAGATCGCTACGCTTGGTGGTACGCAACAGCACGAGACGCCCAACCGGGGTCATCATCGCGCCGCCCATGCCTTGGAAGAAGCGGGACACGACGAACTCAACCACCGAACCTGAAACGGCACAGCAGATGGAGCCGATGACGAAAACGGCAATGGCGAAGCGGAAGATTTTCTTTGCGCCATATTTGTCCGCCATCCATCCGCTGATCGGAATGAAGATGGCAAGCGCGACCATGTAGGAGGTCAGCGCAAGCTTCAGCGTGATGGGGCCAACGTTCAGATCGCGCGCAATCGCAGGCAGAGATGTCGCGATGACGGTCGAGTCCATCTGCTCCATGAAGAGAGCGACGGCGAGAATGAGCGGAATGATTCTGTTCATAGAAATGTCTGCGGCGACCCGCATCCGAAAAGGTTTGGTTACCTTACTACGCCTGCCCACAGGCTTTGCCAACTAAACTTTTGGCAATAATCCCGTTTTCATCACGTCTCTGTGAGAGGGCCATTCTGAACCTGATTGTCGTTGAACTATTGGTCTAAGGTTTGCGTCCAATGAACGACATCGGAGGGATTTATGAACGGTTCTATGAAGATCAGCAGGCGTGTATTGATCGGCTCGGCAGGCTTCGGTGCTCTTGCAGCACCTTTCGTGCTGCGCTCCACTGCATTTGCCCAGACGGCTCAGCCCCAGACATCCATGGAGATCAATCACGTGATGCCCCCGGAAACAAATCGCTTCAAGCTCGGTAATTTCGAAGTTCTCGTCGTCAAGGACGGCGCGCGTCCTTCCGGCAAGCCGGGAGAAACCTTCGGCACGAACCAGACGCCGGAAGCAGTTGGCGAATTGCTTGAGAAGAATTTCCTGCCCGCCGATCAGTTCGTCAACAGCTTCTCGCCTGCGCTCATCAATACAGGTTCGGACCTCGTGCTGTTCGACACGGGCTTCGGTGAGGCCGGTCGCGAATCCGGCAATGGACGCCTGATCGAGGGTCTGGCCGCCGCCGGTTATACGCCGGAAGATGTGACCGTGGTCGTGCTGACCCATTTACATGGCGACCATATTGGCGGCCTGATGGAAAAGGGCAAGCCCGCATTTCCAAAGGCTCGTTACGTGCTCGGCCAGGCGGAGTATGATTTCTGGACGGATGCAAAGCGCGTTGGCACGCCAGCCGAAGGCGGCCAGAAGGCGGTGCTCGCCAACGTCAAGCCGCTGGCTGAAAAGGCGACCTTCATCGGCGATGGCGCGGAAGTCGTTCCCGGCATCACCTCCATCGCAGCTTTCGGCCACTCTCCCGGCCACATGATCTTCAATGTCGAATCGGGCAACAAGCGGCTCATCCTGACGGCGGATACCGCCAACCATTTCGTGCTCTCGCTCCAGAGGCCGGATTGGGAAGTGCGTTTCGATATGGACAAGGCCGCCGCAGCCGCCACCCGCAAAAAGGTCTTCGACATGGTCGCAACGGATCGCCTGCCATTCCTCGGCTATCACATGCCGTTCCCGGCTGTCGGTTACGCGGAAAAGCTGGATACGGGCTACAGGTTCGTGCCGAAATCCTATCAGTTCGATATCTGATTTTGCTGCATTGCGACACACACGAAAACCCGGAAGCCTTTTCCGGGTTTTTTTCTATTCCCTTACCGTCATAACCGTGTTACGAGCCCTCGCCAACTTCCAAGCATTCCTTTGCAGGACCGTCGGGGTGAACAATTCGTTCCGGATCGGCCATGCATTCCATACTGAAGGACTTTGGCCATGGCTCGCATCATTGAAACTCCCACAGGTCTAGACGCGCTGACGTTCGACGACGTGCTCCTCCAGCCTGGGCATTCCGAAGTGATGCCCGGCCAGACGAATATCGCAACGCGCATCGCTCGCGATATCGAGCTGAACCTGCCGATCCTTTCCTCCGCAATGGACACCGTGACCGAGGGTCGTCTGGCAATCGCCATGGCGCAGGCTGGCGGCATCGGCGTCATTCACCGCAATCTCACCCCCATCGAGCAGGCCGAAGAGGTCCGTCAGGTCAAGAAGTTCGAAAGCGGCATGGTCGTCAATCCTGTCACCATCGGCCCGGACGCAACGCTTGCGGAAGCACAGGCGCTGATGAAGGCGCATGGTATTTCCGGTATTCCGGTCGTTGAAAATGGCGGTGCGGGTGGCCACAAGTCGGGCCGACTGGTGGGCATTCTCACCAACCGCGACGTTCGGTTCGCGTCCGATCCAGCGCAGAAAATCTACGAACTCATGACGCGCGAAAACCTCGTCACGGTCAAGGAAAGCAGCGTCGATCAGCAGGAAGCACGCCGCCTTCTGCACAAGCACCGCATCGAAAAGCTGCTGGTGGTGGATGGCAAGGGCAACTGTGTCGGCCTCATCACCGTCAAGGATATCGAGAAGTCGCAGCTCAACCCGAATGCGACGAAGGATGCTCAGGGCCGCCTTCGCGCCGCCGCCGCCATCAGCGTTGGTGACGATGCCGTCGAGCGCGCCGAGCGCCTGATCGAGGCGGGCGTGGACGTCCTCGTCGTCGATACCGCGCACGGACATTCCCAACGCGTTCTGGATGCGGTCACGATCGTCAAGAAGATGTCGAACTCGGTTCGCGTCATCGCAGGCAATGTTGCCACTGCCGCAGGCACCAAAGCGCTGATCGATGCGGGCGCGGATGCGGTCAAGGTCGGTATCGGTCCCGGCTCCATCTGCACCACGCGCATCGTCGCCGGTGTCGGCGTTCCGCAGCTCGCGGCCATCATGTCGGCGGTCGAAGCTGCGCATGAAGCCGATATTCCAGTGATTGCCGATGGTGGCATCAAGTTCTCGGGCGATCTGGCAAAGGCGATTGCCGCCGGTGCTTCCGCCGTCATGATCGGCTCGCTGCTGGCCGGTACGGATGAAAGCCCGGGCGAAGTCTTCCTTTATCAGGGTCGTTCCTTCAAGGCCTATCGCGGCATGGGTTCCGTCGGCGCCATGGCCCGCGGCTCGGCAGACCGTTACTTCCAGGCGGAAGTACGCGACACGCTGAAGCTGGTACCGGAAGGCATCGAGGGCCAGGTTCCGTACAAGGGGCCGGTTTCCGGCGTGCTGCACCAGCTGGCTGGCGGTCTGAAGGCCGCCATGGGTTATGTCGGCGGCGCGACCATCAAGGACTTCCAGGAGCGCGCCACCTTCGTTCGCATCTCCGGTGCAGGCTTGCGTGAAAGCCACGCTCACGACGTAACCATCACCCGCGAGAGCCCGAACTACCCCGGCGCGGTTTGATCTTTCGTTTTAAATCGATAAAACGATTTGACGATTTTAACGCTCTCCGAACCCGGTTCGGGGAGCGTCTTTATGAATGAGGAGAAAAGCATGTCACCCACGACCGCAATGTTCTGGCCAATGATTGCCCATGCTTTTCTTGTCTTCGGTCTCTATGCGCTGCTCTTTTACCGCCGCAGGAAATACACCTTCCTCAATGGCGATGCGGTTCGCCGCTATCGCGACGCGGGTGAGGAAGCGCCGGAAAGCCGGGTGGTCAACAAGAATATTGCCAACCAGTTCGAACTGCCGATGCTATTCCACGCAGCCTGCCTGCTGCTTTACATCACCGATGCGGATAATATTGCCACGATCGTTCTCGGCTGGATCTTCGTTCTCACGCGCTATGTGCATTCCTATGTTCATGTGACCAGCAACAAACTGCGTGCGCGCGCTTTAAGCTTTGCCATCGGCTTCGCGTCGCTGGTGATGATGTGGGGCTGGCTCTTTATTTGGCTTGCGCTGGAATAGCAGGACCAAAATCACGGAAAATTGTGCTGCGTTGGCCTGAATGACGCAGCTTTTTGTCACGCTCAGCGGTTAACTCTCGTTTTAACAAGGGAGGAAGAAGCGATGGCGGATAAACCTGAAATTACCCAGGCCATGATCGATGCTTATGATGAGTACACGCATCTCAGCCTTGATCGTCGCAAATTCATGGAAAAGCTTTCGCTGCTGGCGGGCTCGGGTGCGGCGGCGGCTGCCATTGCGCCGCTGCTGGCTGCTAACGGCGCGCAGGCGGCAATCGTGCCTGCAAATGACGAACGCTTGACGGCGGAAGATGTGACCTATCCCGGCGCAAGTGGCGAGATGAAGGGTTACCTCGTTGTGCCGAAAAAGGCCTCCGGCCCGCTCGGCTCGGTCATCGTTATTCACGAAAACCGTGGCCTTAACGATCACATCAAGGATGTCGCGCGGCGCGTAGCGCTTGAAGGCTTCGCGGCACTGGCGCCGGATTTCCTCTCCTCCAAAGGCGGCACGCCTGCGGATGAGGACAAGGCACGCGAAATGTTTACGGGTCTGGATATGACCGCCACTGTCGCCGATGCCGAGGCAAGCCGGGTCTGGCTGTCGAAACGCGATGGTGCGAATGGCAAAGTTGGTGCGGTCGGCTTTTGCTGGGGCGGCGGCCTCGTCAACCGCTTCGCCACGAAATCGGCAGGCCTGAATGCAGGCGTTGCCTATTATGGCGCGCAGCCTCCGGCAGCCGATGTTGCAAACATAAAGGCACCGCTGCTTCTCCATTATGCAGGCCTGGATGACCGGATCAATGCGGGCATCGAAGACTACCGCAAGGCGCTGGAAGCCGATGGCAAGAGCTTCGAAATCTTCGTCTATGACGGCGTCAATCACGCTTTCAACAACGATACGTCGAGCGCCCGCTATGATAAGACGGCTGCCGATCTGGCATGGGGAAGAACCATAGATTTCTTCCGCAAGAACCTCGCCTGAACTGCCCCCCATTTAAGACGGCGAGGCGCAGTCCCTGACGGCCTGCGCCAACGCCTCGATATCGGCCTTGCGGGCGCTGGATTTGCGCCAGACGAGACCGATCTCGCGTGCCGGTGCGGGTTCCGCGAATGGCACGATACGCAGATTGTTGCGCGTCGTTTCCGTGGAAATCGCAATCTCCGGGATCAGCGTCATGCCCATATCGTGCGAAACCATCTGCAACAGGGTTGCCATTGAGGTCGCGCCATAATTGACCAGGCTGCGCTTGCCCGCGGTGCCGCAAACGGCCAGAGCCTGATCGCGAAGGCAATGTCCTTCCTCGAGAAGCAGCAGCCGGTCCAGATCGACCTTTCCCTCATCCACCGGCGACATCAGTATATTGTCGTCATTCTTGGCGATGGCCATGAAGAAGCGGTCAGTGAAGAGATGACAGGTCTCCAGCCCATCGCCATCCACCGGCACCGCTGCAATCACGGCATCCAGCTTGCGCGCTGTAAGATCGGAGAGCAGGCGGTCGGTAACGGCCTCCTTGAGCTCGATCTCGATCAGCGCGTGGCGGGCGCGCAGATGCGGCACAAGTCTCGGCACCAGATAAGGCGCGATTGTGGGAATGATGCCAATGCGGACAAGCCCCTCCAGCGCACCGGTCGTCTTTCGCGCGGTTTCTTCCAGTCGCTCGACTTCCAGCAAAATCGCCCGCACATGCCGCAGAACATCCTCGCCTTTGGGCGTGATGGTAATGCCGCCACGTCCGCGCTCCACCAGTTTCACGCCGAGATGCTCTTCCATTTCCATGATCTGGACGGAAAGCGCGGGCTGGCTGATATGCGCTTCCGCCGCCGCCTTGCCAAAATGCTGCGTGCGAGCGAGGGCATCGAAGTATCGCATTTGCCTGAGTGTCATCATGATAGGATTTTCCTATCATTAGTCTTTGAAATGAGACAATGAAATTATCGAAGCCCTATATCAGCTTTGGTATGTTGCTCGATTGTTATCAAGATATTTTGATAAATCATAAGCCGGATATTTTACGTAAATGCCGATATGCTATTCCTTCGTAAGGGAGGCGAATGATTTTTATAAAGGTATAGGCAATGGGATCGACATTAGGTAACGCAGACGCACTCAATCCAAGACGTATGCCGCAACAGGAGCGAAGCGTTCAGCGCGTCCATGTGATCCTTTCCACCGCAGCAAAACTTATCCGCGATGGCGGCGTTGCCAAGCTCAAGATTACCGAAGTCGCCAAGGAAGCGGGCATACCCATTGGCTCGGTTTATCAATACTTTCCTGACAAAACGGCGATTGTGAAAGCGCTTTTCGAAAAAGCAGTCATGAACGTCAATACGAAGATTTTGGAGACGCTGGGACAAGTCCAGTCATTGGATGAAGCGCTGGATGCCGTCTTCGATATCATCGAATGGTATCACCGCGAACTTCTGCACAGCCCCGAAGACATTGCCGTTTGGTTCGGCACGGAAACCGACCTCGATCTGCTGCGCATCAACATCGAAGCAGCCAGAATCATGGGTGACCAATTCGCCGCAGCCACTCGCAAGTTCCTGCCGGAAGGTTTCGAGGCCGATATGGAAGCGCGGACCTTCCTCCTGTCCTATCTCACCGGCGGCGCGGTAAAGCTGGCAGTTGTCAGCGACCGCGACATGGCACAGCGCCTGCTGAAGGAATGGCGCTTCGTCATCAAGCAAACCGTGTTTCGCCCGGGCTGATTACCAGCCGGGCGCCGTATAGGCCGTCTTCAGCTTTGGCATGCCTGAAAAAATCTTGATCTGCGTGTCCAGCTCTTCCGGGGGCTGGCTGAGCGAAATATTGTCGAGGCAGGCAGTGATGTGGTCCGTGATGGCGTTCATCAATGATGGCGACAGGCCGGGACGCTTCATCAGGCCGATCTGCACCGGGGGCAGGGGCGGGAAGCCATCTGCGGACGTCAGAACCCGCATGCCGGTTCTCAAGGTGGACTCTGGCAGAACCGAAACTGCCATCCCGGCAAGAACCGCAGCCGCAATCACGGTAGAAGACCAGCTGGTGAATAGCACCTGATATTCACGTCCGTCGGCGTCCAGAGCAGAGGCGGCAAGCTGTCGCCAATGGCAGTCGCGCCGACCTACAGCAAGTGGGACTGGAACATCGTCACGCAGGGGATGATTGGCGGATGCCACCCAGCAAAGCGGTTCGGTGCGGACGATATCGGAGGTGCGCGCCCGCGGATTGTGAGTCACGAGCGCAATATCAAGCTCGCCCTTCGCCATCTTTTCGGCAAGGCTGACGGACGGTTCGCAAACGATATAGAGCTCGACATTCGGATGCGTCTTGGCGAAGCGCCCGATAATCTCAGGCATATAGCGGTCGGCATAATCATCCGGCGTGCCGATGCGCAAGGTTCCTTCCAGACGGTTGTCGTCGAAGGCAGCAACCGCCTCGTTGTTCAGGCGTATGATGCGTCGCGCATAATGCATCAGTTTCTCGCCCTCTGCCGTCAGCTTGTTGCCGCGCCCATCCTTGGCAAAGAGTTGTTTGCCCAATCTCTCCTCAAGTCTGCGCATCTGCATCGAGACCGCCGATTGCGTCTTGAACACCCGGTCGGCAGCCTTGGTGAAGCTTCCCGAATCCACGATTGCGATGAAGGTATGCAGCTGATCGATATCCAGAGGCGCGGTCATGGCAGGCCATCCATAAGAGCTATTGATAACTGACATTAGAAACATTCGTTGGACTGATCAATAGTCTTGCGACATTTTGACGCTCAAGACATCCGATCAACCACGCCACTGCTTCACCGTAGCGGCAACAACGCCTCTCCCAGTCTTCGTGCCGAAACGCGCGAGGGCCATAACTTCTCGTGCCTCATAGGAAGGACAGTGTCATGCGCACGGCAGAACGGAAAATGGAATTGCAACTCACAGCACCACACGTCTCATTCTGGAGCCGCGCCGGTGTGACGCGCGAAGGCGTGTTCAAGCTGGTGCGATCCATCGCCAACCGTATTGCCGTGAACAAGCTGACGGAGATGGACGATTATCAGCTTGCCGATATCGGCCTCGTTCGTGCGGACGTCATGGATGCGCTTGAAACGAGCCTGCTGGATGACCCGGCCCTGCATCTGGCGCGGGCTGCAAAGATGCGCGCTGGCACCCGTTTCCTGCGGCTTCGCAAGAGCTGATTTTCTGGCCGCTCACGGCCTCACATGTTTCCCCGCAGGGTGATTGCCAATAACCCTGCCATTTGCCCGGTGCCAGACCAAGCTGCACCGGGCTTTTTTTATCTGTAGCTTCAGCGACCTCGAGAGCGTTTCCATTTAACAAGGAAACACTCTAGGATGAGGCCGAGCGCCTCAATATTGATAATCTTCGAAGACAGGCAGAACGGACTGCTGCCAGCGACCGTTGTAAAGTGCAAGCATATCCTCGGCGAGCGTAGATTTCTTGGCCAGAACCTCTTCCAGCGGGGAAAGGAACACGCTCTCATCCTGACCGTCGCCATTCAGCCGCGCGCGCTTCTGCAAGCCGGTGCGGGAGATGGAAACGACTTCGCGCGCAACATCAAGCAGATCGCGACCGGCGACTTTCGCCTTGAGACCCTCGACCGGGACTGTATCGCGCATATGGGCCACGTCCTCGACAGACCAGTCGGCAGTGAAACGATCGGCTGCGGCAAGCGCATCATCGTCATAGAGCAGACCGACCCAGAAGGCCGGAAGCGCACAAATGCGGCGCCATGGGCCGCCATCGGCACCACGCATTTCAAGGAAGCGCTTGAGGCGCACGTCCGGGAAGAGCGTGGACAGGTGGTTGGTCCAGTCACCGAGGTTGGGCTGCCAGTCCGCAATCTGGCCCTTCAGTGCACCGCCCATGAACTGGCGGAAGGTGATGTCGGTGCAATCGCGGTACTTGCCGTCGCGCACGATGAAATACATCGGCACATCCAGTGCCCACTCCACATAGTCCTTGAAGCCGAAGCCCTGCTCGAAGGTAAAGGGCAGAATGCCCGAACGGTTGTTGTCGGTGTCGCGCCAGATATCTCCGCGCCACGAAAGCAGGCCGTTCGGCTTGCCTTCGGTGAAGGGTGAGGAGGCGAAAAGCGCCGTTGCAAGCGACTGTAGCTTCATCGAAACCCGCATCTTGCGGCGCATGTCGTCTTCAGAGGAGAAGTCCAGATTAACCTGGATCGTGCAGGTCCGGTACATCATGTCCAGCCCCTGCGTGCCGACTTTCGGCATGTAGTTGGTCATGATGTTGTAGCGGGATTTCGGCATTTTCGGCGTTTCGTCCAGCGTCCAGAGCGGGCTTCCGCCGATGCCGAGGAAACGGATGCCCATGGGCTCCGCAATCTCGCGCACGGTGGCCAGATGCTGGTTGGATTCCTTGCAGGTCTCATGCAGGTTTTCCAGCGGTGCGCCGGAAAGCTCGAACTGGCCGCCGGGCTCGATGGAGATCGCGCCCATGCCGCTTGGTTCACCAAGCCCGATGATGTTGTCGCCATCCATGATCGGATCCCAGCCGAGCTTGGCCTGCATGCCCTTCAGCAGCGCGGAAATGCTGGCATCGCCATGGTAAGGAACAGGTGTATGGTCCTCGCGGAAAAACGCGAATTTCTCATGCTCCGTACCGATACGGAATTTCTCTTTCGGCTTGCAGCCGCCCGCCAGATAATCGGTCAGTTCCTGCACAGATGAAATAGGTGTCTGATCAGTGGTGTCGCGGGCCATGGAATTACCTTGTTGTCTTGTGCTGCCTGTGCAGGCATCTCGAAAATCGCTGATAGGGCGCTGCGGTTGCGCAGGCAAATGAATTTCTTTTAAGCATGGTCAAGCGCGGCGATTTTGCGCATTCGCCGCGCTTGAAGGTGAACTATTTCCAATCGCCAATACCGGCCTGAATGACCGCCAGTGCTGCCACCGCAGCCGTATCCGCCCGCAGGATGCGGGGTCCGAGCGGAATGGGCGTTACGCAGGCCATACCGCGCAGAAGATTTCGCTCCTCTTCCGAAAAACCACCCTCCGGCCCGACGAGAAGCGCAAGCTGCCGCTCTTCGATACGCTGAAGAACGGGCAGGGGGTTCTGCCCCTCATCGCCTTCATCGCAATAAATGATGCGCCGCGACGACGGCCATGTCTCAAGTAGATCCTTGAGTTTCACCGGCTCCTCGACCTCGGGAATGGCAAGGATGCCGCATTGCTCGGCGGCCTCTATGACATTGGCCCGAAGCTTGTCCATATTGGTGATCTTGCCCTGCACATGCTGGGTGATGACCGGGCGCAGCACGCCCGCGCCCATTTCAACGGCCTTCTGCACCAGATAATCCAGCCGCCCGGTTTTAAGCGGCGCGAAAAGATAATGCAGGTCTGGTTTTTCCGGCTGCGGGCGCGTCTCTTCGATGGGGATCAGCAGGATTTTCTTGCGGGTGGGGAAGGAAAGCCGGGCCTTCCACTCACCATCCCGACCGTTGAACAGCAGGATTTCTGCGCCATCGGCCATGCGCAGCACATTGGCCAGATAGTTGAACTGGTCGGCATTGGCTTCCACACCTTCACCGGAGCGTAAAGCCTGGCTCACGAAAAGCCGCTGCATTCTGAAATTGGCGCGCATGTCTCTACTTCAATATCATATGAACAGAAAATACATGATCCCGTAAAACGCCGCTGCCAAGGCGGAGCTTGCAGGAACGGTAATGACCCAGGCGGCGATGATGGTCATGAAATGCGAGCGGCGCACAAGATAGCGCCTGCGCACTTCAGACGGATTTTCGTCACCATCGTCCTTTTCACCACGCTTGTCGCTCGCCTGCCGCGTCAGTTCCTGCCGCCGCCGTGAGTTTTGGGTGTACCATTCACGGAAGAAACCGACGCCGAACACCGCACCGATGGCCGTATGAGTCGTGCTGACGGGCATTCCGAAGCGGGATGCGATCAACACCGTCAATGCCGTGGAGACCGAAACGCAGAAGGCGCGCATGGGGTTGAGCTTGGTGATCTGCTCACCCACCAGCCGGATGAGGCGCGGCCCGAATAGCAGAATGCCGCAGGAGAGGCCGAAGGCGCCGATCAGCATCACCCATTGCGGTGCCCGCGCGGTCTCGCCGACGATCTGCCCGTAACTAGCACGCACGATGGCAACCACCGGGCCGATAGCGTTCGATACATCATTGGCGCCATGGGCAAATGACATGAGCGCCGCCGCAAAGATCAGCGGCCATTGGAAAAGCTTGCGCAGCGACTGGTTGCGATTGTCCAGTCCCTGCGACTGGTTACGGATGAGCGGGATGGAGAGCCGCCAGCCTAAGAGCCCGACGACGAGGCCAGAGCCAGCGGAAAGCTCCAGCGATACATCCTTGATCTGATGCATGCCGACCCGCATCAGATAGGCAGTGAAAACACCGGTCATGACGCCGATCAGCACCGGCACCCACACGCGGGCAGCCGCGATCTTGTCGTCGCGGTAGATGATGAATTCCTTGATGAAAGCCAGGAAGATAATGGCAAAGAAAGCGCTGATGAAGGGTGTCGCGACCCAGGTGAGCGCAATGCTGCCAAGCGAGGGCCAATCCACCGCGCCCAGACCATAAGCAGCCGTACCGGCACCCGCAACGCCGCCAACGATGCTGTGCGTGGTGGAAATGGGTGCCTTGAGCAGATTGGAAAGGTTGACCAGCAGCGCAGCTGCCAGAAGGGCTGCAAGCATTGCCCAGGCAAAGAGAAACCGGTCCGGGATGGTTTCGGTATTGATGATCCCGCTTGAGATCGTCTCGACCACATTGCCGCCGGTGATGACGGCGCCCAGCACTTCGAAGATCGCGGCCAGAAGGAGCGCAGCCGTCAGCGGCAGCGCCTTTGCACCGACCGCCGGACCAACATTGTTGGCCACGTCCTTCGCGCCGATATTCATGGCCATGTAAGCGCCGATGATGACGGCTGCGAGGGTGATCGTCGCGCTCGGCGTGCTGCCCGCATATTCGCTGCCGATGAGACCGACGATGACAAGGAAGAGAAGGCCCGCACCCGGCGCCACCAGCCTGCGGCTGAGATGGTTGGTCGCTTCTTCGACCCGGGTAAGCTTGTCGAGGTCCTTGTCGAGCGTTGGTTTCATGCGGTTTGCGGGCGGCTGCGCCATTCATTGAGCCTTATGTGCGACACTCGTCGCGTTTCACAGGCGCTGGCGAGAAAAATGATCTTATAGATTTACAGCTTTTTGCGCGGGAATCTGTTGTATTTGCGCCATTTGTTTGCCGAAGCTGATGAAGAGCTCTCGAAGCTCAGGCTCGTTCACCCGTTTTCGGGCCTCATCGGGCAAGACCCATTCGAGCTTGCGACTTTCCCGCTCTGGAAAATTCTTTACGAGATCGGTGACTTCAAGCAGATGCACCTGAACACGGCAGGTTACTTTCACGCCGTTGCGCAGCTTCTTTTCATAATGGAAAAATCCGAAAGGCTCCTTGTTGGCGCTGCCACGCACGCCTGCCTCTTCGAAAGCCTCGCGCTCTGCAACGGCATGGGCCTTCTTGCCTTCCATTGGCCAACCCTTGGGAATGACCCAACGGCCCGTATCGCGGCTGGTCAGCAGAAGCACCTCGACCTCGCCACTCTTCTTGTTCAGCCGGTGGCAGATCGCGCCATATTGCTGGCGGGGAGGGCGCCGCAACATCAATCCGAGATCATTTGCCAAACGGCTAAGAATATTCAATGTCCGATGTTCCTTACAACGAGAATCGAGAAGGCACTCCAAACCATCAGATGTGCGATTCGTTTCATTGTCAGGCTCAAATATTAGCAGGTCAAGATATCCTGCTTACACTGCACCAGCATTTTTGATGATAATCAGACACGAGGCTCGATGGCGCTGGAAATCCAGTGCTTCAGGCCAGATATAACGCCATCTGCCTCCGCTTCAAGTGCAGTAAACATATTGTGCTTATCTGTTGCAAAAGACTTCAGCTCGTCCAGCGCATTCGAAACCACGATGCCACGCACTTGCGGCAGCTCGAACATGGCGCGGTCATTGCCGGTATCGCCCGCAACCACAGCCTCATCGAGGCCAAGTTCCAGATGGTCGCATAGCCAGCGAATGGCTGCACCCTTGTCAGCTGCGCGGGGCAGAACGTCGAGATCGCGCCCGCTGGAATAAACGATGCGCGCCTCTATACCTGCCTCATTGAGACGTTGTTCGATATCGGCAATCGCCTGATTGTCCGCATCATGCAAATACCAGCTGGACTTCAGCCCATGTTGGTACCGTTCCGGCTGGATGCTGATGCCGGGAATCTCGCTCATGAGCGATGTGATTTTTTCCGTATCGAAACCCTGACCAAGCGAATTCGTGTAGGCCTGTCGCAAGGACGGCTGGTCGCGGCAGGAGAGCATCGTGCCCACGCCACCGATTATGTAATCGGGCTTCGGCAGAGGCACCGCTTCCATCAGTTCCAGCTGGTCGTCCAGCAGTCGTCCGCTGTTGAAAACCAGCAGCGGACGGGTTTCGTTAGGCAGAGACTGCCAGAAATCCCGGAACCGGGCCGTTGCGTCATTATTGCCGACAACGGTCCCGTCCAGATCGGTGGAAAAGAGGCGAACCGGTTTCAATCGCCATCATTCCATGGTTCGGCCCAATCGGACTCTTCCAGCACCGGCAGCATGGTGCGGCCTTCGACGACTGAAAGAAGCTGCTGCGCTATGCCCGTCCAGGTGAACAGACTGCGCGCCTTGTGGGCACCCATGCGCGACAGGCGTCCGTAAAGACGCTCGTGCTTGAAGGGCTTCATCATGGTGATGCCCAGATCTTCCTTATCGAACGGATCGGCAAAGAGCGCATGGCGACCATAGCTCACCGCACGGAACAGACCGCCATGAACGGTGACGACCGTGGGCGTACCGCTCGCCATCGCTTCGATAGCCGTCATGCCGAAAGGCTCGTATCGGCTGGAAAGCACGAATAGATCTGCAGCGCGGTAGATATCGGGCAGATCCTCATCGGATACGTAACCGGAAAAGGCGACCTTGTCTTCCAGCCCCAGCGTTTTGACCCGCTCCTTCAACTGCTCGAGGATCGTGGTTTCCTGCTGGTCCATATTCTCGCCGCCGACAGCGAGATGAAGCCGTGCTTCCGGTTCACGTTCCGCCAGAACCGAGAAGCCGTCGATCAGAAGATCATAGCCCTTGTTCGTCGCAAGGCGCCCCAGCGCGAGAACAGTCTTTCCCTCGAAGCCGAAACGCTGGCGCAACATCTGGCGCGAGGCTTCAGAGACGGGGAAGAAGCGGTTGTCGTCATATCCCGGCGGGATCATGTGGACCTGCTTGCGCTTCAGCCCATAATCTTCCAGCAGCACGTCCAGCTGCACCGGCGTCGTGGCAATCACCATGTCGCAGCTGCGGTAGATGATGAGTTCGTGCTGGATGCGTTCCTTGAAGTTGAATTCAAGCTCGAACGTATCCGCCTTTTCCGGGTAGTCCGTTTCCATCTGGCGTTTCTTCCAGATGCCGAGGGAATGCGGCGTGTGCAGATGCGGTATTTTCAGCGCTTCCGACAGGCGCTGCCCGGCAACACCTGCGTCCCAATAATGGCTGTTGATGAAGGAATAGCTGAGGTCATTGCGCTTGATGAATCGCAACGCATTTTCGCACCATTCCATAAGGTGGCGGTGGAGATATTCCTTTGGAATGAAGTCCTTGCCACCGCAGGGAATGCGCACGACGCGCACGCGTTCATCTACTTCATCGATTTCGGGCTGGTCTTCGAAACGGCGTGTATAAAGGTCAACCGTATATCCCAGCTGACCTAGTTTCTTCGCGAGTTCGAGGACATAAACCACCTGCCCTCCGGTGTCTGCAGCGCCAAGCGGCGGGTGTGCGGCTACATAGCCATGCGTCGATATGAGTGCTATCCGTGGATAGCGTTCAGTTTCGCTCGTGGTAGTCATCGCGTCCCATCTTGGTAAAATTTTCCAATAACCCGTCAAGAACGTGTGAAACGCGATAAAGTTCCCGGCTGAATGGCGTTGGATGGATTTTTCGTTCTCAAGATGAGGTTTACGCCTACTCCAGGTCGCTGGTCGTTGTCTTCTCCCAATACGGAACCGGACCATAGAGCCCTGCCAGATAATCGATGAACAGTCGCACCTTGGCGGGCAGGAATTTTCGGCTGGGATAGACCGCCGACAGCGCCACGTTTCTGGAGCCCTCATAGCCGGGCAGAACCTGAATCAGCGCGCCGGACTTCAATTCCTGCCCGATGTCCCAGGTGGAGCGCAGGGCGATACCAAGGCCCGAGATCACCGCCTCGCGGATGACCTCGGAAGAGTTGGTGATCAGCAAACCTTCAGGCCGCAGATTGAACGCGCCATCCGGCCCTTCCAGCCGCCAAAGGTCATTGTTGTGGGCAGGAAGGCACCTGTGCTTCTTCAGTTCCTCGATGCTTTTCGGCAATCCATGTTGCTCGACATAAGCGCGGGATGCACACAGCACGCGCCGCACCGGCGCCAGGCGTTTCGCCACGAGGCTTGAATCCGAGAGATCGGCAATGCGGATCGCCAGATCATAACCGCCCGCAACAATGTCGATGAAATCATCGCTGAGCGTAAGGTTGATCGCAAGCGACGGGTGCTGCTCCATGAAACCTTTGAGATGCGGCGCGACATGCATGCGCCCGAAGGAGGTGGAGGCGGAAACCTTCAGAGTGCCCGTCAACATATTGGAGCGACCGGAAACGAAATCCTCCGCCTCCTCGAGACCTTCCAGAACAGCCAGAATTCTCTGGTGAAAACCATGCCCGGCCTCGGTCAGCGAAATCTGCCGCGTGGTCCGTTGAAACAGCCGTGCCCCGAGCTTCTCTTCCAGCCGCTTGATCCGCTTGGAAATGACGGCGGGCGAATAACCCAGCTCCTTGGCCGCAACCGACATGCTGCCAGAGGCGGCGACGCTGGCAAAGACTTCGAGATCACCCAGATTTGTCATTACTCAGCGCCAATTCTTTCCATTATGGAAATAATCTGTAGCATTCGCAAGGGTTGCCTCCAAGGTGCAAACCCGCATAGATTCGCATAGGAAAAGATGCGGGGAGGCATCTGGAAGCCATGTCGCAATCGATACAATTCTTGCAGCCGCGCCCCTCCGTTCTTTCGAGCCGGGATCGCATCGTGGCGGACCTCGCCGATCTTCTGCCGCCGGAGTGTCTGGTGCATGAGCCTCGAGAGCTCGTGCCATTCGAGACCGACGCCTTCGTCTCCTACCGCAAGGTGCCGCTTGTGGTGGCGCTGCCAAAGACGACGGCGCAGGTGGCAGCGGTAATGAAATACTGTCATCGCTATGGCATTCCGGTTGTGCCGCGCGGAGCGGGGACGTCACTTTCCGGCGGCGCGATCCCGCAGGAGGATGCCGTCGTGATCGGCCTTTCCAAAATGTCCTCCATCATCGAGATGGATTTCTTCAACCGCACCGCCACCGTTCAGGCTGGCGTTACCAACCTTTCCATTTCCGATTCGGTTGGGCCGGAGGGTTTCTTTTACGCGCCCGATCCAAGCTCGCAGCTTGCCTGCACCATAGGCGGCAATATCGGCATGAATTCCGGCGGTGCGCATTGTCTGAAATATGGCGTGACGACCAATAATCTCCTCGGCGTGAAGATGGTTCTGGTGGACGGGACCGTTCTCGAACTCGGCGGCAAGCATCTGGATGCGAGCGGTTATGATCTCTTAGGTCTGGTCTGCGGCTCGGAAGGGCAACTCGGCATCGTTACCGAGGCGACAGTGCGCCTGATTGCAAAGCCGGAGGGTGCACGCCCGGTTCTGTTCGGCTTCGAAAGTTCGGAAGAGGCGGGCTCCTGCGTGGCGGATATCATCGGCGCTGGCATCATTCCGGTGGCCATCGAATTCATGGACAAGCCTGCAATCGAAATCTGCGAGGCTTTCGCCAAGGCAGATTATCCGCTGGATGTGGGGGCATTGCTCATCGTGGAAGTGGAGGGCTCCGAGGATGAGATGGACGCCATGCTGGCCGATATCGTCGCCATTGCCCGCAAACACGACGTCAAGACCGTGCGCGAATGCCAATCCGCCATGGAGGCAGCAGCCATCTGGAAAGGCCGCAAATCGGCCTTCGGCGCAACGGGGCGCATCGCCGATTATATCTGCATGGATGGAACTGTGCCGCTCAGCCAGCTTTCCTACGTGCTGAAAAAGACCAGCGAAATCACCGACAGCCTCGGGCTTCGCGTGGCGAATGTCTTTCACGCGGGCGATGGAAACATGCACCCGCTGATCCTGTTCAACGCCAATGACCCGGAGGATGCCGCGCGGGCGGAAGATGCTGGCAACCAGATCCTCAAACTCTGCGTCGACGCGGGCGGCTGCCTTACCGGCGAACACGGCGTCGGCATCGAGAAACGCGACCTGATGCGCCACCAATATTCCGATGCCGACCTGAAGCAGCAGATGGCGGTGCGCGCTGCATTCGATGAGGGTTGGATAATGAACCCGTCCAAGGTGTTTCCGTTGGAGGGGCGAGGGTGATGGGCATGTTTGTACGTCGGCGCACGCCGCTACACCCCCCTCTGTCCTGCCGGACATCTCCCCCTCAAGGGGGGAGATCGATCTGCCGCGACGTTGCGGCTCGAGATTGGCCTTTGTTGTCTGGGCGATGTTATCACGTCTTGCTGATCTCCCCCCTTGAGGGGGAGATGTCCGGCAGGACAGAGGGGGGTGCCGTCGCATGCTGACCCCACATTCGGAAGCAGAAGCCGCCACGATAATCCGAGACCACGCCGAGGCCAAAACCACACTGGCCATTATCGGCGGCAACACGCGTTCCGGTTTCGGCAACAAGGTTCACGCGGCGGCGCTGTCTTCCCGAGCCATATCGGGCATCGTCGCGTATAATCCTGCCGAGATGGTGATGACCGTCAAGGCCGGAACGCCGGTGGCGGATGTGGAAGCGGCACTTGCCGAGGCCCGCCAGATGATGGCCTTCGAGCCGATGGATCATCGCGCCATTATGGGCACATCGGGCGAGCCGACGATTGGCGGGGTCTTTGCCGCGAACGTCTCCGGTCCGCGCCGCTATGTTGCCGGTGCGGCGCGAGACAGCCTGCTCGGCATCCGCTTCATCAACGGTCGGGGTGAGGCGATCAAGGCGGGTGGGCGGGTGATGAAAAACGTCACCGGGCTGGATCTGGTGAAGCTTCTTGCAGGCTCTCACGGCACGCTTGGCTTCCTGACGGAAGTTACCTTTCGAGTGCTGCCCGTGCCGCCTACTGAAACGACAATGGTGATTTCCGGCCTTGAGGATGCCATTGCCAGCAACGCCATGGCCGCAGCCATGGTAACCAGCGTTGAGGTTTCCGGCGCCGCCCATCTGCCGGAAAGCGTGAAGTCCCGCTTCATCGGCGGAGAGTTGCCGGACGGTGCTGCGACGGTGTTGCGGCTGGAAGGGCTTGCAGCGTCTGTCGAGGCGAGGGCGCAGAAACTGCAAGCCATCCTGTCGTTCATCGGCCCCAGCATTTTTCTGGCGCAGGATGAAAGCCGAGCGCTGTGGCGCGAAATCCGCGATGTGAGGTCTTACGAGGGAAATCCGGCCAAGCCTCTATGGCGTGTCTCCGTGGCCCCGGCGCAGGGTCATAAACTGGTTGCCGCCTTGCGCATGCAGGCGGGCATCGATGCCTTTTATGATTGGCAGGGCGGGTTGATCTGGATGCAGATGGAGGCTGACCCCGAAGCCGAATTGCTCCGCCATTACATCAAAACCCTTGGCAGCGGCCATGCCGCCCTTCTGCGGGCAACGGATGCGGTGCGTCAGGCGGTTTCGGCGTTCGAGCCACTCAATGCCGTTGAGCTGGCGCTGTCGAGGCGGGTCAAGGAGAAGCTTGATCCAATGGGGATTTTCAACCCGGGCAAGATGGGAATTTAGCATGCAAACTTCCTTCTCACCCGAACAACTCGCCGATCCGCATGTCGCAGAATCTGAAAAAATTCTGCGCAAATGTGTGCATTGCGGCTTCTGCACAGCCACCTGTCCCACCTATGTAACGCTGGGAAACGAGCTGGATAGCCCGCGCGGGCGCATCTATCTCATCAAGGATATGCTGGAAAACGACCGCCCTGCGGATGCGCAGGTGGTCACGCATATCGACCGCTGTCTATCCTGTCTTGCCTGCGCCACCACCTGTCCCTCCGGCGTCGACTATATGCATCTGGTGGATCACGCGCGGGTCCATATCGAGAAAACCTATCGCCGCCCTCTCATGGACAGGCTGATTCGCAGCCTGCTCGCTGCCGTCCTGCCTCACCCCGCGCGGTTTCGCGCAGCGTTGAAGCTTGCGAAACTCGGGCGGCCCTTCGCGCCTCTCTTCGGCAAGGCAGATGCACTCAAGCCGCTTGCGGCCATGCTGGAACTTTCGCCGCAAACCTTGCCCCCCGCTTCCGCAACGAGCCAGCCGGGAATTTACAAACCCGGCACGAACAAACGCGGACGCGTCGCCATTCTCACGGGCTGCGCCCAGCCGGTTCTCGATCCTGCGATCAACGACGCCACGATCCGGCTGCTGACGCGCTTCGGCGTTGAGGTCGTGGTGCCGGAAGGGGAGGGCTGTTGCGGTGCGCTCGTTCATCATATGGGCCGGGAGGAGCAGGCGCTCGGCTCTGCCCGTCGCAATGTCGATGTCTGGATGCGCGAGATAGAGCAGGGCGGATTGGATGCCATCATCATCACCGCTTCAGGCTGCGGCACGACGATCAAGGATTATGGCCATATGCTGAGGCTCGACCCGGCCTATGCGGAGAAGGCGGCCAAGGTCTCTGCGCTGGCAAAGGATATTACCGAATATCTTGCGACACTGGAGTTGCCACAATTGGAGCGCAACGGCCTGTCCGTTGCCTATCATTCCGCCTGTTCCATGCAGCACGGGCAGAAGATTACCGCTGCGCCGAAGCTGCTGTTGAAGGCGGCGGGTTTCGTCGTTCGCGATCCTGCGGAAGGGCATCTCTGTTGCGGTTCCGCTGGCACCTACAACATCATGCAGCCGGAAATTTCCGGTCAGTTGAAGGCGCGCAAGATCAGGAATATCGAGGCGACGAAAGCCGACATCATCGCAACCGGCAATATTGGCTGCATGACGCAGATCGCAACGGGAACGGCGATGCCAATCCTTCACACAGCGCAGTTGCTGGACTGGGCCTATGGCGGTCCAAAGCCTGAAAAACTGAATGTCACAAAATAAAAAACGAGCGGGGTTACCGCTCGTTTTTTATCGGTCTGCAGCTTTTGAAGCGCTTCCTGTCCCCCTGGCGTCCCCCGCCAAGCTTTCGGCCAAGAATTAACGCCTTGGCGGGCTTAAGCAAGCTCAATCATGCAATGTGCCACTATCTTACACGCAGCGAATACTTCAGCGTTGCTATCAGATCACAATAACCTTGGTGCCGACATTCACGCGCTCGTAAAGATCGGTCACATCCTCATTGCGCATGCGAATGCAACCCGAGGAATTGTTGCTGCCGATTGTCCATGGCTGGTTGGTGCCGTGAATGCGGTAAAGTGTGGAGCCGAGATACATGGCGCGCGCGCCCATCGGGTTTTCCGGGCCGCCTTCCATGAAGGCGGGGAGGTAGTGGCCCTTGGCCGCTTCGCGCGTGATCATCTCCTTCGGCGGCGTCCAGCTCGGCCATTCGGTCTTGCGGGTTACCTTGTGCGTTCCGGCCCATTCGAAGCCCGGCTTGCCAACGCCAACGCCGTAACGACGGGCCTTGCCATCCCCCATCACCAGATAAAGAAAGCGGCTTGGCGTATCGATGACGATGGTGCCGGGAGCTTCCTTGGTCTGGTAATTCACCATTTGCGGCAGGAACTGTGGATCGGTGCGAAGGCGCGGGGCGTTGGGGCGTGCCGCAACGGCTTGTGGACGCTGCGGAGCAACCTGCCGCTGCCAGAAGGGCCGCGAGACCGGGCGCTGCGGATAAACCACCGGCCTGACCTGAGCACCACCAAGCTGCATGACCCACGGTGCCGTCAGATCGGGGCTGACGACCACGGGCGGGCGTTCGCGGTAGCGATCATTGGCCAGGGCAGGCTGCAATGCGGCTGAAACGATGCTCAGCGCAATAATCAAGGATTTCATCGACATCGGGTGGACTCTTTTACATGACACCGGAAAAATGATCCTCACGTTCGCATGGCCGCGCCAGCGAATGGTAAAGAGCGATTGTTAAAACGCCGGAATTTGCTGAAACTTTTCAATAAGGTTAGCAGGCGGTTTTAAAACGAGGTGAATCAATGGTAAGAACCGCATCTAAGCTTCAAGAGATGGCCCCGAATGACTGAAACTGGACTTTTGACAGGTGAAGACGGCCAGGTGCGCTGTTTCTGGCAGCAGGGTCTTGACGATTATCGTCGCTACCACGACGAGGAATGGGGCTATCCCGTTACCGACGACAGGCGCCTGTTCGAAAAGATTTGCCTCGAGGGCTTCCAGTCCGGCCTTTCCTGGCTGACCATTCTGCGCAAGCGAGAGGCCTTCCGGGCCGCCTTTTCCGGTTTCGATTTCGACAAGGTCGCCGCTTTCGATGAGGCAGACATTGAGCGCTGCCTCGCGGATAAAGGCATCGTGCGCCACCGCGGCAAGATCGTTTCCACCATCAACAATGCTCGCCGGGCAGTTGCCTTGCGCGATGAGTTCGGCACGCTGGCGCGTTATTTCTGGAGCTTCGAGCCGGGGCAGGACGAACGCCCGCCGGTCTTCGATTATGCGACATTGCGGGCAAACCCCATCACACCAGCCTCCACCCGTCTGTCCAAAGACCTGAAGAAACGCGGCTGGACCTTCGTCGGTCCGACCACTGTTTACGCTTTCATGCAGGCCATGGGCATGGTCAATGATCACATCGAGGGTTGCCACTGCCGCCCGCGCATCGAAGCTTTGCGACAGGAGTTTTCGCGACCGTGAAAAAGCTCGTTGGATGCATGATTGCCGGTCTGCTGGCGCTCTTAGTTGCGGTACCCGCCGTGGCGGAGCAGCGCAATGTCGATGGCATGTGGCTGGATGATGGGGAGCATCTCAAGCGCGTCGAGATGCCGCCTTCAGGCCCGCTGGTACTCAATGGCTGGACGCGGCAAGGCAGGGGTGATGTCTACCGGCTGAAAGTGAAGGCCGGGGAAAAGCTGAAGGTCAGCCTCGCCAGCCGCAGCGAATTCGTGGTGATGGCCGTTTTCGATTTCGGCAAGCCGGAAGACGACGCGATCTTCTTCAGCGATGCCGGTAACAACGAGGCCGTGCTGACGCCGAAAGCGGATACCGAATGGCTGATCCGCCCCATTCTCGTCCTTAGCTCATCCCGCCGTGGACTTGGCGCCAATTACTCGATCACGGTCGAGCGACAGCCTTAGCCGACGACGGCGATCAGGCCGACCGAAAGCGTGCAGAGCAGAAGTAGCGCGGCAGTTGCTGCCACAATGACCTTGCCCCCCGCATGGCGTAGCGAGCGGATATCGACCGAAAGACCGAGTGCGGCCATGGACATGATGGTCAGCACATTGGCAAGGCCGGAAATAGGTGCCAGCGCAACCTCCGGGATAAGGCCGAACGAGCGGGCCATGATCATCAACACGAAGCCGAGAATGAACCACGGCACCATGCGCTGCAAATCCAGCCGTCCCTGCGCACCGCGTCCATGGATAATCGAAAGTGTGGTAACGACCGGGCCAAGCATCAAAACGCGGATCAGCTTCACTACCGTACCGGTCTGGACGGCAACTGTGCCGAAGGGCGCAGTGGCGGCAAGAACCTGTGGCACGGCGTAAACCGTCATGCCAGCAAACAGGCCATAATGCGTGGCATCCATGGGAACGACGCCGGGAATGAGCGGCATGATGATGACGGCTGCAACGCCGAGAACGGCAGTGAAAGCAATCGCCGCAGCAACATCTTCCGCCTTCGCGCCGATGGCCGGGGCGGCGGCGGCAATGGCGGAATTTCCGCAGATGGAATTGCCACAGGCAACCAGAACGGCAAGTTTCGGCTCAAGCCCGATAGCGCGGCTGATGCCATAGCTTCCGACAAGCGACAAAGCGACGACGATTGCGATACCCAGAATGAGCAGGCCGCCAGCCCCTTTCAAAATCGCGAGGCTGAGCGAAGCGCCCAAAAGCACGACCGCCACTTCCAGAAGCGTCTTCGCGCTGAATTTGATACCGGTTTTCGTCACGTCTGGAAGCGTGGTAGAGCTTCTAAGCAGCACGCCGAACAGGATTGCCAGCACCAGATCACCAAGCCAGGCGTGCCCGTTTAGCTTCACCTGAAAATCCTGCGCAAGAATGGCGGCAACGCTAATGACACCGCACAGGGCGATGCCGGGCACCAGGCGCAATGCCGGGCGGAGCGAAAAGGGCAGGGATGAGGTGAGTGAACGATGATGAGCCATGGCTAAATAATCACCCAATCATCCATTTCATTCCATCAAATAATATGGCATGTTTCATTCGGTTAAATCGAATGATTGCTTATGACTTTTGAACAGCTGAGAATTTTCGTTGCAGTTGCCGAGCGGCAGCATCTGACCCGCGCCGCCGAAGCGTTGGGTCTGACGCCCTCAGCCGTCAGCTCCGCGATCAAGACTTTGGAAGCCTATTACAATGTAGAGCTGTTTCACCGGGTTGGTCGCGGAATCGAGCTCACCGAAAGCGGGCGGGTTTTCGTTCAGGAAGCACGAGCGACCCTGAACCGCGTTCGCAGTGCAGAATTGATTCTCTCGGAAATGGGCGGCCTGACGCGCGGAGAAATTCGCGTTTTCGCCAGCCAGACCATTGCCAGCTACTGGCTGCCACCCATTCTCATGCAGTTCAAGCAGCTTTATCCCGGCGTTTCCGTGACACTGGAAGTGGGCAACACCCGAACCGTGACGGAGGCCGTGTTGAAGGGGCTGGCCGAAATCGGCTTCATCGAAGGCCACATCGATGAGCCTGCCCTGTCGGTAAGGCCTGTCGTTTCGGATAAGCTGCTGGTCGTTGCAGGCCCCTTGCACCCCTTCGCCGACGGGCGGCATCTGACGGCTGAAGACATAAAGTCCACGAACTGGGTTTTGCGGGAGCAGGGCTCCGGCACGCGCTCCGCCTTCGAGGCGGCGCTGGCGGCAATGGATATTTCATTGAGCGATCTGAAGGTTACGCTGGAACTGCCGTCGAATGAAGCGGTCGTCGCCGCAGCCCGTGCGGGCGGAGCTGCCGCAGTCGTCTCCGCATCCGTTGCCTCGCTGATGTTGCGGCAGGGCTTGCTGGCGCGTGCGGGCATCGATCTTCCCGCCCGACAGTTCGCCCTTCTGACACACAAGGAAAGGCGCAGCAGCCGCGCGTCCATGGAGCTTGAACGGCTGAGCCGGGAATCCTCCGAGAATTACAAGGCGGGACTGGCCGGGCTTTGACTGGCATTGGCAGAAAGAAGCGCCCAGGGGGCGCTTCTCCATGCTGGCATCAATAGCCTTTTGACTTCAACCATTCCTTCATCATGGAAATCTCCGCTTCCTGTGCTTTGACCACCTCTTCGGCCAGCTTACGGATTTCCGGGTCTTTGCCGTATTTCAGCTGGACCCTGGCCATGTCGATGGCACCCTGATGATGCGGGATCATGCCGCGCACGAAATCCGCATCGGCGTCGCCGGTGTAGTTCTGCGACATGTCGCTATGCATCTTGCTGGCGACCTGTTTGAAAGCTTCAGTCGAGCCGCTCTCCTTTTTGGACATGTCATGTCCATCATGGCTTTTCATGTCCTGCGAGAGTGCGGGCATAGCGATAAGAGCGACCATCGCTGCTGCGAGGCCGAGTGTTTTGATTGGCATGGATTATCCTCCTGTGCCGATAGTGTTTCGAATGATGGGATATCGAAACGATCAGGCGCGGGGAGGGGGCAGAGGCGGCGCTGGCTGGTTGCCGATGAAAGCTGCCTGCACCTCCGGCAAAGGTGCCGCGTGAGGTGACGTGCCCTTTTCGGCAAAGGTCAGATCAGGCAGCAGAACGAGACACGCGGCGCAAAAGGGCGCATGTGTCATGCTGCCTTTGTGTGGGCAGGGATCGCTTTGATTTTTTGCATCTGCGGATGCTGATGCGACAGCGTGAATAGAGTGATCGCCCGGCACCTTATGGCTCACTTGCGGTCCCATCACTTGCATTGACATATCCGCCGCCATGCCCGGCATCATGCCGTACATAAGGCAGGCGAGAAACATCAATGTGCGAGTGGGCAAGCGCATGGCCTTAATCTAGCCGCGCCAATCTGGAAAATAAAATGGCACTCATCGCACCTCGCTCGCGACAACCTTGTGGATGATCTGGTAATCCCGGCTCTCTTCGCCAAAGGGTGCCAAAGTCCAGTCCCAACGATGCGCAATCTTCGGGATTTCAACCCCGTGCAGCAGGTCTTCCCGTTGGTGCAGCTTGCCGTTTTTGTCGATGAGGTCGAAGCCCGTATCGGTAACGAGGCACACCTTGCAAGGCAGGCCCTCAAGACCATCGACGTGCGCCTTCATCAACCGCTTCAGCGCGTCCTGCGGCATGCTGCCCGTGCCTTCTTTCTCCAGTCGGTGGCGTGCACCGGTGCCGATCTGCGACAGCAGATTGGCTGAAACGACGAGATCGAGATAAGGCAACAGCCTCAAAAAGCTCAAAGGCTCAAGCTCGCTACCCGTTTTCAACTCGTCGTAGCCGGAAAGGTCGCGGCTGTTGAGAACTACGTTGCGATATTTGCGCCCATAGAGCTTGGCTGTCACGCTGGCGAGATGCACGAGATCAACCAGGACGACGGTATCGAATGCTGCCGCAAGCTGCTGCCACGGCACATCCCGCAACAGGCCGGAACCGAGAATGACCGCTGTGCGACGCTGCTTCAGTTTGGCGGCTGTAGACAGAATAAAGCGCTTGCTGTTCTGCTCATGCTCCGCCCACGCCTTGCCGCAGCGATTGGCGCGCGCCCAGAGATTGACCGAGTATTTGATGTAAGGGCGAAATTCCGGCTGCGTCTTTCGGTAGGTCGCAGCATAGTTCAAGGCTTCGAGGATCATGGATTAACGATAGACTTCCCGGCGGTGGCCGATTTCGATGACGAGGACGACCAGCTTGTTATCCCTGATGTCACAGATAATGCGATAATCCCCGATGCGACAGCGCCAAAAATTTCCCAACTCGGAGCCATCAAGGACTTGACCTATTTGTCTCGGGTCATCCAGACTTGCAATGCGTTCGTGCAGATGGAAGCGAATGCGCTCGCAGGTCTGAGGATCAATATTCCTGATCGATCTTTGGACGTCTGTGGTGTAATCAATTGTCCAGTTCACGCCACATCTCTTCAGCACTTATGACTTTCGACTCGCCGCGCTGGAAGCGCCGCGTCGCCTCTTCCGCCAGATACAAATCCTCCATATCCTCGATGTGCTTTTCGATGGCTTCTCGGATATAAAAGGCGGAGGTGCGGCCCGTTCGCTCGGAAAGCGCCTTCAGGCGCTCATAGGTCTCATCCGGCAGACGGATTGCGGTTTGTTTGCTCATGACGCGGCCTCACGGGGCAGATTGGGATACATGCATCCCATATAGTCCATTCCGCCGCCAAATGCCAGCATTACTGCCGCCGCATGCCTTGCCGCGCGGGGTTTCATCCTCTAATACACCGGCTTGATTTCAAGAGACAATTGGACCGGCATCATGAGCGAAAAAGCAAAAAAGCCTCAGAAACTGAAAGCCCGCCTGCCGCGCGGCTTCGTGGACCGTTCGGCTGCCGATATCCATGCCACCAACGAGATGATCGAGAAGATCCGCAAGGTCTATGAGCTCTATGGCTTCGACCCGGTGGAAACGCCACTCTTCGAATACACCGATGCACTCGGCAAGTTCCTGCCAGATAGCGACCGCCCGAACGAAGGCGTGTTTTCGCTTCAGGACGATGACGACCAGTGGATGAGCCTGCGCTACGATCTGACGGCACCGCTCGCCCGCCATGTCGCTGAGAATTTCAACGAAATACAGCTGCCTTACCGCACCTACCGCGCCGGTTACGTCTTCCGTAACGAAAAACCCGGCCCCGGCCGTTTCCGCCAGTTCATGCAGTTCGATGCTGATAGCGTCGGTGCGCCGCATGTTTCAGCCGACGCTGAGATGTGCATGATGATGGCTGATGTAATGGAAAATCTAGGCATCAAGCGCGGCGATTATGTGATCCGGGTGAATAACCGCAAAGTCTTGGACGGCGTACTCAATGCGGCGCAGGTTCCTGAATTCAAGCGAGTTGAGACCCTTCGATCTTTGGACAAGTTTGACAAGTTTGGGGTGCCGGGAGTTAGGCTGCTTCTTACAGTCGGACGCAAAGACGATAGTGGGGACTTCACAAAAGGGGTAGGGCTATCAGAGGGACAGGCCGACTTGCTTCTGTCTATTTTTGCTCCTGGTAACGCTTATCGTTGTAGCTACACAAAGGAAGACGGCACTATCGGATTCTTCGAAGGCAGTCCCGACGATATCATCACAAATTGGGATGATGTTCTTCGTGGTCACAACGATATCGGACTGGCAAAATTTTTCGGTACGCCGTCCCAAAATCCGAGTTTGATGGCTTTGTTGAACGCAAACGTTGCTTGCAAAGGCGATCCGGCAGGTTCGCAAGGTCTCGGCGAGTTGCTAATTATGTTGAGAGCATTTCAGGATGCGGGTTATGAAGAGGATCGCATTAAGATCGACCCCTCCGTTGTCCGAGGCCTCGAATACTACACCGGCCCGGTCTACGAAGCCGAACTCACCTTCGACGTCACAAACGAAAAGGGCGAGAAGGTTGTATTCGGCTCAGTCGGTGGCGGCGGTCGTTATGATGGGCTTGTCTCTCGCTTCATGGGCCAGCCCGTTCCGGCAACCGGTTTCTCCATCGGTGTCTCGCGTCTTATGACGGCGTTGAAAAATCTGGGCAAGCTCGGTCAGGCCAAGCCGCTCGCGCCCGTTCTCGTCACCGTCATGGATGGCGATGTCGAGAGCATGGGCCGCTACCAGCGCTTCACGCAAGACCTCCGAAACGCTGGCATTCGTGCCGAAATGTATCAGGGCAATTGGAAGAAATTCGGCAACCAGCTGAAATATGCCGACCGCATGGGCGCACCCATCGCCATCATTCAGGGTGGTGATGAGCGCGAGCAGGGCGTGGTACAGATCAAGGACCTGATCGAAGGCAAGCGTCTCTCCGGCGAGATCGAGGATAACGCGGCGTGGCGCGAAGCCCGCGTGGCGCAGGAAGTCGTGCCAGAGGCAAAACTGGTGGCGAAGGTGAAGGAAATTCTGGCCGCACAGGCCGAAGACAGGCGTCGGGCGGAAGGTCTACCTTACGATCCTAATCAAGTCGGCGATACCGAAGAAGATATTTGAGCGTTGTCATGCCCCTGATCGACATGCCGGAATTTTCCGGAGAGCTGCTGGAAGAGTTTGCTGCGCGCAAGACCGCGCGGGTGAACACGCCTGTCATTCAGCCTGCCGCGCCGTTTCTGGATATGACGGGTGAGGATTTGCGCCGCCGCATCTTTCTGACGGAAAACGAGACCGGTGAGAGTCTGTGTCTGAGGCCGGAATTCACTATCCCCGTCTGCCTTCGTCATATCGAAACGGCAACCGGCACGCCGAAGCGTTATGCCTATCTGGGCGAGGTGTTTCGTCAGCGCCGTGATGGGGCGAACGAGTTTTATCAGGCCGGTATCGAAGACCTTGGCGATACGGATGTGGCCGCTGCCGATGCGCGCGCGATTGGAGATGCCGTCGGCATTCTCAACCGTTTGCTGCCGGGCCGGGCGCTTTCCACCAAGCTGGGCGACCAGAAGGTTTTCGAGGCCGTTATCGCAGCACTTGGCCTGCCGCTCGGCTGGCAGAAGCGCATGGTGCAGGCCTTTGGCGATACAGGGCATCTCGATGCTCTCTTGGAAAGCCTCGTCAGCCCCAAGCCGATGACCGGGCTCGATGCCCGCGTGGCTGGCCTGCTGGCCACCGGCGAGGAAAAGGTTCTGGTCGATTATATCGACAGCGTCATGCAGGAGACCGGCTATTCCACCAATGCCAGCCGCCCGCCACAGGAAATCGCCCGTCGCCTGCGCGAAAAGCTGGCGCTGGCCGCAACGCGCCTGCCGGATGACAGTTTCCAGCTGCTGAAACAGTTTCTTGCGCTTCAGGCTCCGCTATCACAGGCATCGCAAACGCTGTCCGACTTTGCCGAAAAGGCGAAGCTGAAGCTTGGCGGCGCTCTTTCGGATTTCGACAAGCGCGTCGCAGCCCTTGCCAATGGCGGTGTCGATCTCGATGCCGTGACCTATGGAGCGGCTTTCGGTCGTCCGCTGGATTATTACACCGGCCTCGTTTTCGAAATCACCGAACAGGGGCAGACGGCAGTGCTGGCCGGTGGCGGACGGTTCGACCGGCTGATGACGCTTCTCGGCGCGACGGACAATATTCCCGCTGTCGGCTTTTCGCTCTGGCTGGACCGCATCGAAGCTGCGAGGAACAACGCATGACCATCACCATCGCGCTGCCCTCCAAAGGCCGCATGAAGGAAGATTCCTCGGCAATTCTGGAGCGCGCCGGCCTGAAGGTCACCGCCATCGGCAGTGATCGCTCCTACCGCGCCCGCGTCGAAGGCCGTGACGATATCGAGATCGCCTACCTCTCGGCCTCCGAGATCGCCCGCGAAATCGGTAATGGCACGGTGGACTTCGGCGTGACCGGCGAAGACCTCGTGCGTGAAGACTTGAGCGATGTCGACCGCCGTGTCGAATTCTGCGCCCGCCTTGGCTTCGGCCACGCGGATGTTGTCGTCGCCGTGCCGGAAATCTGGCTGGATGTGGACAGCATGGCCGATCTTGGCGATGTCGCCTCGGAATTCCGCGCCCGCCATGGCCGCCGTCTCGCCATCGCCACGAAATACTGGCGGCTGACGCAGCAGTTCTTCTCCCGCCAACACGGCATCCAGCTTTACCGCATCGTGGAAAGCCTAGGCGCTACCGAGGGTGCGCCAGCGGCGGGGCAGGCGGATATCATTGTCGATATCACCTCCACCGGCTCGACACTGAAGGCCAACCACCTCAAGATTTTGACGGATGGCATCATCCTGAAATCGGAAGCCTGCTTCGTGCGGGCGCGCAAGGCCGAGCATGAGGGCAATGCCGTGGTGAGCGAGATTGTCTCGCGTGTCCAAGAGGCACTTGGCTGAGATTGGAATTGCTCTATGCTTCCTGCCTAAAGCATTTCCAGCAAAAGTGCGTAGCGGTTTTGCGTCCGGACAATGCGCCAAAGCAAGAAGTCAGAGTATTTTTGCGTTTCGAAGAAATGCTGAAATGCTCTGTAGGGAGGAAGCCATGCGCATTACAGGCCAGTGTCACTGCGGCAATGTTCGGTTTGAGGCAGAGGCGGACCCGCATCAGGTTGGCATTTGCCATTGCACCGATTGCCAGCGCCTGAGCGGCTCACCGTTTCGCGTGACACTTTTAGCAAAACGCTCCGATATCAAGCTCACGGGCGGCGAGCCGAAGATTTACCGCAAAGCTGGCGATAACGGCAATATGCGCCATCAGCACTTCTGCGGAGACTGCGGATCGCCGCTTTTCACCAGCGCGGAAGTAGAAGACGACAACTGGGGCATCAGATGGGGCGCGATCAACGAGCGCTCCGAGCTTAAACCTCGTGCGCAAATCTGGACCCGCTCGAAGGCGGAATGGCTGGACGAAATCGGAAACCTGCCTGCCTATCCAAAGGATTTCACAAAATAAAAGACCGCCGGATTGCTCCGACGGTCTCATCAACTCTATGCGTCTGGCCCTTTAAGCGTGGGCGAGAGCAACGCCGCGCTTGGCATCGATGGAGTAAGCGCCAGCACCGAAGGCACCGAGCAGAATGTAAGCACCAGCCAGCGTGATGTTCTTCATCAGCATGATGCCGTTCAGCGTGTTGATCCAGCCGAGAGCCGCATCAGGCCAGCCAGGAACGGCAACCGTGCCGCTGTGGAAAACGAGGCCGGTGAAGACGCAGAAAGCGGCCAGTGCAAAAGCGGCAACCTTCGTCTGGAAGCCGACCAGTACGGCAAGGCCGGTCAGGAGTTCGAAGGCACCTGCGAGATAGGCGAGAGCCGTCGCGGCAGGAAGGCCAGCGCCGGTAATCATGCCAGCCGTGCCAGCAGGATCGGCCAGCTTGCCGAAGCCGGAATAGATGAAGATGAAAGAGAGAAGAATACGTGCGACGAGCACGAGTGCATTCTGACTGCTGGACATGGACGTGTCTCCGTTTGCGGACTGGTGTAGCCGGTGATGAATTTCTGGAGACAGTTCTGCCGGATTTATTGAGTTGAAGAAAGATAAACGACTGGAGACTGTTTGTTCAATATTTAAAGACAATCAAGTAGGCCGCCATGGCTCAATAGACTGACCAAGTTCTCAAGAACCAGCTTTCCATTCTTAGCGTATCAGAGGCTGAAGGGGCCAGATCGTCAATTTTAACGAAAAAGGATGCTTCTTGATGGCGGATGACCAATCCGTTCCCCTGCTTAATAATAACGAAGTCCTCACAAGGAAGGGCGGCGCCTGAGCGCAGCTCGACAGAGGTATTGCCTTCGCAGGTTTTGACCGTCGGGATAAAGAAAACCAGCTTGGCCAGAAAGAAACCGGCCAGAGCCCATGCGGTTAAAAGAAGTGCAGCACCGGGTAGTCCCTGGGCCAGCAGCCTCGGCGTGGAGTAAAGCACGAAAATCGCCGCCAGCAGGTAAGCAATACCCTGAAGGCCGATGGCGATCAGTAAGGGAGAAATGAAGATCGTCAGGCCGAGGCAGATTCCGGCAAAGGGCTGCTTCAACAGCCAGCCGGGGAAATCCAAATATTTCCCGTTCGGCGGTGATGGCCGATCGAAGGGTCGCCCCCAGAAGACTGCGACGATAAACAAAACTCCCGTCGTTTGGCTGAAAAATGCATCTTTCGAGAGTGCGAAGAGAAGCGAAGCCATGTTGTCGGGAACGGGAAGCGGGAGCGACAGGATCGCAGCGGCAGCGTAACTCACGTTAAACAGCACGAGACATAGGAACAGATAGACCACGCGCAGGACGAATTCTGAACTGCTGACAAGCTCTTTTGGAGTCGTATCTTCAACCTTCGTCACAGTGCTCTCAATCCGGTGGCAACCAAGTGTCGCTTCACTCTAGCAGTACGTCTTCAACTTTCCAGTGTAGAAAACAAAAAGGGCGGCCCGAAGACCGCCCTTTCGTATTCCAATCGGAATGGACTGATTAGAAGTCCATGCCGCCCATGCCGCCGCCTGGCATTGCAGGCATTGGAGCGTCCTTCTTGGGCAGCTCGGCGATCATGGCTTCGGTGGTGATCAGCAGGGAAGCAACCGAAGCTGCGTTCTGCAGAGCCGTGCGAACAACCTTGACCGGGTCGACGATGCCGAGCTGGATCAGGTCGCCATACTCGCCCGTCTGAGCGTTATAGCCGTAGTTGTCTTCGTTCTTTTCGAGGATCTTGCCGACAACGATGGAAGCTTCGTCACCTGCGTTGTCTGCGATCTGGCGAACCAGAGCCTGCAGAGCGCGGCGGATGATGTTGATGCCAGCTTCCTGGTCGTCGTTTTCACCCTTGGCAGTGATCTTCGTGGAGGAACGCAGCAGGGCAACGCCGCCGCCCGGTACGATACCTTCCTGAACAGCAGCGCGCGTCGCGTTGAGAGCGTCGTCGATGCGGTCCTTCTTTTCCTTCACTTCGACTTCCGTCGAACCGCCAACGCGGATAACGGCAACGCCACCAGCGAGCTTAGCAAGACGTTCCTGCAGCTTTTCGCGGTCGTAGTCGGAAGAGGTTTCTTCGATCTGAGCCTTGATCTGCGCGACGCGGCCTTCGATGTCGGACTTCTGGCCCGAACCGTCAACGATCGTCGTGTTTTCCTTGGAGATCGAAACCTTCTTCGCCTTGCCGAGCATGTCGAGCGTGACGTTTTCGAGCTTGATGCCGAGGTCTTCGGAGATAACCGTACCGCCGGTCAGGATCGCGATGTCTTCGAGCATGGCCTTGCGGCGGTCGCCGAAGCCAGGAGCCTTAACGGCAGCGATCTTGAGGCCGCCACGCAGCTTGTTGACGACGAGCGTAGCAAGAGCTTCGCCTTCTACGTCTTCAGCGATGATGACGAGTGGCTTGCCAGTCTGAACGACAGCTTCGAGAACAGGCAGCATGGCCTGAAGGTTCGAAAGCTTCTTCTCGTGCAGAAGGATGTATGCGTCTTCGAGGTCAGCAACCATCTTTTCAGGGTTGGTGACGAAGTAAGGCGACAGGTAACCACGGTCGAACTGCATGCCTTCAACGACTTCGAGTTCGGTTTCAGCAGTCTTGGCTTCTTCGACGGTGATAACGCCTTCGTTGCCAACCTTCTGCATTGCTTCAGCAATGTCGAGACCGATCTGACGCTCGCCGTTTGCAGAGATCGTGCCGACCTGTGCAACTTCTTCGGACGTGTTGATCTTCTTCGCCTTTGCCTGCAGGTCCTTGACGACTTCTGCAACAGCGAGGTCGATACCGCGCTTCAGGTCCATCGGGTTCATGCCGGCAGCAACTGCCTTGGAACCTTCGCGAACGATAGCCTGCGCCAGAACGGTCGCCGTGGTCGTGCCGTCACCGGCGATGTCGTTGGTCTTGGAAGCAACTTCGCGAACGAGCTGTGCGCCCATGTTCTCGAACTTGTCTTCCAGTTCGATTTCCTTGGCAACGGAAACGCCGTCCTTGGTGATGCGCGGTGCGCCGAAGGACTTGTCGATAACGACGTTACGACCCTTTGGGCCGAGCGTTACCTTTACTGCGTCTGCGAGAACGTCAACGCCGCGCAGCATCTTTTCGCGTGCGCTGCGGCCGAATTTTACTTCTTTAGCTGCCATTTTCAAAACTCCTGGTTTCGAATGGCCGGAACGGGGTCCGGCTTGAAATTAAAAGGATGCGACGGGTTCAGCCGAAAATCAGCCGATGATACCCATGATGTCGGATTCCTTCATGATCAGAAGGTCTTCGCCGTCGAGCTTGACTTCCGTGCCGGACCACTTGCCGAACAGAACGCGGTCGCCAGCCTTGACGTCGAGTGCGACGACCTTGCCGGACTCGTCACGTGCGCCAGAGCCAACAGCGACGATTTCGCCTTCCTGCGGCTTTTCCTTGGCGGTGTCTGGAATGATGATGCCGCCCTTGGTCTTTGCTTCGGACTCAACGCGACGAACAACGACGCGGTCATGAAGTGGGCGGAAAGTTGTGCTTGCCATTGTCTATTCCCTCGATCAAATGACACTTGCGGATCGAAACGACCCGCCTGGATGGATGTTAGCACTCTCATTTGCCGAGTGCTAGCGAGACGGAGATAAGCAGGCCCTCTGGCGGAGTCAAGAACGGCCTGTCGGAAAAATTTCATGTAAAATGGTTACTGCGATTGCATGACAGATTTTTTGCGCTCCGAAACTTCATCCACCAATCCCTCTCTTTCCGAACTGACGCTCGTCTTTGCCCGCATCGGCCTGTTGAGCTTCGGCGGCCCCGCCGGGCAGATCGGCATGATGCACCGCGTGATCGTGGATGAAAAAGGCTGGCTTTCCGAGACACGGTTTCTGCATGCGCTGAACTACTGCATGCTTTTGCCGGGACCGGAGGCGCAGCAGCTGGCGACCTATGCGGGCTGGCTGCTGCATGGCAGGCGAGGCGGCATCATTGCCGGCACTCTGTTCATCCTGCCCGGCTTCCTCGTCATCGTTGCGCTTGCTTCCGCTTACGCGCTTTATCAGGATACGCACTGGCTGCCTGCGCTGCTATTCGGCCTGAAGGCGGGCGTGCTGGCCATCGTTATCGAGGCCCTGCTGCGCGTGGCAAAACGCGCCTTGACCAGCCGCTTTCTCGTCGGCGTTGCGGCGGCGGCCTTTGTGGCGCTGTTCTTTTTCGCGGTGCCGTTTCCGCTGGTCATTCTTGTTGCAGGTATCGCGGGTTTTTTGAGGGCGAGGGGCAGGCATACGCCTGAAGCATCCGCTGCTGACGATCAGCCGAAAATGCTGTCTTTGAAGAGACGGCTCGGCGGCGCTCTTGTCGGTGTCGCAATCTGGCAGATCCCGCTGCTGTTGGCTTGGCTATTCGCTGCCCCGCGAACGCTGGTCGATCTACAAGGCTTCTTCTCAAAGCTTGCGGTCGTCACCTTCGGCGGCGCATACGCCGTGCTGGCATATGTCGCGCAGGTGGTAGTTGAAACCCATGGCTGGATGACGGCAACCGAGATGCTGGATGGCTTGGCGCTTGCCGAAGCGACACCGGGGCCGCTGGTGCTGGTGCTTTCCTATATCGGCTTTCTGGCAGCATTCCGCCATCCCGGCGGGCTTGAGCCTCTGCTGGCGGGCGTGCTGGGGGCAAGCATTGCCGCATGGGCCACCTTCGTTCCCAGCTTCATCTTCATTTTTCTCGGCGCACCCTATGTGGAGCGGCTGAGAAACAATGCGGCCTTGTCCGGTGCGCTTTCGGCCATCACCGGTGCGGTGGTCGGCGTCATTCTCAATCTGTCGGTCTGGTTTGGGCTGCATGTGCTGTTCGGCAAGGTGGATCGCGTCGAGCTTTTGCCTGCTATCAATCTGGGCATCTCGCTGCCGCAGTGGCAGACGCTCGATCTCGCGTCACTCGGCCTTTTCGTCGTCTCGGCGGTTATGCTGTTTCGGCTGAAGCTCGGCATGGTGCCGGTGCTGGGCCTTTGCATCGCGGCGGGTCTCGTGCGGCTCTGGCTCGCTTGAACAAAGGCAATCATTTGTCTTTTTCACTTGCCATCGCCATCTCCCTTTGCGATGTCACACCTTGCAATCACGAAATAGCTGGAAGCTTTGAATGGCCCACCGCATTGCCACCCTTGGCGAAATTACCCACCAATTCGACGTTATTCTCTCAGATGTGTGGGGCGTGCTGCACAATGGCGTATCGGCGTTTCCAGCGGCGGGCGTTGCCTTGGCAGAGGCGCGCAAGGCTGGAAAAACGGTGGTCCTTATCACCAATTCTCCGCGTCCGTCGGAAGGCGTCATTCCGCAGTTGCGCGCGCTTGCCGTGCCGGATGAGGCCTATGATCGCATCGTGACCTCTGGCGACGTAACGCGTGATCTCATCGCGCAGGGGCCGAAAAAGGTGTTCCTGCTGGGGCCGGAGCGCGACCTGCCGCTGTTTGACGGGCTGGATGTCGAAGTGGTTTCCGAGACGGAAGCCGAAGCGGTGGTCTGCACCGGTTTCTTCGATGACGAAACCGAAACGCCGGAAGACTATACAGAAATGCTGAAGGGCTTCGTCGCCCGCTCCGTGCCGATGATCTGCGCCAACCCGGATTTGGTGGTGGAGCGCGGAGAGCGCATCATTCCATGCGCGGGCGCGATGGCCGCTTATTTCGAACATCTCGGCGGCGAAATCCGCATTGCCGGAAAGCCGCACGCGCCGATTTACGAGGCCTGCTTTGCCGCGGCAAAGGAAGTGCGCGGTGATCTGCAGAAGGACCGTATTCTCGCCATCGGCGATGGCATGCCGACCGATGTGAAGGGCGCGATTTCCGCTGGTCTCAACCTGCTTTATATCAGCGGCGGCATCCATGCGGCGGAATATACGCTGAACGGCGAGACTGACGAGGCATTGCTGAACACCTATCTGAAGAGCCAGAATGCCGCGCCCGGCTGGTGGATGCCCCGCCTAGCTTAAGGTTTTCTGGCTTAGAGGCTATCATGACCGTTTTTCACCGCAACGAGATGAAAGAACCGCTGCCCGCCCAATTGAAGGGCGGCGTGGTTGCCATCGGCAATTTCGATGGCGTCCATCGCGGCCACCGCGCCGTGCTGGATCGTGCGCTGGAATTGGCAAAATCACGCGGCGTTCCAGCGCTTGTACTCACATTCGAGCCGCATCCGCGCACGGTCTTCAAGCCCGACGCGCCGGTGTTTCGTTTGACGCCCGCGCCGCTGAAAGCACGGCTTCTGGAAGCGGAAGGCTTCCAGTCCGTCATCGAATATCCTTTCGACAGGGAATTCTCGCAGCGCTCTGCGGAGGATTTTGTCAAGGCGGTGCTGGTGGATTGGCTGGGCGCAAGCGGCGTGGTGACCGGCTTCGATTTCCACTTCGGCAAAGGCCGCGAAGGCGGTCCGGCGTTTCTGATGGAGGCGGGCAGCCGTCACGGTTTCGATGTGACGCTGGTCGATGCGTTTCGCGATGAGGGTGCCGAGGTGATTTCCTCGAGCCGCATCCGCCAACATCTGGCTGAAGGCGATGTCGTCGGCGCGGCTGGCCTGCTCGGTTATCGCTACACGGTCGAGGCGGAAGTGATCGGCGGGCAGAAGCTTGGCCGCACGCTGGGTTACCCCACCGCCAACATGGCGCTGCCGCCGGAAACGGAACTGAAGCCCGGCATCTATGCCGTGCGCTTCCGCAGGGCGGATGGCACGTTGTACGATGGCGTGGCGAGCTTCGGCTATCGCCCGACTGTGACGGAAAATGGCGCGGCGCTTCTCGAAACCTATGTCTTCGATTTCAGCGGCGATCTCTACGGCGAAGTCTGTTCGGTGTCCTTCTTCGGCCATTTGCGCGATGAACTGAAGTTCGATGGGCTGGAACCGCTTGTCGCGCAGATCAAGCGCGATGACGAAGAGGCGAGGGCGCTTCTTTCCGGTGTCACGCCTCTGAACGACGTTGACGCCAAGATTGCGTTCTGATGTCTGTTTTGTTGGATTTGTCTGACATTCATCATACAAAATCCTTCCTTTTTGGCTGGAAACCACATAAACAATCGTCATGCACCAATATCGGTCGACGTTCATATCCCGAATTATTGGCCCGGCCTTCCGCCCGCTCTGAGAGCCGGAAGGTCCGGGATTTTGGCGCTTGTTGTAAGCGCTCTCCGCATTTGCCATCTTGCACTCAAGACGGCGCGACCTTCCGAGGGCGCCGCATAACGGTATGATCATGAACGACACCGCAGAAAAAATCGATTATTCGTCAACGCTTTACCTGCCGCAGACGGACTTTCCCATGCGCGCTGGCCTTCCGCAGAAAGAGCCGGAACTGGTCAAGCGCTGGCAGCAGATGGACCTTTACAAGAAGCTCCGTGCTTCCGCCGCCGGGCGCGAAAAATTCGTGCTGCATGATGGCCCTCCCTATGCCAACGGCAACATCCATATCGGTCACGCGCTGAACAAGATCCTGAAAGACGTCATCACGCGCTCCTTCCAGATGCGCGGGTTCGACTCGAACTACGTTCCCGGCTGGGACTGCCACGGTCTGCCTATCGAATGGAAGATAGAGGAAGCCTACCGCGCCAAGGGCAAGAACAAGGACGAGGTTCCGATCAACGAATTCCGCAAGGAATGCCGTGAGTTTGCCGCTAGCTGGATCAAGGTCCAGTCGGAGGAGTTCAAGCGCCTCGGCATCGAAGGCGATTTTGACAACCCCTATACGACCATGAACTTTCACGCCGAAGCGCGCATTGCTGGCGAACTGCTCAAGATCGCCAAGAGCGGCCAGCTTTATCGCGGTTCGAAGCCGGTCATGTGGTCGGTGGTCGAGCGCACGGCTTTGGCTGAGGCCGAGGTTGAGTATGCGGATGTCGAAAGCGACATGATCTGGGTGAAGTTCCCAATCCGCTTTGCACCGGAAGCTGCTGAGGTTGTGCCTGGAAGCTCCGAATTGGATAGACTAAATGCGCGGGTAGTAGCCCTCGGCGCACCGGTTTCGCCAGACATGGTCGGCGCATCCGTCGTCATCTGGACCACTACGCCTTGGACAATCCCCGGCAACCGCGCCATCTCCTTCTCGTCGCGCTTCCCCTATGGTCTCTACGAGGTCGAAAGCGCTGAGAACGACTTCGGCCCGCAGCCCGGTGAAAAGCTGATCTTCGCGACGAAACTTGCGGATGAAGCGGCTAAGAAAGCGAAGCTGACCTTCAAGCTGGTTCGTCCCGTGACTGCGGAAGAGCTGGGTTCGATCACCTGTGCCCATCCGTTGGCCGATCTTGGCTACACTTTCGACGTTCCGCTGCTCGATGGCGATCACGTCACCGATGACGCAGGCACCGGCTTCGTGCACACCGCACCAAGCCATGGCCGCGAAGACTTTGATGCGTGGACATCCAAGGTGCGTGAAATCGAGGCCCGAGGCATCTCTTCCAAAATCCCGTTCCCGGTTGCCGATGACGGCTTCTACACCGAAGACGCACCCGGCTTCGGCCCATCCGCCGAAGGTGGGGCTGCGCGCGTGATGGACGACAACGGCAAGAAGGGCGATGCCAATGAGCGTGTCATCAAGGCGCTGATCGCGGCGAACAACCTGTTTGCCCGTGGCCGCCTGAAGCACAGCTATCCGCATAGCTGGCGCTCCAAGAAGCCGGTCATCTTCCGCAACACGCCGCAATGGTTCGTCTATATGGACAAGGAACTGGGCGACGGCACCACGCTGCGCTCCCGTTCGCTGTCGGCCATCGATGACACGCGTTTCGTGCCCGCCGGTGGCCAGAACCGCCTGCGCGCCATGATCGAGAACC
>JAAIGF010348712.1_pt1 | contig 51451 bp, 41 predicted proteins | sample 6487441 | NCBI WGS metagenome assembly JAAIGF01 (sample SAMN13974129, study PRJNA590717) | phyllosphere metagenome | biome: pepper field; feature: multiple bacterial spot infested pepper fields; material: pepper leaves; isolation source: leaves from pepper fields | host: Capsicum annuum ...
AACGGCGTCCAATCCGACGTAGTGGGATTGGTCGGGGTAGAGGGATTCGAACCCCCGACATCCTGCTCCCAAAGCAGGCGCGCTACCAGACTGCGCTATACCCCGGTGTTGCAATCCCCTCGGGCAGGGCCCGGGGAGCTGGCCATTGTGAACAAGCGCAGCGCAGCCTGTCAACGCGGCTGGCCCGCTGGCGTGGCCCTGCCACACCACCGTACGCAGCCATCGGCTATGCTCCCTGCAGTCGGCCGGATGGCCGTAACCCCCTCTTTCGCACGGAGATTTCGCATGCGCAGCGGCAACCCGGCTCTTTCCGAGTCGACTTTCCTCGACCTGGCCAGCGGCTCGGTGGTGACCCACCCCGACCAGGCGATGACCCTCAATGGCACCGTCAACAAGACCGGCATCCTGTTGCTGCTGACCGTGCTGACCGCCGCCTTCGCCTGGAACCAGTCGATCAACGACTACGGCCAGGTGATGGCCAGCGCCAAGCTGTACGCCATGGGCGGCGCGATCGGCGGCCTGGTGCTGGCGCTGATCACCATCTTCAAGAAGGAATGGTCGCCGGTCACCGCGCCGATGTACGCGCTGGTGGAAGGCCTGTTCCTGGGCGCCATCTCGGCCGTGTTCAACATGAAGTTCCCGGGCATCGTGTTCCAGGCGGTGCTGCTGACCTTCGGCACCCTGTTCGCCCTGCTGTTCGCCTACCGCAGCGGCCTGATCAAGGCCACCGAGAACTTCAAGCTGGGCGTGGTCGCAGCTACCGGCGGCATCGCCCTGCTCTACCTGGCCTCGTTCGTGCTGGGCTTCTTCAACATCAACGTGCCGGTGATCCATGACGCCAGCTGGCTGGGCATCGCCTTCAGCCTGTTCGTGGTGGTGGTGGCCGCGCTGAACCTGGTGCTGGATTTCGACTTCATCGAAACCGGCGTGGCCCAGCGCGCGCCGAAGTACATGGAGTGGTATGGCGCATTCGGCCTGATGGTGACCCTGGTCTGGCTGTACGTGGAGTTCCTGCGCCTGCTGTCGAAGATCCAGCAGCGCTGAGCCCGATCAAGCCGTAAACGACAAGCCGCGATCCGCGAGGGTCGCGGCTTTTTTTGTGGGTTGCAGCCCCCCCCCGTGCCGGATAATCGGGCAACAACCCAGTCGAGCAAGCTCGACGCTACGGAACCCCCACCCCATGCCCGACACCTTCCACAGCTACCGCCCCGTCGACGGCCACCGCCTGCCGCACGACCCGTTCAACGCCATCATCGGCCCGCGCCCGATCGGCTGGATCTCCAGCTGCGCCGCCGACGGCGCCCTGAACCTGGCGCCTTACAGCTTCTTCAACGCCTTCAACTACACCCCGCCGATCATCGGCTTCTCCAGCCAGGGGCGGAAGGACTCGCTGCACAACATCGAGGCCACCGGCGAATTCGTCTGGAACCTGGCCACGTTCGACCTGGCCGAGGCGATGAACGAAAGCTGCCGCGCGGTCGCGCCGGAGGTCGATGAGTTCAGCCTGGCCGGACTGACGCCGCTGGCGTCCACCCAGGTGCGCCCGCCGCGCGTGGCGCAGTGCCCGGTCAGCATGGAATGCCGCTGCACCCAGATCGTGCGCCTGCGCGATGCCGCCGGCCAGGACACCAACGGCTGGCTGGTGCTGGGCGAGGTGGTGGCGGTGCATATCGACGCGCGCCTGCTGGTCGATGGCATCTACGACACGGCCGCCGCCGATCCTATCCTGCGCGGTGGCGGCCCGGCCGATTACTTCCGGGTCAGCGCCGAGCAGCGCTTCCGCATGTTCCGCCCGGCCTGAGGCTCAGGCATCGGTCCACCCAGCGTAGTGCGTGGCCAGGTGATCGACCAGCGCGCGCACTTTCGGCGCCAGGGCACGCGCGTGCGGATACAGCGCGAAGTAACGGCGCTGGCCGGCATTCCAGGCCGGCAGCACGCGGATCAGGCGACCGCTGCGCAGATCCTCCTGCACGGTCAACGCCGTGAACAGACTGATGCCCATGCCCGCCATCACCGCCGCATGCAGCGCCGGCGTGGCATCCACGCGCAGGCGCTGGCCGGCCTCGATGCTGGCGGTGGCGCCGCGCGGCCCCTGCAGCTGCCACGGCGCAGCGCCCCCGGTCGGGCTGAAGCCCAGCAGCGTGTGCTGCCGCAGGTCGGTGGCCTGCCGCGGCAGGCCGTGCCGGGCCAGGTACGCGGGGGCAGCCACCAGGATGCGCGGGCAGCTGGCCAGTTCGCGCGCCACCAGCTGGCTGTCCGGCAGGGACGGTGCGATGCGCAGGGCCAGATCGAAGCCACCGCCGACGACATCGACCAGCTGGTCGTCGGCCGACAGGTCCAGCGAGACCTGCGGGTAGCGGGCGAGGAAACCGGGCAGCCAGTGCGGCAGCTCCTGGCTGGCCACCACCTGCGGCACGCTGATGCGCAGGCGCCCGCTGGGCTCGGCCTGGCCGGCGCGTGCGCGGTCATCGGCAGCCTCCAGGCGATCCAGCAGGGCCACCGCTTCGCGGTAATAGTCGCGCCCGGCCTCGGTCAGCGACAGGCGCCGGCTGTTGCGGTCGAGCAGGCGCACCTGCAGGTGTTCTTCCAGTTGCCGCAGCTGCCGCGACATCGCCGAGTGAGTGGTGCCCAGGCGCTCGGCGGCGGCGGTGAAACTGCCCGCTTCGACGATGGCGCGCAGCGCGCGCAGGGCGGCGAAGTGATCCATCGAAGACAGCTCCCGGAAGCGGAGCCCGCGATCTGCGGGCCCCGCCAGCTTATCAAGCGCCGTCGCCGGCCTTGCGCACCGGCAGCGCCAGCATCGCCTCGGCGCTGATCACTTCACCGAAGGCATCTTCGATCTGCGCCAGCGAGGCTTCGTGCAGCGCGCGGTGACCGATGCGCTGGCCGCCGGCCAAGTCCAGATCGCGGCTGGCGGTGGCATCACCGGCCACGATCACGCGGTAGCCGCGCGGTGCGGCGGCCGCATCGCGGGCAGCACCGACCACGCAGGCATGGGTCTGCAGGCCGGTGACCAGCAGGGTGTCGATGCCAGCCTCCTTCAACACCTTGTCCAGCACCGCGGCCGAAGCACCGGCGAACACGCTGACGTTGTCCTTCTGCACCACGGTCTCGCCCTGGCGCGGCTGCAGGTCGCGATGGAAGGCGGCATTGACGCTGCCCTGCGCGAACAGCGGCGCGCCGGCCGGCAGCACGTGCTGCACGTGGATCACCCGGATGCCGTTGGCGTCGGCGAACTGCACCACACGCTTGGCCTGCTGCAATGCGGCCACGCCATCGGGAATGACCATGCGGCCACCGGCGAAGCCCGGCGCAGCGCTGGCGTCGAAGTATTCGTTCTGGAAATCGATGACCAGCACGGCGGTCTTCGCGGCGTCCAGCGCGGTGACCGGCGGTGCACCGGCCATGTGGCGGATGGTGGGATGGGCCGGCTCGGCAGCGGCAACCGGCGCGGCGGTGGCCATGCCGATCAGGCTGGCCAGGCCGAAGGCGGAAAGGTTCATGGGGCGACTCCTGTGCGGTGGGAAGTGGGCACAGGATGCGGAGCGGACGGCGCACGAACCAGCCGCTTCGGGGCACATGATCTGTGCGACTCACGCACAGATCGCTTTTGTAGAGTCGAGCCATGCTCGACTACACAGGAGCAGTCGAGCATGGCTCGACTCTACAAGGAGCAGTCGAGCATGGCTCGACGCTACAGGAGGCCGTAAACGCAACGGGGCGCCCGAAGGCGCCCCGCTGTGGATCAACCGAGGTTGGCCGGCCGCTTACAGGCGGCTGGCGATGGCCTGGGCGAAGCTCATGGTGGTACCGGTGCCGCCGAGGTCGCCGGTCAGCGAATCCTTGGCTTCCATGGTGGCCACGATGGCCTTGCGCAGGCGCTCGGCGTTTTCCGGCTGGCCGACATGGTCCAGCATCTGTGCAGCTGCCAACAGCAGCGCGCACGGGTTGGCCTTGCCCTGGCCGGCGATGTCCGGCGCGGTGCCGTGCACGGCTTCGAAGATCGCCGCGTCCTTGCCGATGTTGGCACCCGGGGCCAGGCCCAGGCCGCCGACGAGGCCGGCGCACAGGTCGGAGATGATGTCGCCGAACAGGTTGGTGGTCACGATCACGTCGAACTGTTCCGGACGCATCACCAGCTGCATGCAGCAGTTGTCGACGATCATTTCCTGGAACTCGATGTCCGGGTACTGCGCGGCCACTTCACGGGCGACGTTCAGGAACAGGCCCGAGGTCGACTTGATGATGTTGGCCTTGTGCACGGCGGTGACCTTCTTGCGGCCGACGCTGCGGGCCAGCTCGAAGGCGTAGCGCACGATGCGCTCGGAGCCCTTGCGGGTGATGCGGGTGCCGGAGAAGGCGGTCTCGCCATCAGCCGAGACTTCCTGGCCTTCGGCCAGGTACGCACCTTCGGTGTTCTCACGAACGGTGATCAGGTCGACGTTGTTGAAACGCGACTTGGTGTTCGGGAAGGTGTGGGCCGGACGCACGTTGGCGTACAGGTCGAAGTGGCGGCGCAGGCTGACGTTGATCGAGGTGAAGCCACCACCGACCGGGGTGGTCAGCGGGCTCTTCAGCGCGACCTTGTTGCGCGCGATCGATTCCAGGGTCACCGCCGGCATCAGGTCGCCGTGCTTTTCCAGGGCCACCAGGCCGGCGTCCGCATCTTCGTACTCCAGGCCAGCGTTGAGCTGGTCGAGGACGAACAGGGTAGCGTCCATGATTTCCGGGCCGATGCCGTCGCCGCGGATGACCGTAATTTTCTGCGTCATTGATCGATGTTCCGAACAGGGGGGAATACGCCGTCCGGACGTGCCCGGAAACGCCGGCGCTAAGGAAGTTTCACCCGCAATTATGCCTTAGCCGGGGGCGGCTACCCAAGTAGACGATGGTCCCGGCCCCGGCCAAGACATAATTGCCCGCGCATTTCTCCTCTACCCCCGCCTGTCGGCGCGCCCCTTCAACAAGAAGGGGCTCCTGGGCTGGGAGATCGCGGTAAAGGCCCCTACGCGCGTCCGGTAGTGCCGGCCGCTGGCCGGCAACCCCGGCAATCTGGGGTTCAGGCAATGCCGGCCAGCGGCCGGCACTACCGGAGCACTCAGTGCTCGTGCGCTTCCGGGGCGGCGGCGCCGCCTTCGAGCTGGTCGAGGAAGTCGACCGCGCGGCGCAGGTGCGGGATCACGATGGAACCGCCGACCACCAGGCCGACCGAGAAGGTCTCGAAGAACTCCTCGCGGGTCACCCCGGCGTCCTTGCACTGGGCCACGTGGTAGCTGATGCAGTCGTCGCAGCGCAGCACCATCGAGGCCACCAGGCCCAGCAGTTCCTTGGTCTTCACGTCCAGCGCGCCGGCCTGGTAGGTCTGCGTGTCCAGCGCGAAGAAGCGCCGCACCACCTGGTTGGGTTCACCCAGGATGCGTTCGTTCATGCGCTTGCGGAACGCGGTGAATTCGGCGATGCGGTCCTTGCTGCCGTCGTCGGCCGCGCTCATGCCTGGCCCTGCCCGGCCAGCAGCGGCTCGAGCTTGCCTTCGCGATGCAGGGCCATCATGTCGTCGTAGCCGCCGACATGGACGTCGCCTACGAAGATCTGCGGCACGCTGGTGCGGCGGGTCAGGGACATCATCTTCTCGCGCTCGACCGGGTCCAGGTCGATGCGGACCTCGGTCCACTGCTGGCCCTTGCTCTTGAGGAAGTTCTTGGCCGCCACGCAGTACGGGCAGACGGCGGTGGAATAGATGGTGATGGCGGGCGAGGCGCCAGCGGGCTGGTCTGTCACGGGAAACTCCACGATGGATCGACGGTCCATATATGGTACCGGTGTGCTGGAATTTCCACGCCACGACCGCAACACTGTGGATTAACGAATGGTTGCCCCCTGCCCTGCCACGCTTGGCGCGCCCCGCCCGAGGACCTCCCGCTTGCGAGCCCTGCTGCTGACTACCGCCGTCACCCTGGCCCTGGCCATGCCACTGGCCCAGGCCCAGGAGAAGCTGCCGGACATCGGGTCGTCGGCCGGCGAACTGCTGACCCCGGCACGGCAGGCCGAGTACGGCGCCATGATGCTGCGCGAGCTGCGCAACTACGGGTACCTGCTGGACGACCCGCTGGTCAACGACTGGCTGCAGACCATGGGCACCCGGCTGGGTTCCAACAGCGACCAGCCGCGCCAGTCCTACACGTTCTTCGTGATGAAGGACCGCCAGATCAACGCCTTCGCCACCCTCGGCGGCTACATCGGGGTCAACGCCGGCATGGTGCTGACGGCCGAGCGCGAGGACGAGGTGGCGGCGGTGCTGTCACATGAAATCGCCCACGTCACCCAGCAGCACGTGCTGCGCGGGGTCGAGCGGGCCCAGCGCGACCAGATCCCGATCCTGCTGGGCATGCTGGCGGCAGTGGTGGCCGCGCAGGCCAGCAACAGCTCCTCCTCCGGCAACGCGACCATGGCCGCGATCAGCTCCGGCATGGGCCTGATGCAGCAGCGGCAGATCAACTACACCCGGTCCAACGAATCCGAGGCCGACCGCCTGGGCATCCGCACCCTGTCGCGCAGCGGCTACGACGTGGACGCCATGGCCGGCTTCTTCGAGCGGATGTCGGCCGCCATGCGCGGCAACGACGGCGGTTACCAGGCCCCGGACTTCCTGCAGACCCACCCGGTCAATACCACCCGCATCAGCGAGGCCAAGGCCCGCGCGCAGCAGATGAAGAAGGACACGGTGCTGCTGACCACCAGCACCCCCAGCGGCGAGCGCAAGGAGCGGGTCAACCCGGCCGATCCCAGCCTGGGCGAGCCGCTGCTGCGTGGCAGCAACCCGCTGCTGCCCAGCACCGTTCTGCGCCTGCCGATCGGCCAGCTCAGCCGCGGCGCCAGCGGTGATTTCGACTGGGCACGCGAGCGCCTGCGGGTACTCAGCGCCGACACCACGCCGGACCTGGAGCGCGAGTACGCCGACCTGGCCCGGCGCCAGAAGGACGGCCTGACCGACGCCCAGCGCTATGGCCAGGCCCTGGCCGCCATGCGCGGCGGCCGCAGCGGCGCCAACCAGGCCCGGCAGGCCCTGGCCAGCCTGCTGCAGACCCATCCGGACAGCCTGTTCGTGGCCCTTGCCCTGGGTGAAGCCGAATCCCGCGCCGGCCAGCCGGTCCAGGCCAACGCCCGTTTCGAACAGCTGCTGCGCGAACACCCCAACAGCCGCCCGGTCTCGCTGACCTACGCCGAGATCCTGAATGAACAGGGCGGACGCGAGGCCGGCCAGCGCGCCCAGGCGATGCTGCGGCCCCTGCTGTCGCAAAGCGGTAACGATCCGGTTTTCCAGCAGCGCTACGCCCGTGCCAGCGAACTGGCCGGGGACAGCGTGCGGGCCAGCGAGGCCTATGCCGAGGCGGCCTTCCTCGGCGGCCGCCCGGAGCAGGCACTGATGCAGCTGCAGGCGCTCAAGCGCAACCCCGAGCTCGACTATGTCGGCCGCGCGCGGGTGGATGCGCGCATCGAGACCATCACCCCCACCGTGCTGGAGCTGCGCCGCCAGGGCGTGCAGGACCCGGAGCTGGACCGGCGCTGAGCGCCGCATGACCGGGGCATGGCAATCAGCGCCGATCCCGGCCAGGCAGTCACAAACATGTCATCAAACCGTAGTCTACTGGCACCACTCCAGTAACCGAGCCCTACGGTGTCCTCGTGCAGAAACGCATCCTGATCGTCGATGACGAGCCCGCGATCCGCGAAATGGTCGCCTTCGCCCTGCGCAAGGGCGATTACGAACCTGTCCACGCCGGCGATGCCCGCGAGGCCCAGACCGCGATCGCCGACCGCGTCCCCGACCTGATCCTGCTGGACTGGATGCTCCCCGGCACCAGTGGCCTGGACCTGGCCCGCCGCTGGCGCAAGGAAACCCTGACCCGCGAAGTGCCGATCATCATGCTGACCGCGCGCGGCGAAGAGAATGATCGCGTCGGCGGCCTCGAAGCCGGTGTCGACGACTATGTGGTCAAGCCGTTCTCGGCACGCGAACTGCTGGCCCGCATCCGCGCGGTCATGCGCCGCGCGCGGGACGACGACGAAGACGGCAGCGTGGCGGTCGGCCCGATCCGCATCGACGGCGCCGCCCACCGCGTGTTCGCCAACGAACAGCCGGTGCCGATCGGCCCGACCGAATACCGCCTGCTGCACTTCTTCATGACCCACCCCGAGCGCGTCTACACCCGCGCCCAGCTGCTGGACCATGTGTGGGGCGGCAGCGTGTACGTGGAGGAACGCACCATCGACGTGCACATCCGCCGACTGCGCAAGACGCTGGAACCGTTCAATGCCGAGAACATGGTGCAGACCGTGCGCGGCGCCGGTTACCGCTTCTCCACCGCAACCTGAGCCTCGTCGTGCCGGCACCGCGCACCTGCCGGTGCCGGTGTCGGCAACTCTGCTATAACCCTCGGTTCACCGCGTGAACCGCCGCCCCCAACGACGAGACCGCAATGCCCCGCCACATCCGCTCCGCCTGGTTGAAGACGCTGGCCTCCGTGGCGGCGGTATTGGTGCTGGCCGGCGTGGTCGGGTGGTTCAGTGGGCATCTGTGGCTGTGCATCGCGCTGGCCGCACTGGGCACGCTGACCTGGCATTACTGGCGCCTGCGCCGCGTGCTGCGCCGGCTGACCGCGCGCCAGCGCTGGGAAACCGCCGAGGAAGGTACCGGCGTGTGGAACGAGCTGGACCGCCTGCTGTACCGCAACCAGGTGGAAATGCGCGTGCGCAAGCGCCGCCTGCTGGACATGCTGCGCAGCTACCGCGCCGCCGCTGCGGCCCTGCCCGATGCAGTGGTGGTGCTGGACCGCAACAGCCAGCGTGTACAGTGGTTCAACGAAGCGGCCACCGCCCTGCTCGGCCTGCATCATCCCGGCGATCTGGGTGAAGCCCTGGTCGAGCGCCTGCAGCCGATGCCGCTGGCGCACTGGCTCGCGGGCGGCCGCAATGCCGAACCGATCCTGGACGTGCCCTCGCCGGTGGACCCCACGATCCGCCTTAACCTGCGCCTGATTCCGTATTCCTCGGACTACTGGTTGCTGATCGCCCGCGACGTCACCAAGCTGCTGCGCCTGGAACAGGTGCGCCGCGATTTCGTCGCCAACGTGTCGCACGAGCTGCGCACGCCGCTGACCGTGGTGCACGGCTACCTGGACATGATGGATCCGGAAGACTTCCCAGGCACCGGCCCGATGCTGGAAGAAATGCGCAAGCAGAGCCAGCGCATGGCCCAGCTGGTGGAAGACCTGCTGACCCTGTCGCGGCTGGAATCGCAGGAACACAGCGAAGCGGAGACCGTGGCGATGCAGCCGATGCTGGCCACCCTGCGCCGCGAAGCCGAAGCGCACAGCCAGGGCCGCCACCAGATCAGCATTGACGACCTGGCCGGCGTGGACCTGCTGGGCTCGACCAAGGAACTGCACAGCGCGTTCTCCAACCTGGTCACCAACGCCGTGCGCTACACCCCGGTCGATGGCCGCATCGCGGTGGAGTTCCGCCGCGAGGGCGATGGCGCCGTGCTGGCCGTGCGTGACAGCGGCTACGGCATCCCCGCCACCCACCTGCCGCGCCTGACCGAACGTTTCTACCGCGTGTCCAGCAGCCGCTCGCGCGAGAGCGGTGGCACCGGCCTGGGCCTGTCCATCGTCAAGCACATCCTCGGCCTGCACCACGCACGGCTGGAGATCGAAAGCGAAGTGGGCAAGGGCTCGGTGTTCTCCTGCCATTTCGATGCCGACCACGTGCGCCTGCGCGAGTCCGCCCCCCTGACCTCCATCGAAGAATGAAGCCATGAGCAGCCTCGGATCCCTCCCCCTCCCCGTGAGCCCGGACAACGATCCACTGCGTGACCCGGCGCTCTACATCAACCGCGAACTGTCCCAGCTGGATTTCAACTTCCGCGTGCTGGCGCAGGCGATGGACCCGCAGGTGCCGCTGCTGGAGCGCCTGCGCTTCATGTGCATCTCCTGCACCAACCTGGACGAGTTCTTCGAGATCCGCGCCGCGGCCGTGCGCCACGCGCAGGAATTCGGCCTGCCGCCGGCCCCGGACGGCATGAGCCCGCAGACCATCCTCAATGCCATCCATGACCGCGCGGCGGAACTGGTGGACCAGCAGTACCGCTGCTGGAACGAGACGCTGCGCCCGGCGCTGGCCGAGGCCGGCATCGGCGTGCTCGGCCGCCACTCCTGGAACCACCGGCAGAAGCGCTGGCTGCGTGCGTATTTCCGCAACGAGATCATGCCGGTGCTGTCGCCGCTGGGCCTGGACCCGGTGCATCCGTTCCCGAAGATCCTCAACAAGTCGCTGAACATCGTCGTCGTGCTGAAGGGCACCGATGCGTTCGGCCGCGCCGGCCACCTGGCCATCGTGCGCGCACCGCGTTCGCTGCCGCGCATCATCCAGCTGCCGGAAAGCCTGGGCGGCGGGCAGAACTTCGTGTTCCTGTCCTCGGTGCTGTCGGCCTTCGTCGACGAGCTGTTCCCGGGCCTGGAAGTCCAGGGTGCCTACCAGTTCCGCGTCACCCGCAATTCCGAGCTGGTGGTGGACGAGGAAGAAGTGGAGAACCTGGCGCTGGCCCTGCGCGATGAACTGGTCGACCGCGGCTACCGCCCGGCGGTGCGCCTGGAGATCGCCGAGGACACGCCGAAGGACATCGTGCGTACCCTGCTGCAGAACTTCGGCCTGACCGAAAACGCGGTGTACCGCATCGATGGCCCGGTCAACCTCAACCGCATCATCCAGCTGTACGACCTGGTGCCGCAGCCGGACCTGAAGTACCCGCCGATGAATCCGCGCACCCTGCGCGACAGCGACGGCATCTTCGAGATCGCCCGGCGCCAGGACCTGCTGCTGCACCACCCGTTTGATGCCTTCACCGCCGTGCTGGACCTGATCAAGCAGGCCGCGGTGGACCCGAACGTGCTGGCGATCAAGCAGACCCTGTACCGCACCGGCAAGGATTCGCTGATCGTCGATGCGCTGATCCAGGCCGCCCGCAACGGCAAGGACGTGACGGTGGTGGTCGAGCTGCGCGCGCGCTTCGACGAAGAAGCCAATCTGGGCCTGGCTGATCGCCTGCAGGAAGCCGGCGTGCAGGTGGTGTACGGCGTGGTCGGCTTCAAGACCCACGCCAAAATGCTGCTGATCGTGCGCCGCGAAGGCCGCAAGCTGCGCCGTTACGTGCACCTGGGCACCGGCAACTATCACAGTGGTACCGCCCGCGCGTACACCGACATCAGCCTGATCACCGCTGATGCGGACATTGGCAATGACGTGCACCTGTTGTTCCAGCAGCTGTCCGGGCTGGCTTCGAAGATGAAACTGAAGCGCTTGCTGCAGTCGCCCTTCACCCTTCACACCGGCATCCTCGCCCGCATCGAGCGCGAGACGCGCATCGCCGCGGCCGGTCGTCCGGCGCGCATCATCGCCAAGATGAACGCGTTGAACGAACCGCAGGTGGTGCGCGCGCTGTACGCGGCCTCGCAGGCCGGCGTGCAGATCGACCTGATCATCCGCGGCGCCTGCACCCTGCGCCCGGGCGTGCCGGGGGTGTCGGACAACATCCGCGTGCGCTCGATCGTCGGCCGCTTCCTGGAGCACAGCCGCGTCTACTGGTTCGGCAACGACGGCGCACCGGAGCTGTACTGCGCCAGCGCCGACTGGCTGGAACGCAACCTGCTGCGCCGCGTCGAGACCTGCTTCCCGATCCTCGACCCGGACCTGGCCAAGCGCGTGTATCGCGAAGTGCTGCAGAACTACCTGGACGACAACCTCAACGCCTGGGAACTGGATGCCGACGGCATCTACCACAAGCGCGCCCCGGCCCACGACGAAGCGCCGCATTCGGCGCAGATGGCGTTGATGCAGGGTCTCTGATCCGCCCGGTGGGTCCCGACCGTTGGTCGGGACACTGCAGGGTGTCTGATCCGGTAGGTGCCGACCGCTGGTCGGGACTCAAACAGTGCCGACCAACGGTCGGCACCCACCATCAACACCGGGGTCAGAGCCCGTTGCGCAGCAACGGGATCCGACCCCGTGCCGGCCAGCGGCCGGCACTACCGCACTCCCACTACAAAATGTGAAGGCCGCGCGGTGACGAGCACACCGCCCCTTCGGCTAACATTCGCCCATGCCGCATACCACCACGACTCCGCCCCCATTGCAGGATGGCGACCTGCTGGCCGCCATCGACCTTGGCTCCAACAGCTTCCACATGGTCATCGCGCGCTACACGCTCGGCCAGCTGCGCGTCATCGACCGGCTGCGCGAAACGGTACGCATGGCCGATGGCCTGGATGGCAAGGGCGGCCTGTCCAGTGCCGCACGGCAGCGCGCGCTGGAATGCCTGGCCCGCTTCGGCCAGCGGATCCGCAACGTGCCCCCGCACCGCGTGCGCGCCCTGGCCACCAACACCGTGCGCCAGCTGCGTTCGCCACAATCGTTCCTGGTGCCGGCCGAAACCGCGCTCGGCCATGCCATCGAAGTGGTCAGCGGCCGCGAAGAAGCGCGCCTGATCTACCTCGGCGTGGCCCATGCACAGCCGCCCAAGGCCGACCAGCGCCGCCTGGTGATCGACATTGGCGGCGGTTCCACCGAATTCATCATCGGCAAGGGCATGCAGACCCTCGAGCGTGAGAGCCTGCAGGCCGGCTGCATCGCCAGCACCCGTCGCTTCTTCCCCGGCGGCAAGCTCAGCCGCAAGCGCTGGAAGGACGCGCTGGCCGAGATCGGCCGTGAGTTCCAGCCGTTCGCCAGCAAGTACCGCGCGCTGGGCTGGCAGGAAGCCCTGGGCTCGTCGGGCACGCACAAGGCGATCAGCGAGATCTGCGCCACGATGAAGCTGAGCAAGGGCGCGATCACCGCCGAAGCATTGCCGCAGCTGCGCGACGAACTGCTGAAGGCCAAGAAGATCGACGATATCGTGCTGCCCGGCCTGTCCGCCGACCGCCGGCCGATCATCGCCGGCGGCATCCTGGTGCTGGAAGCCGCCTTCCACGCGCTGGGCCTGGAGAAGCTGCTGGTCAGCAAGGCCGCCATGCGCGAAGGCATCCTGTACGACATCGTCGGCCGTGCCGGCGAGAACGACCCGCGCGACCAATCGGTAGCGGCGCTGACCCAGCGCTATGGCATCGACACCGTGCAGGCCGACCGCGTGCAGGACACCGCCCTGTCGCTGCTGGAGCAGGTGCAGGAGCGCTGGAAGCTGGATGCCGACGACGCCCGCATGCTTGGCTGGGCCGCGCGCCTGCATGAGCTGGGCCTGATGATCGCCCACAGCGGTTACCACGTGCACGGCAGCTACGTGCTGGAGAATTCCGACATTGCCGGCTTCTCGCGGCAGGAACAGCAGATGCTGGCCGCGCTGGTGCGCAGCCACCGGCGCAGCGTCGGCAAATCCGCCTTCGACGCCCTGCCCGAGCGCCTGCTGCTGACCGCGCGCCGCCTGACCGCCCTGCTGCGGCTGGCCGTGCTGCTCAACCGCGCCCACGAAGACGCGCCGCTGCCGAAGCTGGAACTGACCGCCGACGAGACCCGCCTGTCGCTGATCGTGCCGCAGGCCTTCATCGACCCGCGGCCGCTGCTGCGCGCCGACCTGATCGGCGAGACCGAGGGCCTGGCCGGACTGGGCATCCAGTTCCGCCCCTTCGTGGCCTGATCCCGGCGGCCTGGCATCGCCAGCCGCCGCGACGCCCCATCCCGACACGCTCCATCCCGACCCGACGACGGCCCCTGACGGGGCCGTTTTCGCGTGCGCGTTTGCGCACTTTTGAAACTGAATGGGCATTCAGCCTACCGGACTGTGCCGAATCTGGCGACAGCACCGTGACCCTAAGGCCTTGCTTTTATTAAATTTAGATGAAATCAGCGCGACACCTTGTGACACATTTTACGGAAACCCCTTTACATCTGGTTAACGAACGAGAATAAATCGAAGTCACCGGCTCAGTCGCTGTCGACCGAGCCGGCATTTGCTGGGGTCCATTTGGCCCTGCACCCGCAGCTTCTGAGAGAGAGAGAGACGCGATGACTTCACGCTCCACCGTGCTGGGCAAGGCGATCCGCCAGGCCCTGATCGTCGGCACCGCAACCATTGCGCTGCCTGCATTTGCCCAGGACGGCGCCCCCACCACCCTCGATCGCATCGAAATCACCGGCTCGCGCATCCGTCAGGTCGACGTGGAGAGCGCGAACCCGGTGCTGGCGATCTCGCGCACCGATATCGAACGCCAGGGCTTCGCCTCGGTGTCCGACATCCTGCAGAACGTCACCGCGATGGGCAGCCCGACCATCAGCCGCGCCAACGTGCTGACCGCCGGTGAGAACGCCGGTGGTACCTACATCGACATGCGCAACCTGGGTACCCAGCGCACCCTGGTGCTGGTCAACGGCAAGCGCCTGGGCATGAGCACCTCCGGCTACCAGGACATCTCGACCCTGCCGGTGTCGGCGGTCGAGCGCATCGAAGTGCTGAAGGACGGCGCCTCGGCCATCTACGGCTCCGACGCCATGGCCGGCGTGGTCAACATCATCACACGCCATGACGTGTCCGGCGTGACCGCCAACGTCTACCACGGCCAGTACAGCCAGGGCGACGGCGGCCGTGACCGCATCGACGTGGTCGCCGGCTGGTCCAACGACCGCGGCTCGATCACCCTCTCGGCCGAACACGCCGAAGAAAAGGCCGTGTGGGCCAAGGACCGCGGGTTCAGCGCCTTCGGCAACACCGACCGCCATCCGACCGAGGCCTGGACCACGGTCAGCCAGTACGGCCAGATCACCGGCCTGAAGGGCCCGGGCTGCGCCGCCACCAGCTGCGGCTACTCGCTCAACCGCGGCAGCGACCCGCTGAACCCGGCCAACTACCACATCACCAATCCGAATGCGCCGAACGGCGATGTCAGCAACACTAACGAGCAGATGCACCTGAACTATCCGCTGAAGCGGGATTCGGTGTTCGTCGATGGCCGCCTGAACATCACCGACGCGATCCACTTCAGCACGCAGCTGGGCTACAACAAGCGTGACTCGAGCCGCCAGATCGCCGGTTACCCGCTGCAGTCGTCCACCGCCGGCATCGGCGCGATGTCGGTCAACAGCTACTTCAACCCGTTCGGCAGCCAGCACGGTTACGCCACCCCGACCGCCGTGGCCTGGAACCACCGCACCTGGGAAGTGCCGCGCGTCAGCGACAGCTCGCTGAAGACCTACCGTGCCGTGGCCGCCTTCGGTGGTTCGTTCGATATCGGTGAGCGCTTCTTCGACTGGGAAGTGGGCTACCAGTACAACAAGAACGAGCTGCGCCAGCACGCCACCGGCAACCTGCACAAGGAACGCGTGAAGAACGCGGTCGGCCCGTCGTACTTCAACGCCGCCACCGGCAAGGTCGAGTGCGGCACCGCTGCGGCGCCGATCGCCAACTGCATGGTCTGGAATCCGCTGGTCGCCGCCGGTGTGGTCGATCCGTACGGCCTGACCGGCAACCAGGCGCTGATCGACTACCTGATGCCGGCCGAGGATTCCTCCGGCAAGACCGTCGGCAAGAACTTCTTCGCGTCCATCGCGGGCAGCATCGTGACCCTGCCGGCCGGTGACCTGGGCTTTGCATTCGGCCTGGAAAACCGCAAGGAAACCGGTGAGTTCATTCCCGATGCCCTGGCCCAGACCGGCGCCACCACCAACCTGGCCTCGGGCCCGACCGGTGGCGGCTACCGCGTCAACGAAGCCTACCTGGAGTTGAACGCGCCGCTGCTGGCCGACCTGCCGGGTGCGAAGGAGCTGACGCTGAACGCAGCGACCCGCTTCTCCGACTACGACACCTTCGGCAACACGCTCAACAGCAAGTTCGGCTTCAAGTGGAAGCCGCTGGACCAGCTGCTGGTCCGTGGTACCTGGGCCGAAGGCTTCCGCGCGCCGACCATCAATGACCTGTACGGTGGCGGTTCGGAAACCTTCACCACCGGTTACGCCGATCCCTGCGACACCGTGTACGGCGCTTCGCGCACCAGCGCCGAAGTGCGTGCCCGCTGCGCCCGCGACATCGCCGATGCCAACAACTACCGCCAGCTGAAGCAGGGCCTGGTGCCGATCACCAGCAGCACCGACCAGACCCCGGTGCCGTTCACCAGCGGCTCCAACCCGCTGCTGCAGCCGGAAACCTCCAAGAGCAAGACGCTGGGCCTGGTGTGGAGCCCGAGCTTCATCCCGAACTTCAACGCCTCGCTGGACTGGTGGAAGATCCGCATCGACAACACCATCGTTGCCGACAGCCCGAACCAGATCCTGATCGACTGCTATGAGCAGGGCGTGACCTCGCGCTGCGCACAGTTCACCCGTGATCCGGTCAACGGCATCGTCAACAAGCTGACCTACGGCAACCGTAACGCCGGCTTCCTGGAAACCGAAGGTTACGACATGGACGTGACCTATCGCTGGGATACCGATTCGTACGGCAAGTTCAGCAGCGCCTGGTCGACCACCTACGTCAGCTCGAACATCTTCCGTTCGACCAACGACACCACCGTGGTGCCGACCCCGACCAACGGCATCGGCAGCGGCTTCCGCGTGCGCTCCAACCTGACCGTGGGCTGGGACCTGGGCAACTTCGGCGTCACCTGGACCGCGCGTTACTACTCCGGCGTCAAGGAGCAGTGCCTGAGCGTCAGCGCGCATCCGGACGAGTGCTCCGATCCGGGCGTGCGCGCACCGTGGTACGCCGGTACCCGCAACTACAACGAACGTGGTTCGGTCACCTTCCACGACGTGCAGTTCCGTTACAGCCTGCCGTGGGATGCCACCGTGTCGGTCGGCGCCAACAACGTGTTCGAGAAGTACGGCCCGGTGATGTACACCAAGCCGAACTCGGTGTTCTCGTACTACGGTGGCTACGACATCGGCCGCTTCGTCTACATGAAGTACCAGCAGCGCTTCTGATCCATCGCGCCGCCGCAACACCACGACCACGGCCCTTCGGGGCCGTGGTTTTTTTTGTCGCCAATGAACTGCTCTGCGCTGCACTGGCGAGGCTGCCTGGTGTTTTTCCCTGGAATGTCTTTCTGCGCCGCAGCGCGCGCAAGGTATTGAACCTGCGCAGGTAACGCGAAATACGACACTCCTGGTGCGGTGTGTGGTCGCTTTCCGCCTTTACGGAATTTGAACCCTGCGCGTTAGTGGGATGCCGTCGCGACGCAGGTCGTGGCGGCCGGACTGGCCCGCGCTTCGGGTGTCCGTTTCCACACATAGAGAGAGAGACCGCATGACGCCGAGCACCTCCCCGCTGGGTTGGGCGATCCGCTGTGCGCTGGCCACGGCCGGCACCGCCGCCGCCTTGCCCGCACTGGCCCAGGATTCCCCCGCCCCGACCACGCTGGATCGCATCGAGATCACCGGTTCGCGCATCCGCCAGGTCGACCTGGAAACCGCGCAGCCGGTGCTGACCATCAGCCGCGCCGACATCGAGCGCCAGGGCTTCAACTCCGTCGCCGACATCCTGCAGAACCTGACCGCGATGGGCAGCCCGGCACTCAGCCGCGCCAGCCCGTTGGCCGCCGGCGAGACCGCTGGCGGCAGCTTCGTGGACATGCGCGGGCTGGGCGCGCAGCGCACCCTGGTGCTGGTCAACGGCAAGCGCATGGGCATCAGCACCTCCGGCTACCAGGACATCTCCACCCTGCCCGCGGCCGCCGTCGAACGCATGGAGGTCCTGAAGGACGGCGCATCGGCCATCTACGGTTCCGATGCCATGGCCGGCGTGGTCAACATCATCACCCGCCGCAACGTGGAAGGCATCAGCGCCAGCATCTACCAGGGGCAGTACAGCCAGGGCGACGGTGACCGCACGCAGTACGACGTGGTGGGTGGCTGGTCCAATGATCGCGCCTCGATCACCTTCGCCGCCGAGCACGTGGAAGAAAAAGGTGTGTGGGCCCGCGATCGCTGGTTCAGCGCCTACACCAACACCGACCGCCATCCCGCTGATGGCTGGACCTCGGTCGGCCAGTGGGGCCGCATCACCGGCTTCAACGGCCCCGGCTGCACCAGCAGCCGCGGCTGCAGCTACTCGCTCGATCGCGGCGCCGCACCCGGTGGCCCTGACAGTTTCCATCTGAGCGATGACACCCCATTCACCGGCGATGTCAGCAACAGCAACGAGCAGATGCACGTGCAGACGCCGATCAAGCGTGATTCGATCTTCATCGATGGCCGCGTGACGCTGACCGACTCGCTGCACTTCAACACCCAGCTGGCCTACAACCGCCGCGAGACCACCCGGCAGATCGCGGGCTATCCGTTCCAGTCCGGCACTGCGGGCATCAACCCGATGTCCAAGGACAGCTGGTTCAATCCCTTCGGCAGCCACCACGGGTACCAGACCCCCAGCGATGTGGGCTGGAACCGGCGCATCTGGGAAATCCCACGCGTGAGCGTCAGCGACCTCACCACCTGGCAGGGCGTGGCCGCGTTCGAAGGCAGCTTCGAACTGGGCACGCACGGCTTCGACTGGGAACTGGGCTACCAGTACAACCGCAGCGAGCTGACCCAGCGCGCGACGGGCAACCTGCACAAGCAGCGCGTCGAAGATGCCACCGGGCCTTCGTTCTACAACGCGGCGACCGGCAAGGTCGAATGTGGCACGCCGGGCGCACCGGTGGCCGGCTGCATGCCGTGGAATCCGCTGGTGCCCTATGGCCAGCATGATGCCAATGGCCTGACCGGCAACCAGGCACTGATGGACTGGCTGTTCCCCGAGGAGATCAGCCGCGGCCGCACCACCAGTCGCAATCTGTTCGCTGCGGTGAGCGGCAGCGTGCTGACCCTGCCGGCCGGTGATCTGGGCATCGCTGTGGGTATGGAGAGCCGCCGCGAGGATGGCCGCTTCATTCCCGACCCGCTGGCACAGACCGGCGCCACCACCAATCTGGCCGCCGGCCCGACCGGCGGTGGCTACCGCGTGGATGAGGCGTACCTGGAGCTGAGCGTGCCGCTGCTGCGCGACCTGCCTGCGGCGCGTGAGCTCAGCCTGAGTGCCGCCACCCGCTACTCGGACTACAGCACCTTCGGCGATACGCTCAACAGCAAGTTCGGCTTCACCTGGAAGCCGATCGAGCAGGTGCTGCTGCGTGGCACCTGGGCCCAGGGCTTCCGCTCACCCACCATCGCCAATCTGTATGGCGGCGGTTCGCAGACCTTCACCACCGGCTTCCGCGACCCCTGCGACACGGTCTACGGCGCGGCCGCGAGCAGCCCTGCGGTGCGCGCACGCTGCGCGGCCGACATCGCAAATGCGGACAGCTACCGCCAGCTGGGCCAGGGCAACGTTCCCATTGAAAGCAGCAGTGGCCAGACCCCGCTGCCGTTCACCAACGGCTCCAACCCGAACCTGCAGCCGGAGACCGCCACCAGCCGCACGCTCGGCGTGGTCTGGAGCCCGGGGTTTGCGCCAGGCCTGAACATCGCGCTGGACTGGTGGAAGATCCGCATCGACAACACCATCGTCGCCGACCATCCGAACGACATGCTGCGCGACTGTTATGAACTGGGCATCGCCGAACGCTGTGCCGGTTTCACCCGCGACCCGGTGCTGGGCATCGTCGACACGCTGACCTACGGCGTTCGCAACAGCGGCTTCCGCGAAACCGAAGGCTATGACCTGGAACTGAGCCATCGCTGGGACACCGACTGGGGCACCCTGCGCACTGACTGGAAGAGCACCTACGTGGTGTCCTCGCTGGAGCGCAGCACCAATGACATGGACGTGGTACCGACACCCAGCAATGGCCTGGCCAGCGCAGGCGGCATCGGCTTCCGCACCCGCTCCAACCTGTCGCTGGACTGGGAGCGCGGCAACTTCGGCATCAACTGGGGCCTGCGCTACTACTCGGCGGTGAAGGAACGGTGCTTCAGTCCGCGCCTGCATGCCGATGAGTGTTCGCACCCGGGCCAGCAGGCACCGTGGTACAGCGGCGTGCGCGACTACAACCGCCGCGGCTCGACCACCTTCCACGACGTGCAGTTCCGTTACGCGCTGCCGTGGGATGCAACCGTCTCGGTCGGTGCCAACAACGTGTTCGAGAAGTACGGCCCGATCATGTACACCCAGCCCAGCGCCAACTTCTCGTACTACGGCGGTTATGACATCGGCCGCTTCATCTACATGAAGTACCAGCAGCGCTTCTGATCCACGGCACGGCCCTTCGGGGCCGTGCTTCGGTGGCCGGCGCGGCCGTCATCCGACGGTCGCAATGTGGTCACAACCACTACATGGGCAGGGCCGAGCATGCCGGAAAACCGGAGGCCCGCCATGCGCCATGCCATTGTCACCGAGACCTATCCGCCGGAAGTCAACGGCGTCGCGCTCACCGTGCAGGGCCTGGAGCAGGGCCTGCGCGCGTCCGGGCATGAGGTCGACCTGATCCGTCCACGACAGGCCAGTGAAGCGCTGGACTCGGCGCCCGGCACGCTGCTGGTGCCGGGCGCCGCCCTGCCCCGCTACCCCGGCCTGCGCTTCGGCCTGCCCGCGCCCATCCGGCTCGGCCGGCACTGGCAGCAGCAGCGTCCCGATGCGGTCTACATCGCCACCGAAGGCCCGTTGGGCTGGTCGGCGCTGCGCACCGCCCGCCGCCTCGGCATCCCGGTGGCGACCGGCTTCCACACCCGCTTCGACGAGTACCTGCCCGACTATGGCGTGGCCTGGCTGCAGACGGCGGCGATGCGCTGGATGCGTCGCTTCCACAACCAGGCCGATGCCACCCTGGTGCCGACCCGCGAACTGCAGCAGTTCCTTACCGACCAGGGCTTCGAGCGGGTGCGCCTGCTGGCCCGCGCCGTCGACAGCCAGCAGTTCGAACCCAGCCGGCGCGATCCCGCCCTGCGCGAGGAATGGGGCGTCGACGGCAACGGCCTGGTCGCCATCTACGTCGGCCGCATCGCCGCCGAGAAGAACCTCGGGCTGGCGGTGAAGGCCTTCCGCCGCCTGCAGCAGGTGCGGCCGAAGGCGCGCTTCGTGTTCGTCGGCGACGGCCCGGCGCGCGAGAAGCTGGCGCACGAGAATCCGGATTTCATCTTCTGCGGCATCCAGCGCGGCGACGCCCTGGCCCGCCACTTCGCCAGCGGCGACCTGTTCCTTTTCCCCAGCCGCAGCGAGACGTTCGGCAACGTGACCCTGGAAAGCATGGCCTGCGGCCTGGCCACGGTGGCTTTCGATTACGGCGCCGCGCGCGAGTACCTGCGCAATGGTGAAAACGGCGCGGCCGTGGATACCGACGAAGCGTTCGTCGAGGCGGCCGTGCAGCTGGCCAGCGACGATACCCTGCGCCGCGAACTGGGCAGCAACGCCGCCCGCGCGATGAAGCGCCTGCACCCGCAGCAGGTGGTGGCCGAATTCGAGACGCTGCTGGCCGAACTGGCCCAGGCACGGAGGACCGGACATGCGCACAACGCCGCTTGAAGGACTGGCCGGCCGCGAAGCACGGCTGTGCCGCCGGGCAAACCACTACTGCCGGCGCCGCCGCGTGCGTCGCCTGTTCTCGGTGATCAGCCGCCTGGGTGATGGCGTGTTCTGGTACGTGCTGATGGGTGCACTGGTGCTGGTCGATGGCTTCGACGGCCTGCGCGCGTCGGTGCACATGGCCGCCACCGGCCTGGCCGCGCTGCTGCTGTACAAGGGCCTGAAGCGCTGGACCCGGCGCCCGCGCCCGTACGCGGCCGACCTGCGCATCCGCGCCTGGGTGGCACCGCTGGACGAGTTCAGCTTCCCCTCCGGGCACACCCTGCACGCGGTGTCGTTCACCATCGTGGCGCTGGCCTACTACCCGTGGCTGGCCCCGTTGCTGGTGCCGTTCACCTTCGGCGTCGGCCTGTCGCGCGTGGTGCTGGGCCTGCACTACCCGAGCGACGTGCTGGCCGCCACCGGCATCGCCGCGCTGCTGGCTGCGGCCAGCCTGGCCTGGCTGCCGCTGCCGGTGTAATGCCAGGGGTCGGATCCCTTTCCCGCGGAAAGGGCTCCGACCCCGAGCCGACGGCTCCCGGCGAGCCGATGCCCTAGAATGCCCGCATGACGACGCTGTTCATTTCCGATCTGCACCTGGACCCCAGCCGTCCAGCCATCACCGACCTGTTCCTGCGCTTCCTGCGCGAGGACGCGCCCGGCGCGGACGCGCTGTACATCCTGGGCGACCTGTTCGAAGCCTGGATCGGCGATGACACGCCTTCGCCGGCCGCCGATGCGGTGGCCGATGCGCTGAAGGTGCTGTCCGACAGCGGCGTGCCGGTGTTCTTCATGCGTGGCAACCGCGATTTCCTGCTGGGCGAAGACTACGCCCGCCGCGCCGGCCTGCGCATCCTGCCCGACCCGTGCGTGATCGAGCTGTACGGCCGTGCGGTGATGCTGCAGCACGGCGACCTGCTGTGCACCGATGACATCCCCTATCAGCAGTTCCGCGCGCAGACCCGCGACCCGATGTTCCAGGCGCAGTTCCTGTCGCAGCCGCTGGCCGCGCGCATCGCCTTCGCGCAGAAGGCGCGCGATGCCAGCCAGGCACGCCAGTCGGAAATGAAGCAGGGTGACCGCGCGCAGTTCGAGACGGTCACCGACGTGGCCCCGGCCGAAGTCGAGGCGACTTACGTGCGCCATGGCGTGGACACGATGATCCACGGCCACACCCATCGCCCGGCCATCCACACGCTGCAGGCCGGCGGCCGCAGCTGCACCCGCATCGTGCTGGGCGACTGGTACGAACAGGGTTCGGTCCTGCGCGTGGATGCCGACGGCTGGCGCCTGGATTCACTCTGATCCCTCGCCTGCCGCGCCTCAACGGCGCGGCAGCGTATCCAGCATGGCAGGCCAGACCCTGCGCAGGTGATGCCGTACACCGGCATCGAGCGTGGCCGGTGCCTCCATCGCCAGCAGCTGCAGGCCGAACACGCAGCCTGACAGGACGCCGCCGTAACCCGCGGCCGTGCCAAAGCCCATCACACTGGAAATGCGGTGCCCCGCCAGTTGCACCCGGGTGCGCTGGGCACCTACCGCGCCATCACCGGCGTCCCCCACCCAGGATGACTGGCTGCCGTCGCCGAACTCCAGGTTCAGGGCGTTCACCGCGTAGCCGCTGCGCACCTCTGCAGCCACGATATGGCCGCGTTCGACCACATTCCCGATCGTGTTCCAGCGCCCGCCACTGCCGCCAATGACGGTCTGACTCGTGCCGCCGGGCCCCTGCCCGTCGGCATAGCCCAGCGCCAGGCCGTCCACGAACAGGAAGCCGCCGGTGCGCACCACCTGGATCGGCCCAGTGGGCGCGGACCGGGTGGGCAGCGTGCTGGGCATCACCTGGGTGTCGTCGTACCAGGACCCCAGCAGCGGACTGAACACCTCACGGTCCAGGCGTGGCCGCACGGGGCCGGGATGGCGTTGCGCATCGAACCACGGCCAGCAGTCGCGGACGTCGCCCAGGCTGAGCTGCAGCTGCGTGCGCAGCTGCAGTACCGCCGCCAGCGGCTCGCTGCGCTGCCGGTACGCGTCGTGCGGATGGCCACGCACCTCCTGCTGCAGGCGGAGGGCGACTGTCGTGTCGTAGTAGCGCCCGTAGTCATCCAGTGCTGCGCTGAGCTGCCGGCTGAAATCATCGGCCACCGCCGACGCGCCCTGCTGGCGCGCCCGCAGGGCCGCCTGCCGCAGCAGCCCCAGATGCAGGTTGGCGGCCGGGACGAACAGCGGCAGCAGCCGGTACTCCTGGCCGGCCAGCATGAAATCCGGCATGGCCGTGGTCAGGGTGACGTTGACTGCATCCTCGACCGCGCGCAGGTGCGCCGCATCGCCGGCATCCTGCGCCTGCTGGTACAGCCGCAGCGCCTGCGAAATGCCCTGCAGGCGTGCACTGACCTGCAGGTAGATGGCATCGGCGATGCGCGCGTCGACAATCGTGTTGATGGCCTGCACATAGCGCTGCCACTGCTCGTCGGGACGGGTGAACAGGCTCTGCGGCAGGAACAGTGCGCCGAAGTAGGACGCCACCCCGCCGATGCCCGGCAGGCTGCCCAGGCCCATCAGCGTTAGGTCGCGGAAGATGCCCCACCACCAGTCGGGATCGGACAGCGGCGGCAGGTCCGGTGCCCAGGCGGCGTTGCTGCGGCCGGGCAAGGCGACACCTGCCGCGGTGGCCAGTGCACCGGCAAGCAGGGTGCGGCGGGAACAGGTGAAGGTCATGGCGAATACCGGAGCGGGGGGAGACCAAGCACACCCCCGCCGCGGTGCGAGCACCAATAGATGGCAGCAATCGGCAGCGGCGACCCAGCGTTGCACGTGCGCTTCCGGGCCGATCGCGTAACAGGCTGACGGCCCGTGCAGGCAGTAGACGCATATCTGCTGCGCAGCCCACCGTTGAAGCAGCTGTCGTCCTTCGCGCTGGACATCGCCCTCCGGGCTGGATGCGACCAAATGCGCCGAGGTCCTGCCTTTCGCGCTACCGTGTGCAGGCCACGATGGGGAACGCACATGGCACCAGGCCAGCACCAGGCAGACACCGACGCCGATCCCGGCGTGCTGCGCATCGGCGTGCTGCAGATCGGCCTGTTCTTCGACGGCACCCGCAACAACGCGCACAACCTTGCGCGGGGGCGCCCGCAGGCCCCGCAGCCGCGCCCTGCCCTGCTGCGTGCCGACGACGACTCGACCTACCAGAGCCGGCTGACCAGCAGCTACGGCAACGGCACCACCAACATCACGCGGCTGTACCAGCTTTACCCGGACAGCCGGCGCACGGCCGGGGTGGGCGCATCGCTGGCGATCTACATCGAAGGCGTCGGCACCCGCGATGATGCCGAGGACGACCTGATCGGACTGGCGTTCGGCGTGGGCGCCAGCGGCGTGCGCGCCAAGGTGCAGCGCGCGTTGCAGGTGCTGCTGCCGGCCGCCCTGGCCGCGCTCGCTGCCAGGCCGCACACCCCGCTGCACGGCGTGCAGGTGGATCTGTTCGGTTACTCGCGGGGCGCAGCGGCGGCCCGGGATGTCGCCAACCAGCTGCGTGGCTGGGACGGCGCGCGCTGGCGTCAGCTGCTGGTGCAGGCGGGCCTCGCCTGTGCCGTGGATTTCGCGGTGCAGCGCCCGGCGCTGCGCTTCATCGGCCTGTTCGACACGGTGGTGGCGGTCAGCGGCGGCCGCGCCGACGAGCAGCCGCAGCTGGCCCTGCCTGCAGGCATCGCCGGCCGCGTGGTGCAGCTGGTGGCCCGCGATGAACACCGCCAGCACTACCCGCTGACCACGGTGGCACCGGCGCATACCGAGATCGTGCTGCCCGGCGTGCATGCCAACATCGGCGGTGGCTACGACCAGACCGAGGAAGGTCCGAAGCTGCTGAGCCGTCCGCGCCGCCAGCAGCTGCGCCGCCCGCCGGTGCCCGACTACCAGACGCCTTCACTGGCGCAGCTGCAGGCGACCACGGTGTACGCCGAAGCACAGGCCGATGCCGAGCGCTGGCGGCAGCAGCTGGGCGTGGATGAGAAGGAGGTGTGGGTGGATGTCTGGCACCAGTGGCAGCAGCAGCGCCGTGCCGGCAGCCGCAGCGTGCTGCTGGCCCCGGTGCTGTACGTGACCGCAGCGGTGGTGCTGCGCCGGCCCATCGACTGGCGCTACCAGCTGATCGCCCTGCAGGTGATGCAGCGGCAGGCCCGCGACGCCGGCGTGAAGTGGACCGCCGAGGCCGCCGACGTGGCGGCATGGGCGCTGCCCGCTGCACTGCAGCCGATCGCGCGGCGGCTGCTGGAGGGCCAGGCTCTGACCCCGACGCAGGAAGCGCTGCTGCGCCGCCGCTACCTGATGCAGTCGGCGCACTGGAACTTCGATGCACTGGGCGACACCGCGCTGACCTACACCGCCGATGCCGGCGTGAGCGAGTTGCCCTACCGCCCCGGGCCCGGGCTGTTCTACATCAACCGGCCAACGGTGGATGGCAAGCGCGTGGTCCTGTCCAACGCCTGATGCGCATCCACGCATGGCGTGGATCTACTGGTGCAGCCAGATGAAGTAGATCCACGCCATGCGTGGATGCCGCCAACCGGCGCGTATCAACCGGCCTGTTCGATCAGGTTGGCCAGTTCGTCGGCATCGAAACCGGCCAGCAGGCGGGCTTCGAGGTTGAACGGGCCGTGCAGGTAGCCGCCGGCATATTCCAGCAGCAGTTCCTTGAAGCGTGCGCGCGGTTCGACGCCGGCACGTTCGCAGTACCAGCGGTACCAGCGCGAACCGGCGGCGACGTGCGCCACTTCCTCGCGCAGGATCACTTCCAGCACATCGGCAGTTTCAGCATCGCCGACATTGCGCAGCTTCTCGATCATGCCCGGCGTCACGTCCAGCCCGCGGGCTTCCAGCACGCGCGGCACCAGCGCCATGCGCGCCAGGCCATCGTGCGCGGTCTTCTCGCACATTTCCCACAGGCCGTTGTGCGCGGGGAAATCGGCGTACTCGTGGCCATGCACCTGCAGCCGCTCGCGCAGCAGCAGGAAGTGCCGGGACTCATCATCGGCGCAGCTGACCCAGTCGGCATGGAACGCCGCCGGCAGGCCACGGAAGCGATACACCGCATCCCAGGCCAGGTCGATCGCGTTCAGTTCGATATGGGCGATGGCGTGGATGAAGGCAGCGCGGCCTTCGACCCCGCCCAGCCCGCGACGCGGCACCTGCCGCGGGTGTACCAGCACCAGCTGCGCCGGACGGCCGGGCATGCGGATCGCGTCGGGCGGCGGCGCGTCGGCGGGCACCTTCAGGCGGCCGGCACGGAACGCGGCCGCATAGGCCTGGGTCAGCGCGACCTTGCGCAGCGGGTCGGCTTCGGCGACGCACTGGCGCGCAGCGCGCAGCAGGTCGCCACCGACGTCGGGGACATCCACCACGGTCTGGGCCTCAGGCGCGGCGCTTGTGCTTGGCGTCGTCCGAACGCAGCTGCTGGATGCGCTCGAAGTAGCCTGGCTCGATGCCCGTCGGGTAATGGCCGTTGAAGCACGACGAATCGAAGCTGCGCAGCGCCGTGTTGCCTTCGCTCACCGCCGCTTCCATGTCCTCGATGTCCTGGTAGATCAGCCAGTCGCAGCCCAGGTGGGCTTCGATCTCTTCCACCGTGCGGTTGTGCGCGACCAGTTCCTCGGCCGCCGGCATGTCGATGCCGTAGATGTTCGGGAAACGCACCGGCGGCGCGGCGCTGGCCAGGTAGACCTTGCGCGCGCCTGCATCGCGGGCCATCTGCACGATCTGCTGGCTGGTGGTGCCGCGCACGATCGAGTCGTCCACCAGCAGCACCACGCGGTTGCGGAACTCCAGGTGGATCGGGTTGAGCTTGCGGCGCACCGACTTCACCCGCTCACCCTGGCCCGGCATGATGAAGGTGCGGCCGATGTAGCGGTTCTTGATGAAGCCTTCGCGGTACTTCACGCCGAGCACGTTGGAGATTTCCAGCGCGGCATCGCGCGAGGTGTCCGGGATCGGGATGATCGTGTCGATGTCGTGGTCCGGGCGCAGGCGCAGGATCTTCTCGCCCAGCTTGATGCCCATGCGCATGCGCGCCTTGTGCACCGACACGTTGTCGATCATCGAATCGGGACGTGCGAAGTACACGTACTCGAAGATGCACGGAGTGTGCTCGGCCGGCTCGGCGCAGATCTCCGAGAACAGCTCGCCACGCGCGGTGATCACCAGCGCTTCGCCCGGCTGCACGTCGCGGACGCGCTGGAAGCCCAGCACGTCCAGCGCAGCCGATTCGGAGGCCACGATGTACTCATCGCCTTCAGCGTGGCTGCGCTTGCCCAGCACCAGCGGACGGATGCCATGCGGATCGCGGAAGGCGACCAGGCCCAGGCCCAGTACCACGCTGACCACTGCATAGCCGCCCTTGCAGCGGCGGTGGACGCCGGCGACGGCGCGGATGGCCGCTTCCGGGCTGAGCTGGCGCTGCTGCTCCAGTTCGTAGGCAAACACGTTCAGCAGCACTTCGCTGTCCGAATCGGTGTTGACGTTGCGGCGGTCCTGCTCGAACACCTGGCGACGCAGGTCTTCGGTGTTGATCAGGTTGCCGTTGTGGGCCAGCGCGATGCCGTACGGCGAATTGACGTAGAACGGCTGCGCTTCGTCCATGCCTTCCGAACCGGCAGTCGGGTAACGCACGTGGGCGATGCCGATGTTGCCTTCCAGGGTGGACATGGTGCGGGCGTCGAACACGTCGCGGACCAGGCCGGTGGCCTTCTGTACCCGCAGGCGGCTGCCGCTGGCGGTGGCGATGCCTGCCGCGTCCTGGCCGCGATGCTGGAGGACGGTCAAGCCGTCATACAACTGCCCGGCGACGTTCTGGTTGCCGACGATTCCGACGATGCCACACATGGTGCGAGGTCTCCGCTGGGCATGCGCCCAGTTACAGGGAAGGTGGCCATGCCTGGCCTTCAGTGATCGCCGCGCCTGCGGTCGACGTTGGCCGGATCGTCCGGCTCGATGTTGCCTGGCAGTGCTGGGGCATCCGGGCGCACTTCGGCCGGATCATGTTCGCTGCCCTGTTCCGCTTTCGCAGGCCGCAGCCATCCGCTGCCCGCCACTACCTGGTTGAGGATGCCATTATCGCCTGTCGCGCCCGGCTTGCCCAACCCGGCGCCCGCGTTCTTGCCCATTTCCATCAACGCAGATGGGGACAAAGTGTCCACTGGCAAGGCCTTGGGCAGCAGATCGGCGCCCGGCACCTCCCAGTGCGGCAGCTTGCTGTTCATCCAGGCCACGGCCGGGTTCAGCACCGGGCGCAGGCTGGAGTTGTGCCAGGACGGCTCGGCGGTCAGAGGGGTGAAGCTGCCCAGCAGCAACAGGATGGCCGCGATCAGCCCGCCACGGACGGTGCCCAGCACCCCGCCCAGCAGGCGGTCCAGGCTGCCCAGCATGTTGCGATGGACGATGTGCTTGATGACCATGCCGATGACCGCGACCACCAGCATCACGCCGATGCCGACGCCCAGGTAGCCACCGATGAAGTGTTCGCCGCCCGGTGCGGCCGGGGCCGACCACCAGCGCGCGGCATCACTGCCGAAGGCGAAGGCCGCCCAGGCGGCGACCAGCCATGAGACGGTGCCGATGACGATGCTCACGAAGCCGCGCAGCAACCCGAGCAGGGCCGAGGCGGCAATCACGAACAGCAGCACCACGTCGATCATGGCGCCCCGCTCCTTCGGCGGCGCTGGCAACGGGGCTGCGGGCAGGTCATGGGTGCGGGCGCACCATGCCGGCCACGCCGACCTTGGCGGCGACCTGCGCCTTCAGCTGTTCGGCGTCGGCGCGGTTGGCCACCGGCCCGACCCGCACGCGGTGCAGGGTGCCCTTTTCGGTGCGGACCTGCTCGACGAAGGCGCTGAAACCGGCGGCGCGGACCTTGTCGCGCAGTGCATTGGCATCATTGGCCTGGCCGAACGCGCCCAGCTGCACGGCGAAACCGACACCGCTGGCAGCCGGAGCGGCCGGCGTGGCCGGGGCTTCGGGCTTGCTGGCCGTGGCCTCCGGCTTCGGCTGCGGCTTGGCGGGTTCCGGCTTGGGCTGCGGCTTGGGTGCTTCCGGCTTGGCAGCCGGCGGCGTCGCGGCGGTCGGGGTGCTGGCCGGCAGGGTCTCGCTGCGCACCGGGTTGGCGGCAGCCGTCGGCGACGGCGCAGCAACCGGAGTGCTGGCACTGGGCGCGGCCGGGGTGGCCGCCACGGCCGCGGACGGCGCGGTGCTGGCATCCAGGGTGATCACTTCGGCCTTGACGTCGCCGCGGACCTTCACGGCCTGCAGGCGCGCGGCTTCGGCCTGCGCGCGGTCGGCATACGGCCCCACGCGCACGCGCCAGGCCGGACGGCCATTGATCGATGCGGTTTCGGTGAAGCCCGGCAGCTGGGAACGCTTCAGGTAGGCGATGACGGCATCGGCATCGGCCTGGCTGCCGTAGGCACCGAAGGTGACCGCGTAGTTGCCGGCAGCGACGGCCGGCGAGGTATCGACGGTGGGCGGGGTGGCCGGCGCGGCAGCCTCTTCGACCGGCCTGGCCTGGCCGCTCTGCAGGCCGGTGGCGCCACCGGCCGGGGCGACCAGCGGCAGCTCACGGGTTTCGAACTGGCCATCGCCCGGCGCGTCGGGCGCGGCGATCGGCACATTGGCCACGCCACTGTCCGGGGCAGGCCCCTTGACCAGCATCGGCAGGAAAATCACGGCCAAGGCCACCAGGACGATGGCACCAATCAGACGCTGTTTCAGGGGCGTATCCACGTGAGGCAGGCGACAGGGCGGAGATGGGTCGATTATACGGGTGCCGGAGCGGACGGCGTCGGCGCTGGCTGAACGCGGATCAGGAACGGTCCTGCAGCCACTGCAGCGCGGCGGCAGCAGTGTGGAACGAGCCGAAGACCAGCACCCGGTCACCGCGCCCGGCCTGGGCCAGCACCTGCTGCAGCGCCTGTTCGACGCTGTCGGCCAGCGCGGCGGTGGCGGCCGGCGTATCGGCCAGGCGCGCCTGCAGCTGCTGCGCGGTCTGCCCGCGCGGGCCTTCAAGGCCGGCCAGGGTCCACTGCGCGACGCTGTCCTGCAGCGCCTGCACCACGCCCACGGCGTCCTTGTCCTGCAGCGCCGCGTACACCGCCAGGGTGCGGCCGGGCGCCACTTCGGCGTTCAGCGCGCGCGCCAGCTGGCCTGCGGCCTGCGGGTTGTGGCCGACGTCCACGCGGATCTGCACGCCATCGCCCTCGAAGGCCTGCATGCGGCCGGCGATGCGCGCGGCAGCGATGCCCGCGGCCCAGGCGGCACGCGGCACCGGCTTGTCCAGCGCGCGCAACGCGGCAATGGCGGCACCGGCATTGGCCAGCTGGATCGGGCCGGCCAGGGCCGGGGTCGGCAGTTCCATGCGCAGGCCGACATCGCGCCAGCGCCAGCGCTGGGCATCGATCGGCTCGTAGAAATAATCACTGCCGCCGCGGATGGCATTGGCGCCCACCAGGTAGGCGCGTGCCAGCACGCTGGACGGCGGATCGGTCTCGCCCAGGATCACCGGCTTCCAGCCGCGGATGATGCCGGCCTTCTCGGTGCCGATCGCCTCGCGGTCCTCGCCCAGCCACTCGGCATGGTCGATGTCCACGGTGGTGATGACCGAGACGTCGGCATCGATGATGTTGACCGCATCCAGGCGGCCGCCCAGGCCCACTTCGAGCACCGCCAGGTCCAGCCCGGCGTCGGCGAACAGCTGCAGCGCGGCCAGCGTGCCGTACTCGAAATAGGTCAGGGTGATGTCACCGCGCGCCGCTTCCACCGTGTTGAACGCCGCGACGAGCGCGGCGTCGTCCACGTCCTGGCCATCGATGCGCACCCGCTCGTTGTAGCGCAGCAGGTGCGGCGAGGTGTACGCGCCGACCTTCCAGCCGGCGGCACGGCCGATGGCCTCGATGAAAGCAACCGTGGAGCCCTTGCCGTTGGTGCCACCGACCACGATGGTGTGCCCGGCCGGCGCGCCCAGGCCCATCGCGGTGGCCACGGCGCGCACGCGCTCCAGGCCCATGTCGATGGTCGCCGGGTGCTGGCGTTCAATGTAGTCCAGCCAGTCGGCCAGGGTGGTCGGGGTGTTCGTCACGGCAGGGGTTCCAGCAGAAGCAGATGGTTCGGGAATCAGAGGGCGCGGTGCTTGGCTTCGCCGAAGAACGGCGTGTGGTGGGCGCAGTCGTTCAGGCGCACCACTTCCAGGCTGTCCAGGTCGGGGCCTTCGAGCAGGTTCAGGGTGGTCGGCGCCTGGCGGAAGGTCCACAGGCGGGAAATCGGCAGGCCGAGCACCTTGCACAGGATCACCCGGTTGACCGCGTCATGGGCGACCACCAGCAGGGTGTCGTCCTCGCCGAGGCCTTCGGCGGCACGGGCCAAGCCACGCCAGCTGCGCTCGAGCACCAGGCGCAGCGATTCGCCGCCGGGCATCAGCACGGTATCGGGTTCCTCGCGCCAGGCCTTCAGGCGCGACGGGTCTTTTTCGTTGATCTCGCTGGCCAGCAGGCCTTCCCACTCACCGTGGGCGATTTCCTGCAGTTCCGGTTCGGTCTGCAGCATGGCGGCGCGGTCGGCACCGAGGGCGAGCTGGGCGGTCAGCTGGGCGCGCGACAGCGGCGAGGCCACGGCACGGGTGATGTCCACCGAAGCGAGACGGGCGCCCAAGGCCTGGGCCTGGGCTTCGCCGATGGGCGAAAGCGGGATGTCGATCTGGCCCTGGTAGCGGCCTTCGGCGTTCCACGGCGTTTCACCGTGACGGGCAAGCAGGATGCGCATGCGAACAAGGGGTCCTTGGGGGAGGAGGTTTCCGCGTTTCGTTCACATCCTGTGAAGTACGCGGAAGAGGGATGATACCTGTTCGGCGGACCGGGCCGGTCGGGGCATGAAAAAACCCCGCGACCGGGGTCGCGGGGCTTCAGGTTCTCCATCGGCCATTTCCGCCGAGCATGGCTCGGCGCTACAACCGGTGGTCCCCGCTTGCGCGGGGACCGCGAACCTTACTTCGCCAGGTTCAGTTCCTTCAGCAGCTGCGGCGCCGGCGCCACTTCCTGCATGATCCACTGCATGTAGCGGCTGTCCACGGCGATCATGCGGGTCATCACCGGGTCGAACACCCAGTTGGAGCTGACCGATTCCCAGTTGCCGTCGAAGGCCAGGCCGACCAGCTTGCCGTGCGCGTCCAGCACCGGCGAACCGGAGTTGCCGCCGGTGATGTCCAGGTTGGACAGGAAGTTCACCGGCACCGAACCGATGCGCTTGTCTTCCAGGCCGCCGTAACGCTTGGCCTTGACCGCATCGAGCAGCGCCTTCGGCGAATCGAACGGATCTTCGCCGGTTTCCTTGGCGGCCACGCCTTCCAGGGTGGTGAACGGGGTGTACTGCACGCCGTCCTTGCCATAACCCATGACGTTGCCGAAGGTGATGCGCAGCGACAGGTTGGCGTCCGGGTAGACGAACTCGCCCTGGCTCTTCTTGTAGTCGGCCACGGCCTGCAGGTACAGCGGACGCGCGGTCAGCGATTCGCCTTCGCGGATCTTGCGCTGTTCTTCCTGCTTCAGCAGCGCCGGCATGACGGCCACGGCGTACTGGATGGCCGGATCGGTGCTGGCTTCGAAGGCGGCGCGGTCGGCGCTGAACCACTTCAGGCGCGTGTCGAGGCTGCCCAGCTGGGTGCCGGACAGCTTGCCGACCAGCGACTTCACGGCGGCCTCGTCGCTGCCACCCAGCCACTTGTTCAGCACTTCGTTGTCACGCTGCGCGGCCGGCAGGGCCACGTACTGGTCCAGCCAGTAGGTCTGCAGCTGCTGGTCCATCTTCGCCACGTAGCGGCGGTCCATCTGCTTCAGGCCACCTTCGATGGTGGTCAGGTCGCGCTGCTGGTAGCCGGCTTCGCGCTCGGCGTCCGGCTTGGTGCGCTCGATCGACAGGCGGTACAGGGTGATGGCGGCGCTGACCGCCGAGGTGTTGTTGAACTGCGACACGAACAGGTCGCGCTCACGCGTGGCCTTGCTGGTGTCCAGGTGCTTGAGCAGCTGCGCGTGCGCGGCCAGCGCCGGCTTGCCAGCGGCGCCCTGCTTCTTCAGCCAGGCCAGCACGGCCGCTTCTTCGGCCTGCTTCTGGCCGGCCGCGTCGATGCGCTTGAAGCCTTCCAGCTGGCCAGCGTAGTTCTTGGCCACGTTGTTCATGCTGGCGGCGGTGGCGGCGTACTTCACCTTCACGTCCGGGTCGGCCTTGCCGGCCTCGTCGATCATCTTCAGCACCGCGTTGTAGTGGCGGGCGATGGTCGGGTAGGTGAAGCTGGCGGTCTCGTTGAACTCACCGGCCAGGGCGTAGCGGTTGGTGCGGCCCGGGTAGCCGGCCACCATCACGAAGTCGTCGGCGCCCAGCGGCTGGTCGGCGAACTTCAGGAAGTGCTTGGGCTGGTACGGCACGTTGTCGGCCGAGAATGCCGCCGGCTTGCCGTCCTTGCCGACGTAGGCGCGGTAGAACGAGAAATCGCCGGTGTGGCGCGGCCACATCCAGTTGTCGATGTCGCCGCCGAACTTGCCGACGCTGCCCGGGGGCGCGTAGACCAGGCGCACGTCCTTGATTTCCATGTTGCGGAACAGGCGGTAGGTGTTGCCGCCGCTGAACGAGTACAGGCGGCAGCGGAAACCGGCATCGGCTTCACAGGCGGCCACCTGGGCCTTGTCGAAGGCATCCAGGGCACGGCTGCGGGCCAGCGGGTCCTTGCCGGCGGCAGCGATGGCGGCCTTGGCCTGGGCGGTGACGTCGGTGATCTGGTCGAGCACGAACACGCGGGCGTTCGGGCCGGCGCTCAGTTCATCGCTGAGCTTGGGCGCGTTGAAGCCGTCCTTGATCAGGTTCTTCTGCGCGGTCGAGTTCAGCTGGATGGCGCCGTAGGCACAGTGGTGGTTGGTGACCACCAGGCCCTGCGGGGAGACGAAGCTGGCGGTGCAGCCGCCGAGCGCGACCACCGCGCCCATCGGGTCGCCGGTCAGGTCGGCCAGCTGTTCAGGGGACAGCTTCAGGCCGGCCTTCTGCAGCGGGCCGGCGATTTCCGGCAGCTGCTGCGGCACCCACATGCCTTCGGCGGCATGGGCGACCTGGACCAGCCCGAGGCTGGCGACGACGGAGAATGCAAGCAGGTTCGAGCGCATCGAGCGGCCCCTGGTGAAAGAACCGCCGAGTGTAGCCCAGCCCCCTGCCCCGCCCCGATCCCCGGAAGTCATGGGCCGACCCACTGCCCTCCGCCGGGCATGGCCCGGCGCTACCGGGAGCGCAAAAGCACCCGCAGCGCAACATGGGAATTCCGCGCGGGCCTCTATAATCCGCGTTTTCCCCCTGATGAGTTCCACCCGATGGCGCAGCAAACGATGAAGGCCCTGGTCAAGCGCGAAGCAGCCAAGGGCATCTGGCTCGAAGAGGTTCCGGTGCCGACCCCGGGTCCGAACGAGGTCCTGATCAAGCTGGAAAAGACCGCCATCTGCGGCACCGACCTGCACATCTACCTGTGGGACGAGTGGAGCCAGCGCACCATCAAGCCGGGCCTGACCATCGGCCACGAGTTCGTCGGCCGCGTCGCCGAACTCGGCTCGGCCGTCACCGGCTATGAAATCGGCCAGCGCGTCTCGGCCGAAGGCCACATCGTCTGCGGCCACTGCCGCAACTGCCGCGGCGGCCGCCCGCACCTGTGCCCGAACACCGTCGGCATCGGCGTCAACGTCAACGGTGCCTTCGCCGAATACATGGTGATGCCGGCCAGCAACCTGTGGCCGATCCCCGACCAGATCCCGTCCGAGCTGGCCGCCTTCTTCGACCCGTACGGCAATGCCGCGCACTGCGCGCTGGAATTCGACGTCATCGGCGAGGACGTGCTGATCACCGGCGCAGGCCCGATCGGCATCATCGCCGCCGGCATCTGCAAGCACATCGGTGCGCGCAACGTGGTGGTCACCGACGTCAACGACTTCCGCCTGAAGCTGGCGGCCGACATGGGCGCCACCCGCGTGGTCAACGTCGCCAACCAGTCGCTGAAGGACGTGATGAAGGAACTGCACATGGAGGGCTTCGACGTGGGCCTGGAAATGAGCGGCAACCCGCGCGCCTTCAACGACATGCTCGACTGCATGTACCACGGCGGCAAGATCGCCATGCTCGGCATCATGCCCAAGGGCGCCGGCTGCGACTGGGACAAGATCATCTTCAAGGGCCTGACCGTGCAAGGCATCTACGGCCGCAAGATGTACGAGACCTGGTACAAGATGACCCAGCTGGTGCTGTCCGGTTTCCCGCTGGGCAAGGTGATGACCCACCAGCTGCCGCTCGACGATTTCCAGAAGGGCTTCGACCTGATGGAAGAAGGCAAAGCCGGCAAGGTCGTGCTGAGCTGGAACTGACCGGCATACGGTAGCGCCGGGCCATGCCCGGCATTGCGGGAAAGAAAAAGGCGCCCGATGGGCGCCTTTTTCGTGGACGACAGCAGCGTCGGATCAGTTGCCGATCGCGACGGTCAGCACGACGCGGTTGTCGGCCAGCTTGCCGTTGTTGTCGCGACCTGCGCCATCGGTGCCGTGGTAGGCCACGCCCAGGTTGAACATGCCGAACTGACGGGACACGCCGACGTTGAAATCGGTGTAATCCTTGCCGTAAGCCGTTTCAAGCGTGGTGCGGCCGACGTTGGCGCTCAGCGTGAAGTCCTGCGGCAGGCCCCACTCGCCGCCGACGGCGTAATACCAGCTCTTGGTATCCGAACCGGACAGGTCGTTGGTGTAGGCCACGGTGAGCTTGTACTGCTCGGCAAACGTGGTGGTGGTGATCAGCTCGTTGTAGTTCAGTTCGCTGGCACCCGGGTAGGTGTAGCGGTTGAGCAGCACGTCGAAGTTGACCTTGTCGCTGACGTCGATGCCGTAGCCGATCAGGTAGTCCAGCTCGACGCTCGGGTCGCCCGGCCCGAAATCGACACCCGACCCCCACACACCGGCGTAAAGGCCAACCGGGCTGGTATAGGTGAAGCCGGCCTGCAGGGTGGGATCTTCGTCGGTCTGGGAGACGCCACGGAACACGTAGTCGGACACGCCGGTCACGTTCCAGCTGTACGGCGATGCGGCCTCATCCTGGGCACTGGCGGCGAAGGGGGCGAGACAGAGGGCGGCGGCGAGGGCGAGGCAGCTGCGGGCAGGCTTCATGTGCATCTCCGGATGGCGGTAGCGGGGGGAGGCGGGTGGCGCGGCCGGCGGAATCGCTACCGGTTCACGGTTTTTTAACCTGTTTGATATTGCGATGCAACATGTGCCGGCCATGGCGATGGCCCGCCGCAGGCGGCTGCCGGCCACCGTTGCCCGGTAGAATCAGCGGTTTCCCGTGCTGAGCCGTGCCCACGCCATGACCGAGACCTCCTCTGCCCTGACCCGCCACTACGCCGAGGAACTGGACGCCATCCGCGCCCAGGGCCTGTTCAAGTCCGAGCGGATCATCACCAGCCCGCAGTCGGCCGAGATCACCCTCGACGATGGCCGCACCGTGCTCAACTTCTGCGCCAACAACTACCTGGGCCTGGCCGACCACCCGGACCTGATCCAGGCGGCCAAGGATGCCCTTGACACCCACGGCTTCGGCATGGCCTCGGTGCGCTTCATCTGCGGCACCCAGGACCTGCACAAGCAGCTGGAAAAGCAGATCGCCGACTTCTTCGGCAAGCAGGACACCATCCTGTACGCGGCCTGCTTCGACGCCAACGGCGGCCTGTTCGAGCCGCTGCTCGGCGAGAACGACGCGATCATTTCCGACGCGCTGAACCACGCCTCGATCATCGACGGCGTGCGCCTGTGCAAGGCCAAGCGCTTCCGCTACGCCAACTGCGACATGGCCGACCTGGAAGCGCAGCTGCAGGCCGCCGATGCCGCCGGCTGCAAGACCAAGCTGATCACCACCGACGGCGTGTTCTCGATGGACGGCTTCATCGCCCCGCTGGATGAGATCACCGCGCTGGCGAAGAAGTACAACGCGCTGGTCCACATCGACGAATGCCATGCCACCGGCTTCCTCGGTGCCAGCGGCCGCGGCTCGGCCGAAGTGAAGGGCGTGCTGGAGAAGATCGACATCATCACCGGCACCCTGGGCAAGGCCATGGGCGGCGCCCTGGGCGGCTTCACCTGCGCCAGCGCCGAGGTGATCGAGCTGCTGCGCCAGCGCTCGCGCCCGTACCTGTTCTCCAACTCGCTGCCGCCGCACGTGGTCGCCGCCGGCATCAAGGCCTTCGAGATGCTGGCCGCCGCTGACGACCTGCGCGACACCCTGGCGCAGAACACCGCCTACTTCCGCGAGAAGATGACCGCTGCAGGTTTCGATGTGAAGCCGGGCGTGCACCCGATCAGCCCGGTGATGCTGTACGACGCCCCGCTGGCGCAGAAGTTCGCCGAGCGCCTGCTGGAAGAAGGCATCTACGCGATCGGCTTCTTCTTCCCGGTGGTGCCCAAGGGCCAGGCTCGCATCCGTACCCAGATCAGCGCCGCGCACACGCGTGAGCATCTGGACCGCGCCATCGACGCGTTCACCCGCATCGGCCTGGAACTGGGCGTGATCAAGGGCTGATCAGAACCGGAGGCGGATCACCACAGGGTAGCGCCGGGCCATGCCCGGCGGTTTCTCGATGTCCGCGCCGCGCTACGCGCTCGCCGGGCACGGCCCGGCGCTACCGGCGTGACGCGCAACGCGCGTCACTTCTTCTTTTTCTTCTTGTCCTTGGGCTCGTCCTTGCTGGCAACCACCACCGGCTTGGCGGCGGCGTCCTGCGCGTTGCCCTTGGCCACGCGGATGCCGTTGGCCTTCATCCAGGCATCGAACTCGTCGGCGGTCATCTTATGGTCGCCGTCGCTCATCATGAAGCGGTAACTGCCGCGGCCGTCCAGTTCCGGGGTCTTCACTTCCACCACCGGCGTTTCCACCGGGGTTTCTGCCTTGGCCACTTTCTTGTGGCCGCCGCAGGCGGTCAGCAGTGCGAGCGGCAGCAGCAGGCCGGCGCAGCGCAGGGTTCGGTCGAGGGTCGGGTACATGGGCACGCTCCGTTCAAATGAATCGAAAGCCAGGCGCCCCCTACGCCTGGAACGGTGGCCGGCAGCTGCCAGCCGTGGGCCGGACTTCAGCCCGGTGCAGCGGCCCCCAGCCGCTGCTGGTCGCTGACCTCCAGCACCCGCCACTGGCCCTTGCCGAGATCGCCGAGCACCAGCCCGCCGATCGCAACCCGGACCAGGCGCAGCACCTGCAGGTCGAAGGCCGCCAACAGGCGGCGGATATGGCGGTTGCGCCCCTCTTCGAGGACGACCTCCAGCCATGCGGTCTTGTCGCCGCTGCGCAGCACGCGCACGGCTTGGGCGACCAGGAACTCGCCCTCGTCGTCGATGCCGGCCTGCAGCGCGGCCAGCGTGGCCTCGTCCGGCAGGCGGTCGATCTGTACGTGGTAGGTCTTGTCCGGCCCGGTCTGCGGATCGGTGAGGCGCGCGGCCCACTGCGGGTCGTTGCTGAACAGCAGCAGGCCTTCGCTGGCCTTGTCCAGCCGCCCGACGGGCGCGATCCAGGGCAGCCCGGCGCCATCGAAGCAGCGGTAGACGGTGTCGCGGCCACGCTCATCCTGCGCGGTGGTCACCACGCCGCGCGGCTTGTTGAGCATCAGGTACAGGCGCTGCGGCGCGCCCAGCGGCTGGCCGTCCACTTCGATGGGCGGTGCCGGCTGCGCAATCGGGAACTCGGGATCGCGGACGATGCGCCCGGACACCCGCACGCGACCGTCAGCGATCCAGCGCGCGGCTTCGGTACGCGAACAGACGCCCGCCTTGGACAGCACGCGCGCCAGGCCATGGCGGACACCGGCGGGTGCGGCAGCGGGCTTCGCACGCCCACGCGGAGCGTGGGAGCGGGCGGCGGGGGTGGCAGGAGGGCGGCGCGTGCGCAAGCCTCTGCTCCCCGCGCGCCTTACTTCTTCTCGCCCGGCTTGGTCTCAGCCGGTGCTTCGGTGGTCGCCGGGGCAGCGGCAGCAGCCGGCGCCGGACGCGCCTTGACCACGCGCACACCGCGCGCCTTCATCCAGGCGTCGAACTCTTCGGCGGTCATGCGCTTGCCGTTCTGGCTCATGTCAAAGCGCCACGGCGTGTTGTCGAACTCGGTCTGCGGCTTGTAGGCCGCCGGATCGTTCGGCTTCACCGCCGGTGCACTGGGGATGGCCTTGGCGATGTTCTGGCAGCCATCGATGCGCAGGCGCTGCAGCACCTGGTCCAGCGACTGCGAGGGATCGTAGCTGCTGCCCAGCACGCCGCTGGACATGCCCAGCTGGGTGCCGCGGATGTACAGCTCATCGGCCACCGGCGCGATGGCCGTGGCCGGCAGGGGCAGCGGCGAGGCGCTGGTGTTGACCGAGCAATCAACCGCCGCGTGGGCGACGGGAACCAGGGCCAGCGCCAGGACGGCGGCCGATGCAGAGCGCAGCATGAGGTGCATCCACGAAAGGAAGTGACGCGGCGAGTTTAGCAATGCCGCGACAGCTTTCAAGCGCCACTTTCAATGAATACGGCAACTCATTGGTTTTGCGGGCAAAATGCCGACGAACGGTCGTTCAGAGAGCGTGACGGCTGTGTTTCCTGGGCCCACAAACAACAAGACCCGGCCGAAGCCGGGTCCTGCTGTGTCTTACTGGCAGAGCGTCAGAACTTAGTTCTGGACGTTCAGCTCGGTACGACGGTTCTTGGCGCGACCTTCCGGGTTATCCGAACCATCCGGGTTGGTGTTCGGGGCAATCGGACGGCTCTCGCCGTAGCCGATCGGGCCCTGCAGACGGCCAGCGTCCACACCGTTCTGGGTCAGGTAGTTGTACACGGCGGTGGCGCGACGCTCGGACAGCTTCTGGTTGTAAGCGTCGGTACCCTTCGAGTCGGTGTGACCGGCGACTTCAACGCGCAGGTCCGGGTAACGCTTCAGGATTTCCGAAGCTTCCGACAGGATGGCCACAGCGTCCGGACGCAGGTTCGACTTGTCGAAGTCGAAGTTCACGCCCTTCAGGTCGATCGAGACCGGCACCGGGCAACCGTCCGGACCGATGGTCTGACCCGGCTGCGAGTTCGGGCACTTGTCGTCGCAGTTGTTGACGCCGTCACCGTCGTCATCCAGGTCGGCGCAGCTCGGGGCAACCGGAGCCGGAGCCGGAGCAACAGCGGCCACCGGGGCCGGGCCCAGCGGGATCACGACGCCGACCGAAGCCAGCACGTCGCCGAACCAGCTTTCGTCGCGCGCGGCAACGCTCTGGTCATCGAAGTCAGCGCGGTAGGCCACTTCGGCGCGGACAGCAACGCGCTTTTCGAAGGTGGTCTGCAGGCCGACGCCCAGCTTGGCCGACAGGTTGCCGTCCTTGCGCTCACGCGGACCGTTGTTGTCCAGGGCAGCGTATTCTTCTTCCGACTTCTGGTAGCCCAGGCCACCGACGATGTACGGGTTCCAGCCGCGGCCTTCCTGGATGAAGTGGCGACGCACGTCGAACGAAATGCCGTACTGGGACCAGTTCAGGTCCTGGTTGGCGTCGAAGTTCGGGTTCTGGTAGTTCAGCTCACCGTCCAGCGACCAGTTCGGGCTGATGAACTTGCCCAGGCCCAGGGTCACGAACGGAGCGTCATTGGTCAGACGGTCGCTGTCCTGGAAGTTGAAGCCGGCCGAACCGGTCAGGTACCAGCGGTCATCGAACTCCTGCGCGGACGCAGCCTGGGCGAAAGCCAGACCACCCAGCAGCGCGGCAGTAAGGATCTTCTTGTTCATTGAGTACAGCTCCTATTTCGGGGGTATGAAACCGGTAGAGGCATGGGCCAGCACTACTGCGTCGATGTTCGACAGCCGATTCAGCACGCCACCGCCGCGAACATTATGCTCAGGCGGGTGAAGGTCATGTTAACAGTCACGTAACATGTGAAGCGTCGCACCCGACCAGCCACCGGTCCGACGTTGAAACCCTATACAGGATCATGAAAATCCGCAAGACCCCCGTGCGACAAGGGTTTGGAGGGGATTAAGGGGAACAGGCGACAGGTTTTGCGAAGGGCTTCGTGGCGGAATTCAGCGCGCGCCCATAGAAGTGAGGAACCTTATGACAGGAACCGCTCCCCCGGTCGTAGAAGTGGTGAAACCGTCATTCGATGTCGTGGTTTCAGTTCCGCACCGACCGATATTCTGCCGCGCCCGCCCGTCATTACCGTTGATGCGGTACGACCCGTTGGCGGCAACACCGCTGTACGCGCGCATTGCCCGGCATCTGTATCTATAACAAAGGCCAAAGCGGGACTACGGTGGGAACAGATCCCCCCTCCCCCCGGAACCCCCATGCCCACCGCCCTGCCCCTGCGCCTGCTGCAACTTGTCACCGGCCTGTTCCTGTACGGATTCGGCATTGCCCTGATGGTGCGCGCAGCCATCGGCGTGGCGCCGTGGGACGTGCTGTCACAGGGCATCACCCTGCACTCGCCGCTGTCGTTCGGCCTGGTCACCAACCTGGTGGGCCTGGTGGTGCTGCTGCTGTGGTGGCCACTGCGGCAGAAGCCCGGCGTGGGCACCGTGCTCAACGTGCTGCTGATCGGGCCGTCCGCGCAGTTCGGCCTGTGGCTGCTGCCGCCGGCCGTCGGCCTGGCGTGGCAACTGCTGCTGTTCTGCGCCGGCCTGCTGCTGATCGCGCTGGCCACCGGCCTGTACATCGGCGCACGGCTCGGCCCCGGTCCGCGCGATGGGCTGATGACCGGCCTGCACGCACGCACCGGCTGGCCGATCTGGAAGGTCCGCACCCTCATCGAAGGCAGCGCGCTGGCGGTGGGCTGGTGGCTGGGCGGCAACATCGGCCTGGGCACGCTGGCCTTCGCCGTGCTGATCGGCCCGCTGTGCGGATTCACCCTGGGCTGGTTCGGCATCGGCCGCCCGGCGGGTGGTAGCGCCGGGCCACGCCCGGCGAGCGCGCAGCGCGGCCACGGGTGACCGCGTCGCCGGGCATAGTCTGGCGCTACCGGGCGCTGCACCAGCCCTTGCCCCGGCCGCGGTTTCGCGGCACGCTGCGCGCTTCCGTACGCAAGCGTATCGACCATGTCGCCAGCCAACGAAACCGCCTATCCGCACCTGTTCGCCCCGCTGGACCTGGGCTTCACCCAGCTGCGCAACCGGGTGCTGATGGGCTCGATGCACACCGGCCTGGAAGATCGCGCCCGCGACTTCCCGCGCCTGGCCGCCTACTTCGCCGAACGCGCCGAGGGCGGCGTCGGCCTGATCGTCACCGGTGGCTTCGCGCCGAACGTGGTGGGCTGGCTGAAGCCGTTCGGCGGCAAGCTGTCCTGGCCCTGGGAAGTGCGCCCGCACCGCCAGCTCACCGCCGCCGCGCACCAGCACGGCGCAAAGATCTGCCTGCAGCTGCTGCACGCCGGTCGCTACGCGTATCACCCGCTGTCGGTGGCGCCGTCGAAGCTGAAGGCGCCGATCAATCCGTTCACCCCGCGCGCGCTGTCGGCCAGCGGCGTCGAACGCCATATCGCCGACTACGCGCGCAGTGCGAAGCTGGCCCGCGAGGCCGGCTACGACGGCGTCGAAGTGATGGGCTCGGAGGGCTACCTCATCAACGAGTTCATCGCCCCGCGCACCAACGCGCGCACCGATGCCTGGGGCGGCGACGCGCGCCAGCGCATGCGCTTCGCGGTGGAGATCGTGCGCCGCATCCGCGAGGCTTGCGGGCCGGACTTCATCATCATCTACCGGCTGTCGCTGGTCGACCTGGTCGATGACGGCAGCAACTGGGAAGAGATCGTGCAGCAGGCGCAGGCCATCGAGGCCGCCGGCGCGACGATCATCAATTCCGGCATCGGCTGGCACGAGGCGCGCATTCCGACCATCGCCACCTCGGTGCCGCGTGGGGCCTTCGCGGGGGTCACCGCCAAGCTCAAGCCGCATGTGAAGGTGCCGCTGGTGGCGACCAACCGCATCAACATGCCCGACGTGGCCGAGCGCATCCTGGCCGGCGGCGGCGCCGACATGGTGTCGCTGGCACGCCCGCTGCTGGCCGACCCGCAGTGGCCGAACAAGGCCCGCGCCGGCCGGGCCGAGGCGATCAACACCTGCATCGCCTGCAACCAGGCCTGCCTGGACCACGTGTTCGAGAACAAGCTGGCCAGCTGCCTGGTCAACCCGCGTGCCGCGCACGAGACCGAGCTGGTCTACCACCCGACCACCGCACCGAAGAAGATCGCCGTGGTCGGTGCCGGCCCGGCCGGCCTGGCCTGTGCCACGGTGGCCGCCGAACGTGGCCACCAGGTCACCCTGTTCGATGCCGGCGGGGAGATCGGCGGCCAGTTCAACGTGGCCAAGCGCATCCCGGGCAAGGAGGAGTTCCACGAGACCCTGCGCTACTTCCGCCACAAGCTGGCCGAAACCGGCGTGCAGCTGCGCCTGGACACCCGCGCCGACGCGGCGGCCCTGGCCGGATTCGACGCGGTGGTGCTGGCCACCGGCATCACCCCGCGCAAGGTCGATTTTCCCGGTGCCGACCACGCCAAGGTGGTCAGCTACCTGGACGTGCTGCTGGGCCGGGTCGAGGTCGGTGCCAACGCGGCGATCATCGGCGCCGGCGGCATCGGCTTCGATGTCGGCGAGTTCCTCAGCCATGCCGGCCCCTCGCCGTCGCTGGATCCGCAGCGCTGGATGGCCGAATGGGGCGTGGACAGCCGCTTCGAGGCCCGCGGCGCCCTCGCCACCCCGCAGGTGGAGGCGTCGCCGCGTCGCCTCTGGCTGCTGCAGCGCAGTGCCGGCAAACCCGGTGCGCGGCTGGGCAAGACCACCGGCTGGATCCACCGCGCCACGCTGAAGGCCAAGGGCGTGCGCATGCTCGGCGGCGTGGAGTACCTGGGCGTGGACGACGACGGCCTGCGCATCCGCGTCGAGGGCAGCGAACAGCTGCTGCCGGTCGACCATGTGGTGGTCTGCGCCGGGCAGGAACCGAACCGTGCGTTGCTGGCCGAACTGCAGGCCGCGGGCATCGCCGCGCAGCTGATCGGCGGTGCCGATGTGGCGGCCGAACTCGACGCAAAACGAGCAATCGATCAGGGCAGCCGGGTGGCTGCCGCGCTGTAGTTCGAGCCTGAATGGGGGACGGAATGTGATTTCCGTCACCCGGCCCAAACCTGAATGTCAAGCGAGCCGATTCAGGATGCGTTCGGCAATCCCCCCCTACCTTGCGCCAACTTTCCGCTCACCAGCCAGTTTCCGGTGAGCCGGCGCGACCCCCTCGATCGGATTGATCGTTTCTTTTGGGGTCGCCCACGGGGCGGCCCCGATGGCCGCCTCCCCATGACGCCAAGTCGTACCCCGGCCCGCAGCCCCCGCTGCGGGAATCCAGAGGTGCGGCCCACACGGAGCAAGGAGTTATATGAAACTGGCCTGGATTCTCTGGCTGTCGCAGTTGTTGCCGCAGCCGGCCGCTGATTCATTGTGTTTGAGCACCACCGTTTACCTTGAAGCCCGCGACCAGACCCTGCGCGGCCAGCAGGCCGTCGCCGAAGTCGCACTGCGCCGCCTCGACAGCGGCCTGTGGGGTGATTCGATGTGCCAGGTGGTCACCGCGCGCAAGCAGTTCGCCCCGACCATCGTCTCCCCCGGCACCCAGCTGGGCAACGACGCGGCCTGGAGCGAGGCAATGAACGTGGCCTTCGACGCCGAGCGCAACTGGGCGCTGCCGGCCGGCGAACGCCGCGAGATCGTGCCCGGCGCCAGCCACTTCGCCGCGCTGTCCATCGCCAGCCCGAACTGGCGCAATGCCTACCAGGTGGCGACCATCGGCGACCACACCTTCTATAAGGTGCAGAACCTCAAGCCTCGCCAGTCGTAACGATCTGTTGCCGGCGGCAGCGTTGCCGCACGCCGGCAGGCTCTGGGATAGTGGGCGTTTCCCGCCCCGCCTGGAGTTCCCATGAAGCTGTACAGCAAGCCCGGTGCCTGTTCCACCGCCGACCACATCGCCCTGCAGTGGACCGGCCAGCCCTATGACGTGGAACTGCTGGACAAGGACACCCTGAAGGGTCCGGAATTCCTCAAGATCAACCCGGCCGGTGCGGTGCCCGCCCTGGTCGACGGCGATTTCATCCTGCTGCAGAACGCGGCCATCATGGGCTACATCGCCGACAGCTTCCCGCAGGCTGGCCTGGCCGGTGATGGCAGTGCGCAGCAGCGCGCCGAAGCCACCCGCTGGCTGTCCTTCGTCAATTCGGACGTGCACCCGGCGTTCTCGCCGCTGTTCGGGCCGGCCAAGTTCATCGCCGATGAAGGCCAGTTCGACGCCATCCGCGCCGCCGCGCGCAAGCGCCTGCGTGGCCTGTTCGAGACCGCCGACAAGCAGCTGGCCGACAAGCCGTGGCTGGCCGGTTTCCGCAGCTTCGCCGATCCCTACTTCTACATCACCCTGCGCTGGGCCGCGGCCGCCAAGGTCGACCTGGTCGGCCTGGACAACGTGGCGGCGTTCAAGACCCGCATGGAAGCCGACGCCGGCGTGCAGGCCGTGCTGAAGGCCGAAGGCCTGGCCTGACGCCTGGGACGGGGTCAGAGCCGTTCGCATGGCGAACGGATCTGATCCCCGCTGGCCCGGGGTCGGATCCGTCTGCGCAGCAGACGGCTCTGACCCCACCCCGCGGGTTCGTCGCGCTCAGCCGATCTCGCGGATGACCTCGCCCTTGCCGTCGCGCAGCTGGGTCGGCACCACTTCAATGCGCAGCGCCTCCGCCACCGGGTACAGCCCGCGTTCGGCCGGCACCACCGCCATCGCCTGCAGCCCAGCCTCATCCAGGGCCCAGCGCGCGCTGTCGCTTCCAACATCATTTGCAGGCTCGCCAGCGGCAGGCACGAACGTCCACTGACGCTCACGGCTGACCAGCTCCAGCGGCTTGCCGTGGCGCAGGCGCAGGCCCAGCAGCTCGCTCACGCTCGACACCTGGCCGGCGCCCAGCACCAGCGTGGTCACCCCCGCCTCCTGACGCCACTGCAGCGTTTCAATGAACAGCATGCCGGTGCTGGAGCCTTCGCGTTCACTGCCCTCCCGCACCTGTGCCGCCAGCGCGGGATCGTCGAGCAGGTTGCCGCGGTGCAGGTCGGTGATCCACAGCGGCATCGCCGGCTGCAGGGCCAGCAGCACGTCGCGGGTCGACCAGCGCTTGACCGCTTCCATCTCCTCGTCGGTCAGGCCGACCAGCTGCAGGAACTGCAGGTGGCCGTTGGCGGTGTCACGCGCCGGCAGCTGCGGATCGGCGATGAAGGCCAGATGGCACAGGCGGGTGTCGGTCTCCAGTGCGATCGGTCCGTTGGCATTGAGATGGTGGCCATCCTCGAACACGTTGCCGCTGCCGAACACATAGCGCGCCAGGTTCTGCAGCAGGTTCAGCGGCCACACCGGCGGCGTGCTGGTGGCGTCCTCGCCGGGCGCTGCCGCCAGCCGGAAGGTCAGCTCGAAGCCATAGCCACTGGCGTCGGCATCGCTGCTTTCCTTGGCATACAGTTCGGAAAAGCCGTAGGTGACGTAGTGCCAGTGCGGTACCGGCGCGTCGGCCCAGTAAACGCTGATGCCATCCAGCGGATCCTGGCCGCCCAGCGTGTACGGCAACGCGGTGCCGTAATGGCGCGGCTCCTGGCCGGCATACAGCGGTGCCAGCGCGGCGTTGATGGCGTCCCAACCGGGCGTGCCGGTGGTGTCGTGTTCGTCCTGCACGCAGGTCTCCTCGGGGGCAGTGGAATCCACCGCCCACTTTACCCGCCGCGTCAGGCCTGCACGACCTCGCTTGTGGCCGGCGACAGCAGCGCCTGGGTTTCCTGCCACCAGCGCTGGGCCAGCGCCGGACTGCGCGCTTTCGCCACGGCCTCCTGAAGTTCCGGGCACAGCCGTTCCAGCGACAACGCGTCCTTGCAGCGCTCGATCTTGAGCTGCATGAAGTAGCCCTTCAGGCCCAGATGGCGACGGACCGCTTCGCTCATCGCGTCGTACAGCTGCTGGTACAGCGCCGGGTCCTGCTCGCGGCCGCTGCTGAGGCCGCGCGCGGCGACCGGCTCGACCGAGCCGCCAACCACCTCGATCAGTTCCAGCGCCGCCAGTTGCTGCAATGCATCCTGCGGTGCGCGCAGGCCTTCCAGCAGGCCGCGCAGTTCGTTGTCATCGCGCCGGCCATCGACCATCAACAGGATCGAACGCAGTCCCGCCGGCAGGCGACGGCCACGGTCTTCGATTTCCTGGCGGCCAGCGGCCGTCTTGGCGTGCAGCAGTGCCATGCATCCCCCCCGATCCTTGATACGCTTCATCTGCGCGCCCGGACGGACGCGCCCCCTTGCCCGCCATCGTCGAAGCCTGCGCAGCTTCCCCGAAGCGCAGGCCCTGTTGCAGATCGATGACAGGCCGAGCTTAGCGCATGTGCGGTGGTCGGGTAGCGCCAGGCCATGCCTGGCGGCTTTTCTCCACCAGGCAAACACAGCCGAGCGCGGGCTCGGCTCTACAGAATCGGGTTACCGCCCCAGCGCGCGGCGGATCTCTTCCAGCGCGCCGGGGTCATCCAGGGTCGACAGGTCGCCCGGGTCGCGCTGTTCGGCCAGCGCCTGCAGCGAGCGCCGCAGCAGCTTGCCCGAACGGGTCTTGGGCAGCGCGTTGACGACGTGTACATGCGCCGGCCGCGCCACCGCGCCCAGCGAGGCGGTCACCGCCGCCATCATCTCGGCCACCACCGGCGCCGGATCCTCGCCGTTGAGTCCCTGCTTGAGGGTGACGAACACCAGCGGCACCTGCCCCTTCAGTTCGTCCTTGACCCCGATCACCGCCGCCTCGGCCACGCGCGGGTGGCCGGAGATTGCCTCCTCGATCTCACGCGTGCCAAGGCGATGGCCGGCCACGTTGATCACATCGTCGGTGCGGCCAAGGATGAAGGTGTAGCCGTCGTCATCGCGGATGGCCCAGTCCAGCGAGCTGTAGAGCAGTTCCTTGAAGTGGCTGAAGTAGCTCTGCATGAAGCGCGCATCGTCATTCCACACCGTACTCATGCAGCCCGGCGGCAGCGGCGGCGTGACCACCAGCACACCCTTCTGCCCGGCGGCGACTTCCTCGCCGGTGTTCTCGTCGATCACCTTCATGCGATAGCCGAGATTGGGGAAACCCGGCGAACCGAAGCGCACCGGCTTCATGTCCAGCCCCGGCAGCAGGGTCAGCGCCGGCCAGCCGGTTTCGGTCTGCCAGTAGTTGTCGATGATCGGCTTGCCCAGCGCCTCGCTGATCCAGTGCGCGGTGGGCTCATCCAGCGGCTCGCCGGCGAGGAACAGATACTTCAGCGCATCCAGGTCGTGGCGGTGGATGAAGTCGGCATCGTGCTTCTTCAGCACGCGGATGGCCGTGGGCGAGGAGAACATCGTGCGCACGTTGTACTGCTCGCACAGCGCCCACCAGATGCCCGGGTCCGGGTTGGTCGGCAGGCCTTCGTACAGCAGCGAGGTGCAGCCGCCGATCAACGGCCCGTACACGTTGTAGGAATGGCCGACGGCCCAGCCCACGTCCGAGGTGGAGAACATCACCTGGCCGGGCTTGCAGTCGAACACGGTCTGCATCGACTGCGCCATGGCCACTGCATAGCCACCGACATCGCGCTGCACGCCCTTGGGCTTGCCGGTGGTGCCGGAGGTGTAGAGCAGGTAGCTGGGTTCGCTGGATTCGAGCCATTTCACCGGCACGTCCACTTCGCCCACCTGCGCACGCAGTGCGGCGTACTCGACATCGCGTCCCTGCACGCGCGGCTCGGCCGGATCCAGCCCGCGCGAGACGATCAGCACGTGCGGCGGCGGGTTGGTGGCTTCGGCGCAGGCCGCGTCGACCATGGCCTTGTACGGAATGACCTTGCCACCACGCATGCCGGCGTCGGCGGCGATCAGCAGTTTCGGCTTGGCATCGTCGATGCGTAGCGCCAGGTTGTGCGCGGCGAAGCCACCGAACACCACCGAGTGCACGGCGCCGATGCGCGCGCAGGCCAGCATGGCGAACACGGCCTCGGCCATGTTGGGCATGTAGATGACGACGCGATCGCCGTGGCCGACACCGAGGCGCTGCAGCACCGCGGCGAAGTCATTCACTTCGCGGTACAGCTGGCGATAGGTGATTTCGCGGGTGACGTTGGTTTCGGTGGAGACCGCGACCAGCGCGAGCTGGTCGGCGCGATCGACGAGGTGGCGGTCGACGGCGTTGTAGCAGAGGTTGGTTTCGCCGCCGACATACCAGCGGCGGAACGGCGGGTTGCTGTAGTCCAGCACCTGCTTCGGCGGCACATGCCAGTAGATGCGCTTGGCTTCCTCGCCCCAGAAGGCCTCCGGCTCGTCGATCGAGCGGCGGTAGGTTTCCTCGTAGTTCATGACGCAGCCCTCCCAGACAAAGTCATGCAATCGAGGATAGTCCGGCGCTGGCATGCGGGCCGCCCTACCTTGGTAGGGGGTGGGGGTTGTTCTGCAGGGCTGCCGCCCTGCACCTGCAGAAGCCGAAGCAACAGCAGAAGCGGGTTTCCTGCGGGATGGCGGGGTGGGTCCGGTTGAGGGGGACGCCGTAAACCCGTCCATGGGGGCTTGGTCGCGGCATCCATGCCGCTCACACCCCCTCAACCGGACCCACCCCGCCTTCGACAGTTTTCTGCGAGCTGTTGGAACTTGCTGCTGAGGGTGGGTGCCGACCGTTGGTCGGCACGGGGTCGGATATCGATGTCTGACAGATGTGTCGACCAACGGTCGACACCTACCAGCAGCCTGTCGGAGTCGACACAGTAGAGCCACGCCATGCGTGGATGATTTATTCGATATCTGACAGATGTGCCGACCAACGGTCGGCACCCACCAACAGCCGCGGAAATCTGTCGGGGGTGGGGCGGTGTGGGTGGGCAGGACCGCAGGCGCCATGGATGGCGCCTACGAGCCCCCATGGAAGGGTTTACGGCGTGTCCTGCCCACCCACACCGCCCCGCCCAACACACAGAAAACCAGCGCCGCTTTTGACGTTGACGTTGACGTTGACGCTGCTTCGGCAGGTGCAGGGCGCAGCCCTGCCGAACCACCTAGAAAGGAGCCGTTGACTCGAACGCCAGCGCCGCCCCCGTCACCGGGTGCGTGAACGCCAGCGCGCATGCATGCAGATGCACCCGCTGCGCCGGCGCGGCGTCATACAACACATCCCCCACGATGGGATGGCCAAGACTGGCCATGTGCAGCCGCAGCTGATGACTGCGCCCCGTCACCGGTTCCAGCGCCACGCGCGTGCGCTGCGCCTGCGCATCCCGCGCCAGCACCTGCCAGCGCGTCAGCGCCGGCTTGCCACGCTCATGGTCGACCATCTGCTTCGGCCGGTTCGGCCAGTCCACGATCAACGGCAGGTCCACTTCACCGGCATCGGCCTCCAGCAGCCCCTGCACCACCGCCTCGTAGCGCTTGCTCACCTGGCGCTGCTCGAACTGCATCGACAGCGCCGCCTGCATCGCCTTGCCGCGTGCATGCAGCAGCAGGCCCGAGGTCACCTGGTCCAGGCGGTGCACGGTCAGCGCGTCCGGGTACAGCGCCTGCAGACGCGCCACCACGCAGTCCTGGTTCTCTTCGCTGCGGCCGGGCACGGACAGCAGGCCGGCCGGCTTCTCGGCCACCAGCAGTGCGTCATCGATGTAGTGCAGGTGGATCATCAGGTTTCCTGGTCCTCAAACAGAAACGGGGAAGCCGAAGCTTCCCCGTGTTCTGCGTACCGACCAACGGTCGGTACCTACCTTCTGGATGACGTACCGACCAACGGTCGGTACCTACCTTCTGGATGACGTACCGACCAACGGTCGGTACCTACCTTCTGGATGACGTACCGACCAACGGTCGGTACCTACCTTC